>Ga0154639_105_pt1 | contig 1491 bp, 1 predicted proteins | sample Rifle2008BG13ft_FD_116068 | JGI IMG/M metagenome (GOLD analysis project Ga0154639, IMG submission 116068) | Deltaproteobacteria bacterium RBG_13_43_22 | reverse complement strand
ATATGGAGGCCGTAGATAAGGTGGCCGGTCTTGTCGAAGGGATCGCCTTGGCCAACCATGAACAGGCGGATGGCATCGCTCAGATCAATACGGCCTTGCAGCAAATGGACACGGTGACCCAGAAAAACAGTACTCTCGCCGAAAACCTGGCTTCAGTGGCCCAAGAAGCCAAAAACCAGGCCAAGGAGTTGGGAGAAAGCGTAGAAAAATTGACTGACATACTGGGTGTTGGGGCCAAGGTCACCCCGTATGAGGCCAAAAGACGGGTTAAAAAAGCGATCCAATTTATAAAAGAGGTCGGAACCAAAGCCGCCTTTGCCGAGTTCTGTAACCGTAAGGGCCTGTTTTCAGATATGGATTCCTATATCACGGTTTACGATGTAAACGGGATATTGAGAGCTTATCCCATTGCTAAACAATCGATAGGAACAAGCGTACTGGATACCAAGGATAACGACGGTAAGTTTTTTGTCAGAGAATTGATCGAATTGGTCAAGTCCAAGGGCAGAGGTTGGGTGGAGTACGGATATCACAACCCGGCCTCCGGCCAAAACGAGCCGAAACTGGCTTACTCCGAAAGGATCGGCGATTTGATCGTCTCTTCCGGGGCTTATAGGTAGTCAGGGCAATGATCCATTTTAGATTATTTATTTTAAGGTAATCAAAACTTAAACCAGTAAGTCCCGGACAATTGAGAATAGAAAGGATGTCGTGGTAATGAACAACCTATTAGTTTCTTTGGGGATGAGTGTTGCCATTGTGATTGGTCTGGAAGTGGTTCTTTTTACCATTTTCGGCAAGAATCGTCCCACTAAACTTTTTCGGATTGCCTCCGCGGGTTTTTTGGTGTCAACGGTTTCCTTTACTTTTATTGGACAATGGGGAGGAAATAATCCATCCGGTCTTATCCTGATCTTCTTCGTCTGTCTGGCGGCTTTAACCCTCAACTTTTTATTAATCAATTTTAAGGTGACAAAACCCTTGAACCGGATCATTTACGGTATCAGCAACGGAGGGATCAAGGTATCTTCTGCTTCACGCAAGGTTTCAAGAACCAGCAAGGAATTGGCCGAAGGGGCGGCCCATCAGGCCTCCGGGATCGAGGAAAATTCAGCGGCCCTGCAGCAGATCGATTCCCTTGCCCATCAAAACACCAACCATGCCAACCAGAGTAAAACGGCTATCGGAGATGCCGGTCATCTGCTTTCCGTTGTAAATAAACAGATGGACCAATTATCCGAAGCCATGGTTAAAATAAACCAGGCCAGCAACGAAACGAATGTGATTATCAAGAACATCGACCAAATAGCCTTCCAAACCAACCTGTTGGCCTTAAATGCAGCAGTTGAAGCCGCCCGGGCGGGAGAGGCCGGGGTCGGCTTTGCCGTGGTCGCCGAAGAAGTCCGCAATCTTGCCCGGCGCGCAGCCGAAGCGGCCAAGAACACCAGCGGGCTTATTGCTAAGATATTGGAATCGGTCAAGACCGGCAGC
>Ga0154639_110_pt1 | contig 5930 bp, 4 predicted proteins | sample Rifle2008BG13ft_FD_116068 | JGI IMG/M metagenome (GOLD analysis project Ga0154639, IMG submission 116068) | Deltaproteobacteria bacterium RBG_13_43_22 | reverse complement strand
ATTTGCTGTCATAGATGCCTATAGAATAGGAAGGCAGAGAGAACTTCAAGATAAAGAGACTTCCCACTTATAAATCCCTACTTATCCTCAGAGAAAATGGGGTCTGCTCTTGACTCTTAGTGATCTTTTATGCTTCGTATCGTGGTCAAATCTTTCATATGGACAAATTATTTTTCAGAAAAGGGGACAGATTTGTTTTTCCACAAATACAGTTCGGTCAGCAGTGTGATCGAAAGAACCAAGAGGTGGATTATTAAAGACAGAAAGATAAGAACAAAAGTGAAAAAACTGGTTTTTCTGCTGAGCAAGAGTCAAGAGCAGACCCCATGTCCAGGTTTGACATTCACATTTTACGAACAGAGTCCTGCAAAAAAGAATGCTTGACTTATCTGATTAAAGGTCTTAACATAAACACAAGAAATCCGTTATTGACTCCGTAAGGTGTAACTAACGGTCGAAGTTGGTGAACAATTCGGTGAGCACAGGCATCGGAGAATTTATCTTCGATGCTTTTTTTTTAGGCATGTCGTATCCCAACTTGAGAAATAATTCAGGAGGAGGGATAAGACTATGGCAGAAGGAAGCGTAAAGTGGTTTAACGAGAACAAAGGTTTCGGCTTTATTGATGTGGACGGTCAGGATAAAGACGTTTTTATCCACCATTCAGCCATCAGTATGTCTGGATTTAGAACCTTGCAAGAAGGCCAGCGGGTAAGCTTTGATATTGAGCAGGGCCCAAAAGGACCAGCCGCAGCCAATGTAACGATTCTGTAACCTTTCGTTAATCATCAAAAACCAGAGGGGGTGAATGGAAGTTCACGCCCCTTTTTTATTGAAGCTACCTGCTCCTTGTTATTCCGCCCTGTCTTTCTCCTTACCCCGGTTTTTTTCTTCCCTTATACTCACACCATCAAGAAGAAAAGTCTTATCAAAAAATTTTATCTGCCGACAAGATAAACAACGATTATTCTGTGATTGCCTGAGCTACACTTAATTCATAAAAAATACCATTGTTTATACTGTTTTCGCAAAGTTAAGTATAGCTATACCTCAAAGCGGAAATGGAGAAAGGGAGTGGTGTCTTTATTTTTCCAAAATATCACAAGGAGCGAGACCTGAAGGTCTAACCCCCCGGCTTTAAAGTTTTTTCCTGGAATTCCGATAAATAATTATTATGAGGCTATTTCCCCTGGGAAAAAGATTTATCATTTTTGCGGCTTTAATAGCCTTCGGCACGCTGGCCATGAGCGGTGTCTCCATGGGCGCAACCGCGGGCATCAACATTAATTTCTCGGCCCCCGTGATTCCAACGTGTGAAATCACCAGCATAACCGATGTTGCCTTCGGTGATTATGATCCACTGAGTGGAACCAATCTCGATGCTGTCGGTAAAATGACTTTTAAATGCGTAAAAAATACTTCCTATAAAACGTATCTCGTCGGCACCAGGCATATGGTCGGAGCTGTTGAAGCGGATAATCTTAACTTCGAGCTTTATTCCGATGATGTACGTACAACGGTCTACCCCAGCGACAACTCGGGCGGCAGCACTCTTTCCTTTAATAACGGTCTTATAACTTCAATGATCTATGGCCGGGTCCCAGCCCTTCAGGATGTCAGCGTTGATACCTACTCGAGAGTTTTAACGGCCACTGTAGAATATTAGTGACAGCAAATAGTTACGGCTCTGGTCGGGATCAGGGCTAATATCAACAAGATTTTTGTTCATTTGGGGTTATACCCAACTTACCAAAGACCCCCACCCAAACCTAAAGCTCTTGAAATTCAGATAGACAACCCAGACTCCCAGCTTCCTTTCCATAAAGTTGCGAGCAACAGCCTATAAAGATTTGATCCCAGATAATGTCCTCACATCTACGGAAAGCTGGAAAAGTATCCGGTCTCTTTATTCCCCTATTTACCTCTCACCAGGAACACAGAACACTTTGCATTTCTTGAGACTTTATCGGCAACACTCCCCAGGAGATATTCCTTAAGGCCTGTCTGTCCGTGTGTGGCTATAACAATCAGGTCTATTTTCTTGTCTTTTTCCTCTTTCAAGATCTCCTGATAGGGGGTACCTTTTCTCACATCGTAGACGATGCCAACGTCACTGGATTTGACCACTTTGCGGATCTGTTTCTGCATCATATCCTGTGCATATTGCATGCTTTTTTGTTCAAGATCCATAACAATTGCAGGGTCGGGCCAATAATCACCGGCATATAGCCGGATGTTGGGGCTGATATAGAAGGGGTTAATGACATGGAAGAGGTAAATCTTCGCCTTATTCTGCTTTGCCATTTCAACGGCCTGTTTTAGTGCGTTATCCGAAAATTTAGAGAAATCCGTGGGTACCAAAATCTTTTTTATTGCAGCCATAATAACCCCCTTCAGGATATCTTTTTTTAAAAATTATATAAGAACAATAGTTATTAAGCAAGGTGGAAAAGCCTTATTCGCCCTCAACCTTTCTCTTGATAGTTCGATGCCTTGGAATGGCTGGTCAGGCCTTTGGCGGGATGATCTCATCTCACCGATAATGGGGAACAAATGGTTTGTTATACGAATTTTACAGTAACGTCTCCCGGGGACTTCATCTAAAAGAAAATCAGGATGGTCTTATTTCCTTACAAGCTATGGAAATACCCTAAGAGCTGTCTCATCTGACCGTGGGGTGGATTGTATATTTCAACCAGTCATCGTTAATTTTCAGATTTGCCTCTTTAGAATAGTTGTAGGTGGAGTCGCAAGTAGAGTTATCTTGACACTGTTCTTTAACCTGAGTACTTTTCATGACATATTAGGCAAGCGTGGCCATGCCGGCCTGTGTGAAGAGACACAGGCCGATCGTTTTTTCTCCTTGATCCGACGTTTTCGCTGTTTTATACTCTCTCTACTATCAAAGGAGATCTTATGACCAATCTTACCAATAATTCCGATACGTGTTTGCTTCTCGGCCTGCCCCCTGTTCTCGGTTCAGCCATTCCCGAAAGGATGAAGGCCTTAACTATTCACCGAAACGATTACGGTCCTCCCGGCCAGGTGATCCGGATGGAATCGGTCCCTACCCCTTATTTGCGGGAAAATGATGCTGGCCGTGTTCTGGTAGCGATTCTGGCCTCGGGACCCAATTATAACACCAATTTTGCCGCTCTGGGGCTTCCGGTCCCGGTATTCGGCCGAGGGGATTCGGCTACCATCCATATCCCCGGAAGTGATGCCCTGGGGATCGTGGTTGATGCCGGTTCCGGGGTCACCCGGGTCAAGGTCGGCCAGGCCGTTATTCTGGACTCCTGGACCGGCCGGAACATCCGAGGTTATGAAACCCATGACGGGTTTAATGCCCAATTCGCCGTAGTCGATGAAGTACGGGCCATCCCCATCCCGGAACCTTTGCAAAATCATTCTCCTGAAAGCTTAGCCGCTATACTGCTGACCTATGGAACGGCCTATCGAGCCATCATTGAGCGTCTGAAAGTCCGGCCGGGTGATTCTGTGCTGATTATGGGCGGCGGGAAGGGAACCAGTTTCGCCGGAGCCCAATTGGCCAAGGCCCAAGGGGCCCGCGTGATTCTCGTGGGTTCCAATCCGGTGCTTGTCAACAGTTTGATTTCCCGCGGGCTGGCTGATGCTTTTGTAGACCGTCGGGCCTTTGATCCGGGGGTTTTTGGGGTCATCGACCAAAACCTCTCCCGGGCACAATGGGAGACCAGAACCGAATCGTTTCGACAAGCCGTTCGCGAGGCCAATAAGGGCCGTCTGGTGGATAAGATATTCGAACATACCGGAGGAGCCAATTTCCCTTTGCTCATCTCCGCCCTGGCCCCCGGCGGCACGCTGGCCTTCTTCGGGGCCACAGGCAAAGGGCTGAAAGGCGAGTACAAGGAGACCTTCTTTTATGAAGGCCGCCGTTTCGTCATGGATGCCCGCTGGGTCTGGATGCGTCAGAAACAGATCCTCTTTCGCCGGGGTTCGGCCGAACACATTTTAGAAGCGGCCGGTTTGCCTCCCGGCCGACGGGTTCTGATCTGGGGAGCCGACCGTTACGCCCGGCACTTTATCCGGGCTGCCTTGAAGCGGTCCGCCCAGGTAGCAGTCATCGCTTCGCAAACCAGAGAGAAAAAGGACATTTCCCTGGTGATCCGGATGGGCATCCCTTCCGGTCACATCCTGGATCGTGACGGTTTAGTGCTGCCTGCAGACATGCCCGATCCGCTGACCGAAAAAGGGGAGCCCAATCCCGTTTACGGGCCGGAATACATGAGACATGCCCAGGCCCTTGGTAAGGCCCTATGGAACATATTCGGGCCCCGACAGAACCCGGATCTGGTTGTGGAAAGAACCGATCAGAGCACCCTGCACTTCAGTACCTTTGTGGTCCGAGACTTTGACGAAAACGATGTACTGCCATGCGGCACTGTGGTTGTCCGGGGCAAATCCGATCTTACCATCCGCGGATCGCATATGTATGGCTCCACCCAGGCGGCCGATGTCATCCGCCTGCTTTCTTCAGGAACGCTGGTGATGGAACAGGAGGATTTGGAAATAACCGATCTGGCGGGGATTGCCGGCCTGCAGCAGAAAATGTTGGACGGGGTCATGAAAAAGCCCAAAGGCGTGGCCCTCGTACAAGCCGATCGTCCCGGCCGCACCATCGCCGATTATGAATCGACCTTCCGGGGTGAAGCGGTAATGATAGCCGATCCTGCGCAAAATCGATTGATCGACATCCGGTTGATAAAAGAAGTGGCCTTGGTGACCCTTTCCCGACCCGAAGCACTGAATGCCTTGAATGATGCACTGGTTTCCCAATTGAAGGATTTAGTCCAGGAAGTTGCCGACCATCAATTCATTTCGAACCGGCCGGTGAAGGCTATGATTATTACCGGGGCCGGGCGGTCCTTTGTGGCCGGGGCGGATGTAAATGCTTTTCGCGGCAGCCCGGAAATCATCGGGGCCTTTGCCCATAAAAACATCACCGTCTTTTCGGATCTTGAAAAGCTTCCAATTCCCGTGATAACACTCATTGACGGCTTCGGTCTGGGCGGCGGCAACGAGCTGGCCATGAGTGCCCACTATCGGATCGTCACCGAGAACGCCCGCCTGGGACAGCCGGAGGTTAAACTGGGCATCATTCCCGGATATGGAGGCTTACAACGCCTGCCCCGGCTTATCGGCCCGAGCAAGGCAGCCGAGCTATGTATCAATGGGGAACCGATTGATGCCTTTTCGGCTTTGGAGATTGGCCTGGTTGATGAATTCGCTCCCTCGGCCACAGCTCTGACCCGAGCTTTCATTGTCGCCCGCCAGTTCATTGAGGGGCAGCGGCTCATAACGCCCAAGGATTGGGATATACGTGGAGAGAAACAACTTGAAGAACTGAAAGCCCTTTTATCCCGACCCGAGATCCGTGAGATATTGGCCGCCCCAACACCCCGGCAAAGCGAGGCCGGGGATTTGCGGGCAGCGCGTATGGCCTCGGCCCGGGATACGCTTGCGGCTATACAGTACGGATATGAGCACGGGTTCGAAGAGGGGTTGAGTAATGACGCTGTACTTTTCGGCCGGATTGCCGCCTCTCCCGGCGGACAGGAGTGGATCGACCGGTTTCTGGCCAAGGACCCCCTTCAGTCCTCGTTCCTGACCCTGCTGCCTTAGCCGGCTTCGATAGAGGAGGGTGTTTCATAAAAGACATTGTTAGAAATTAACAGGATTTCTGTTCAACTGCTGGACAGTTCAAAAATAGGACAAGGGGAAGCAGTCAAGGCCTGGTTCGACCGAGCGGGGGTTAATATCATATTCCGGTCTGTCGATTAATAAAAAAGGGTCATAATGAACCTCCCCCAGATTGACGGACACTTAAAAATGGGTACAATAGAGCCGAAAGGAGTGTCCGATGAAGAAGAGGAAAGTTTTTAGCCGGGAGT
>Ga0154639_104_pt2 | contig 11376 bp, 7 predicted proteins | sample Rifle2008BG13ft_FD_116068 | JGI IMG/M metagenome (GOLD analysis project Ga0154639, IMG submission 116068) | Deltaproteobacteria bacterium RBG_13_43_22 | reverse complement strand
GTCGGTCGTGCAATCATCGAACTGCTCATTGCCGTTATAGTCCAACACCCAGATTCCATTGCGGAAGATCCCGATCTTGGCCCGGCTGCTGCCGTCCCAATCCCCGACCACCGGGGTATCCCCGGTCATCCCAAAACCGAGGCAATGGTCGGTCGTGCAGTCATCCCACTGCCTATTACCATTATTATCCAGGTACCAGGCCCCATTGCGGAATATCCCAAGCTTGGGCGTCATTTTGTAGCTATACGGGCACCGAAACGGGAAGGTTCCTTCGCAAATCCCCCAATATGGCCCTACAGAACCTTCTTCGGTCTTCCAGGGTTCCCGAAAGGCACTGAAAAGGACCCCTTGAATGCCTGCCTGTCTAAGTCTGATCAGAGATTCTTTGATAACGATCTTTTGATTAGACTCGCCAGCCAGACCGCATGTTTGATAGGTCCTTTCGTTGGTCTCGCTATACCCCTCCGGCCCTGCAGGCCAGCCGAACTCAGTCAGAAGGATTGTTTTCGTAGGATAGACAGATTGAACATTTTCAAACCTGGCTACTTGAAACTCTGCGGCATCGGCCGCAGCGGTGCAAGGGAAATACCCGGAAAATTTATTCTCCCACCAGGGATAAACATTGATTCCGATCCAGTCCACTTGGTCGGCCAGAGTACGGGTCTGGCAGGGATAGGATTCATTACACCACTGCCACCAGGTTTCGATGCTGGTGATGGGCTGGGTCACACCGGCATTCCGCAACTGGTCTATACAGTCCTGAATCAAAGACTGAATTATAGGCTCCATCACTTTTTTGTTATCCTCATTCACATGGCTGGTAAACATCTCTGAGCCACAGCTCAAGCGAGTGATTGTTTCCGGGTATTGTTTGGCCTTGGCGATTCCGGCGGCAATGGAGGCGTCATTTTGATCTTTTTCCAACCAGATATTGGCAATCACCTTCATGCCTCGGTTGTGGGCCGTGTCGATAATATAATCCAGTCCATTTAAAAATCCGTAAGTTAAGATGCAGTTGAACTCTGTTTGCTGAAGGAGCACATCCAGAAGGGAATCAATTAAGGCCGCCGAGGGGTGTGGACCATTCTTGGCATGGTATCCTTCGACATACGGTGAAAACGCAATGCAACGCATAAGTGAAGAGTCCGTTGCCGGCATTTTCACAAGCGGTTCGGGAGGCACCTTTAACGATTCGGGTGTCGCCTGATTCGGAGAAATTAGAAAGCAGAAAAAGAATATAAGAAAAATCCACCAATTTTTGGTTACCATCGAAGGCTCCTTTGAGGAATTTTTTATTAAATTTGCCCTCAACCATCCCCCGGTGACCGGATTAGACGTGCTTCACACAATACCAGAAAATCCCATCATGTCTTGCTGTTATCTAACATGGTGCACTTGTAATTAGAATTTGCCCCTCAAAACCTCAAAATAATTTTGCTGTCCCCGAAACTCCACAGAACTCAAAATGACATCAATTGTGCAGACAATGTTTACTCGAGTTCCCAAATAACCGCGTGTGTTTTTACCGTTCCATCTGCATTGGAATGCGAGCTCCATCCAACTATCTGACCGGGTTCATTTATTGCCAACGCCAGGTTGGTTGTGTCACTTGAGAGAGATTGAAGAGGAGATAAGCCTTCTTTATCCGTCCAAATAAAACCCTGAACTTTTTTGTCGGGATTGCTACTATCGGAAAAAAAGGAATAGCCGACAACAATCCCATTGTTGTTGATACCCACGGCAGTGCTTTTATCTCCACCGGGAAGATCTCCAATTCGCAGGAACCCAATTTTATTTGAATACATGAAGGCACTGAAGGTGCTGCCATCTGCGGCGGACCCAACAGCCTGTCCTTGTTCATTTATTGCTACCGGGCTTGCATAATTTTCCCCTGGAAAAGTGCCAATCATCTCCAATCCTTCCTGTTCAGTCCACAAAATCATAGGCTGATACATCCCGCTCAGTCTGCCCATTCCCACGACTTGGCCTTTGTTGTTTATTGCCATTGCAAAGCTTACCCCGGGATCTGATAGTGCTCCAATGTCAGTCATTCCAGTTTTTTCTGACCACACAAAGCCATGAAAATACCCAGTTTGGCGATCAGAATAGCCAACTATCTCTCCATTGTCGTTAATGTCCATTGCGAAACTCCATTTTCCGCCGGGCAATGTTCCCAGATCTTGCATCCCGTCTTTTTCAGTCCACCGAAAGGCCGTTGGGTACCCGTTTGGATTATTTGTTGTGTCAAGGTAAGTTCCTGCAATTTCGCCTCGTTCGTTAATTTTGATGAATGTTGAGTACGGTCGGATATTCAAATCCACCATTGCTTCATTGTGTGGCAACAGGAAGTAACTATACTTGAGATTTTCGTCATTACCGGCTCCAACTATATCTCCTCGATTGTTTATATCACAGGCAATGGCGTATGTACCGCCAGGCAATGTACCTAAGTCTTTGGGAACATATGTCTTGTTCGGATTTTTTGCAAATGTCGGTTGGATTTGCAACGCCAAAATTGAAGCAAGTATTAAGGCTATTGCCACGTAATTAATTTTTCTTTTCATCGGTTCCCTCCTTCTTTCTCCAAAATCAATCAGAGATTATTTAATGATTGTTCCTGAATCGTCCGCCGCTAATGTTGAGAATGCGACGCTGGAAAGAAATTAAAAAGATAGTTCTTAAAAGTTCTATTTTCATCTTTTACCATCCTCCTCAATCATTCGTAGACCCTCTTTTGCATTTTGGTTATCTTTATTCAGATTAATGGCGATCAAAAAAGCCTCTTTTGCCTTTTTATACTCTTTCATAATCCCATAAATATTACCCATTAGGACATAGGAAGGATCGTCATCCGGATATTGAGTGACCACCTTCTGTAGAACTATTAAGGCTGCCGAAAAATTATTTTGTTTGACCAATTCGAGAAAAATACCGTGCTGGGCAGCAGTCCATTCTTCTCTTGGATTAGGGGCGCCGCAGTTCAGTCGGCTGGCTTTCTCAATAAGATCGAGGGCCTCGGGAAATTTCTTTTCCCTGATCTTCAATCTGGCTACGGTCTTATAAACGGTAGGATTATTCCTGTCCATGGACAGAAGCTTAACCATGGCCTGTTGGGTAAATTCAGCTGGCCTAAAAATTACCTGCTTCATCATGGCCACCTGATCCAGTTCGACTCTATGAATCAAGACATAAGGATCAAAGGGATTGTGCCGATACGCCTTTTCCAATTGGGCTGCGCCTTGGCGGTACAAGTCCGACTTCCCGGACACACTCAATCGTCGGATATAATAAACCCCGGCTAGATCCTCATAATAAGAATCATCCGAGATCCTTGTTAATCCCTCCTTCAAATTAAACTCGATTTCAGGCCAGTCCTCCTCAATACTTAAGGTTTGGGAGATCCCGAATAGACGATCGGTAACCAACCTGTTCATGGCCTCCAGGGTTAGGATCACCAAGAATAAGACACAAACCGACACGGAAACCCAAAGCACTCCAAAGATTCTTTTATCACGCACCAAGTTGTCCTCCGGAAGTCCTTCACCAGTTAAAGCGACGGACAACCCGAGCAGGATCCAGAAAAACGGAGTCAGCGCAATGTCCAACCAGCCGGAAAGGTCCTGAATCAGAAATCCGACAATAGAGGCCAGAAAAGTCAGAACCAGCACCTTCTGTTTGTTCTGACCGGAGTTGCGAAAGGTTTTCCACAACCGGAATAGAATTATCATCAGAAAAACCAGGTAAAAAATCAGGGCCGGAACTCCATTGGTCAAAGCGGTTTGCAGGTACCCGTTATGGACCATGGTGGGAATAGTGTCCGTAAAAATTTGATTATCTATAGGACCCCTATAAAGGGGATAAATATTTCTGAAATTTTCAAACCCGACCCCGAACAACGGATGATCCTGGATTCCCTCCCAAGCCGCCTGATAATACAACAGCCGACCGTAGAAAGAGGTGTCCATTTTTATCTCCGTGAAGGTTTTCAACCGGGAAGTAATTTTATTCCGGTTTCCAGGGTAAAAAGAGATTAAGACCAGGAAAACCAGGACACCGAGTAGACCCAAAAAAGCCATTCTTTTTAGCCTAACAGATTTTCCCTTATTCTTAAAAAGATATATGACGATTAGGGCAGAAGACAGTAGGATCCCTATCCAAGGCCCACGGCTTAAGGTGGAAAGAACGGCCCATAGGAAAAACAGAAGAACCAGACCCCAGAAAATTCTATTCCAAAATACAGAGTCGGTAAAAAGAAAGGTTATGACAAACGGTAAGGCCAGACCCAGGAGTGCGGCCAGAGGCACCCCATGCCCGATAGTAGAAACGGACCTTGACCAGCGTGTTGACCAGGGAATGGGATCCAATTGGAGAGATTGGAGGATGGCATAGAGGGCCACCGGAATCAGGGAAGCGATAAATATTTTTAAAACCCTCTCCGTCCTTCTGATATTAAAGACCATCGAGGCCGTTAAAAAGAAAAGGAATAGATAAACCAGATGAGTCCAAAGCCCGTTATATCTTCCAAAATTTCCGTTTAAGGCGGTCGGGAGATGAAGTGCAAAAAAAACGGAAAAAATCCACCAAAGGCCGAGGGTCATCCCGGAAAATAAAATGGGTTTAGGAATCCGTTGGACCTGTCCTTTCCAGAGACGCCATCCAGCCAAAAGGAAGAGCAAAAGGCACCCGATTCTCAGGGCCGCCAATTTGGGGAGGGTGAAGGCGACTAAATTCCTGGTACTGAATAAAAAGGACAGGGAAAAGAACAGCAGGCCTAAATTAATATCTTCAAAAAGACTTACCGTTCCTGGTACCGAAAGGGGATGACCGGGTCCTGGGGCAGCAGCTTTTTCGGACGATTTCAGGTGTCCCTTTTTCTTTCGTGCAGAAGTCCCCATACGGTTCTATTTACATTTTGTGGAGAGTATTAAAGAAACCAATTTTCAAAAATCCGCTCCTTCGATTATAAAAACCGCATTACGGCCTATCCGGCGTTGATTTATTTAAAAATGAACTCATCCGTTGCCTAAAAAACAGTGCAGAAAAAAATAATATTTCAATAACCATGCAGACATTGATAACAGTCGGAGATCATCCAGGAATTCACAAAAAGTGTAATCCTGATTTCCTTAAAAATCGCCCTCTTTTTTACCCTTTGGCAAAGTCATATGATGTCCTTCTAACGACTGGGATTAGCCCTTACCACCTCAGAACTGCAGCATCCTCGATCGTCAAAGGGACGTCCATGAAATTACAACTTCAATCATTTACCAATTTAAGATTCGTCTCTTTCGCTATCTGCTCCCATCCCAATACTGACTTGCCTTCTCCGGTCTGTAAGAGCTTTAATCCTTTTGCAACGACGTTGCCGTCTGAAAGGAAAATAGGGAAAGCGCGCCCGATTTATCTTGAACTCCAAGGATTCCGATAAAAGCTCCCTACCAGGCCCCGGTGACCGGGGTATCATCAGCCAGGCCGAAAGTGAAGCAGCTATCCGTGGTACAATCGTCCCATTGCCCGTTGCCATTATAGTCCAATAACCAGTAACCACCACGAAACACCCCGATCTTGGTCGTCCCGCTGCCGTTCCAATCCCCAACCACGGGGGTGTCGGTGGACAGGCCGAAACTGATACAACGGTCCGTGGTACAATCGTCCAATTGACCATTACCGTTATAATCCAGATAAAAGGTCCCGCTACGAAAGACTCCAAGCTTGGCTGTACCAGACCCGTTCCAGTCCCCGGTTACCGGCACATCCCCGGATTGACCGAAACTGATACAGCGGTCCGTGGTGCAATCATCCCACTGCCCGTTGCCGTTATAATCCAGGTACCAGGTGCCGCTGCGAAAAACCCCGATCTTAGCTACACCCGACCCATCCCAATCCCCGGTCACCGGGGTATCTCCCGTCTGTCCAAAACCCAGGCATTGGTCTGAAGAATACCCGCTACCCTGGCTGCCGCCGATAAAAAACAGGCACCAGGTCCCCTCGTCAAAAATCCCAACCTGAGTTCTCCCTATCCCATTCCAATCCCCGGTTACCGGCTTATCCCCGCTTAGACCGAAACTCGGGCAAAGATCCACGGAACATCCATCAAACTCCCCATCCCCATCATTGTCCAGATGCCAGAATCCATTTCGAAAGGTCCCAATTTTTGAGGCCTTGATGGAAGTTGAAATAGGAACTTGTACAGGCGAATAACGATTTGTTGTTGTCCCATCACCGAGTTCACCCGTTCCATTCGTTCCCCAGGCCCAAAGAGAACCATCCGCCTTGAGTCCAAGAGAATGGGTCAAACTTACTGCAATAGCCGCCCAACTCGACTCCGATCCGATTTTTGTTGGAACGAGTTTATCAACTGTCGTGCCATCCCCAAGCTGACCATATTCATTGCCACCCCATGACCAAAGGGAACCATCGGATTTAAGGGCAAGAGAGTGAAAATATCCTCCGGCAATGGCCACCCAATTTGTATCCGTCCCGGTTCTTGTGGGAACATATTTAGCAACTGTCGTACCATCCCCATTCTGACCATGCTCATTTTCACCCCAACACCACAAAGAACCATCATTTTTCAGGGCGAGAGGGTGAGAAGCTTTCCCGGCAATAATCGCCCAGTTTGAATCGGTCCCCACTCTCTGAGGGGCCGATTTATTAATGGTAGTCCCGTCCCCGAGCTGACCCCATCCGTTATGACCCCAGGCCCAGAGAGAACCATCGGATTTAAGGGCAAGCGAGTGCCAGTCTCCACCAACGATGGCCGCCCAGTCTGTATCCTCCCCGATTCTTGTCGGAACTGATTTATTTGCGGACGTACCATCTCCAAGCTGACCATACTGATTCCACCCCCAGGCCCAAAGGGACCCATCGGATTTTATGGCCAGGGAATGCCAGCTTCCTCCGGCAATAGCCGTCCAGTCTGTATCCTCCCCGATTCTTGTCGGAACTGATTTATTGACGGTAGTTCCATCCCCAATTTGACCAAACCTATTATCCCCCCAGGCCCAAAGAGAACCGTCCGACTTTATGGCCAAAGAATGTGAAAAGCCACTTGCAATAGTCTGCCAGTTTGTTGCAGAACCGATTTTCTGAGGGGAAGAACTGTTCACGGTTGTTCCGTTCCCAAGCTCACCGGAGGCATTATCTCCCCACGCCCAAAGGGAACCATTGGATTTTAAGACAAAGGAATAGGCATGGTTTTGCCACGGGCAATTAGCACCGCCAGCTTGGATACGTGAAACAACGGCATTACCCGAAGCATCGGCTGCCTGAACGGAGTTTTCAAAACGATTGTTTCCGGACACCAGGGTCTCCCATTTGGCAACCGAAGGATAGGAAAAAGACCATCCGGAATCGGCCATGAAACAAGTAAAAAATAAGCAAATCAAAAGGATATGAAAAAAAATTATCTTCCTATCTTTGTGCATTTTTCCTCCTTTTTCTTTTTATGAATAACAAATGGGTTGGTTTCACTATATCCTTCTGGTCCTGTTGGCCAGCCAAACTCAGTAATTAGATTTGTTTTTGTAGGATAAACGAAATGTTCCTTTTCGAGCAGGGCCACATAATACTCTGCGGCATCGGCAGTAGCGATGTAAGGGAAAACCCTGGAATAATTTATTTTCTCACCAAGGTTTTTGTAGATTCAAGTGAGATTGTTCCCTTGGCCTTATTTTCTGCTTGGTTAATAAACCCTATAAAAATATCCTTTGTCAAGATTAATTTCATTGAAAATTGAAATAAATTAGGTTATGAAATATTTAATTTCAGAAAAGTATATATGTGAACTATTTCAACCCACTAAAAAGGGAACCATATGGAAAAAATAAACTATGTCTTAAATAACATGGAGTTAGTAATCTGGTCCGTATTCCCGTCGATTGACACCTTTCGAAATTTCAAAGCTGAAAAGCGAAATGTTTCAATCGTAAAAACATTTATCGATCTGTCTCAAAGTGGGGGACTGATCCCGAAAAAGAACGAAGCCAAATTCGAAGATCTACTCAAGCGTTGCAGCGAACTTTACAAGGACCGCAAGCCATCCATGGAATTCACCTTTAACGACGTAATCAGGGAGATCAAGCGGGAGACATCGATCAAGCGCTTGGTTAAAGAACTCAAAGATCTCGCCAAGATATTCGGATTTGAAGAACCTGACGAGGTCCTTTTTACAAGGCTAAAGAAGGAATTTCATCCCAATTCGATCAGAAAACACCACGCCCTGATGTTGTTTTCCATTTGGCTCGGCTTAAACAAACCAGCTCTGGCACTCAACTATCAAACCCTCCTCGGCTTTCCCCGAACTTCATCCGAATCAACAGAAAATGAAAAAAACGGCGTTATGGCCACGTTTGCCTTTATGGGTGAAAATATTGATGCGTCGATGATCGATTTTCTAAAAAAAGAACTGCCTACATGCAGCCGGGACCTAAAAATTTACTATCTGAATGAGAAAAGAATCCAATATCTGGCCACGACTTGCATCGCAAGGTTCCCTTTGAAAGAAGGCGTTGTCGGATTTCCATCCTCCTATGGTGAAGCCATTCGGGATGCCCTTTTTCTGGCCTATCAGATGGTTATCACGTGGCAATTATCGCCCCTATGCAATGCTCGCATCCATTTTATTATCGCCCTTGACGCCGGCCCTTTGGACATTGCGGAATTAACGGCTAAAGATCTGTTGAGCCCCGAACTTTCTCTGGATTATCCTATTCGATTATCCCATTTTGCCTTCATTATCGCCGAACAGTCGGAACAAAAAGTTATTTTCAAAGAGTTGAAGCATCCAAGTGTCTGGGCAGTAGAGCACTTCTGGGCGTTTCCCCATTTAAAGGGACCCCCTTGCTTAACGCCGATGAGAACCAAGACAGAAAACGACGCAGAATGGCTGCCTGTAACCAATGAAACCGCAAAGGCGTTTAGAAACGCCCTTGTTTTGGGAGATAGTAAGCTTTTCAAAATATTATCCGTTATCAATCAATACCCTCCCAAAATTTTATTATCCCTTGAGGTTGCCAATATCATCACCTATAGACGTCTCCATCATGCGGCCATTCGTCTTTTGTCTTTGGTGCTCGCCTCCGATCCTACGAATTATATCGCCCGTACCATGCGTATTTCCAACTTCATGTTTCTGGGTAATTATTCGAAGGATCTCGAAACGGCTGAATTGTTTTATGACCGGGGGATATACGATGGCCAGTTTATTGACCAATATTGTCCCCCTGATCCTGTATTTTACGCAGAATACAGCCAGATCTACTGGTCAAAAGCGCTTAAATTAATCAAATTCCTCAGAAAGGGATTAATTCAAGACAGGATCGAAGAGAGGCAAACCGAGATTCTTGACTATCTCAAGAAGGCTGAGCACTATGCAAAAAAAGGGGCGATTTTCCGTATCTACGCAGATACCCGCTGTACATCCTATCTCATGCATTTCGCTGCATTCAGAGGCTTGATTGAAAAAGACAACCGCCTTTTGACCGACAAGAACCTACCTTTTGTCGATACCCAGGGTATCTTTTCCTCTGTCGCGAAATCTGTCTATGATACTATCGGCTGGATCATCCCCGAAGACGGTGGTGATGCCATTGATGAAAGTTTTTCGGACAAAAGGATGACCATAACGGTTGACACTTATTTGAATTCCATATCATCACCCTCCTTCTTTGTTTGTACTTTATTTTTTGTCTGCACCGTCCTTTGGGACTTTTCTGAACCTGAAAAGCAGAAGCAGGTTATTGACCGTGTTCTGCTTTTTTTAGATATGGCACTTGGAAAAACCGAAGAACTGAAAAAACTTTGCTTAGGCATCTATTCCTTAACCCCGGCTTATCCAGTGATTCACTCCCCGGGAGAGTATATAAACTGGATTCTAAAAGCCAAACACTCCATCCAAGAGATCAAGGAAACGGGCAACTATGAGACCGGCATGAAGCTTTTCCTTCTACAGTTCGATGAAGAGACCAACAGTGAACCGATAACCTTCGATTTAATCCAGGCAGAGGAAAAAGCGATGAGGTAAGTATAAGAACTCACCCCATATAACCTCAATAGATTTTTTCTAAAAAATAGGGACAGCGGAGCTGTTGAAAAATCTTGTTATAATCCTAAACATTTCAATAAAACAATACGATAAATTTATTTAACTATATGTTTTTAATTGTTATTTTGCGTTTGTATCTTAATATGTCGCCCTCAACCTACTTAGGGAGTTCGCATGATTGGAAAGAGAGATAGAAGCAATCTAGTAGGATTAGGGTCAGGTCTTTTTTTGGTATTTTGGTTTAACGAAATAAGGATAACACCAAGATAAAAGACCTAATCCTAATCCACGGGTCTATCCCTATCGGAACTGGACGGTAACCAACACCTTTGACAATAAAGGGGCTCCCATCGACTAATAACTGACCCTGAACAATTTCAACGATGGTCGAAAAACCATTTTCTACAATCCCAAAAACAAAAAAGGTAATGAACATAATTATCAAAACCTTTGAGGAATTTATTCTTAGCAGCTTCATGGTTTTTCCTCCAGTTTATGAAAATGGACAGTGAGGACTACTCCTCAGTTTATTGCTCCGTGAATTAACATCGCTATTGTTCTTATGCTTGTCCAATATTAAAATATAGGGACAACAGCGCCCGATTTATCTTGAACTCCAAAGATTCCGATAAAAGCTCCCTACCAGGCCCCGGTGACCGGGTTATCACCGGTCATGCCAAACCCTTTGCAGCGGTCGTTGGTACAGTCATCAAACTGCCCATTGCCGTTATAATCCAGGGCCCAGACCCCATCTCGGAATACCCCGATCTTGGCCGTGCCGCTCCCATCCCAATCCCCTGTAACCGGAACGTCATTGGTCATGCCAAAGTTCAGGCAACGATCCGTGGTACAATCGTCCCACTGCCCATTGCCGTTATAATCCAGGGACCAAGTCCCATCTCGGAATACCCCGATCTTGGCCGTGCCGCTCCCATCCCAATCCCCGACCACTGGAGTATTAGTAGCCAGGCCAAAGCCCAGGCAACGATCCGTGGTACAGTCATCAAACTGCCCATTACCATTATAATCCAGAAACCAATACCCATCTCGAAAAACCCCGATCTTGGCCGTTCCACTCCCATTCCAATCCCCTGCTACAGGGGTATCTCCGGTTATCCCAAAACCAAAACAGCGGTCCGTAGTGCAATCATCCCACTGCCCATTGCCGTTATAATCCAGAAACCAATACCCATCTCGAAAAACTCCGATCTTGGCCGTTCCGCTCCCATCCCAATCCCCGACCACCGGAGTATCAGCAGCCAGGCCAAAGCCCAGACAGCGGTCGTTGGTACAGTCATCAAACTGCATATTGCCGTTATAATCCAGAAACC
>Ga0154639_119_pt1 | contig 12625 bp, 8 predicted proteins | sample Rifle2008BG13ft_FD_116068 | JGI IMG/M metagenome (GOLD analysis project Ga0154639, IMG submission 116068) | Deltaproteobacteria bacterium RBG_13_43_22 | reverse complement strand
AAACAATCAAGCCGTTAAAACCCAAACCGGAAAAATACCATGGAAACCATTGAAAAAAGCAAGATTCTCGATCAAATCTCCTCTAATGACTATCTGCCTTCCCTTTCCCCTTTAATCATCCAATTAATTGATCTGGCCGCCGACGAACACAGTTCCATATTGGATCTGACCCGGATCATCGAACAGGATTCGGGATTGACGGCCCGTTTATTAAAAATTGTCAACAGCGCCTTCTATGCCCATCGGGAACCCATTTCATCCATTTCCTATGCGGTCATGGTGGCCGGATTTAAAAAAATCCGCATAATGGCCTTAAACATTTCCTTGAAAGACACTTTTCCCCTCGGCAAAGTGAATGGAATGGATTATGATTATTTTTGGAAAACATCCCTCTATCGGGCTATTCTGGCTCAGGATCTGACCAAAGGCTCTTATCTTTCCAACATCCTTGACCCAGAAGAAGTTTTTACCACCGGTCTGATTCTGGAATTAGGTTTGCTGTTCTTGTTCCATGTTTGTCCCGAATCCCTGAAAGATTCTTTTCCGGGCGGCGATGTCCCTTTGGAAGAGGCTATCGCCTGGGAAGAGAAAAATCTGGGAATCAATCACCGGGAACTGGGACGTCTCACCCTTCATCACTGGCATTTTCCTGAACAGATCATTGAAATCCAGGAGACCTATGGATCGGAGGCGCTTCAAGAAGGGCATCCGGAATTATGTCGGATCTTGGAGATTGCCCGGATCTGTACCCAGCTTTTTTTTGGCTCCGGCGATGATTTTGCCTTCTTAAAGGATATTTCCGGGTTGCTAAAAATGGATATAGATCGCCTGAGTGAAATCCTTTCCGAGGCCTTTTTCCGTGTCGAAGAACTGGCCCGGGAGCTCCGCCTGCAGATCAATTCCAAAAAGGATATGCTGGAGGTAATGGAAAAGACCAATCGAGCCTTGGTCAAGATTAACGGTTCCTTGGAAGAGAATTTTGGAAAAATTGCCGGACTGATTTCCGATCAGGAACAGGAAACCAGTTATGCCCCCTCGGATTTGGCGGGCGAAAAAAAGGAAACCCTGGAAAAGGCCATGGAGGCCGTAGCCCATGAGCTCCGAAACCCCTTGATGATCATCGGCGGATTTGCCCAGCGTCTGGTAAAAAAGGGGGAAGATCAGGTCGATGTGGTCAAATATGCCGAAACCATTGCCCAGGAATCACGCCGTCTGGAACAGGCCTTAAATGATTTAATGGAATATTCCAAAGGACCGGAAATTACCGGGAAGGGAAAATGAAGAAACCCGGATAGACCTTTTGCTTCCCTATTTTGACCCTCCCAGCCACCTTATTTTTCCTGGCCCCCCTTCCTCCTATTTAAAAGCGAAGGGAGGGACAACGGAAATCTCTCTTGACCCGAATATCTTCCCATTTTATTATAGATCCACTCATACGATGAAAGGAGTCAGCGATGGCCCTGGGAATAGAGGATACCGTTTTTGAGGCAATGAAAAAAGCTTATCCGGAAAAATTCGTCTCCGAAGAAGAAATCTTCAGTCACATCCATCGGGGCGATCGCATTTTTATCAGCACCGCCTGTGGAGAACCCCAATATCTGGTTCAAGCCCTGATTCGTTTTGTGGAATCCAACCCCAAGGCCTTCTACGATGCGGAAGTGCTTCATGTCTGGACTCTTGGGGTCGCTCCCTACACGGATGAAAAATTCAAAACCAACTTCCGCCACAATTCCTTCTTTGTCGGCAATAATTCAAGGGCGGCGGTGAATCGAGGACTGGCCGATTATACCCCGATCTTTCTTTCCAACGTTCCTGATTTGTTTTATCGAGGCCTGGTCCCTATCAATGTCGCCCTGATTCAGACTTCACCTCCGGACAGCCATGGCTACATGAGCATAGGGGTCAGCGTAGATATCGTCAAAGCGGCGGTGGAAATGGCTGCCCTGGTTATTGCCCAGGTTAATTCCAATATGCCCCGGGTTCACGGGGACGGATTCATCCATATTAAAGATGTTGATTTCATCGTCTGTCACGATGAACCCCTGCTGGAATATGAGGCGGTCGCCCCGGATGAAACAGCCCGTCAGATCGGAAAATATATATCCCGTATTGTCCAGGACGGGGACACCATTCAGGTGGGGTATGGGAGTTTGCCCAATGCCATTCTGGACAATTTCAAGGAAAAAAAACATCTCGGGGTTCACACCGAATTAATGACCGACGGCGTAATGGAGTTAATGAAACAGGGGGTAATCGACAACAGCCGCAAAAGCCGAAACCGGGGTAAAACCGTAGCCACCTTCTGCATGGGCCACCGAAAGACTTATGAGTTCATTCATGATAACCCGAGCGTTGAATTCCGGAACATCGATTATACCAATAATCCCCTGATCATCGCCCAGCAAAAAAATATGATCGCCATCAACAGTGCCCTGGAGATCGATCTGACCGGGCAGGTCACCGCCGAATCCCTGGGTAAAACCTTTTACAGCGGCATCGGGGGGCAAGCGGATTTTATGCGCGGAGCGGTCCTGGCCCCGGGCGGTAAAAGCATCCTGGCCATTCAATCGACCGCCGAATGGGGCAAGGTTTCCCGCATCGTTCCCTTCCTGCGGGAAGGGGCCGGTGTGACCCTAATCCGAGGCGACATTCATTATGTAGTGACGGAATACGGTATCGCCTACCTTCTTGGAAAAAACATCCGGGAACGGGCCATGGCCTTGATTTCCATCGCCCATCCTGACTTTCGTCCCTGGTTGATCGAGAAAGCCAAGGAGGCCAACCTGATCTACCGGGACCAGGCCTTTATCCCCGGCAAAAGGGGGGAATACCTTGAGCATCTGGAAATCTATAGAACCACGAACCAGGGGCTGCAGATCTTCCTGCGTCCGGTAAAAATAAGTGACGAGCCTATGATAAAGGATTTTTTCTATTCCCTCTCCGATCAGAGTATGTACCGTAGATTTATTTCTTTTCGCCAGGATATGCCCCATGAGCGGCTGCAGGAATTTGTAGTGGTCGATTATACGAAGGAAATGCTCATCCTGGCCTGCCTCAAAGAAGGGGAACGGGAAAAAGTTGTTGGAATCGGGCAGTATTTCATCAATCCCAACACCCATTCGGCTGAAGTCGCCCAGGCCACCCGGGATGAATATCAGGGACAGGGGGTCGGCAGGGAGATGCTGTCTTATCTAACCTATCTGGCCAAACGAGACGGCCTGCTGGGTTTCACCGCCGAGGTCCTGGTGGAAAACAAACCGATGCTCCGATTATTCGAGAAGATGGGATTTGATATTCGGCGGCAAAAAGAGCAAGGGGTGTATGAATTAAAAATGACTTTCCGGGCGGCATAAAAGGTCGTTGATATCTAAATAATTCTATTTGAAAATTCTTTGTTGCGGGGTACGGGGTACGAGTTTTTCAAAGAAAGGGATACGATTCCTGAACCCGCAACCCGCAACTCTTAACAATACTTAATGCAAGGATTTACCTCCGGCCCTGAAAGAAAAATTATTAAAAGGTAAGCGACTAGGGCAATATCTTCCTGATCCTTCCCCGCCTATTGCCTCGTGCCTATTGCCTGCTTCTTTATTTATTCTCTCCCGATGACCTTATCCACTTTATAGCGGGCGGTGATATAGTTATACAAGGCCTGGTTGTAATCGGTCTCGGCCTGGAAAAAGGAACTTCGGGCATCAGTGACATCCAACATATTCCCCACGCCGGCCTTATAACGCCCTTCGGCCAGATCCAAATTCTCATTGGCACTCCGCAAGGCTTCCCTGGCCACATCAATCTGTTTCTCGGCCAGCTGGAGATTTAGATACTGGCTTTGCAGATCGCTGGTTACCTGAAGTATCTGAGTGGCCAGATTGGCCTTGGCCTGCTCGAGGGCAGCCCGGATTTCTGCCAGCTTGGCCTGGCTTTCAAAACCGGAAAAGAAAGGAAAATTCAATTGCAAACCCACGTTCCAGGTCTCATTGGCAGGTAAATCGGAACCGCTCCACCCGTATCGGGCCGTACCGGTCAGTTTGGGCCAGAATTCTTTTTGGGCCCATTTTTCGTAGGATTGGTAATATTGAATGGAAGCCCGAAGACGATTTAATCCGGGGTGGTTTTCCAAGGCCTCCTTTTTTAAATCTTCCAGTTGCCAGGAAACCCTGTTGGTATCTAAATCGTCTCTCAAGGAATAGACCGGGGGCTTATCCAGACCCATGGCCGCGGCCAAGGCGACCCGACTGATCTGAACATTATTCTCGGCTTGAAGCAAGGCTTTCTGGGCTGTGATGACCGCCACCTCAGCCTGGGTCACGTCTATCTTGGCCTTCAGCCCTACCTGGTAAAATCCCTGGGCTTGTTTAAAATGCTCCCGGGTTCGGTTTAAATCCTCCTGACGGACTTTGACCACCCGTTGGGCCAGCAAAACTCCATAATAGGTTTGACGAATGGTATCTATGACGGTCAGCCGGGTATCTTTTAAAGTCCACTGGTAGGTCCCTAAGTCATTCCGGGAGGCCTGGATTTTATATTCCCTGCGGCCAAAATCGTAGATATTCTGGGACAGGCCGATATAATAGTTATAAAGGTCTCTGTCCATAGCACCGGAAGAGGTACCACTGCTGAAACTGCCTTTATAACGGGTGTAGTCGGTCTCTGCGAATAAATCGGGATAATAATCCGCCTGGTTCTGCTTCACCCGGGCCTCCGCCCCTTCTACCCCCTTCATGGCCCCTCGAATGGTCGGATTCTGTTTCAGCCCGATTTCCAGACAGGTTTTTAACTCCCATTCCTCGGCACCCGCTACCTGGCTCAAAAAAGTACCCATTAGTGCAGTTATGATTATGATTACCTTCTTGTTCATAATTCTCCCCCATCCTGTTTTTTCTTTTGTGATAAAAACCTAAAATCCTTTTTACGCTTCATTCCGAAATCCACAATAATCTTATCTTTTCCTAACCGTCTCCCCTTCGGACACCTGTAGACTTTTAAAATCCCCTTCTTCGACAGAAGGGTAAATAATAGTATTACCCTGAATCTTGATCTTTGGAGGGATAGACGCCCCTTTCCCGATCAAGGTTAAACCTTCTTTTAACTGTCCGGGAAATTCCCGGTTTGGGCAATCAGCTTGGCCGGTGATATGGGCCTGTCTCCCTATACAGACTTTTTTATCAACAATAACGCGGTCCAGATAAGCACCGGCCGAAACTTGACAGTCATGCATAAGAATGGAGTTTAATACCTGAGCCCCCTTGCCAACCCGGACTCCGGGGGAAAGAACCGATCCTTCCACCCGGCCTTCAATGATCGAATCGGCGGAAAGAAAAGATCGAACCACTCGGGCATTTTTTTGAAGGATAACCGCCGGGCGGTCCCCTCTCAATCCTTCTTCTTCCAGGTTGGTTTGCACCCCCCAGGCTTCAGGATTCAACCCTGATCGGGAATTCAATAAATCCAAATGGGCCTCGTAATAAAAAGACAAGGTTCCGACATCCCGCCAATACCCGGAAAAAGGATAGGCAAAAACGCGGTCCTTTTTGATGACCGAAGGGATAAGGTCCCGACCGAAATCCATGGGCTTCGGATCCTGAAGCACTTTCAATAAATAAGGCCTCCGAAAAATATAAATGCCCAGGGAAGCCAGGGTCCCTTTGGGCTCTTTGGGCTTTTCTTCCCATCCCTTGATTCGACCCTGTCCGTCCACTTGGGCCGTCCCGAAATTAATCATCTGCTCTCTGGGAACCTCCATCATGGCCACGGTAAAATCTGCCCGATTTCGCTTATGAAAGGCGATCATCGGGGTATAATCCATATAGTAGATATGATCGCCGGAAACAATCAGGATCTCTTCGGGATCATAACGGTTCAGGTACTCCATATTCTGCCGCAAAGCATCGGCTGTGCCTTTATACCAGTCTGAATCTTTTTCCCCGGTATGAGGAGGCAGAATTTTAATTCCCCGGTTTCGGCCTTCGAAATCCCAGGCCTTACCTGAACCGACATGACTCATCAGGGAAAGGGGCTTGTACTGGGTCAGGACCCCGACCCGTTCCATTCCCGAATTCATAATATTGCTTAAGGTGAAATCAATAATCCGGTAGATCCCCCCAAAAGGCACGGCCGGTTTGGCCCGGGCCTGGACCAGGACATTCAACCGGCTGCCTTCCCCGCCGGCTAATAACATGACCAGGGTATTGCTCACGACACCGTTGCTCCGGAAGGAATCTCCATGGATTCAAAAGAGTTTTCTTCCAAAAAGGGATAAAGAATACAATTGCCCCCGACCCTTATCCGGGAGGGGAGATGGGTATTTCGTCCGATAACCGTCAAACCGGAAGATAACGGTTGGGGAAGGGTCTGGTTGGCCAAGATCTTATCCCCGTCTCCGATTCGGGCCTTTTCTCCGATTCTGACCCCGTTGTCGGTAATCGTTTTTTTAACCAGAGCTCCGGTTTCAACAACGGTATCAAAAAAAAGGATCGAATCTTCCACGACGGCTCCTTCCTCGACCTGAACCCCGGGAAACAAAATACTCCTTTTGACCGTGCCTTCCACCCGGCAGCCGTAAGTCAATAAAACCTGATCCAAGTCGGCGTCAGGTCCGATCACCGCCGGCTGCCGTTCCTGAATCCGTTCGTGTTCCAGATTGGTTCGAATTTGCCACTGTTTCAGGTTGATCTTGGTGCCGGCCCCAAACAGATCCATATGCGTCCGCCAGTATTCATCCAGGGTGCGGGTATAGCCCCAGTAGCCGGAAAAGGTATATCCGAAGACCCGGTATTGATGGACCATTGAGGGGAAAATATCCCGGCCGAATTCAATCCCTTCGCTATGGGGATGGGTTTGTTTGAGAATTTCAAGTAAAACCTCGGTCCTGAAAAGATAGATGGTCAAAGAGGCCCATTCGGATTGGGGCGCTGACGGTTTCTCCTGATAGGAAATCAATCGTCCACCCGGCCGGCCCTCTTTGGGTTCCATCACCCCCAGACCAAAGCGATGAGACTCTTGGGGGAGGACTTTAATAAAGCCGGCGGTAACATCGGCCTTTTGTTTCTGATGAAACTGGATTAATCGTTGATAGTCCATTCGATAGATATGGTCTCCGGAAAGGATCAACACCAGGTCCGGGCTGTTCTCGTAAATAAAGTCCAGGTTGTGGGCCACGGCATCGGCCGTCCCTTTATACCAATCGGAATTTTTTTGCCCGGTGGATGGAGGTAGCAGGGTCACCTGTCGGCGGCGTCCGGCCATATCCCAAGAGGAGCCGGTTCCGATATGGGTAATCAAAGAAGCGGAGCGATATTGAGACAGGATCCCCACCCGTCGTATCCGGGCATGCATCAGATTACTTAAGGCAAAATCGATCACCCGGTAATTCCCGGCAAAAGGCAAAGCCGATTTCGGACGGTCAAAGGTCAGGACACTCAGTTCATCCACCCTGCCGCCGGCCAACACAAAGGCCAAAATATCGGCCATTCGAACCCTCCCTATAAAATGGCTTGCCAAAAAGAAAGCGATATTGTTTAATAATTAAACAAAATTCGGCAAGTTGTCAATGGTTAGTTTGATGGATGCTTACTTATAACCGCCAGAGATTATTTGATGTTCAAGATTCTTGATATTTTCAAAAAAAGTAAAGGGGTTTCCCGGTTATCGCCCGAAAAAGGCTTTCTGACCCGAAAGTATGATCATTTCAGGGCCGTTCTGACCGGCAACAATAAGGCTTTGGACATCATTACCGATCTGGAGCATATTTTCTATGAAGACCAGCCGGTGTCTTTGCACCATGTCCGGGCCCAAGCCGAAAACCTGATCGAATCCGCCTGCCGTATTGCCGAGGACCTCAATGCCCTGACCGGGGCGAAATTTCTTGACCTGTTCGAGGCCGTGGAAAAAGTGGGTCCGGAGATCCGTCAAGGACCAGAGACCAAAAAAGGAATCCCTCAGACTCGTCTAGTCCTGCCTCTGGAGCGGATCGGGCAGGAAAAAGTTTCCGAGGTAGGCGGGAAGGCCGCCAATCTGGGTGAGATCTTAAACCGGGTCAAGCTTCCGGTCCCCCGGGGCTTTGCCGTTACGGCCTACGCCTGTCAGGTTTTCTTGGAATATAATCACTTCCCCGAACGGATCGAAAAAGCATTAAAGAACCTCGATGTCAACGATACGGAAAAACTCATGCAAGTCAGTGAGGATATTCGCTCATTCATTCTTTCAGGTCAGATTCCACCCGATCTGGAACAGGAACTCCTTCGAGCGGTTGAGGAATTGAAAGAAAAAACAACCGAACCCTTGCGACTGGCCGTCCGAAGCAGTGCCACCAGTGAAGATTCGGAAGCCAGTTTTGCCGGACAGCATTCCACAGTCCTAAATGTCACTGAGGAAACCTTGTTCGAGGCTTACAAAGAGGTGGTGGCCAGCACTTTCAATCCCCGGGCCATTTATTATCGACGCAGTAAAGGGTATCTGGACCAAGACGTGGTCATGAGTGTGGCCTGCATACAAATGGTCAATGCCCTGGCCAGCGGGGTCCTGTACACCCTGGACCCCAATGACGGCAGCCATGAGGTGATCCTGATCAGTGCCTTGTGGGGACTGGGAGTCAGTCTGGTCGATGGTTCCCAGGCGGCCGATTTTTATCAGATCAGTAAATCGAACCGGCATATTGAAAAGGAAGAAGTGGTTCGAAAAGATACCCGGCTTTTCTCGGATCCGGTTCAAGGCATCAAACAGGAACCGGTGGCCCACGCCTTTATGGATAAACCCTGTCTGACCCATTCCCAGGTTCAGTTGCTGGTCCATTTCGCCTTTAGACTGGAGGAACATTATAAAATCCCTCTGGATATTGAATGGGCCATAGACCAGGACAAGCGTCTTTATGTCCTTCAGGCCCGGCCTTTGCGATTTACGGAACAGGCTATTTCAAAACCCTCCCTTGAGTCCTATCAGGAGGAAAAGGGGGTTCCTGTTTTACTGAAAGGCGGGGCTTCGGCTTCCAACGGGGTGGCCTCAGGCCTAGCCTATGTGATCAAATCGGACCATAATCTCCTGAATATCCCGGAAGGTTCTATTTTGATTGCCCCTCAGACCTCGCCCCGTTATGTGCCGATCATCGGCCGGGTAAGGGCCATCATTACCGATGTGGGCAGTGTAACCGGTCATATGGCATCGGTGGCCCGGGAATTCCAGATCCCCACCCTGGTAGGGACCGATAATGCGACGGCCCTGATTCCCCATGGCAGTGAAATCACCGTGGATGCCACCAGGGGCATCGTTTTTCAGGGCAGGATTGAAACCCTTCTGAGAAAAGGGAAACCCCACAATCCCATGAAGGGGAGCCCGACTTATAAAGTCTTGCAGACTATTTTGCAAAAAATTGCCCCTTTGCATTTAATCGACCCCAAACAGGAAAATTTCAATCCTCAGTCCTGTGAAACGATTCATGATATTATCCGTTTCGCCCATGAAATGGCCATGCAGGAGATGTTTCAGATCGGAGAAACCATTGAGGATGGCAAAAACGTTTCGGTTCGTTTTCGCTCCCTTGTGCCCCTGAATATTTATATGGTGGATTTGGGAGAAGGCCTTAATATCGGTCAAGATCAGAGGGAAGTCCGGCCTGAACAGGTCCTTTCCGTGCCTTTCAATGCCCTGTTCCGGGGAATGACCCATAAAGGGGTGGAATGGCTGGGCCAGAACAAGATCAGCTGGAGCGGCTTCGGGTCCATTTTGATGGAAAGCATCCTGCATGACCCACAACAGGACGGGGACATGGGCGGTCCCAGTTATGCCGTGGTCTCCGGCAAATATTTGAACTTCAGCTCCCGTCTGGGGTACCACTTCGCCACCCTGGATACCTATTGCGGCCAGAATATCAACAATAATTATATCACCTTTTATTTCAAGGGCGGGGCGGCCGACCTCGACCGCCGGTCCCGCAGGGCTTTACTGATTGCCTCCATCCTGAAAAAAATAGGCTTCGCGGTCAATCAAAAAGGCGATATGGTCAAAGGAGAACTTAAAAAACACAATTCCTATATGATCCAGGAGAAACTGGATCTCCTGGGCCGGTTGATGGGGGCGGTTCGTCTTCTGGATATGGTCCTGGATGATGACCGGAAAATCGACTGGTGCCGGGATCAATTTTTCAAAGGCAATTACACCTTCGAGCGAAAGCCGGAGGAAGAAGCGAATTAATACGATGGGAAAACGGGTGAAGGGCCAACACAGGCTTCAGCAGGAGCGGCCGCCTTTTGCCACGATCCGCTGCAAGCAATTGGTTAGCCGATATTGTCTTCGCATACTTTTGACAATCACTGCATCAACTGTCTAACACCGGCGCAAATACGCAGTTTGCTGGGGAGAGTCTGATCTTCAAGTTGCCGGGCGTAAGGTATGGTTGTCTGAGTGCAGACACGGGCATACTTGCAAGATATGCCAGCCTCCAGGACCACCGCCGACAATTCACCTGAGAGACCAAAGCCCTCGTAATCTTCGTCTACCACTAACAGACGCCCAGTCAGTGCGACTACTTCGCGGACTGCTGCGTTATCCAGCGGAGAGACGGTTCGCAAGTCCAGCACCCCTACTGAAATCCCCTCCGTTTCAAGAGCTTGCGCGGCTTCCAGAGCACGGTGCACGCCCACTCCCACGCTGACGATTGTTACATCACCCCCTGCCCGGCGGAGGAAAGCTTTGCCGATAGGGACGGGTTCCCAATTCTGAGGTACGGGGCCCTTTGCTCCATCTGCGGGAACATCATATTGAACCGTGCTTCGCGCTCCTGAACCCAAGAATTCAAGCCAAGTCTCTGAGAGGAGTTTATGCTCGAGAAAGATGACCGGACCATCGTGCTGTAGAGCAGCCAGCATTAGCCCGCCCCCATCGGCTGGCGTAGACGGAACTAATACGGTCAGCCCTGGAATATGTGCCAGCCAGCCCCACAAAGACTGCTCGTGTTGCCCACCGTCTCCGTAACCTCCGCCGCAAGGAACGCGCACCACAACGGGCGCAGTCCATTTGCCGCCTGAAAATGCTTCGATTTTGGAAGCGTGGTTGAGCAGAGCATCCGCACACACTCCGAGGAAATCTACCATGTACATTTCAACAACCGGGCGTAGACCGGCCATGGCGGCAGCTACGCCTGCTCCCAAGAAGGCACTCTCACTGATGGGGGTACCTCGCACGCGCCCGGGCCCGAACCGTACCAGTAGGTTACGCCGCAGTAACGGAATGTCTTCACCAAACAGAATAATGCGTGGGTTATCCGCCATGGCCTGGGCAAGCGCATCATCGATAGCCTGAGTGAACAGCATGCTTCTCATGACGGCACCTCCATTAGGGCTGAGGCAAACACATGATCTATCTCTTTCTGACTTTGGTCTTCCAGTTCATGCAACCGCACCGGGACCGACTCTAGGGTTGCACGTACCCGCGCTACTGGATCGTTGGCTGAATCACGGCGTGGATCGCGCATCGTCGAGAGGACCGACGCAACAACGGTTCTTAATCCTGCCAGGCGATCGCGCAAGGGAGCACCGCCAGGACGCAATATGGACAGGGTGAGTGGAATGGCGATTCCGGGCATTTCTCGAAGCGGATGGTCTGCGATCCGCACCATTGGGAAGCCCAAAAGGTGACCTTCGAAATGTACGCAATGGGCATGTAGGAAGGTCGGCCCTTGACCGGAACGGGCTCTTTCAATTGCTATATGGGCAGCCTCCCACACCGCGGATACATCGCGGCCGTCCACCTCAACAGTCGCGACACCCAAACCTTGCGCTCGTTCATTCAAACCCCCGCCTGTCACCTCGACGGATTTGGTGGTAATGGCCCAGCCGTCATCTTTGCAGACAAAAAATACGGGCAAATTCCAAACCGAAGCCAGGTTCATTGATTCCATCAACATACCTTGGTTCATGGCACCGTCGCCGAAAAAGGCAATGGCGACCGAACCCGGTCTTAAGTACTGTGCTGCCAGCGCAAAGCCTGCGGCTGCTGGCCCTTCTGCCCCGACAATCCCAGAAGAGGCAGCCAAGTACTCTTTAGAAAAAAGGTGCATATGCCCGCCCATACCGCCGCACAAACCGTCAGGATAACCAAGCAATTCGCGTGCAACAAGGACAGGGTCTACGCCTCGCATGAGCAAGGCAGCGGTGCCGCGATGATCCAAGGCCATGGCGTCACCTTCCCTCAAGTTGGCGACGACTCCTGCAATAATGGCTTCTTCGCCTGTTCCAAGGTGCATCTCGCCGGAGATCAAACCGTCGTGCCAGAGTTTTGCAACGGCTTCTTCGAACAAGCGGCTTTTCAACATAAGCGCATATAGCGTCCATAAATCGGGTGGCATACTAACCTCCGATAGTTGTTGACGGGTAACGCATTGCTCACCAGTGAGGGCCGCCTTGTGACCCGAATCTGGTGGAGCAAGTTTGTTAGAGGTTTAAACGTCCAGCTTAAATCCTAAATCAATTTCAGAGGCTGGCACGCCGCCACGTATACCCCAATTATCAAGTGATGGCTCGTTAAGCACAATGAAAATATCGGATGGAACAATTCCAAGTTCGCCAAATCGCCGAACAATAGATTGATAGAGTTTTCGTTTTGCATCCAACGATCGACCAGGGAATAGAGT
>Ga0154639_111_pt1 | contig 16629 bp, 14 predicted proteins | sample Rifle2008BG13ft_FD_116068 | JGI IMG/M metagenome (GOLD analysis project Ga0154639, IMG submission 116068) | Deltaproteobacteria bacterium RBG_13_43_22 | reverse complement strand
CCCTTCCGCCCTATTTTTCTTCTTGCCTTGCTCTTTTTCTTATTTTATACTCTACCCATCAAAAAGAAACTTCTTATCAAACAAAGACCGTGCCTTTTTCTTTCCTTATACTCTTTCCATCAAAAAGGAAATTCTTATCAATCAATCAAATGTCCCAATAAATAATAAAGCTAATATAGCAAATCGGATGCAAAAAAATAAGTATTTTATTGGCCTGTCTCCTTGGGAATGGCGAATCGCCCTGATTTTGATGCTGTTCATTGCCATTCTGGCTGTGGCCCAGACCTTGATAGGCCGTGAAGCTCAATTTAAACAGTTTATCGAAAGGGCCGGCTTGATCGGACAAGCCCTGGAGGCCTTTACCCGGGACCATGAAGGCCGATATCCGGACGATGGAATCGACAATCACAGTCCTGAAGGATTAAGCCCCAAATACATCCAGTGGAAAGAAGAATGGAATATTGATTATGAAGTCCACGACAATGGTCGCGGGGGTAAATATATCGCCCTTGAATATTTAGGACGTTATGAGAAAGGTCAGGCTTTCCATTCCATGGGCTTGACCCGAGATCCAAACTTTAGAAAAATCTATGGTCGGGGTCAGCCCATTCCCGGAAAGACCAATCGTATCTGGGTGTTTCATGAAGAAGCCCCGGTTTTTAAACCGTAGAATTCAGTAGTCAGAAGTCAGAATCGAGAACAAAAACTATTTTAAAACATTAATAGGGGTCGAGGATTCCAGGATTCGAGGGTTCAAGGGTTTTAACTTCCACGCCTTTCACTCCGCCCCGCGGTTCTTGACCCCTTGAATCCTTAGAATAATTTTCATGCTTCGTGGTGCCCCATAGGGGCATGAGGATTTAGTTAGGTATTATTCTGGATTCTGGATTAAGAGGGATACTTCCGGATGATAAGTCCCTCCAGATTGATCCTGTTTTCTTGGGCGGCCTTCCGGTGGAGGGAGAATAGAAAAGATCCTTCCTCGATGTCCGGTTTTAAAAAGGGTAGGCAGTGCCGGCGGAATTCCTCAACCGACAAGCTGTTCAGGACATCAAAACATTTCGAGTTTTCCGGGTATCCCTTCTTCCATTTTTCCTGCTTAACCATCAGATCCTGAGGAATCACCCGATCCAACAAAGGAATCAAATCCACCTGGTCCTTGTTGACCGTTCCCAGAAGTTTGATAAAATTGACCTGGATAAAGCGTTTTCGACAAGGGAGTTTATAAAACATCCAGCCTTCGGCATCGAATTTGATTTCCTTATAATTAGTCCCCAGATCCCAGGTGAATGACCGGACATTGTGGTTGATGGCAATGTCTTGAAGCCCGAAACGCATATTTTTTAGGTTGAAGACACCGATGGTCCCGGAGGCCGAATCCCGAGAATTAAGAAAACAGGGGGTTAAGAGGTGCCGAAGATATCCTTGAGAGAGATTATCGTTGGAAGTGTTAAGTTCCTGCATCTGCCGATTCATTTGGCGAAGGGTTTTTCTCCAGCCCTCTTCCACCTTCCGGGCATACAGTTTCCGGTAATGTTCCATAGAACCCGGGTCCCGTTCATGATCCAATTTTTCGAAAGCCAGGTTCAGTTCGGCAACTTTTTTTGTCCTTTGGCTCTTTAAGTCCTGGTCATGCAAGGGGGATCGATCGGGGTGATAGATCAACAACAAAGCCCGGTAAGAAGATTTAACCAGGGAAAATAATTCCTTGCCTTCCAAGGTTCGGACCATCACCGGAGCGATCCCTAAAATTTCAAAAGGGTTTTTGGTCTTCATGGGGAGAAGAGTATAGCCAATTTTTTTATTTTAATCAAATATTCTTTAAAGAGAAGGTCCCCTTTAGGTCAGTACAAGGCCCAAAGGAATACAAGCAATAAAAATATCCCATTGAACTTTCAGCTATGAAAATATTTTTCCCGGATTCAGGATATGGTTGGGATCAAAGAGGTCTTTGATCTTTTTCATGAGGTTCAGGGATATCGGGTCCAATTCCAAAGTCAGGAAAGGGGCCTTGGTCAATCCGATGCCGTGTTCCCCGGAAAGAGTCCCACCTAACTCCAGAACGGTCTTGAATATTTCAACCACGGCCTTTTGGGCCCTTTCCTTTTCATCCGTTTTTTTCCCGTCAAACATAACATTGACATGAATGTTCCCATCCCCGGCATGGCCGAAACCTACGATCAATAAGTCCAATCGGCGGCCGATTTCCTGAAAACGCTCAATAGCTTCCGGGATCTTATCACGTGGAACCACGACATCTTCATTGATCTTGTTGGGCCGCAATCGAAAAAGGGCCGGGGAAATGGCCCTTCGGGCCTTCCAGAGCTCTTCCGCTTCCAGAGGGGTAGCAGCCATCTTCACCCTGCCGGCCCCGATTTGCCGACAGATGAGCTGAATCGTTTCTCCCTGCCGAACCACCGCTTCCCGATCGCCGTCCACTTCAATCAACAGCAGGGCCTGGGCTTGGGTGGGTAAACCCAACTTAAGGTACTCCTCCACACAAGCAATCGACGAATGATCCATAAATTCGAGGATTGAGGGAAGTATTCCGGCCCGGAAGATTTCTACAACGGTCTGGGTAGCCAGGGCCATTTGATCGAAAAAAGCCAGAATGGTTTGCCTGGCCTCAGGCAAAGGAATCAATTTCAGCACCATTCTAGTGATGATTCCGAGGGTCCCTTCGGAACCGACCATCAAACGGGTCAGATCGTAACCAACCACCCCTTTGGCCGTTTGAACACCGGTTTTTATAATCTCACCGGAAGGAAGCACAACCTCCAGACCTAAAACATAATCCCTGGTCACGCCATATTTTACAGCCCTTCCTCCACCGGCGCATTCGGCCAGGTTTCCCCCCAGGGTAGAAAAATGAGAAGAGGAAGGGTCCGGAGGATAGAAAAGCCCCTTGGCCTCGACGGCCAGTTGCAAATCCCGGGTAATCACTCCAGGTTCAACGACGGTCAAAAAATTATTCGGATCGATTTCCTTGATCCGATTCATTCGCAATAATACCAGGACCACTCCTCCCTGGATTGGGACCGACCCTCCGCTCATACCCGATCCTGCCCCTCGTGGAACAACCGGAAAATGGAGTTTATTGGCCAATTGCAGTATTTCTGAAATTTCTTGACTGGTCCCCGGGAAGACCACACAGTCGGGCCAGGCCTGGATCTGGGTAGCGTCATAAGCATAACACTGACGTTCGGTGTCCCGATCGGTGATATGTTCCGAGCCGACGATTCTTTCTAGGGACTTATAGATTTCTTTTTTCATGTTCTCTATGAGATACTGGAGTACCCTGCTGCTCCATTACTCCATTTTTCCGTTTTTTCTTTCCATCATAGAAAAGGAATCGGGGCCAAGTCAAATAAAAAGAATCGGGAAAAAAATATTGACAAACAGGCTGATTTTTTATGATAGTGACCAGGGTCTTCTTATTTCGTTATTACCCGCTATAAACCGGATTTTTTAATGCAGAAAGAAAGGCAGGCCGGTAAAAGATGTTCCTCCATCTCAACCAGGTTCAAAGAGAGACTCAAGAAAGGGTGAGGACCCTGGTGGCCTCTGAGATTAGTCCAAAGGCCGAAGAAATTGACGCCCGGGAGGAATTTCCCCAAAGCAGTTATGAGGCCTTTATCAAAGCCGGCCTTTTGAAGCTTTCCCTTCCCATAAAGTATGGCGGCCAAGAGGCCGATGCAACCTCACTGTGCCTGGCCATTGAAGAAATCTCGAAGGCCTCTCCGGCTTCGGCTTTGTTGGTCTTTCCTACCCAGGCGGTCATCCGGATCATCCGAGAGGTGGGAACCAAAGAACAACAGGAACGGTTTTTTTTCGATATGGCCCAGGGCGACAAACTGTGCGGCTTTTGTTTGACGGAACCGAACCATGGTTCCGATGCCGGTTCCCTTCAAACCAGGGCGGTTCTGGATGGAGACGGTTACCTGGTCAATGGAACGAAAACGTTTATTACCTTAGGACCTCATGCCCATTATTATCTGGTCTTTGTCCGAACCGGTCCCGGAAAACGAACCGGCGGGATCAGTGCCCTGATCGTTCCTCGAAATACCCCCGGTTTATCTTTCGGGAAAAAAGAGAAGAAGATGGGCCTGGGAGGATCGGTAACCTCGGAGATGATCTTTCAGAATGCCCGCGTCCCCGGGGAAAATCTGCTCCTTCAGGAAGGCGAAGGATGGACGATCTTATCCCGTCATGCCAATGTCATGCGGGTTTGGGGGGCGGCATCCATGTCTCTGGGTATTGCCGAAGGGGCCTACGAAGCGGCCCTGGCCTTTGCTAAAAAACGATCCCAGTTCAAGCGGCTGATCGCTTCCTTTCAGGCCGTCGGTTTTATGCTGGCCGATATGAAAATGGACATCGAGGCCGCCAAATCGTTAATTTTCAGAACGTCGGCCATGATTGATAACCAGGAAGGCACCTTTCGCGACATTGAGACCCTGGTTTCCATGTGTAAATGCTATGCCTCGGATATGGCCATGAAAGTTACCATCGATGCGGTTCAAATCTTCGGAGGAGCCGGGTATATGAAAGGATCTCCGGTGGAACGAATGATGCGGGATGCCAAGGCGATCCAGATTTTCGATGGAAGTAACCAGATCCAGCGGATGGTCATGTCGAAAAATATTATTTTGGATTAGAGTGAAAAGATACATGATACAGGATACAAGATGCAGGATGTGAGATGCATAAAGACTGAAATACGAAGGAAGAAGGACGATGCACGAGGGACAAGTCATGGTTTTTCGTCCTCCTTCCCTCGTCTCTCGTCCTTGACGATTCATAAATCGTGCATCCTGCATTATTAAAAAATAGGAGGAACGATTCATGCGACCTTATTTTGAAAAAATGGACGATTTAGGCAAACCCGTCAAACCGGCCCAGATGGAAAAGATGACTGAGAACCGGGCCCAGATTGATGCGGTATGGAAAGAAGTGGAAGCAGAGATCGAACGGGTCAAACAGGCCGGACTGCCGGCTGAAAAAATTCGCCAGCGGGGTGAAATGACCGTTTGGGACCGGATTGAATATCTCGTTGATCCGGGGACCTTCTGCCCGCTTCATACCTTATATAACCCAAGAGATAACGAAGAGGGGACCACCGGGGTTATCGACGGTCTGGCCCGTATCAGCGGCCGATGGTGTGTCCTGATCGGGTTCGACAACAAGGTTATGGCCGGGGCCTGGATTGCCGGACAGGCCGAAAACCAGCTGCGGGTAACCGATCTGGCCAAACGTCTCCATATCCCCCTGGTCTGGCTGGTCAATTGTTCCGGGGTCAAACTTACCGAACAGCAGGAGGTCTATGCCGATCGCCGGGGAAACGGGACCACCTTCTTCCGACATGCCGAATTGGAAAAATTGGGCATCCCGGTCCTGGCCGGGATCTATGGAACCAACCCGGCCGGCGGGGGTTATCAGGGCATCAGCCCCACCATCCTGCTGGCTCATAAGAATTGCAATATCGCCGTCGGAGGCGGGGGAATCGTCAGCGGTATGAGCCCCAAGGGAACTTTTGATCAAGAAGGGGCCGAACAGATCATTGAAGCCACTCGTCATTTCAAACAGGTCCCTCCGGGCAGTGTCAAGGTTCATTACGATTCCACCGGTTTTTTCCGCGCCGTCTTCGAAAAAGAAACCCAGGTCCTGGAGGCGTTAAAAGAGTATATGGCCGAGATACCGGCCTATCATCCCCGATTTTTCCGAGTCTCGGACCCTGCCGAGCCCAAATATCCTCTTTCGGATCTATCCTCCATCATCGCTTTTAACCAAAAGGCGGTCTATGACTTCGATAATTTCCTGGCCCGTTTGGTGGACGGCAGTGAACATTTGGAATTTCGCCCTGGTTTTGGACCGGAGGTCTATACCGGTCTGGTCAAGATTGATGGATTTCTGGTGGGGGTGATCGGCAACCGACAGGGTTTCCTTGGGGCCAATTATCCGGAATACACAAATGAATATATCGGCATCGGTGGAAAACTTTACCGCCAGGGTCTGATCAAGATGAACGAATTTGTGACCCAGTGCGGACGGGACCGGGTGCCGATCATCTGGTTTCAGGATACCTCGGGGATTGACGTGGGGGATATTGCCGAGAAAGCCGAACTCCTGGGACTGGGCCAGTCCCTGATCTATTCCATCGAGCAGACCGATGTGCCCATGATGCTGGTGGTCTTGCGAAAGGGTACGGCGGCGGCCCATTATATTATGGGCGGGCCCACGGCCAATAATCACAATGCCTTTACCCTGGGCACGCCGACGACCGAGATTTATGTCATGCATGGTGAGACGGCTTCCGTGGCCTCATTTTCCCGAAGGTTGGTTAAAGAAAAAGATGACGGCAAACCCTTACAACCGGTAATCGACAAAATGAATGCCCTGGCCCAGCAGTATTACGATCAGTCCCGGCCCATTTATTGCGCCAAGCGGGGTTTTGTGGACGAGGTAATCCGCTACGAGGACCTTCGAGGGTACCTGAAAGCCTTCACCGGCAGTGCCTATCAAAACCCCAGGTCCATCTGTCCCCATCATCACATGATGCTTCCCCGGATGATCCGTTCCCAGATCGTCAAAGGATTGGATCGTCCTAAAAAGGAAGGGTAAGCCGTGGGCTGCTTTTTATGAAAAGGTCCTTTATACCCTTGGACGCTCCACCCGCTGACCGGACCACCCCGGGCTGGTGGTTTGTTTTTTCAAGGTATTGGTTGCTCGTTCTCGATCTGGGGGAGAAAGCGGACATCCCCCTTCTTCAGGATCCGAAGACCATCGGACTTCAATCCCTTGAAGAAATTTATCTGGGAACTCTGGAAGGAATCCCTTGTTATGCCGCCGCCATTCCTGATTCCCCCACGGCCCCGGCCGGGATGTCCTTTCAGGACATTCGTAACCTGCATGAACGATTGGACCGGGAACGGTTGCTTATTTCTTTTCGCGCCCTTCACCTTCTGGACTGGTCTCAAAAAACCAAATTTTGCCAGCGGTGCGGCGGGGGATTAAAAACCGTTCCCAACCAACGGGCCAAAGAATGTCCGAACTGCGGATTTCAGAGTTTTCCCCGAATCTCACCGGCCGTAATAGTTCTGGTGGAATGGGAAGATCAATGTCTGCTCGCCCGCTCTCCCCGGTTCAGAGACGGCTTTTACAGTGTCCTGGCCGGGTTTGCCGAACCCGGGGAAACTCTGGAAGAGACGGTTCAACGGGAGGTCAGAGAAGAGACCGGCATCGAGGTAAAGGATATCCGCTATTTCGGAAGTCAACCCTGGCCTTTCCCGGACTCCCTGATGATCGGTTTCACCGCCCAATACGCCGGTGGTCAAATCCGTGTTGACGGCACGGAGATCCTGGAAGCCCAGTGGTTTCCGTTCAACCAATTGCCCAAAATCCCAGGTAAGATCAGTATAGCCAGACAGCTCATTGACTGGTTTATGACCAAACATCAAAACAGGTAACCTGTCTTTGTAAACTATCAGACCCGATTATTTTAGGGACCAACGAATCATGAAAATCCCCTTTCCCTTCCCCTCCGATTGGGAAGGAAAAGGGTGGGGGTGGGGCACCACGAAGCATTGAAAAAAAATAGAATTAAGCCAGTCAGATTTTTATTCTGAATTCTGACTCCTGGATTCTGGATTCTTATTTTCGAATTAAACAAAGGAGGTCATTATGGGCAAGTTGGATGGTAAAGTCGCTATCGTTACCGGGGCCAGTCGCGGCATTGGAAAAGCGGTCAGCACCCTTTTTGCCGCCGAAGGGGCCAAGGTGGTTTGTGCCGCCCGCACCCTTGGAGAAGGAGAACATAAGCTGGGTGGATCCATCAATGAAACGGTCTCCGAGATTCGAAAATCCGGAGGAGAGGCTATCGGGGTTCAAACCGATGTGTCCTCCGAGAGCAGTTGTGAGAATTTGGTGAATGCTGCCCGGAAAGAATTTGGTCCTATCGATGTTCTGATTAACAATGCGGCCTTGAACTATTACATCCCTATCCAAGAATATCCGGTTCAACGGTGGACCCGGGCCTTTGCGGTGAATGTCCATGGGCCGTTTATGTTGTCGCAAAAGGTTCTGCCGGACATGGTAGAGCGCGGGAAAGGGGCTATCGTAAACGTCTCCTCCGGGGCGGCCATCGGACCGGGACGGGGACCCTATAAAACTTCCGGCACCGGTGGAACCATGTATGGGGCGACCAAGGCGGCCCTGGAGCGGTTTACCCAAGGGCTGGCCCAAGAAGTGTATCCATGTGGGATTTCCGTCACCTGTCTCTCCCCGTCCAAAGTGGTTCCCACTCCCGGCACGGTGTATCATAAATTGGTAACGGGTTTCGACGATCCCCGCGGGGAGCCGCCAACCATCATGGCCCGGGCCATCCTTTTATTGGCCACCGAACCCCTGGATAAGATCACCGGCCGGGTCACCTACAGTCAGGCTATCCTAAAGGAGTTCGGCTGGATCGAGAAGGCCGAAGGCCGGGGTATCGATATCAAGGGGACGGGCTATAGTCAGATATGACACTCGGCTGCCTATAAAATATCCGATGTGGAATTATCCGGGCGATAATTATTGTTACGGGTTACGATATGGCAAAGAAAAGGTTCGATTTCTAAACCCGCAACCCGTAACTCGTAACTCGAAAAGAAAAATGAGGAATAAGGATGGAACCGAAAGTTGAGACAACCGGTGGCCCTGTTGAGGGGATACAAGAAGTAAGAGGTCAGGTATTTTTAGGAATCCCCTATGCACGCCCGCCTGTAGGAAAATTACGGTTTCATCCCCCGGAACCTCCTGATAAGTGGAATCAAGTCCGATCGGCCAAAAAGTTCGGCACCTCATCACTCCAGGGCAGCCACCATATCATCGGGTTTGCGGCCGACGGTCCGGTGGGTGAAGATTGTCTCTTCCTGAATATTTATACTCCGAGGGCCGACCAGAAAAAACGACCGGTTATGTTTTGGATTCATGGGGGTGGATTTACTCATGGCACAAGCGACTCACCGATCTATAATGGAAGGTTTCTGGCTGAGCGCGGTGATGTAGTCGTCGTAACCATCAATTACCGTCTGGGTGTCCTGGGTTATCTCTATCTTGGGAATCACGGGGGAAAGGAATGGGGCGCCTCAGCCAATTGCGGCCAATTGGACCAGATAGCCGCCCTTAAATGGGTCAGGGATAACATCGAGGCCTTCGGTGGAGATCCGGACAATGTGACCATCTTCGGCGAATCGGCCGGCGCCTCGGCCGTGGTTACCTTGATGGCCATGCCAGCGGCTAAGGGTTTGTTTCATCGGGTTATAGCTCAAAGTGGTACCGGGATGGCCTTGAACCCGGAGCAGGCCTCTAATCTGACCGATATTTTTTTATCCGAACTCGGCTTAACCCCCAAGGAGGCCCATAGACTTCGGGACGTAGCGGCGGAGGATCTTTTAAAGGCCCAGACCAGTGTCCTGAACCGGCTACAAGCCAACTTTAACCTCCGGTTCCGGTCGACCATCGATGAATTTACTTTGCCCCTTCAGCCCGTTGACGTTATACGTAAAGGGGGCGCTCGAAATATCTCTCTGATGGCTGGAAACAACCGGGACGAGATGAAGCTGTTCAAGGATCACAAAAACCTGAAGCCCGTTTTCGATGCGGATCTGGAAAAGCTTGTTGATGGACTCAAGAGGAAGGAGACCAAGACCGCTGCCGCAGACATTGTCGCAATTTACAAAAAATCGAGGGCCGGATACGGACTGCCTGATGACAACCGCAACATTGAAGATGCCCTGTTGAGTGACAGCCGTTTCCGTCTTCCCTGTCTTCACCTGGCCGAGGGTCATGGCCGAGCCTATGTCTATCTGTTTACCTGGGAATCTCCAGCTCTGCACGGGGCACTGGGTTCCTGCCACGCCCTGGAAATGCCTTTTGTCTTCGGCACTTGCAACCATCCCATGGAACAGCGGTTTGTGGGTGCCGGTCCTGAGGCGGACCGGTTATCTCATAAAATGATGGATTCCTGGATCGCCTTTGCCCGCACCGGCGTTCCCAACCATGCAGAGTTAAACGGTTGGGAACCTTATGAACCCAAACATCGTGTAACAATGGTTTTTGACCGGGAGTCCGGAGTCCAAAAAGCCCCTTTCGAAGAGGAACGGGCCGCCTGGGAATAGGGCCCTTTGGCCATCCCTCTTTTTCCCGAATTTTATAAAACAAAACCTTGAAAGGAAAAAATATGAAAGTTGTCGCCTTTAATGGCAGCCCCAGGAAAGATGGCAATACCGCCATTCTCATTAACTACGTTTTCCGTGAACTGGAAAAAGAAGGACTGGAAACGGAATTGGTCCAGTTCTCCGGTAAAAAGATTCATGGGTGTAGAGCCTGTTACAAGTGTTTTGAAAACAAGGACCGGCGCTGTTCGGTTAAAGACGACTTTGCCAATGAATGCATCGAAAAGATGATTGATGCCGATGGGATTATCCTGGGCTCTCCGGTTTATTTTGCCGATGTCACCGCCGAAATGAAAGCCCTGATTGATCGGGCCGGGTTTGTGTCCTTGGCCAACAACGGCCTTTATAAAAATAAGGTAGGGGCTTCGGTAGCGGCTTTGCGTCGGACCGGCGGCATACACACCTTGGATTCCCTGAACCACTTTTTCCTGGCCGGGCAAATAATCATTGTCGGGAGGGGTATCGGCATCGGCAGAAATATTGGGGAAGTGGAAAAAGATGAAGAAGGGATTCAGATGGTAAAAACCCTCGGGCAAAGAATGGCCTGGTTGCTTAAAAAATTATCCGGATAACCCGGTTACTTCATTTATTAAGGGTCTCAAAGTAATTTAGACTTATTTTTACTGCCAGGGACCGGGGGGGTCCTCTTTTTAGGGGTTGTCCACCTTCAAGCCCAAAGTTTCTTTGCCGGGCCAAAATTGGAACATTTGTCCGAAAGCAGCCCTTCACCATGGCCTGAAACGGGCTTGGGTGACCGGGGGGCATCCCGGCCTGCTCGTAATGAACTTAGCTTTTGGGCCGGGATGGGGCGATGATTTACCCCTTGGACAACCCCTAAAAAGAGGACCCCCCGGTCCCGTTGAATGCGAGCTCTCCATTTTCATGTCAAGACTAATATGAGACCCTTAATAAGTTCTCTCAATGAGAAACAGAGGTGAGAAAATATGGAAGAGAAAGAGTATCTTGAACATCTGAATCAATTATGGGAGAAAAGTTGGCCGGCCCACCTTCCCAGGAAACCGATCTACCCGCTTGGCGAGATCCCCCTAACCGACTACTTGCGGGAGTGGGCCAGGCAGACTCCAGATAAAGCCTGTTTGATATTTTATGGAACGGAGCTGACCTTTAAGGACCTGGACGATCTAAGCAACCGTTTCGCTGCTTTTTTAGATGCAAACAGCCTTCAAAAGGGTGATCGGGTGGCTGTTTTTCTTCCCAATTGCCCCCAGTTCCTCATCGCTTTTTATGGAATTCTAAAACTGGGCTGCGTTCACGTACCGGTCAATCCCATGTTCAAGGAACACGAATTTCAATATGAAATTAATGATACCGGGGCCAAGGCCATCGTGGCTCTCGACCATTTGTTTCCGATTGTTCAGTCGGTGAAGGACCAGACCAGCCTGCAATGGGTGATGGTCACCCGTTTTTCCGATTTTCTACCCAAAGAGCCCACCATTCCCATACCGTCAACCCTCCTGGATCCGGGACCCGATTGCCCCGGAGCCATGGATATGATGTCCACCCTGGCCGAACAGGACCCAACCTATCTGAAAGTTGATGTGGGGTTGGATAATTTAGCTGCCCTGAATTATACCGGTGGGACCACAGGCCTGCCTAAAGGTTGCGAACATACACAGAGAGATATGATCTATACCGCCGGGTGCGCCGTCGCCACCGGGGCCAGGGAAGAAGGACCGGTTGCCAACCCGGTGAGCCTGGGTTACTTTCCGATCTTCTGGATCGCCGGAGAAATTGGAGGCGTTATTGCCCCGATCTTTTCCGGAACAACCCTGGTCCAACTGGCCCGGTGGGATGTTGAGGCCGCCTTAACAGCCATAGACCGATACCAGGTAACGGCCATGAGCGGGGTGGTCGACAATTATTTGGAAATCATGGAATATCCAGATCCGGGAAAATATAATCTTAAATCGATTAAAACGGCTGGATGCTCTTCTTTTATTAAAAAATTGACCCCCGAATACCGTCGGCGCTGGAAGGAATTAACCGGAAGTATTTTAAAAGAATCCTCTTACGGGATGACCGAGACCCATACGGTTGATACCTTTACCAACGGGATGCAAACCAATGACAGGGATCTCAAATCAAAACCGGTATTCTGCGGTCTGCCCATGCCCGGCACCTTTTTTAAGATCGTTGGTTTTGATACCGGCGACCTTGTACCTCTGGGGCAGGAAGGTGAAATCGTCATTAAAACGCCCTCCCTGATGAAGGCCTACTGGAATAAACCCGAGGAAACACAAAAGTCGATCAAAGAAGGCTGGCTCTATACAGGAGACATCGGTATGCTGGATGAGGAAGGGTATCTCCACTTCCTGGGCCGACGCAAGGAGATGCTCAAGATGAGAGGGATGAGCGTCTTCCCTTCCGAGATTGAAACCCTTCTTGGTCGGCATCCGGCGGTTGCCGGTAGTGCGGTCCTCGGCAAATCTGACCCCGAAAAAGGGGAAATTCCCGTAGCCTTTATTAAATTGAATCCGGATGATGCAGGAAAGACCTCAGCCGCCGAGATAACCGATTGGTGTAAAAAAAATATGGCTACCTATAAGGTGCCGGTTATCAAAATCGTAAAAGAATTTCCTTTAACCGCCACAGGGAAGATAAAAAAAGAGGAACTCAGGAAAGACCTGGAAAAGGATTAAAGGGAAGAGAATGAAAAAAATGGGCGTCGAAATGAAAGCTATAGGTTATGTGTCCACAGAAGCCAAGGAGATTCCCCGGAGTTGGCAGGTTTCGGAGGTAGAAGGAACTTTGGTGATCGATGAGGCCTACCATGAAGGACTGAGGGATATCAAACCCGGAGATCGACTCTATGTCATATTTCATTTTCACAAAAGCCCTGAATTTTCGGATCAATATATGCGGATCAAGCCTCCCGTTCATGACAAGAAGAAAGGTGTTTTCAGCACCCATTCCCCGATCCGGCCAAACCCGATCGGGATGTCCATCCTCGAAGTCATTGGTATCGAAGCAAACCACATTCGAGTGAAGGGGCTGGATATGTTGGATAAGACACCGATTTGGGACATTAAACCGGTAACCTGTCCCGGGGAGAAAAAATAAGCAGGCCCACTTTTTGTTTTTATTTAAACCGGGGATTAGGGATTCTAAGGAATGACTTTAATAAAAAAAGGCTGGAAGGGCAAAACATAACTGAATAGAATTGGAATCCCCTATTTTTCGCTAAATCTTGCCGAGAAATCAATTCACCTGCATAACTCTATTATTATTACAGGCTTTTGCCGAGCCTAATAAATTTGGTCTTGAATTGAATCAAATGGGTCTTTTAGACAAGAAAACAGAAAAGAAAACAAGGTTGGGTACAATTATTAATAACTTCCTGAACTCTTGTTTTTGAATTTTGGCCTGCCATGACAGACTTCAAACGGTAATCAACGAAATGGACTTGAAATTTTTTAACTTTTTCCCATTTAGAAGGTAGAATATTTTTTTGTAATTTAAATATGTTTTCTTGTTGGCAACCTTTAATCAAGGAGCGTCGATGGAAAAAATAAGCTCCATTTCTTAGGAGGAGGTGGGGTTTTTATTTTAGGGTGCAAATTTATCATACTCAGGAATATATTGAAAGTAACGCAGCGATGAAACAATTGAAACTCCTATTTTATTTTGCTGAATACAACCATTAAATAAAAGGAGGGAAGAAAATGAAAAAACTAATATTTTGTCTAGTATGGTGCATTTTACTGGCGTCCTCATGTACATCACAGGGTCGTTATTTAGTGGGTACAAATTGCGGTCCCTTTTATGTTGGATATCCATATGGTGCCCGTGTTCCCTACGGGGAAGGCCGTCATCCTGGAATCGATTTTGATATCAACAAAGGTACACCCATAATTGCTGACTCTGCTGGGGAGATTGTTTATCTTGAGGAACCCCTCCCCAACGAGTGGTGGAGTGGTGGAATTTCCGTTGCGCTTGCTCACGGTGAACGTATTGGCTCCTATTACGCACATTTAACGAATGTTTTTGTTAAAAATGGCCAATTGATGAAAAGAGGTCAATTAATCGGTTTATCCGGGGCCAATAACTCCGGAAACCAACATCTTCATTATGGGATTTATAAAAGAAGGGAAGACGCCAGTTTGTACTCAAAGACTTACGATCCTGATGAATACTGGTTAGAGGGCGGACCAAAATGTTTTAATCCGGGAATTGATTATTCGAAGTACTCAAACGAAAAAATGACTCTTCCTGTAGCCTGTGAAGAATATGCAAAGGAGCTGATTTCTAAAATAAAGATCAAAGACTGAAGGATCAAGTTTTATCACCAAGGATTATTGGTAAACAGCATCCACGCGGACCCGGAAAGCTCGCGCCTTTTAGGTTCACACATACTGCGGCTCCCGAATCGTTAAGGTGGTTGAAGGCTTTCCGGGCCGGTGATACGGAGCGCTATGCTCACTTTCAATCCGTAATCATCCGCTTTCACCCCAGTCCCCGATCAAGATTTGTAGGTGGCATCGTTAAATTGGATGTGAGGAGACGATTTTCGAGGAAACTTTTGGGCTCCTTCCTGAAATGGTGTTTTTAAACTTTGGCTCCTTATACTACATTACAAACAGTAATCAATTTGTAAAGTCCAGCCCTGCATAGTCCTTTTTCCTTCAGGAGACCCTCTTTGTCACCTTGCCTTCCGCTTTTTTTCTTATTGATCCTGCCTTTTTCTTGCCTTATACTCTATCCATCAAAAAGCAACTCCTTTAAGAAAATACGATCTCTTTTATATGGGCTTATTAGCCCAAGAGGGACTTCCTTACAACTAAAAATCTATCATAGTCTCTATCAAAAACAACCTTTAAACCAACCTGGCACGGCCTGAGAGGAGTCTTAATTAAAACAAAGGAGATTAGCCATGACCGATATCTATGAGGAGAATGCTCAGGAGGGGGTTCCTGCCATAACAGAACAACCCATTCTGGAAGAAAAATCTATGGAGGGGGGAGGTCCCAAAACCCCTCCGGTAAAAGAAACCGTCGATCGCTGGAGAAGAGAGGTCATTGAGAAAATTGAATACTTGCGGAAAAAGTTAGAGCTGACCCTTCAGGAAAATGAGACTCTGTCTCTGGAAGTTGACCGATTGCACTCCGAGGTGACCGTACTTAAAAAGCGGGCAAAAGATTTGGAACAACAACAGGCCGAATCCCTGGATATGTTTAATAATACAATTGCAGGGATCAATTTGGCCTTAGAACCAAGGACGAAACTTCCCGAAAAGGTAGGGAAGGATATGACCAAGAAATTTTTTGAGGATAATGAGTTAAAAAAAGCATTATCAGAATGGTGAGGCAATTTATGGCTAATGAAGAAATTCCCTTGAATCTTGAAACAGTCAGGAGGCGGCTTGAACAGCTCGACAAAGAAAGTCTGGAGTTAACCGATCTGATCCGAAAGCTAAAACAAATTAAAGGTACTCTGGTTTCTTTTCAAGCAGAAACTGAAAACAGTAAGAAAGAAACTGAAAAATGGTTAAGGGAAATGGAATCAAAGTGTGTCGATGCCTTAAAGGAAATGGAAAATACGAACCTTCGTTTTGTAGCGTCTATTAAATCATTCGAAGAAAAAGCCGATAACTTGCTTGCCGAAACGGCGAAACGAGGTGATCAAATTTTAAGTCAGAACAAAGAAATCCTGGCAGGTTTTTCGAATCGTATTACCGCGATGATAGAAAAAGAACTTAAAGGAAAGTTCGATAAAAACAAGAAGGCCTTTAGACCTCTTTGGATAGGAATTGTTATTGCATTGGTGTTGGGAGTTGTTTCTGTTGGGGTTCAAATTTGGGAATTACTCCCAAAGATAGACTTTCAATATTTTTAGAAACGAATTGAAGATTCCCTACACTTTGGTGCAGGAAACTTCAATTCGACTGGCAAAAAAAGGACAAATGCCTATTTTCCAGAAGAGTCCCAGATCATCTACCAATCCAAGGACAATCGGCAAGAAAAATCTCTTGATGCATTAGAATGACTTTTGGCTGTGACCTCTCATATGTCAACACGGGGAGTAAATAGGTCGCTATTATGGTTACAATAGTAAAATCTCCCAGGGGCTTCGTCAAAGAGAAAACCAGGAGGTACTGATTTCCTCACAAACCATGGAAATACTCTTTGACCTATCCCATCTGACCGTGGGGCTGATTGTGGAGTTCAATCTATAATCTTAATTTCTTAGATCAGCTCCCAAGCAAGAGTTGTAGGTGGCATCGTTAAATTGGATGTGAGGGGACGATTTTCGAGGAAACTTTTGGGCTCCTTCCTGTACTCCACAAATCTTTGATATCGACGAAAATGCATGATTTCAAACTGACCTTCCCCCGAAATAATGGACACCTCTAAGAATTTGTATTATTAGGAAGGAGGTGGCTATGGGAGAAAAGCAT
>Ga0154639_107_pt1 | contig 18419 bp, 30 predicted proteins | sample Rifle2008BG13ft_FD_116068 | JGI IMG/M metagenome (GOLD analysis project Ga0154639, IMG submission 116068) | Deltaproteobacteria bacterium RBG_13_43_22 | reverse complement strand
TCTTTTTAAACCGTTTGAAAAAAGAAACCTATGTGGACTGCGTCAATTACTAACCCCTTTTTTTTCTTGATCTGTCTGGAACAGTACACAGTTCAACACCTCGGTCGTATTCTTGCAGACTCGCACCACAAAAAAAGCATTTGCCGTTTTCCCATGAATGATTAACCTGATCATAGCGGATGTTGCCCTGCGGGTCGTTGAAAACCTCGCAGACAGAGTATTTTCCGTTCGCCGTCTTGGAACAATACACTGATCTGCGAGAAAGCAGGGATGTCAATTCTGTGATGGCAATTCCGAAAAGCTGGTTTTTGAAAATATGGTTAATCCTTGCCTGTTTATCGGGGATTGTCTTTTCCAGTCCTGTATCCAAGCGTTTGGCAATCTCCCTCAGGAACACACCGGACTTGCAGACTGGATCAAGAAATTTGACATTCTTGTCGCTCCAGATTTCCTTGGGCAATAAATCCAGTATCTGATTGACCATTTGCGGCGGGGTAAACACCTCGTCGTTGCTCAGATTGGCAAGGCAGTTCAGCACATCGGGATTGTGATTATTGCTGTTCAACATCGGTGACCTTCAGAAAGTGGGTTAGGGGATACTCTTTTACAGGGGATGGGATGAATACATCCTCCCCGAGGTCTGAAAACAGCGGCAGTTCTCTCATCGCCGCATGGTCAAGCAATCCATGAAAGGTATAATCCCGGCGCTTGAGTATACTGCCGTTGACAGGCGACCACTCGGAAAACACAATCGGCTGCGAGTTAACGTCCACCGTCTTCAGTGTTAGCGCATCGCCCCAGATGATATTCCGCAAAAGCATGTATTTGACAGAATTCCGGCATTTATCCTTTGCCTTCTTTTTGAAAAGACTGCTGTATTTCTGGTCAAAGATGTTAAAAAGCCGCTTGCGGCATTCCATGACATTATCAATCAGAATGTCTATGCCATAGATAGAGGATACGGCGAGAACGGCATTCCGCTCATATTCCAACTGACTTTTTTTGTAACGGGTTTCAACAACGCGCAGTTTCCGCTCGAGAATTTCCGTTAGAAAATTTCCAGTACCGCAAGCCGGTTCCAGAAATCGGGATTCTATCCTCTCCGTTTCCTGTTTCACCAGATCAAGCATGGCATTGACCTCCCGCTTGCCGGTGTACACCTCGCCATGATCGGCAACTCTTTTTTTAGAGACAACTTGTTTATCCATTAATTCTGAATCCAAAAACATGTGATTAAATTGGGACTTTGTTGCATATGTTATATTTCGTCAAGGGCAGTTTTTATAATAAGACGGTAAGCTGGTACAGAAACAACTTAATCTCCACACCTGGCCAACTGCTCCAGATTACAATGCCTTTATTATCCACCCCAAAGAAAAGACCCCATTTCTCTGTGTCAAAAAAATGGGGTCTTTGGGGGTTGCTCCATAAACGAGCCTTCCGGGTAAGGGTTGCCAGCATTAAGAAACCTAATTCCGAAAATGACAATATAAAACACATCGAGAAAAGTCAATATTAAAGAATAGTTAAAAGTTTCATCGGGGAAGCAGAAAGGGGGCGGCGGGGGGCGCGGGGAGCAGCCGCCGCACACCCTAAACGAAGAAAAACAACGAAGGCAAAAGACTTTCGGAAAACAATAGAAGCAGGGCAACGAAGGAAACCAACGAAGCTAAAAAACCACAAGGGCAACCAACACAGTTTGGGCGGCCTGAGACCCGCACCACCCGACGGCACCAAAAGCAGCGAGCTTGGATAATGGTTATAAAGGGTTTTGGTTTTGGGTTGGTAGTTGGGTTTGGAAAAAAAAAGAAGGATAAGAAGAAGAGGGGGAGCCCCCTGGGGGCAGACGGGCGGGTAATAACAAGGCTGTTAATAACTTCGGTAACCGGGTCGGGGGGGGATAAATGTGGGCCTTCTACCTCATGCTGCCGGGCAAACTTTATAAACTCGGAAAAAAGAGGAGGCATGAATAAAGGCTCGGAGGGATCGATCATATCCAGGTAAAGATTGTTGGGGCGTTCAAGAACCAAATAATGAGGATGGCGGCTGGGAAGACTGCCCTGATAGCCCACAGCCCTTTGATGGCAGGGAGTCTTGCAGGCATGAACATGAACAGTGACCCACCCGGCCAGCCTTTTGATGGAAGCAGTCCCGATGAGATCCAACGTAGAGGCGATCATAGACAAGATGCATAGTTAGAACACCCCCTTATTTTCCTGGGGCACAATAGGGGCACAAAATAAAAATGCCTTATGAAAAAACTTCCATAAGGCATTAAAATATTTGGTAGCGGGGACAGGATTTGAACCTGTGACCTTCGGGTTATGAGCCCGACGAGCTACCGGACTGCTCCACCCCGCGATATTTAATCAAAACAATATACTCAAAATTAATTTTGTCAATCCTTTTCCGAAGTTTTGATTTTTACTCGCTCGCCTCTTCCTTTTTCCCCTGTCCCGGCATCATGCCTTTCACTTTGTCCAGGGCTTCTCCGGCCTTACTCTTTTTCTTTTTGGTTTTTATGGCCTCGGGGCGTCCGAGCAATTCGATGACCGAAACCGGAGCGGCGTCCCCCCTACGATAACGCAGTTTGGTAATCTTGGTATAGCCTCCGTTTCGTTCCATAAATCGGTCTTTGATTTCGGCAAATAATTTATGGACCATCTGCTTGTCCTGAATATAAGCCAGGGCTTGCCGGCGGGCATGAAGGTCCCCCTTCTTAGCCAAAGTAATCATACGGTCGGCTTCGATCCGCAATTCTTTGGCCTTGGCCAGGGTGGTCTCGATGCGTTCATGTTCCAAAAGGGCGGTAACCATATTGCGCATTAAGGCCTTCCGGTGACTACTGTCACGGCTCAATTTTCTTCCGACACAATTATGTCTCATTATCGTTTTCCTTCTTCTCTTCCGGCAAGGGGAATTCAAAACCATCCAGCTTCATCCCCAAATGCAAACCCATTTCATCCAATATGGCTTTGATCTCATTTAACGATTTTCGACCAAAGTTTTTTGTTTTTAGCATTTCCGGTTCCGTTCGTTGAACCAGTTCCCAAATGTGACGGATACTGGCATTTTTCAGACAGTTGGCCGATCGGACGGAAAGTTCCAGTTCTTCAACACTCTTATATAAATTCTGATTGATCTGTTCTTCGGGATGGAGAACTTCCGGCCGTTCCGGCTCTTCTGCCTCCTCTTCAAAATTAATAAAAGGAGTTAATTGTTCTTTCAATATCTTGGCCGCTATGGCCACCGCATCTTCCGGAGAAATACTCCCGTCGGTCCAGATCTCCAAGGTCAGTTTATCATAATCGGTGATCTGCCCGACCCGGGCGGTCCCCACAACGTAAGTAACCTTTTTTATCGGAGAAAAGGCGCTGTCCAGAAAGATCGTTCCGACGGGAACGTTTTCCACCTTATTCCTCTCCGAGGGAACATACCCCTTGCCCATTTTAACCGTCATTTCGGCCTTCAGTCGGCCATCTACGGAAAGCGTGGCAATAGGCAGGTCGAGATTTAACACCTCCACCTGAGGGTCACAAATAAGATCCTTGGCCCGGACTGTCCCTTCCCGGTTGGCATTGAGTTTGATGGTTCGCGGTTCTTCCCCATGCATTTTTAAACGAACCGCCTTAAGATTTAAAATGATATCGGTGACATCTTCCACCACTCCGGGGAAAGTGGAAAATTCATGCAGGGTCCCATCGAACTTTACGGAGACAATAGCCGCCCCTTGAAGTGAAGAAATCAGGACCCTTCGCAGGGCATTCCCAAGGGTAATTCCAAAACCTCGTTCCAAAGGTTCACAGACGAATTTGCCGTAAAACCGACTGTGCCCTTCCGGATCCACTTCCAGTCTTTTGGGCTTTATGAGTTCTCGCCAGTTCCGATACATAATCTCTCCTTAATCTTTCCCGATTAGAGGTAAAACTTACTTGGAATAGAGTTCGACGATAAGCTGTTCCTGAATGGGCATGGTTAAATCTTCCCGGTTCGGTAGAGATTTAACGATTCCTGAATAGTGCGACTTCTCGAGTTCTAACCATTGGGGAACCCCCCTTCGGGCAACCGCCTCCATGGATTCGATAACCGAGGCAACTTTCTGACTTTTCTCTTTAACCGACACCGTATCCCCTTTCTTTACGATGAAAGAAGGGATATTGACTTTCCGGCCGTTCACCAAAAAATGATTATGTCGAACCAACTGTCGTGCCTGATTTCTGGAATTGGCAAACCCTAAGCGATAAACCACATTGTCCAACCTTCTCTCTAAAAGGACTAAAAGGTTGGTTCCGGTAATCCCCTTCAGGCGATCGGCTCTGGCAAAGGTTCCCCTGAATTGAGATTCGAGCAACCCGTACATCCATTTCACTTTTTGTTTTTCTCGAAGTTGAATACCGTATTCTGAACGTTTGCCGCGTCCCTGACCATGCTGTCCCGGTGCATAACTACGGCGTTCAAAAGCACACTTCTCCGAATAACAGCGGTCCCCCTTAAGAAACATCTTCAAGTTTTCTCGCCGGCATAATCGGCAGACCGAATCTCTATATCTAGCCAACCTTTTCCTCCTATGAATTGATGATGATTAAGGGATTAAACCCGTCGTTTTTTGGGAGGACGACACCCATTATGAGGGATGGGAGTCACATCCCGGATCAATTTGACCTGAAAACCCGTCGCCTGCAAGGCCCTCAAGGCCGCTTCCCGGCCTGCTCCCGGGCCTTTAATGAAAACATCCACGGAACGCATCCCATTTTCCATTGCTTTTTTTGCCGCTTCTTCCGCAGCCAATTGGGCGGCAAAGGGTGTGCTCTTTCGAGAACCTTTAAACCCTTGAGTACCGGCACTAGCCCAGGCGATTACGTTCCCACCGGGGTCGGTAATCGTAATGATCGTATTATTAAATGTGGACTGGATATGGGCAATCCCTATGGGGATATTTTTCTTTTCTTTTCGTTTCTTAACCGTCTTTTTTACCTCTTTGGCCATGGTTCCCCCAGAACGTTATTTTTTCTTTTTGCCGGCCAGAGTCCGGCGCGGACCTTTGCGGGTTCGGGCATTGGTATGGGTCCGCTGTCCGCGGGCCGGGAGGGATTTCCGATGTCGAAGCCCCCGGTAGGTCCCCAAATCCATTAACCGCTTAATACTCATGGAAATTTCTCGCCTCAGGTCCCCTTCCACCCGGCAGGTGCCGTCCACCACCTTCCGAATTTGGGCGATCTCGGTTTCCGTCAACTGATCGGTTTTGGTGTCCAAGGGGATTTGGGCTTCCCCTAATATCTTTTTAGAAGTGGCCCGCCCGATCCCATAAATATAGGTCAAGGCCACTTCAATCCGTTTATTTTTCGGTAAATCGATTCCCGCTATTCTGGCCAAACCGGTCCTCCCCTTCTTATCCTTGGCGCTGTTTGTGTTTGGGGTTTTCGCACAATATTCGCAATACCCCTTTGCGCCGAATTATTTTACATTTACTGCAGATCTTTTTTACGGAAGCCTTTACTTTCATAATAAACCTCTCAGGGTTCGAGGATTCCAGGATTCAAGGGTTCAAGAGAATTATTTAAATCACAAATCCTTGAACTTGAATCCTTGAAACCTTGGCCCCCTGAATCCTGTTTTCTATTTCGATCGGTACGTTATTCGACCCCGGTTGAAATCATAGGGCGACAGCTCAACCGTCACCCGGTCTCCAGGTAAAATTTTAATAAAATGCATACGCATCTTCCCGGATATATGGGCCAGAACCCGATGTCCATTATCCAGCTTTACCCTGAACATAGCATTCGGAAGGGTTTCAATTACCGTACCTTCCACCTCAATAGCGTCTTCTTTGGGCATAATTCCTAAAAAAGGGGCATCCCGTGACAGACTTGAGTTAAGATACGACAGCCGTTCTCCGTAATGGCTATCGTATGCTCAAAGTGGGCCGACAAACTTCTATCTTTGGTAACCGCCGTCCAGCCGTCGGCCTTGATTTCCACTTCACTACCCCCGGCATTGACCATGGGTTCTATGGCTAACACCATTCCAGGTTTTAAAAGGATACCTCGGCCAGCTTCTCCAAAATTGGGGATCTGGGGATCTTCATGAAGGGCCTTACCTATTCCATGCCCGACGAACTGGCGGACCACCGAAAACCGGTTTCCTTCAACATGTTGTTGAACAGCACAAGAGATATCGCCCAGCCGCCTTCCGGCTCGGATCTGTTCCAAGCCCTTTAAAAGCGCTTCCTTGGTAACCTGAATCAACCGTTCAGCTTGAGAGGTTACCCGTCCCACGGCCTGGGTCAGGGCCGCGTCTCCGTAATAACCATCCAGATAAACCCCAAAATCCAAGCTGACGATATCTCCGTCCATTAATCTCCGTTTGGAAGGAAAGCCGTGGACGACTTCTTCGTTGACCGAAACACATAAACTGAACGGATAACCTTTGTATCCTTTAAACGCCGGACGGGCCTTTTTTTTCAAAGAGAGACGTGAAGCTAATAAATCCAATTCCTGGGTGGTCACCCCCGGTTTGATACGATCTCGAACCTCAGAGAGAATTTCAGCCACCAATCTCCCCGAAGCGCTCATTTTTTCGATCTCCTCCGGGGATTTCAAGAAGATCATCGTCAACCTTATGAAAGAACCTGAATAATCCTGTCGAAGATTTGTTGAATTCCCCCCTGCCCATCAATCGACCGGACCAGATTTTTCTCTCTATAATATTGAATAAGGGGGAAGGTTTGGGCATCATAAACCTCCAACCGATTCCGAACCGTATCCTCATTATCGTCATCCCGTTGGTAAAGCTCCCCCTGGCATTTATCGCACAGATCTTTGTTTACCGGGGGATCAAATATGACATGATATCCCCGGCCGCATTGACGACAGGTCCGTCTACCGGTTAGACGTTTGATCAATTCCCCTTTATCGACCTCAATGGAAATCACATGATCGATACCGGAGTTCATGGCCGCCAGCACTTTATCCAAGGCCTGGGCTTGAGCGACGGTCCGGGGAAAACCGTCCAATATATAGCCGTTCCGGCAATCGTCTTCCTTTATCCTGGTTTTAATGATATCAATAACCACTTCATCGGGGACCAAAAGTCCTTTATCCATATATTCCTTGGCTTTCAGTCCTAAAGGGGTTCGCTCTTTTAAAGACGCTCTTAAAATATCACCGGTTGAAATTTGTGGGATCCGGTAACGGTCAATCATCATTTTGGCCTGGGTTCCTTTCCCGGCCCCCGGCGGTCCCAATAAAATTAAATTCATCGATTTCCTCCTTGATACTGAAAAACTATCTTTTTATTCGACCCATCCCTTTTTTCATAAATCCTTCATAATGACGGGTCAACATGTGCGATTCAATCTGGGCCATGGTGTCAATAGCAACCCCGACTACAATCAACAAAGCCGTTCCCCCAAAATAAAAAGGGACTTTGAAACGATAAATCAGAATGGTGGGTAAAACGCAAACCGCCGAGACATACAGGGCCCCGCCGAAAGTGATGCGGGTCAATACCCTATCGATATAATCGGCCGTTCGCTTACCCGGCCGGATACCCGGAATATACCCGCCGTATTTTTTCATATTCTCGGCCACGTCCACCGGGTTGAAGGTCACCGCGGTGTAAAAGTAGCAGAAGAAAAAAATAAAACCCACATAAATCAGTGAATAGAGCGGACTTCCGGCGTTCATATATTTACTGACAAAACTACTCAGCCACTGGATCTGGATGAACTGGGTGATCGTGGCCGGAAACATAAGAATCGAAGAAGCAAAAATGGGCGGTATGACCCCCGAGGTATTGATCTTCAAGGGCAGATGGGTGCTTTGCCCGCCATAAATCTTCCGACCTACCACCCGCTTGGCATACTGAACCGGGATCCTCCGCTGCCCCCGTTCCACAAAAACGATAAACCCGATCACGCCAACCGCCATCACAATCAACAACAAACCAAAGACAAAATTCATCTCGCCGGTTCGTACCAACTGGAAGGTACTGGACAAGGCGCTCGGCATACGGGCCACAATACCGGCAAAGATAATCAACGAGATGCCGTTTCCAATACCCCGTTCAGTGATTTGTTCCCCCAGCCACATGATAAAGGCCGTACCGGAAGTTAAAGTAATCATGGTCATCAAACGAAAACTCCAGCCGGCTTGAACAACCACTGAGGCCCCACCCGGACCGGCCATATTTTCCATTCCGACAGCAATCCCAAAGCCTTGGAAAAGGGAAAGGACCACGGTCCCATAACGTGCATATTGGGTAATCTTTTTCCGGCCGGCCTCTCCCTCTTTCTTTAATTTATCCAGGTAAGGAATGACCACCGTTAAGAGATCCAAAATGATCGAAGCACTGATATAAGGCATAATCCCCAGGGCAAAGACGGACATATGCTCCAAGGCACCACCGGAAAACATGTCATAAAGACCGAAGAGGGTCCCCTGAGCCCTTTTAAAAAAAGCCGCCAAGGCTACGGTATCGATACCCGGAGATGGGATATGCACTCCCACCCGATATACCGCCAACATGGCCAGGGTAAACCAGATCTTCTTTTTCAACTCAGGAATTTTAGTTATATTTTGAATGCCGCCGATCATGGTTTCTTCTTTGCTTTAATTACCTTTTAGGTTTTTTGAATTATGGTAATTTATCTCTTATTTATTCCCTGTTACGGGTTACGAGTTGCGTGTTAATAAAAAACCCTCGATTTACCAACCCGAAACCCATAACTCGTAACCCGCAACCCTGATATTTAAATCCGAAATCCGCAATTAGATGACTTCCACCGTCCCACCGGCTGACTCGATTTTTTGCCTGGCTCCTTGGCTGCATTTATTGACCTTAACAAACAAGGGGGTCTGAATCTCTCCGTGTCCCAACAACTTGACCGCCTCTTTCAGATGACGAATGACCCCGCTCTGGATCAAAGCAGGCACATCCACTGTCGACCCCCCAGGAAAGGATTTAAGATCCCGTATATTGATCAGCGTGTAGCTGGTCTTATGGATCGGGGTAAAACCCCTCTTGGGCAGCCTTCTTTGAATGGGCATCTGCCCCCCTTCAAACCCCGGCCGAACCCCTCCACCGGACCTCGATTTCTGTCCCTTCATCCCCCGGGTAGCCGTCTTCCCATGCCCGGAGCCGATCCCTCGTCCGATCCGTTTAGGCTTTGTTCTGGAACCGGGTGCCGGGGACAAATTTCCCAAATGATATTTTATGCCCTTTGACTCTGAATCCATCCCTACAACTCCATTCTTATTCTTTAACCTCCACCAGATGGGATATCTGTCGGATCATCCCTCGTAATTCCGGTGTATCTTTACGGGTTATGGTCTTATTCATCTTCGTCAATCCCAAACTCCCGAGAGTCCGACGATGTTTGGGAGGTCGCCCGATTCCGCTCTTGCGTAAAGTAATTTGGATCATCTTTGCATTCATAGGGGTTACCTGATTTCTGCTACGGTTTTGCCTCTTTTTTGAGCGATCATTTCCGGGCTGTTCAGATTTCGCAAACCTTGAAGCGTTGCCCGGATCACATTATGGGGATTATTGGAACCCAAACATTTGGTCAAAATGTTCTGCACCCCTACGGCTTCCATAACCGCCCGAACGGCCCCACCGGCAATAATGCCTGTTCCTTTGGAAGCCGGTTTTAGTAAAACCCGTCCCGCGCCAAAGCGCCCAATGACCTCATGGGGAATGGTTTGTTCCATCAGGGGGAAATCCCTCATCTCCCTTTTGGCTTTCTCCATGGCCTTGCGGATGGCTTCAGGAACCTCATTAGCCTTGCCTAAGCCAGCCCCCACCTTCCCGTTTCCATCACCGACCACCGCCAGTGCACTGAAACTGAAACGCCGCCCTCCTTTGACCACCTTGGCGACCCGGCTGATATGAACCACCTTATTGATTAATTGCTTATCCGCTAAATTAAAGTCTGACAATATCGCCCCCTCTTAGAATTCCAACCCGGCTTCCCGGGCGGCTATTGACACGGCTTTTACCCGACCGTGATACAAAAAACCGTTTCGATCAAAAACCACCTTTTTAATCCCTTTTTCTATAGCCTTTTTGGCCAGAAGGGCCCCCACCTTTTGGGCCACCGCCAACTTCCCGGGGACCTTGATCTCCCGAATTTCCGGACTCAAGCTGGAAACCTGGACCAGGGTTTGCCCGGTAGTATCGACAATAATCTGGGCATATATGTTTCGGGCACTGCGGAAAACAGAAAGTCGGGGTCTTGTTTCATCGCTCCAGATTTTTTTCCTTACCCGTTTTTTCCTTTTCAGATGGGCCAAATTTTTTTTCTTTAAGGATTCCATAACTTCCTCTTTAATTATTTTGAACCGGTTTTCCCGACCTTCCTTCGGATCTTTTCTTCCTGATATTTTATTCCCTTGCCCTTATAAGGTTCCGGAGGTCTGAACCTTCGAATCCGGGCCGCCGTCAGTCCCAAGAGATCACGGTCAATGCCGCTAAGAATCACCCGGGTCTGCCTTTCCACCTGGGCGGAAATCCCTTCCGGGAGTTGAAAGGGAACCGGATGAGAATAACCGAGACTCAAAACCAATTGACTGCCCTGAACTTCCGCTCGATATCCGACGCCTTGGATCTCTAACACCCGTTCAAATCCCTCGGCTACCCCTTTTACCATATTGGCCACGAGAGTTCGAAATAATCCAAACAAGGCCTTGACTTTTTGGCTGTCTTCCCTAGGGTGTATGAGAACCTGGTTCCCTTCCACGGTTATGGCCAGTTGGGGAGGCAAACTTCGCTTCAACTCTCCCTTGGGGCCTTGAACCTTGACCCCTTCATCGGTCAGCACGACCTTCACTGTATCGGGTATTGGAATGGGTTTTTTACCAACCCTTGACATATCTTCCTCCTAAATAGTACTTCTTGGCAATCTACCAGACCGTGCAGATGATCTCGCCGCCTACTCCGAGTTTCCAGGCCTCCCGTTCGGTCATGATCCCCTTGGATGTGGTTAGAATGGACAGGCCCATTCCATTTAATACCTTGGGTATATTATCCTTTTTGGCATAAGTGCGCCGGCTTGGGCGGCTGACCCTTCGAATGTTGGATAGGACTTGCTGGTTTTTTTCGTCATACTTAAGATAAAGACGAAGCAATCCTTGGCGATTGTCCTTAATGACCTTGAAATTCTTGAGATATCCCTCATCTTTCAATATCCGGGCGATATGAATCTTAATCTTGGAAGCTGGGATATCCACTTTGCTGAATTTGGCTGAACTGCCGTTTCGAATCTGGGTCAGCATGTCGGCAATGGGATCGGTCATACCCATAAATTTTAACTCCTTTTTTCGGTTCCTTTAAAGGTGTGTTTCAACTACCAACTGGATTTAATAACACCGGGAATATCCCCTTTAAGGGCCATCAGCCGGAAGCAGATGCGGCATATCCCGAATTTTCGGATATAACCTCTGGGCCGTCCGCATAAGGGACATCGGTTATAAGAACGAACTTTGAACTTGGGGGTCCGGCCGGCCTTAATCATTAAAGACGTTTTTGCCAATGTGTCTTCTCCTTTTTCGATTAATTGCGAAAAGGCATTCCCAATAATTGCAAGAGGAGCCTGCCTTCTTCATCAGTCCTGGAGGTGGTTACGATTGTGATATTCAAGCCTTTAATCTTGTCTATTTTGTCGTAATTGATTTCCGGGAAAATAATATGCTCCTTTATCCCCAAGGTATAATTTCCTCGGCCGTCAAAGGATTTTGCTGAAATCCCCCGAAAGTCCCTGACCCGAGGCAAGGCTATATGGATCAATTTATCCAGAAATTCATACATTCGATTTCTTCTTAAAGTGACCATACAGCCGATGGGCATATTCTCCCGCAATTTAAAAGAAGCAATGGACTTTTTGGCCCGGGTAATCACCGGTTTTTGCCCGGCAATCAGGGCCAGTTCTTCTACCGCATTGTCCAGGATCTTGATATTTTGTATGGCTTCCCCTAGGCCCATATTAAGCACGATTGCTTGCACCTTGGGGACCTCCATAAGGTTCCGATAACTGAACTCCTTGATCAATTGGGGTCTGACTTCGTTTTCATAAAAAGTCTTTAATCGGGGCATGCCTTATTTCATCCTTTCCCGGCTATTTATTCTCCAGAATCTCCCCGCATTTCTTACAAATACGGACTGATTTCCCCTCCGGCTGCCTTTGATAACCCACCCGAACCGGGTCGGAACATTTTCCGCAGATGAGCATCACATTGGAGACATGAAGAGGGGCCTCTTTTTCAATGATGCCCCCTTTGCTGACTTTCCCTCCGGGACGCGTATGCCGCTTGATATAGTTTACCTTTTCGACGATCACCCGGTTTTTTTCCGGAAATATTTTCAGGATTTTACCCATCTTGCCCTTTTCTTTCCCAGAAATAACCATAACCTTGTCATTTTTCTTTATGTTTATTTTATGCTGAACCATGGAAAATTCCTTTTTATCTTTCCTTTATCGTCTTCAACCTGTCAGAGAACTTCAGGAGCTAGGGATATTATCTTCATGAAATTTTTACCCCTGAGTTCCCTGGCCACCGGACCGAATATTCGGGTGCCGATAGGTTCTCGTTGTTGATTGATCAAAACCGCCGAATTATCATCAAATTTTATATAAGAGCCGTCGGGACGGGAGATCTCTTTTTTGGTCCGGACCACCACGGCCTTCATCACATCTCCTTTTTTGACCTTGGCGTTCGGAATGGCCTCCTTAACGGATACCACAATAATATCCCCGATCCGGGCATACCGTCGCCGAGTTCCCCCCAAGACCCGGATACAAAATAATTTTTTAGCTCCGGAATTATCGGCCACATCCAGTTGAGTTTGCGTCTGTATCATCAGGGATCACCTTGCCTTCTACTCCATTTTCTTTAAGATCTTGCTGATCTTAAACCGCTTCTGCTTGCTCAAAGGGCGCGTTTCCGTTAATAAGACCCGATCCCCGATTTGGCACTCATTTCCTTCATCGTGGGCCATAAATTTGGCTTTTTTTCGGATATATTTCTGATAAACGGGATGTTTTACCAATCGCTCAACCGAAACGACCACGGATTTCTCCATCTTATTGCTGACCACGGTCCCGGTTAAGGTCTTTTGACTGCCCCTCTTTTCCATATGCAAAACCCCTTTGGTTTTTTAAATTAAGATGCCTTCTTGGCTCGAATAACGGTTTTGATCCGGGCCAAATCCTTCTTGGTCATCGGTATACGCATCGTATTTTCCAGCAGACCCGTGGCATGTTGAAATCTGAGATTAAATAGGGTCTCTTGAATCTCTTTTTCCTTAGACCTCAACTCCTCCATCGTCAATTCTTTTAATTCGCTGACTTTCACAACAGGCTCCTAACCACAATTTTGGTCTTGATGGGAAGTTTATGAGCGGCCAGACGTAAGGCCTCATCGGCCACTTCCTTGGAAACGCCCTCCATTTCATAAATCATACGTCCCGGTCGAATGACCGCTACCCAAGCCTCAGGTGCACCTTTCCCTTTTCCCATCCTGGTTTCGGCCGGCTTCTTGGTAATCGGCTTATCGGGAAAAATACGTATCCAAATTTTCCCGCCCCGTTTGATGGAACGGGTCATGGCAATACGGGCCGCCTCGATCTGTTGGGCTGTTAATCGCCCGCATTCCAAGGCCTGCAGACCAAAATCACCAAACTCCAGGTTCGAACCTCGGAAAGCGGCACCCCGCATCCGACCTTTTTGCTGTTTTCGATATTTTACTTTCTTGGGACTGAGCATGTCAAAAATTCCTCTTACTTTATCAAGCCGCTATTTCTTTTTTCCCTAATTTTTCCCCTTTGAAGATAATCACTTTAATCCCGATAAGGCCGTAGGTTGTGGCGGCTTCGGCAAAACCGTAATCAATATCAGCCCTCAGGGTGTGAAGGGGAACCCGGCCTTCCCGATACCATTCCGTCCGGGCCATTTCCGCCCCGCCCAATCGTCCGGCGCAGGCGATCTTGATCCCTCCGGCCCCAAATTTTCGTGCCGAAGTTACCGCCTTTTTCATGGCTCTTCGAAAGGCCACCCGGCGCTCTAATTGCGAAGCCACATTTTCCGCCACCAACTGAGCTTCGACTTCCGGTTTACGAACCTCCTGGATATCCAGAATCACTTCGTGTTCTATCTGTTTTTCCAATTCCTTTTTCAGGCTTTCAATCTGGGCGCCTTTTTTCCCGATAACGATTCCCGGTCGGGCCGTGTAAATAATAATCTTGGCCTTATTGGCCGCCCTTTCTATTTCAATCCGGGCAACACCCGCTTCAAATAACCTTTTTTTTAAAAAATCGCGAATTGCTTTGTCTTCTCGAATAAGTTTCGCGAATTCCTTGTCTGCAAACCACCGGGAATTCCAGTCCTTGTTAACTACCAGTCGGAATCCCTTTGGATGTGTCTTCTGTCCCAAACCGACCTCCCTCTCTTGAGATTCTAATATCGCAATTCTGAGAATTCATCTCTAACTTTCGATACTAAGGCCCACGGTAGGTCTTATTTTTAGGGTTGTCCACCCTAATGCCATGTGCTTCTTTTCCGGGCCCAATATTTCACCTATTTTAGAGGCAGGCCGTAACCTAAGCCGGAAATAGGCTTGGGTGAATGCCCTGCTCCCAATAAACTTAGCTTTTGGGCCGGGATGGGACGATAAGCTACCTTTTGGACAATCCCCAAAAATAAGACCTCCGCGGGCCTTTTCAAAATTTCAAATATGTTTGATTAAGCTTCTTCTAATAACACCGTTATATGACTGGTCCTTTTCAATATGGGATTTGCCCGGCCCATGGCTCTCGGCATAAAACGTTTTAAGGTGGGACCGCCATCGACCAAAACCGTCTTGACCACCAGCAAATCGATATCCACTTTATTTTGTTCGGCATTGGCTACAGCCGAATGGAGGACCTTTTGAAGGATTCGCGCCCCTTTCCTCGGCATAAACTGCAGAATGGAAATGGCCTCTTCCACTTTTCTCCCTTTGATAGCCGGGATAATCACCTGGACCTTTCTGGGCGCTATCCGGATATATTTGGCCTGGGCTTTTGTTTCCATAGGTTTACCCTTTCCTACTTGGCCTTTCCTTTTACCGCGGTCTTTCTATCCCCGGAATGGGAATAAAAAGTTCGGGTTGGAGAAAATTCCCCCAATTTATGGCCGACCATATTCTCGGTCACATAGACCGGAATAAATTTTTTTCCATTGTGCACCGCAAAGGTCATACCCACAAATTCGGGCAGGACGGTTGAGCGACGAGACCAGGTTTTAATGACTTTCCGGCTCTTGGTCTCCTGGGATTCTTGTACTTTCTTTAATAAAGGTCCATCAACAAAAGGGCCTTTTTTTAATGAACGTGCCACAACTCCCCCCGTTTCAATTGCCGATTACGGATTGCCGATTGCGGAATGAATAGATTTTTTGTTTTTCCGAAATCCGAAATCCGAAATCCGAACTTGTTATTGTTATTGTGTTTTTCTCTTTTTAACGATCAAACGATCGCTGGCTTTCTTCTTCCGGGTCTTGAATCCCTTTGTCGGGACTCCCCAGGGGGTTACCGGATGCCGCCCCCCGGAGGATTTCCCCTCTCCTCCGCCATGGGGATGATCCACCGGATTCATTGCTACCCCGCGAACCTTGGGTCGGTGCCCCAACCACCGGCTTCGACCGGCTTTGCCTAAGGTGATCCTCTCATGTAAAAGATGACCGCACTGCCCGACGGTAGCCCGGCAGGTCAATAATACCTTGCGAACTTCTCCTGAAGGGAGCTTGATCTGCCCATATTTGTCTTCCTTGGCCATTAATTGGGCATAGGTCCCGGCGCTGCGGGCCAGCTGCCCGCCGCAGCCCGGTTTTAATTCAATATTGTGGATATACGTACCCAGAGGAATGTTGGCGATAGGCAGGCTGTTTCCCGGCTTAATGTCGGCCTGGACGCTGCTGATAATCCGGTCTCCTACCTTGAGCTGATTGGGGGCTAGAATATAGCGCTTTTCACCATCGGCATAGTGGAGCAAAGCAATCCGAGTGGAACGATTGGGATCATATTCAATCCCGGCCACTTTAGCCGGAATGTCGATTTTCTCCCGTTTAAAATCGATACGGCGATACTGGCGTTTGTGTCCGCCTCCCTGATGCCGGCTGGTGATGCGGCCGTAATTATTTCGCCCGCCGGTCCGCGGTAACGGTTCGACCAGACTTCGTAAAGGTTTTCCCCCCGTAATTTCATCGAAGGTATCAAAAGTCTGAAATCGCCTCCCGGCTGAGGTTGGTGTGCATGTTTTAATGGCCATATTGATTCTCCCTTGTCAACGCCCCTGTTTCTTCCCTATAAATTCTCAATGGCTTCTCCTGGGGCCAGCCTGACCAAGGCTTTTTTCCAATCTGCGGTTCGTCCAGCCTTTTTCCCGATCCGTTTTTTCTTTCCTTCCAATTGCATGAGATTGACTCGCTGCACTTTAACCTTGAACAAGGTTTGAACAGCCGCCTTGACCTCTGAACGATTGGCTCTACGGTCCACCTCGAAGGCCACTTCATTAAACTCTTCTTTCTTTCGAGTTGATTTTTCCGTTAACAAGGGCCTTTTGATAATTTGAAACATATCTTTCATTGGCCTAAGGCCTCCTCAATAATCGGGATGCTGGGTTTAAGCAGGACCAGACGATCGTATCTCAAGATATCATAAACATTCAACCCATCAACCCTGAGGACTTTTACACCGTACACATTACGGGCTGATTTTTCCAGATTTTGGTTTTCCTGATCGGTGATGATCAAGGTTTTTTTCATTTGTAGATGATCCATGATCAGAGAAAATTTTTTCGTTTTGATCTCATCCAAATTAAAATGATCCAGAACCATCAGTTGATCGCCTTGCCACCTGGCAGACAAAGCCATTTTCATGGCCAACTTTTTAACTTTTTTATTGATCTTGGGTTGATAAGTTCTCGGCCCTGGTCCGAAAATCACTCCCCCTTTTCGCATCAAAGGGGAGGTCCTGGTTCCCTGTCTTGCCCGGCCGGTCCCTTTTTGACGAAAAGGCTTTCTCCCGCCGCCGCGAACTTCGGATCGATCCTTGGTCGAGGCAGTCCCGACCCTTTGCCTGGCCTGAAAACCCAAGACCATTTGATGGAGTATATGGGAATTAACCTCTCGGTTAAAGATCTCCTCTTTCAGAAAAAGCTCTTCCACCTTTTCTCCGGTGAGGTTATAGACAGTTACTGTTGGCATACCTTTTTCCTTTTTAAATCCAGTAGTCAGAATCCGGAACTCAAAAAAAATTCAAAATTCTTTCTCGTTGATAGGAATTATTTTTATTCTTCTGACTTCTGGCTCCTGTATTCTGACTTCATGTATTCAACTATTATTTATAAATGGCCAGGAGATTATTACGGCTTCCGGGTACCGCTCCTTTGACAATCAGCAAATTTTGGTCCGGTCTGATATCCACAATCGAAAGGTGCCGGACACTTACCCGGCGATTTCCCATATGCCCGGGAAGTTTTTTGCCTTTGACGACCCGGGAAGGATAGGCACTGGACCCGATGGAACCTGGGACCCGATGGGAGGTGCACCCATGGGTATCCTTTCCACCGGAAAAATTCCAACGTTTGACAACACCGGCAAAACCTTTGCCTTTACTGGTTCCCTGGACTTTCACTTTATCCCCTATTTGAAATATGTCGACCCGGACTTCATCCCCCACTTGATAGGGTTTGTCCTCTAAAGACGGAAATTCTTTCAGATGGGTGAGAGGGGTGATCCCTTTCTTTTTATAATGCCCCTGAATGGGTTTGTTAACCGTTTTGGGTTTAGCCGGGACAAATCCGAGTTGATAGACTGTCTCCTGATTTTTTTCTCCTTTTTTCTGGACTACTACACAGGGCCCGGCCTCAATGACCGTCACGGCCACGGCTTTCCCTTCTTCTAAAAAGAGTCGGGTCATTCCCAATTTTTTCCCTAATATGCCTTGCATGATCATCTCTCTCTTAAGAAACCGTTTTTGGAAAACATCCTCTTACAATTTTATTTCCACATCCACCCCAGCCGACAGATCCAATTTCATCAAAGCATCTACCGTCGCTTGAGTCGGTTCTAAAATATCCAATACTCGTTTATGGGTTCGGACTTCAAACTGTTCCCTGGATTTTTTATCCACATGCGGAGACCTTAACACACAAAATTTCTTGATCATCGTCGGCAATGGAATCGGTCCGGCTACCCTTGCTCCTGTTCTCCGGGCTGTTTCCACGATCTCAGCCGCCGATTGATCCAGCAGTTTATGGTCAAAAGCCCTGAGTTGGATCCGAATTTTTTGGCTGGTCATCATATTAAAACTTCCTTATTTTAGGCTGAAGATAAAAGAAAAATATCTTTTTCCCTTCGGTCTAATAGTCTGTTTTTTTCCTATTCG
>Ga0154639_106_pt1 | contig 18451 bp, 15 predicted proteins | sample Rifle2008BG13ft_FD_116068 | JGI IMG/M metagenome (GOLD analysis project Ga0154639, IMG submission 116068) | Deltaproteobacteria bacterium RBG_13_43_22 | reverse complement strand
CTGCGTGGGTTAGCGAGCGAACTACAACAAATAAACCCTTTCCTTGCCTGGAAGATTCCCTGCACCTTGGTGCAGGGAGCTTCAATCACTTGACCTTAAATAGATAAAGCCATCCATCCGTAACAGGCTGAACGGCTTTATCGTAGTTTGGTCTTACTAAATGAGCCGGACTATCTCAAGAATTTACCTTCGCTTTATTAACCTTGGGCTTATCGTCCGCTAAGCCCGGATAAAAGACCAAAGCCTTCGCGCACTTGGATTTCAGGAGGGGTATATCCTGGAACCGCCTCCAATTGAAGTGCCTTCTCTTTTTCGCACTTTACCACACAAAGTCCGCAACCGACACATCTTTCAGAGGCGAAAGACCGGTTTTTACCTGTGGTGTCAACGGTTATAGCGCCCATGGGGCAGGCCAGGGCACACTTACCGCAATAGGAACATTTATCGAGATCGCATTTGGGCATGAATTGGGGGGGTGCAATCCTGCCCGGCATATTGAATTCACTGATAGACCTCATCATGCCGCAGCAACACCCGCAACAGGAGCAGGAGGTTGATGACCCTTCTCTTTCCATAAGCATGGTCCAGGTAACCAGACCTGACGCCTCGGCCTCGCCCTTGATCTCCAGGAGTTCTTTTTTCTCAACCAGCCTGCCCCGTTCCTGTTTGGCCATGGAAAGGGCGGTTCGCCCCATGCTCGTGCAGTTCTCCTTAGGCCGCCCGCAACCTCGGCCGGAGAGTTCTTCGGCCATACGGCATTGGCACAAAGACACGGCAAAATGGTTGAATCGATCGATATATTCCTCAAAATAGCCAAAAGGCATGGCCTGTTGCTGTGCCTTAAGGCTCTCACCTACCGGCAGGTAGCGGATACCGGCCGGACGCTTCCCTATATTTAAAGTGCTAAAACCCGTGTCATATAATTCTGTATACAATGAGGCAAAACGACGATGCCAGTCGGTCAGGGAGTCCATAGAGGTTCGGACCAGGATGGTTTCAAAAGCGCCCGGAACAAGGGGTATCAGGGCGTACTTGATCTCCGGTTTTGGACCAAAACTTATGATAATGAATTTCTCTCTGGCCAGAACGTTTAAAACAGCACTCACTTCCTCGACCGGACGATGGGCCCTTTCGGCTATTTCGGCTGCTGTTTTTCTCTCTTTTGGTTTTAAATGCCGGATGACATCGGCCTCATCTTCGGTAAACATATGTTGAATAAGGGCCACGAACTTATCACAAAGGGGCGGACCGGAAAGGTCAGGACCGTAATTTTGCGCTACCTCAAGATAGGCTTTCGGCACACCGGGATAGTCTCCCGCGGTTTTTATTTCTATCTGCCTTTGGCGAGGTTCGATAGGACCAACGATACCGTTATTGATCCGGATCATCCTGTTTCCTGCAGTATTTCGATTTGCCATAGATTTCCTCCAATTTTTTATAATTTGACAAGAGCCTGCTTTTTGTCGGAGAGAGTATAAAACAAGAAAAAGACCGGGGCAAGGAGAAAAACAGGACGGAAGGCAAAAAGAAGGCGGGCGCCTTCTGATGGAAACGGGGTGGTGATTAATAGGCCTTGTATATCGAACATGCGCCTCCGAAAACCATCGGGTCGGCGAATTGGTCTCCGAAGGAACAGCAGCAAAGTGAACATGATTGCCATCAGGCAGTAGGCCCATATCGCAACCCCATATCGCTGATAGGCAGTCCCAATCTCGACCCTTCTGCCCTTTTATTCGTTCTCCTTGACCCAATCCTTTTTTTATTTTATATTCAACTCATCACTATCCAAAAGCAATTTCTATTGAAAAATATGAACCGAAAGGAAATTTATGGCCAGTATTGAACCTATATACCGGGAGATAGCCGGCAAGATAACCAAGGAGGAAAATCAAACGCTTCCCAGAGTATTGAAAAAGATTGCCAGTCTGGAGCAAGCCGGAATTCTGCGAGAACTTCCCAATACCGTTGAAGCCATTGCTAAAAATCTGGCAGCAGATGAAAACATTGTAAGTAAAAACCTGCAATATCTGTTTGAGCGGGGTCTGGCTACGCCCGGCCGGAAGGGCTGGAATCTGGTCAGCAACGTAGTTTTGGTGAAAGACTTCGTCGGTTCAGCCAGTCCCAAGTATGATGACAATGAACTTTTCGACTTGCTTCGGGAGATGAGTCTTGAAAGCTCAGATAATCTAACAGAACGCCTGAAAAGCGGAGAAAAGATCCCGCCCGTAAGACAAGGAATGAGGGTAGTCCCTAAATGGAGGTCCATCAAAGAAATTCCGGGTATTTTGCCCATTGAAGACATGCGCCAGATACTTAAAACCAATGCTCCGATAGTCGTGCATAATTGTCCTTGTCGGGTGGTGTACAGAGACAGACCCTGTAAAAGTACCGTTCCGATCGATATATGCCTGGCTGTTGGCAGCACGGCCCGGATGTATCTGAATCGCGGTACCGGCAGAGAACTGACCTACGACGAAGCCATAGCTTTTTTGGACAAGCTGAATGAGTTTCCGCTCGTCAGTACGACCGGAAATTCAAACCGCATGCCTACCATCTTGTGTTCCTGTTGTAACGATTGCTGTGGTCTGTTTGTCAAAGCCGCTCGAACCAGGCCGGTACTGGGGGAGGTCACCTATGCCAAGAGCCGCTTCGTAATCCAGGACCATCCGGAAGAGTGCACCGCCTGTGGTATTTGCACCGACAACCGGTGTCCGGTCGGCGCCATTACCATGAGGGATTTCCCGGAATTAGGCGGCGAACGTTCCTATACCGATGTGGAAGAGTGTATCGGCTGCGGTCTCTGCGTGCTGATTTGCCCCACAGAAGCTCGTAAAATGAAACTGATCCGGCCACCCGATCACATCCCGGACCCCGCTTCTATCTTTGATAATGAAACTTAGAGCAGCAGGAATGGAATCGGGTCGCCTACGGACAATGACGAGTACATGGGAGGCGGTCTGTGTCTGTTATCGCCTCCGATTGATGCTTGAAAAATGAAGCGGGTACGGCCCATAGTGCATATTCCGGATCGGAGATCTGCTTCCGACTAATCCGGAAGAAGAATGGAAAATTATGTCTGAAAAAGCGTTGAACGACCTCAAGATTATTGAATTTGCCTCCATGGTTTCCGGACCGTACTGTGGAAAGCTTCTGGCGGACCTGGGTGCCAATGTTGTCAAGATTGAACCAACGAAAGGCGATCCGGCCCGCTCTTTTGGACCTTTTCCGACCACAGGACCCAATCCCGAACGTAGCGGATTGTTTCTGTACAATAATACCAGCAAGCGGGGCATTACACTCGACCTGACCTCGCCCGAGGGCATTGAGACATTCAAGAAGCTTATTATCTGGGCCGATGTCTTGATTGATAATCATCCGCCTGCCGTTCTGGAGAATCTTGGGCTGGGCTGGGAAATTATTCACCAATTAAACCCGGAGCTGGTTTATACCTCCATTACTCCCTATGGACGTACAGGACCACGGTCTAAGGTCAAAGGAGACGAATTAACCCTTATCCACGCCGGTGGGTTGGGCAATCTATTACCGACCCGTTCCGCTGACATTGACCGTCCACCGGTCAAGCTGGGGGGATTTCAGGTCGCCTATTACGGAGCCATCGTCGCCGCGCTGACCACACTGGCCGTGGTTTCGAACCGATCGAAGACCGGCGGAGGCAGACTCATAGACATCTCTCTTCAAGAAGTGGTCATGGCTACGGTCGCTCCAAACATAACGAGCAATCGCTACAACAGAACGACTTGGTCGCGCGTGCCGGACAGGCCGCCGGCCAGCGGCAGAATGCAGACCAGCGACGGCTATATCATTTTCGCCCCTGCGGACGACCACCACTTCAGGGCTTTCAGAGAACTGGCGGGAAAGCCTGATTGGATCGCCGGGGACGAGTGGGACAATCGCGTTTACCGCCGTTTTCATATGAAGGATATCGTGCCTCAAATGGAAGCCTGGATGAGGCAGTATAAAAAAGATGAATTAGGTCAGAGGTTCGATGAGGTGGGCATTCCCAACGGACCGGTCAATACGGCCAAAGATGTAATGGAAAATCGGCAATATGCCGCCAGAAATTATTTTGTGTCCGTGGATCATCCGATCGCTGGCCGATTGAAATATCCCGGCTGGCCTTATAAAATGTCCTCCATAAAGCCGGAAATCAGCCGACACGCCCCTTTGCTGGGTCAGCATAATGATGAGGTTGCAAAGGAATTTGCAGGGGCGAGCATACGCGCCAAGGCCTCTCCCGAATCCATCCTCAAGGACCGCCCTGGGAAGCTTCCACTGGAAGGGATTCGAGTTTTAGATTTTAACTGGGTCTATGCCGGGCCTTACGCCTGCATGCTTCTTGGCCAGCTTGGCGCCGAGGTCATAAAGATCGAAGGTCACCGGCGGTCGGATATGACTCGGCGGGGCGTAATCTGGCCCCTGCCCGAGCCGCATCCCCTCCTTCTTCCGCCGAACCAGGGCCTGGCCTATAATACGATCAATCAAAACAAGAAAAGTCTCACCCTCGATCTCGGCAAGCCGGAAGGGATCGCGCTGGCCAGAAAGCTGGCGGGGGTCAGCGATGTGGTGATAGACAACATGCGCCCGGGGGTCATGACGAATTTGGGCCTGGGTTATGAAGAGTTAAAAAAAATGCGATCGGATATCATCTGTGTCACCCTTTCCAGCAGGGGATACGGCGGTCCTGAAACCGACTATCTCGGATTTGCGACCACCCATCAATCCATCGGCGGACTTACTTACCTCTCGGGTTATCCGGATGGTCATCCCACTCACGGCTCGGCCGATGCGGATATCATGAACAGTATGGTCGCCGCCTACAGCACCATCGTCGCCCTCCATCATCGTCAGAGGACCGGAGAAGGTCAATTCATCGATATTTCCCAATGTGAGGCAGTCACTTCGCTGATCGGTGAATTTCTGTTGGCCTACCAGATGACCGGAAAAATACCGGAACGGATCGGGAACTCCCATCCTTATTACGCACCGCACAACGTCTACCCATGCTGGGGGGTGGATCGTTGGCTCGCCTTGGAGATACACTCCGATGAAGAATTCGCCGTTCTTACGAAAATAATCGGCCTACCGGAGCTTGCCAATGATTCCCGTTTTGCCGATAGGAACTCCCGAAAAAAACACGAACCGGAATTGGATGAAATCATCGGTAATTGGATACGTCAGCGGGATCGGGATTGGATGGTCAATGAATTCTGCCAGGCGGGTCTGGCCGCCGCACCTTCCAGGGATGGTCGAGATATGGTTGCCGATCGTCATCTCCGGAAAAGAAAAGCCTTTGTGACCGTCCACCATCCTGAAATTGGAAAACTTGAACTCCCCGGACCCCCATTCAGGATCGAAGGCCTCGAAACCCCCGTGGTCTGCGCTCCGCTCCTTGGAGAGCATAATGACTATGTCTTAGGAGAACTATTGGGGTTGGACGATAAGGAAATAGCCGAGTTGCGGGCCAAGGATATCATTATGGATCGGGAACAGGGCAGCCGTCCTCTCGAACATTAAATCGATATCCGGCTCCGGCCTGCCGGAGGATGATGCGGATTATTATTTAAGGCTCATCTCCAAAAGAGTTGGCGATGAGAGAAGGATTCAAGGGGTCAAGGTTTCAAGGGGACAAGGGAAATGCCGAAGAATTACAAAGAGCTTAAGGTTTGGAAAAAGTCCTATCAACTCTGCTTGGAGGTCTATCGGATTACCCGGGAATTTCCTAAGATCGAAACCTATGGTCTGATTTCTCAAATGAGAAGGGCCGCCTTATCCATCCCTAGTAATATTGCAGAAGGGTATGGAAGAAAGACCCTTTTAGAGTATTTGAGGTTTTTATACATAGCTTACGGCTCAGTTGGTGAGTTAGAAACCCAAATAATGTTATCCGGGGACTTAGGTTATTTAAATGAAAACCATCTATCAAAACTCCGGAAAGAGGTAGGAGAAGTCGAGAGGATGCTCTAAGGACTGATAAAATCTTTAGAAAACAAACCCTCGAATCCTTGGCCCCTTTCTCCCAACTAATTGGGAGAAGAACCTTATTTTATTCATAACGTATGAAAGGAGGAGAACATGTCTTTAACCCTTCGTCAAATCTGCCTGGTGGCCGGAAAGCTTCAACCTGCAGTCGAAGACTTAAAGGCCGTACTTGGAATCGAGGTCTGCTACGTCGATCCTGGAGTCGAAAAATTCGGTCTGGAAAACGCCCTGATGGCCGTGGATACGAATTTCATCGAGGTGGTCGCGCCAATTACTGAAAAGACAGCCGCTGATCGGTATCTGGAACGCCGGGGAGGCGACGGGGGATACATGGTTATAACCCAGGCCGACACTGCCGAGATACAGGGCGCCTGCCGCGGCCGGGCCGAAAAGATGGGCATCCGGGTGGCCTGGGAAAGACAGCACGAAACAGGGCGTACCATGCAGCTCCACCCTGCCGATACGGGCGGAAGCTTTTTTGAGATCGATTCAGACGAGAGCAATGATCCCCGGGGCAACTGGGCGGCTGCCGGAGGGAAGGCCTGGGTGAAACATAGTCGCAGGGATGTGGTTGAGGCCATCAGGGGGGCCGAACTCCAGTCTGACGATCCGGCTCGTCTGGCCGAAAGGTGGAGCGCCATTGCCGGTATTGGATTACGAAAGGACGCCTCCGGCCTTCCGGAAATGCCGTTAAACAACGCCGTGATCCGGTTTGTCCAGGCGACCGATGGACGGGGAGAAGGCCTGGGCGGCATCGACATCAAAGCTGCGGATAAAATGAGATTACTCAAGGCCGCAGATGAGCGGGGTCTTAAAGTTTCAGAGAGGCAGGTGATGATCTGCGGCCTTCGGTTCAATCTGGTTTGAGAGATTTTCCGCATCCGGTTAAAGAGCAGGGGATCAGTGAACCTGGAAAAGAGTAAAAGAGATCGAGAGGAGGAATAGAATCATGTCGGATGAGATCTATTACGAGTTAAGGGATATTCTGGACAAGTTTCCCAGGGGATTTCAGCAAACAGAATCCGGAATAGAAATCAAGATCTTAAAGAAGCTTTTTTCTGAAGAGGAGGCCAGGCTGGCAGTTCAGCTTTCTACGGTTCCCGAAGAGGTCGGGGAGATCGCCGACCGCCTGGAAGGGAATGTCAATGATCTGAGGCCAAGGCTGGATGAAATGGCCAATAAGGGATTGATATTCCGGCTAAGACGGCAGGGTAAGGCTTACTATCGGGTCGCCCCCTATGCGATCGGGCTTTACGAATATGCGGTTAAACGGATCGATAAGGAGCTGGCCGCCCTTTTTCGGGAATATTATGAGGACGCCTATCTCAAGACCCTGGGATCACATAACATTCCCGGATTCAAAGTCCTTCCGATTGAGAAAGTGATCAAGTCGGATAGCGTGCTTCTGCCTTATCAAATGATTGAGGAAAGCATTCGGGCGGCCAGAAAGATTGCCGTTTCGGACTGTATGTGTCGTAAAGAGGCCATACTGCTTGGAGAGGCATGTAAACATCCGCTTGAAAACTGCCTCAGTTTCGGCGCTGCCGCCGAGTATTATATCGAATCAGGGCTTGGCCGTGAAGTAAACGCAGAGGAAGCGATTAAGATATTAAAAGAGGCCGACGAGTCAGGGCTGGTTCATGCCGGGGCCAATTCAAAGCATCTTTCCAATATCTGCAATTGCTGCCCCTGCTGCTGCCTGGGGTTAAAGACGCTTACTCAAAAGGGAAGCTATCGGGAAAGACATTTTAATCCTATCTTTGAGCCTCTGGTCGATGCGGATGCCTGTACGGCCTGTGAGGTCTGTGTTGAACGCTGCCCGGTCGAGGCCATATCCGTGGAAGACTTTGCCAGGGTGGATAGAGATAAATGCCTGGGATGCGGGCTGTGCACCGGCACCTGTACGGTGGAAGCCATCAGCATGGTTGTCAGGAAAGACGTTCGCCATCCTTTCGACAACGTGGCCGAACTTGGAGGGGCAGTCCTTAAGGCCAAGGGGAAAGAACCGCTGACGGTCAAGCAAAAAGTGTGATAAACGAAACTGGCATTATAGAGTCTAAGAAATTAATCTGAGAAGTTATTTCTAATAAAATCTCGATTGCGAGTTGCGGGTTACATGATAACCGTGGATAGACCCTCTTTGACAGGGACCCCATTTGCAAGTGGGTCCTTATTAACCGCCTAAAGGAAGAAGACCATGAGCTTAAATTTTGATCTTACGGAAGAACACCGGATGTTCTGGGACGCTATCGCCTCGTTCGTGGACAAGGAGATCACGCCCCTCGTAGACGAAGCCGAGAAAAAAGAGGAATTCCCCGTCTTCCTCTTTAAGAGGCTGGGAGAGCTGGGCTATCTCTGCTGCCGGTATCCGGAAGAATACGGTGGTGCCGGAGCAGACAAGATCTCCGAGTGCCTATACACGGAAGAGCTCAACCGGGTCTGCGCCGGCATTGCCTCCTGTCTGGCGGCCCATGCCACCCTGGCTACCAGCCCGATCTTTGACTTCGGAACGGAACAGCAGAAACAGGAGTACCTCATCCCGGCCGTTCGAGGCGAAAAGATCGGAGCCTTTGCTCTGACCGAACCCAACGCCGGCTCTGACGCGGCCAGCATTTTGACCAAGGCCGTGCGGGAGGGCGACGAGTACATCATTAATGGCACGAAGACCTTCATCACCAACGGGACGATCTGCGACTATGTCGTGGTGGCTGCTTACACCGACCCGAGTCAGCGGGCCAAGGGGATCAGCCTCTTCATCGTCGACAAGGACAATCCCGGATTCCATGTGGCCCGAAAGCTCGAAAAGTCCGGTCTGCGCTCCGCGGATACGGCCGAGCTCGTTTTCGAAGACTGCCGGGTACCCAAATCGAAACTCCTCGGCGAAAAGGAAGGCGGGTTCATTCAAGTGGTCAAGACCTTGGCCGAAGGACGGATTTCTTACGGAAGCCGTTGTATCGGGATGGCCCGGGGCGTGTTCGACCTCACGAAACGGTATGCCGAAGAAAGGATCCAGTTCGGACAGCCTTTGATCCAGTTCCAGGTCAACCAGTTCAAGATCGCCGATTGGGCCATGTATATCGACATCATGCATACGATCACCTGGAAGGCGGCCTGGATGTGCGACCAGGGCCGGGATTGCACCCGAGAGGCTTCTATAGTTAAGCTGTTTTGCAGCGAGACCACCCAGACACTTATCAACCAGGCTATTCAGCTTTTCGGCGGATACGGTTTCATGATGGAGTACCCGATTCAGCGGTTCTGGCGGGACTCCCGGGTCCTGACGATCACCGAAGGCGTCTCTGAGGTCCATCGCAGCATCATTTATCGGAGCCTGAGGGGGAAATAGCCCTGGACCAAGGCCTCACGTCCGTTGTGGGTAACCCTTCTCAAGGAAGTGCTACTTAAAAAGTGCATCTAATGATTTATCTCAAACATATCCCCGTTATGGATTACGGTCAGCCCGTTGCTGGTTGCTGATTGATAGTTTCTGGTTAAAACAAATAACAAGGAACGAGGAACTAGTAACATAAATTTCAGATCTGTTTGGTTAGGCCTTAGACCCAAAAGCACTATCCTTTTGTAGTGGCCATATTACTAATTGGCCCTACACCATAAGGAGGAAAAAATGATGAAGAAGTGCATTTGGACCGCCGTAGTGTCAGTAGGAATTCTTTTGATGGTTTTAACCTTTCAGCCGTCTGAAGTCCTGTCTCAGACCAAAACCTTTACATTGAAATTTTCGGATCCATCACCTGCGGGACAACCCCGCTCTAAAGGGTATGTCGAGTGGGCCGATTGGCTTGCGAAAAAAACCAACGGACGAGTGAGGGGCCGAGGATTCAAGGGGGGAGTGAAAGTCGTTACCTTTATAATCCCCCCTTTTTTCGTCCCAATTTTCTCCTTGAATCCGATCTTTTCTAATTTTATTCTCTCGCTATTTGTAATTCATGTCTGGAGGTGCAATGATGCCAGAGGATCAAGAAAGCTTGCTATTTCCCTATCGAATTCTGGAACTTGCTGGTGAGAAGAGCTGTTTTTGCGGCAAGATATTAGGAGACATGGGAGCCGACGTCATCAAGATAGAACCCCCTGGAGGTGATGCGGCAAGAACCATCGGTCCTTTCTATCAGGACAAGCTCGACCCCGAGAAAAGCCTTTACTGGTTTGCCTATAACGTCAACAAGAGGAGCATTACCCTCAACCTTGAATTAGAAGAGGGACGGGAGAGATTCAAGGATTTGGTTAAAACGGCTGATGCTATAATCGAGGCCTATCCTCCGGGTTATATGGCTAAGTTGGGGTTGGGATATGAAGATCTGTGTCGTGTGAAGCCGGATATAATCGTGACCTCAATCAGTCCTTTTGGCCAGGATGGACCCTACCGCCATTACAACGGGTCTGACATGGTTTGCTGGGCTATGGGCGGCATGATGTATCTTTGTGGTGATTCCGATCGCCCTCCTGTCCAGGTTAGTTTCCCTCAGGCCTACCTTCATGCCGCGGCTGACGGAGCCGCAGTCACGGTTATGGCTGTTTACCACCGAAACCTCACCGGAGAGGGACAGCAGGTGGATGTTTCCGCCCAGGCCTGCGTCACATGGACACTCATGCAGGCTCCCGAAACCTGGAGCATTAATCGTTTAAATACAAAGCGTGCCGGAATATACCGAGACCGGCCAGCCATTCAAGCTCAAGACAAGCAGATCTGGGAATGCAAGGACGGTTATGTGCATTTTATCCTCTTAGGAGGGGCCGCAGGGGCATCTTTTATGCCCCAGGTCACCCGCTGGATAAAGGAAGAGGGTTTGGCCACCGCCTGGCTTAGTAAAGTAGACTGGGCTGAGGGTTTCGACAGTTATCTCCTCAAACCGGAGGACTATGAACAGATTGAGGGTCCGTTAAGTGAATTTTTCCGAAGGTTCACCAAAAAGGAACTGTATCAGAGGGCAATTAAGGAAAAGGTGCAGTTATGTCCTGTCATGGATGCCAGGGAGATTTTGGAAAATGAGCAGCTTAAGTCCAGGGACTTCTGGAAGGATTTGGAACATCCTGAACTTGGCAGTACGATTGTCTATCCCGGCCCTTCTTTAAAACTATCGGAAACCCCCCTGTCCTTACGGCGTCGTGCCCCGCTTATCGGAGAGCATAACGAAGAGATATACCTCGGTGAACTGGGGCTTTCGGTGGAAAGGCTAGAGGCATTGAAGCAAATTGGAGTTATTTAGAGTTTAATTTGAGTTTTCTGCTTTACTTATTTTTCGTATCTTAGGGCTCGCGCACTTGGAAGGAAAATCCCGTTTGGACCCGGATTATCCGAATTAGGGAGGAATGAATGCAGATTTTTGATGGGATAAAGGTAGCAGATTTTTCATGGGTTATCGTAGGACCACGATCCACACAATATCTTGCCGAGCACGGTGCCACAGTGGTTCGCATCGAGTCCCCGTCTCACCCAGAAACATTGCGTACGGGAGGTCCCTTTTTAGATTTTAAAACCGGCGTAAACCGCACCGGCTTCTATGCCCGATACAATACCAATAAGTACGGGGCCAGCCTCAATTTGAGCCACCCTAAGGGAATAGAGATTGCCAAAAAATTTGTGGAATGGGCCGACATTGTTGCCGAGTCTTTCGTGCCAGGCAGGATGAAGGCCTGGGGCCTGGACTACGAAGAACTGGTGAAAACAAAGCCGGATATCATTATGTTGAGCGCCTGTAATCAAGGTCAGGGCGGACCTCACGCCTCACAGCCCGGGTATGGAGTCCAGCTGGCATCCCTTTCCGGTTTTACACACCTGACAGGGTGGTCTGATCGTGCACCGGCAGGGATATGGGGTGCTTATACGGATTTTGTCTCCCCCCACTTTATTGCAGCGGTCTTGGCCGCGGCCTTGGATTATCGGCGCCGTACCGGAAAAGGGCAATATATTGATTGCTCTCAATTGGAGTGCGGCTTACAATTATTAAGTCCCGCGATCCTTGATTACACGGCAAATGGCAGGATCCGGGAGAGGCAGGGGAATCGATGTCCCGACGCGGCCCCGCACAACGCCTATCGTTGTAAGGGGGATGACCGTTGGTGTGCCATTGCTGTTTTTAGTGATGAAGAATGGCAGTCCTTTTGCAATGCCCTGGGCAATCCCCCCTGGTGCAAAGAGGAGCGATTCTCCAGCCTGATCTCCAGAAAGAAAAACGAAGAGGCCCTTGATCGATTCGTGGAGAGTTGGACCCTGGGGCATACGGTGGAGGAGGTGGTCAGCGTCCTTCAAGCCTCGGGAATAGCAGCCGGATCAGTTGCCAAGTGTGAGGATCTATATGGGGATCCTCAGTTCATGCATCGTAACCTCTTCCAGAAATTGTCCCATGCTGAAATGGGAACTCAACCCTGGGAGGGCCCACCGTTTATCTTTAGCAAAACTCCAGCCCGACTGTATAAATCGGCTCCTTGCCTGGGGGAGGATAACTATTATATATATACCCAACTATTGGGAATGAGCGATGAAGAGTTTGTCCAACTGATCTCCCAGGGGGTGTTTGATTAATACTCCCATCACCAGGCTATTCAGCTTTTCGGCGGATACGGTTTCATGATGGAGTACCCGATTCAACGGTTCTGGCGGGACTCCCGGGTCCTGACGATCACCGAAGGCGTCTCAGAGGTCCATCGCGGCATCATTTATCGGAGCCTGAGGGGGAAATAGCCCTGGACCAAGGCCTCACTTCCGAGGAAAAGGTCTCATTTAGGCCCTCGACTCAGATTCCCAGCCGGTCGGCCACATCTTTCATGTCGAGTTTTTCCAGTACCAGCCGGGTGGGCGCTCCTGTTTTTAGATCGAGTTCCATTAGACGGTAGTAATCGTCTTTCATTTGTTCCAGTTCCGTTTTGGTGACACCGATCTGTTGATGATCTTTCACCGTGGAAAGGGGACGGTGAAAATAGGCCTCGGAAACCATGTCGTTTCCCCGGGTCAGGCCCATTCTGGCGTTGAAGGCCCGCTCCAGATACTGCATGCGCAGCCCGGCCCGGTCCACCTCCTCGACCGTCACCGGATTTCCCGAACCCAGGGTCAGGAATTCAGCGATGGTTTCGATGTCCACCGGCAGACCGATAAACGATGTCATCCAGCTGCATACACCGGCAATGTCGCACATGGCGGTTCGTTTTTCATTTTGTCTGACCAGGGCCGCTTTTCCTTCCGTTACCCTCGGGTCCGGAGCGTTCCTCGCACCCACTTCCGTTGCGGCCCGTTCGGTGTACCGCTTGATCAGTTGCTGGAATTCCGCTTCGTCTTTGGCGGTCAGGTATTTCCGGGTGGCTGCGGTATCGAGCACCGGCTGGGTCTGGGCGTCCGACCCGATGGGGGAAACGGAAAACCCCAAGGCCCTGCTTTTTATCGGAATGGAATGGATGTCTGACAAAGAGCCTTTGGTCATTAAAATAAAGCGCTCCGATTCCTTTCCAAAGGCTTCTATGGCCCGGAAAGCCCCGTCGGCCAATACATCACCGATACCCTGGCGCAGACTGATCTTTTCGGCCATGGCTATAATGGCTTCGGGGTTTCCCCATTTCATGGGAATTCCGTCGGTGTCGGCCTCGGTGATGATTCCGTTCTGATAAAGCTGCATCATCCAATTCAGCAGGTTGGATAAAGATCGGGCGTCAATACCGTATCTCTGGCAGAGGACAAAGGCTCTCCAGAAGATTTTCATGTCCGGATTCCGGACATCGAAGGTGAGATCGCCCGGGGGACTGCATTTCATGCACCCGGCGCCGCCCGCGTCCGCTATATCATAGGAGTCAAAACAGGCCACCGGGCAGGCAAAGCAGCCGACGCGGTTATGGAGATGCTTTTTTTGGAATTCGACTTCGCTGATCGACGCCCATTCCGGCCCTTCAAAGGTTTCCCCGATAATGTCATAAGAAAAACGCATCTCCTGGTCATGAACCTTGGTCAGGCCGTATTGGTGCACATCCGGATAAAACCGGTTTTGAGCGATCGCCTGGCGCAGCTTTTGAGTCGCGGCAACAAATTCCTTTGGCCGGGCAATCGCCACACCCTTGGTCCCTCTTACCGCGATGGCTTTTAATTGTTTGGAGCCCATGACCGCTCCCATACCGGTCCGGGCCGCGGCATTGCCGCTGGGCGACTGAATGGAGGCAAAGACGACCAGTTTTTCACCGGCCGGCCCGATGGAGATGACCTCCATTTTCGGGTCATCCAGTTCTTTTCGAATCCTGTCCGGGGTGTCGTAGGTGTCTTTCCCCCATAGAGCTGAGGCGTCCCTGATTTCGACCTGGTCGTCCTGTACGGCCAGATAGACCGGTTTTTCCGCCCTGCCCTGGACCACAATGTGGTCATAGCTCGCAAACTTGAGGGCGGCGCCGAAATAACCGCCCATGCCGGAATCGCCCAGTGCTCCGGTGACCGGAGACCGGGCCATCACATCCACCCGGCAGGCGCCGGGGAAGCAGGTACCCGCCAAAGGGCCGGCGCTGAAAAGGAGGCGGTTACCTGGCTCATAGGGCGCGGTTTGCGGATCCACTTCATCAAACAGAATTTTGGCATTGATCCCTTTTCCGCCCATATACCGGTCCACATAGGCGGAAGTGGGTTCTTTGGTGATGCGCCTTTCTGTCAAATCGACCCTTAAAATAGTCCCGCCATATAGATGCTTCATGATGACGACCTCCTTTGCGGGATATGATCCAGACAGTTTTGCTTAATCAGAATAGCGGTCATGCGCTCTATTTCATTTTTTTCATCCCCTGTTTTCCGGTTGACCAGCTTCAGACAATCCGCGTGACAGGCCGGGATGCACTGCGGCTCCCCCTGGCAAAGATCACAATGGATCAACTGGACTTCCTCCGGATCCACGGTAATGCACCCCAAAGGGCAGGCTTCCGTGCATGACCCGCAGAGGGTACACTCATCTCGGTTGAGTGTAATGGGACTCTTATTATTGTCCCTGGTCAAAGCCTCTACCGGACAGGATTCGATACAGGGCGCCGGATCGCATTGTTGACACACCAGGGGAAAAGAGAAAATCAGACCCCCCTTTTCCCTCCGGATAACCTGAATGGCAGATTTTGCCGGGGTACATACGCCGAAATGGTAAAGGGAACAGAGCATTTCGCAGGTTCTGCACCCGGTACAGTTCGAATGATCCACCTCAATAACGCTGTCCATCGCCAGCCTCCTTTTATTGAACTTTTTATGAAGAATAGTTCCAGCAATACTTTCCGCCCATTAGTCGATACGAATTTTTGCCCCATCTCCCAAGTATTCCCCAATCCATCCTGTTTCGAATAACTTTTTTTCTCCCCAAAAACCGCACGCAAGATAGGCCGATATTAGGGGTCAACATTAAGGACATTCTATGTCAGATCAACTTGTTTCCGTGGCCCGACCCCATTAAAATGTTACTTTCAGCCAAATTATTTGATTATTTAAGCTCTTCCCCGATTTTACCTGCTGTTCTTATAAATGCTCTGCAAAGCTTTACTGAGTCAGCGCTTGGATCATAGGGGGAAGCAGGAAGCCAATCAGTAACAACGCCATGACCGGACGTAGTAAATTAACAGGTTTCATGTTCCGCTCCATGATGGTTGTGCGAACATGATTGGCTGCCGATAAAGTAAAAAACATCAACATCGTTGTAACGATGGTGGCATCCGCATATCGCCCCCAATCCAGCGCGTAAACCAGCAAGGCCGTGATGGCTGTGGCGGCATTGGCCAGACCCGATTGAATTTGATAGGCACGATTCGGCTCGTAACCAATCTTCTCGGAGGCCACTTCGCCCAGTATCAGAGATTCAAAGGCCACGGTGCCTGACATGAGCATTACTATGAATGGCCCCATAATATGAAATCGTGATATCGCATCCTTGCCTAAATAGTAGGCGAAAAAAATAGCGAGTCCTATGCCGGCTGGCCGAAGCCACTCCATCATTAAGGATAGGTTCTTCTTAGTCATTTTGCCTCGTTTTCCCGATAATGGTTCTCCACCCATCGGCGCCAATCAGTTGCGAGTTTAATTATTTAAGGTTGTTCCCGATTTCCACAATAACTATTTTCGCTGATTATTTTTTATTTGCCTCAAGGCATACCGGCTCCTTTATCATAATAATGACTTCAACCCGAAACAGCTGCATGAGCTAAACAAAAAAAGCCAACCACCTGCCCGGCCAAAGAACCATCACGGAGAGTTAGGAACTTTCTTTCCATGTCCTCTGCTGTGAGATGATCGATTATTTTATAGCCCCTGTCTGATAAAAACGATTCTATTTTCCCTCTTTCTATACTAAACCTGCCGGGTTCCCCAGGAATATTTGTTCTCATCGATTCGACAGATCGTTTTACGCCATAGGCGTTCAACATCTCAGACCAAAAAGCAACATAATCAAAACAAACCGTACTGCCGACAGAAGAAGTCGATTTTATGAAATTCAGGGTATCATCAACAGCCTTAGGCAACAGAAAATAGGTAACGCCTTCCCAAATAAAAAGATTTTTTTGACCTTTATGATAGCCGGCTTTAAAAAGAACATCTTCAAGCGTTTCCGTGTTGAAATTGATACCGACAAACGTTACTTGCCTCGGTATGAGAATATTTTTTTGAAGCAGCAATTTCATCTTGTATTGCTGGGTAGTATGAATATCCAATTCAAATATTCTGGTATCTTTAATTAGATCTTTGAAACGATAAGGCCTGGAATCATATCCCGCACCCAGGAACACTATTTGAGAAAAATTTTCACGAAGAGCCTGTTCTACAATATGGTCAAAATAGGCTGTCCGTGCAGTTATATATTCATAGAAACCAGGCATGAGGGTTGTCATCATCTCCTTCATCATAGCCGGCTCTTTCAGGGAAGCCTTTCGATCTTCAGGAAGAAATATTTGTGCCAGATAATCATGACCTCTGATCTCTTCCCTCTCATCAATGGCTCCAACTGCACGCGCTGTGGCAACCCCCATGGCTGTTTGTGACGGCTGTTGCTCAACAGATTGTTTGTTAGCATCTACTACTGTAGTTCTGATACCTAAAATATTTCCAGATGGATCTATAACCGTTGCCATTTTTCTATTAAAAACGGTTTTAATTTCAGTATGCACAGTTGCCCCAAGTTGTAGCAATCTTTTATATTCAGAATCTATGTCGTCGACCTCCCAATATGCTATGACGCTATCATCGACTTTTATAGTAGTACTGGTATTTGGACTAAGTCCAAAGCTGGAATCTCCAATTAAAAAAACCACGACAAACGACGTATCTATAATCGGCTTGGTATCAAAAACCTTGCCATACCAATTCTTTGCTTTCTCAATATCCGGGACTTTATAGGTTATACCTTTTAGACCTTGAAACATCTTATTCCTCCTATCGTGGACCTAGGGACGCTGATAAAAAAGGAAATAGCCATAGGGGAGCATTTGATGTGTTTACCCTATATGCCGAATGAGTTTCATATTTATTTGCCAGCATCCCATGTTTCGTTGAATTAAGTGAACTGTCCTCGGGTTTCCAAGGCCTTTTTAGTCCTAATTAGGAGGCAGCTACTTCCCCGAGTTTGTTCCCGCCAGGATTAAATATTCCTCTTTGAATAACGATCTTTTTGGCCCAAAAAAACGTAATATAGGCCAATTTTAGGGGTCAGAATTGACAGTATCTCATATCAGATCAACTGGTTCCCGTGGCCCGACCCCATTTCAGCATTCCCGCCTTAAAGAGAACTGTCCCCAGATTACCGTTGCGGGCTTCTGTTGTTTCTGTTCGGGCTTAACGAGGCACAGTACAAAGTCATCAATTGAAAGACATCCTGGTCAAGTCGTTATTTCATGGACGTCCCCTCAATTCCACGGGACATGGACCCGATAGGGGCGGCGCCGGAAATCTTTTCCCATTCCTCCACGCCGCCTGGAATGATTTTGAACAATGGATGTGGATCCACACTCTGAACCGATTTGAGTTCCTTAATCCATTTCGGATTCCGTTGCCGAAGCTTCCCCAACAAGTGAGCCCATTCAAACTGGAGCTGCCCATTGGTTGCGACTATAGACTTCACCTGTCCACCCCGCGCAATCTTCCTGGAGTCAAATTTATAGCCGCGACGTTTTCCTTCTTCATTTATGACCCGAAGGTATTCCGCGACACACCTCACCGGAGTCTTCGTCTCCCGAAAACGGACTAGCTGCGGATGCCGTGTGTACCCTTTCGTTTGCCTCCTTAACACCGACTGAGCCAACAATGCTTCACGCCAAAGTGCCGCGAGCCCCTTCGGGTCTAAATATTTCGGATGTAACGTCCATAGGCGCATTTTTTTTAAGCTGTTTCGTCCGCCCAGGATCAGCCGCGACTGTATGGAGTCGGCTGCATTCGGTAGTTACGAAATTCCGGGGACATAATACTTATATTACTTTCTAGATGGTCTCCCAGGCTTTCTCTTGG
>Ga0154639_109_pt1 | contig 18495 bp, 17 predicted proteins | sample Rifle2008BG13ft_FD_116068 | JGI IMG/M metagenome (GOLD analysis project Ga0154639, IMG submission 116068) | Deltaproteobacteria bacterium RBG_13_43_22 | reverse complement strand
GACCTGGGGTCCTGGGTACGTGACGGGTATTGCCGGCCAATGGCAGGACGGCAAATTTGTCGGGGTCTGGCCCTATAAATGGAAGGCCGCCCCTAATGCCCCGGAAATCACCTATTCGGGGATGGTTCCGATTAAACTGCCACCCTGGATGAAGAAGTAGTTAACAATAAAATAATAGATCCTTCTTAGATTCAAAGAAGTTAACGTTGTCAAAACCTTTGTTGCGAGTTGCGAGTTGCGAGTTGAAAACATTAAGGATTTAAGTTGACAACCCGTAACCCGTAACCCGTAACGGTGCTATTTCAGTCCCGTTATTTTTACAAGATAATAAATCATCTTTGATCTGAGGCCTTATGAATATAATAATCACCGGACTAATCACCGGCAGTATGCTGGCCCTGCTGGCCATCGGGTTTTCCTTGATCTTCGGGGTGGCCCGTATTGTCAACATCGCCCATACCGCCTTTTACATGGTGGCCGGGTACATTATCTATTACCTGTCCATCCGGCTTGGCCTAAATGTCATCTTGTCCATGCTGATCGCTGTTGTCGCTGTCACCCTCTTGGGATTGCTGGCTTATAAATTTCTGATCGACCCGATACGTGAACACGAATTGGCGGTCATGATTGCTACTATTGCCCTGGCCTTGATCTTTCAAGAGGTCACCCTGCAGATCTTCACCGGGGACTACCTGAGCGTCTATTTTCTGATCAAAGGATACTTTATCATTGGAGGGAACAAGGTCTTTTATCAGCAGTTGTTGACTTTCGGGGTGGTCCTGGTGATTCTTCTGGTCATTTGGTTCCTGCTGATGAAGACCAGGCTGGGTCTGGCTATCCGCTCCACAGCCGAAGATCGGGAAGTGGCCAACCTGATGGGTATGAACGAGAGCCGGCTGGCCATGATAACCCTGGGAATCTCGGTTGCCCTGGCCGGTGTTACCGGGGCGGTGATCGTACCTCTGGCCGTCCTGAGTCCCTATATGTGGACGGAACCTTTGATCCTGATGATGGCTGTGGTGGTCTTGGGGGGACTTGGCAGCATCAAAGGGAGTTTTGTGGCTGCCTATATTCTGGGATTCACCGAAGCCCTGGTGACTTTTTTAATCCCGGCAGGGGCCTTCCTAAAAGGACCCGTCGCCCTGTCGATCATGATCCTGGTCCTGCTGATACGTCCGGAAGGTCTCTTTGGCATCGCTTTTGAGGAAGAGAGGTAAAAGGCATGGGTCTTCTTGGATTTTATTTCAGAAAACTGATTACTCTCATCAAAGGGGAAGTGTTGGTTCTGCCCAGTCGAACCATCGTTGGACTTTTTGTCCTTTTCCTCCTGATCATGCCCCTGATCACCCAGGATCCTTATATCATCCGCATTATGATTATAACCAGCATTTTTGCCATCCTGGCTGCCAGTTGGGACCTACTCTCCGGCTTCACCGGCCAGATGAATTTTGGCCATGCCTTATTCTTTGGTGTAGGGGCCTATGCCTCGGCCCTATTGAACCTCCATGCTCATATCCCACCCTGGGGCAGTGTGCCTTTGGGGGCTGTGGTGGCCATTCTGGCCGGCCTTATTGTCGGAATACCTTGCCTAAGAATAAAGCATATCTACCTGGCCCTGACAACCTTTGCCTTCCCAATCATTTTGATAGGTATTATTAATGCCCTGCCCGATTATACCGGCGGAGATTTGGGCCTTTCCGGATTGCAGCGTTTTACCAATTCTCTGGTCGGCGGTTACTATATTCACATCATTACCATGCTCGTATTGTGTTTCGTCATGTGGAAGATAACCGATTCCAATACGGGTATTATTTTTCATGCCATCCGGGAGGATGAGCTGGCCGTGAAGGCCTCGGGTATCAATACCACCCGTTATAAACTGCTGGCTTTTTGTCTGAGCGGTTTTTTTGCCGGCATTGCCGGGGGGCTCTATGCCCACTATATGAGGATTGCCGGACCTTCCACCCTGGAGGTGTCCATGTCCTTCAACGTGGTTATCTGGGCCATCTTCGGAGGGATAGCAACCATCTATGGCCCCATTGCGGCGGTCTTTATCCTCAACCCGTTGTTGGAGTTTGTCCGATTCTGGCCCGAATATCGTATGTTGATATTCGCTGTCGTTGTTTTGTTGATCTTATTATACATGCCGGAAGGTTTAATCACCTGGGTGAGGGAAAAAATAGAAATACAATGCCCCAGATGCAAGATCAGAAATGTCGCCATCCGAAAAAACTGCCGGGTCTGTACAGCGGAGTTAGATTGAGAAATAAAAAGAAGGATTCAAGGGGTCCAGGATTCAAGTGAAATACTCGGAATCAAAACCCTGGAACCCTCGAACCCAATTTTCAAATTGAATTGAAAGAAGGAAGTTATCATGAACCCTAAAGAAACTTATTTGTCCAAACCCTGGCTTAAATACTACCCGGAGAAGGTGCCGGCCGAGGTCGAGGTCCCGGAGGTCTCGGTCATGGACCTGTTCGATCAGTCGGTTGAAAAATATGGAAACCGCCCTTCGCTGATTTTTTACGGCAAGAAAATCACCTACCGGGAGATCAAGGATTCGGTAGACCGTCTGGCCACTGCCCTGGCCGATTTGGGAATCAAGAAGGGCGATACGGTGGCCTTATACCTTCTGAACTGCCCTCAATATGTCATCTCCTATTTTGCGGTGCTCCGGTTGGGGGCCAAGGTTACCCCGATCAGCCCGGTCTACACCAGTATCGAGGTAAAGCATCAGATTCAGGACAGCGAGGCTAAGATGGCTATCTGTCAGAATATACTCTATGACAATCTGGCCAAGTCCGGGGTACAACCGGAACAGGTGATCATCACCAGTATTGAAGAATACCTTCCGGCTATGAAAAAATGGTTCGGAAAGAAAACCGAGGACAAAAGCGGGAAAGCGGCCCCTTCCGTGGAATCTCTTAAAGGGGCCGGGATTTACTCCTTTCAGGAAATGCTTAAAAAATATCCCCCCAACCCTCCCAAAGTAAGCATTAATCCCCGGGAAGACCTGGCGGCCTTGCCCTACACCGGAGGCACTACCGGCCTGCCCAAGGCAGCCATGATCACCCATCGTAATATGGTAGCAGTCCAGAAACAAACCCGGGCCTTTTGGCCTATCCTGGAAGACGGCAAAGAGGTGGTCATGGCCTTTCTGGGCTTTTTTCATATTTACGGTCAGGTAGTGGTCATGCTTTCCGGTCTGGTCCAGGGTTCAACCCTGGTCTTGTTTACCACGCCGGATATTGAAGATATCCTGGAGGCCATGGAGCGCTATCAGGCTTCCGGCTTTTTCGGTGTGCCCACCATGTTTGAATATCTCAAGGAATACGAGAAAACCGACCGGGTCAATTGGAAGCGGCTGAAAATGATCGTCTGCGGAGCTGATACCCTTCACGACTCCACGGTCGAGGCCTGGGAGAAACGGACCAATACCACAATATTAGAAGGCTATGGGATGACAGAAACCACCTCCGTCAGTCATGGGTCTCCTTATGATCGGCCCAAGAGAGGCTCTTTCGGTGTACCTATCCCTAATATGAAAGCGGCCATAGTCGAACATGAAGGAACGGAATTTATGCCTGTGGGGGAAGTAGGGGAATTGATATTAGCCGGCCCCAACATAATGCAAGGATATTGGAAAAGGCCGGACAGTACTCAAGAGACCATGATGGAAATCGACGGGGAGACCTGGCTTCGCACCGGAGACCTGGTGAGCATGGACGAAGAGGGGTATTTCCACTTTTTTGACCGCAAACGGGATCTGATCAAATATAAAGGGTATTCGGTCTTCGCCCGACATGTGGAGGAAGTCCTCTTTCAACATCCCCAAATCAAGGCCGCCGGTGTCGTCGGGGTTCCGGACCCCAAGGTGGGCAACTTAATCAAAGCCTATTGCGTTTTAGAGAGTGAGGCCAGAGGAAAAATCTCGGAAGAAGAAATCATTGAATTTTGCAGTCAGAAACTGGCCCACTATAAGGTTCCCAAAATTATCGAATTTCGCGGTGAGCTGCCCAAGACCGATGTGGGTAAGGTCTCCCGGAGAGAACTAAGAGAAGAGGGTGAGGAAGTCTGATATGGCCGTACCATTACTGGAAGTAGAAGGATTGTCCAAAAGCTTCGGAGGTCTGAAAGCGGTAAATGACATCCGGTTTCGTATGAAACAAAAAGAAGTCATCGGCCTGATCGGACCCAATGGGGCGGGCAAAACTACCTTGCTGCGGTTATTCACAAGTATACTAAAACCCGATTCCGGCAGTATCCGATTTAAAGGAAAAGAATTGGTGGGGATGAAAACCTGGGATGTAGTCAACCTTGGCGTGTCCTGCACTTTTCAGAATATGAGGCCTTTCCGTCGTCTTCCGATTATTGCCAATGTCATGGTTTCCTGTCTGTCCCCACGGTCCATGAAACATGGGGAATGGGTCAAACGGGTGGAGGCCAAGGCTATGGATGCCCTGGAATTCGCCGGTATCTCGGATATGGCCTTGGAAAAGGCCTCGACCCTGTCACAAGGCGATCTGAAGCGTTTGGAGGTGGCCCGGGCCGTGGCCACAGACCCGGAATTACTTCTTCTGGATGAGCCTTTTGGGGGCCTGAGTCCTGCTGAAACCGACCTGATGGCCAAATCGATCCGGAGACTCCATAAAGGTGGACGCTTCGGCCGTCTGCACAGCGAAGGTCCGGCCATGATTATTGTTGAACATAAACTGCAGCAATTAATGAAGATCGTTGACCGGATCATCGTCCTTAATTTCGGGACCATGTTAGCCGAAGGGACACCCGAGGAAGTGGTCAACAATCCTGAGGTCATTGAGGCCTATCTGGGTGGAGGAGGAGGGGAGTAGCCGTGCTCTTAGAAATCGACCATTTAAACGTCCGTTATGAAAAGGCCGTACTTATCAATGACCTGAGTATGGGAGTGGATACCGGAGAGTTGGTTAGCCTGGTGGGGCCAAATGGGGCCGGAAAATCTACCAGCCTTCGGGCCATTACCGGTCTGGTGGCCTGGGAAAGGGAGATCAAGCGCCGTTCTACAGCCGGAGAGATCCATATAGAAGGCAAGGTAACCTTCGATGGCCAGAGGATCGATCATGTCCCGGCCCATGAAATCGTCCGCATGGGGCTAGTGCTTTGTCCGGAACGGAGAAGACCGTTTCGGGAAATGACCGTTCTGGAAAATTTGATGGCCGGGGCCTATCTGCAAAAAGACAAGAAAAAAAACCAGGATACTTTGAGTAAGGTTTATGATTTATTCCCGGTGCTTAAGGAAAGATCCAAACAAATTTCCGGAACCCTTTCCGGTGGAGAACAGCAGATGCTGGCCATCGGACGGGCCTTCATGTCCGACCCCAAACTCCTTTGTATCGACGAACCTTCAACCGGTTTGGCCCCCAAGACTCGTGCGGAGGTCTTTGAAAAAATCCTCCAGATCAACCGTCTGGGAATAACCATCCTGTTGGTCGAACAGGAAGTCAGTACGGTCTTTAAGATGACTAAACGCAATTATGTCCTTTCCTCAGGGAAGATCATCGCCCAAGGGACGGGCGAAGAGCTAATGGAAGACGAAATCATCCGCAAGACCTACCTGGGGCTATAATACAAAAAAAGGGTTCGAGGATTCCAGGATTCGAGGGTTCAAGGGTTTTAATTTTTAGGCCTTTCACCTGAATCCTTCTTCATGCCTCGTGATGTCCCACGGGGCACGAGAGTTTAATTCGAAAACCGTTTCGCTATCCCTTCCGCAAAAGTTTATTCAATTCATCAGGAGGAAGTCCATGAAAAAATCCATCGGCGCCAAAACCATCGTCTACCCCACCCCTGTCTTTGTGGTCGGCACTTATGACCAGGAAGGCAGACCCAACGTTATGACCGCGGCCTGGGGGGGTATTTGTTGTTCCGCACCGCCGTGTGTGGCCATTGCCCTGCGGGAGGCCACCTACAGCTATGGGAATCTTATGGCCCAAAAGGCCTTCACCATCAGTCTGCCCAGCGAGTCCTATATCAAAGAAGCCGATTACTTCGGCATGGCTTCCGGAAAGAACGAAGAAAAGTTTACGGTAACAGGACTTACCCCCATCAAGAGCGAACTGGTAAATGCCCCTTATGTCAAGGAATTCCCTTTTGTATTGGAGTGCAAAGTGATCCATCACTACAAGATCGGTTTGCATACGCAATTCATCGGTGAAATCCTGGACATCAAGGTGGAGGAAGAGGTGCTGAGTGAGAAAGGGGCGGACATCACCAAAATAAAGCCGGTTCTCTGGGCCCCGGATAGCCGGGGTTATTACGGCATCGGTCGGTTTCTGGGAAAGGCTTTTTCCCTGGGTAAGGATCTCTTACAAGAAAAAACAAATTAATCTTTTTTGACAAAGACAAAACAGACAACTGCAAACAAAATTTGATAACCCTGTCATCACTCCGGTGATATTATGCTTTCCCTTTGTGAATGTCCACAAAGGGAAAGCATAACGTCCGTAGTTGTCTGTGTGGGTCCGTGGCCAAATATTTTTTCAACCTTTTTCTGGAAAGATCAAACCTGATGGAATCGTAAAGACTCATCAAAGGGGACGGCACAGTAAAAAGTCCCAGATGCAAGGCGCGCAAGCCCTGAGGAATGAGGCGTACATTGAAGTACGCCGCAATGACGAAGGGAGCAGCGTAACACCGCAGATGGACTTTTTACGAAGCCGTCAAATCCTCCAGCATTCCCCACTGCATAAATTCGGACATGATCTCCGAAGCCTCTTGAACCATCTCATCGATGTATTGTTTTACCGGCTTTACCGAGGTGACGACCCCGGCAGCCAGGGAGTGCTGTCCTCCGTGGTCCATCTGATAGATCTTCCTGCGGAACTCGGCATCCAGGATGTCCTGTCCAACAATCTTATCCTTGAGCTTATCAGGGACATTAAATTCCTCTGTGGCCATAAAGGCGGTCCCCATGTAGATGCCCACTGCACCCATGGCCAGGGCGGCGACAAAGCCCCGGGCATCGCCGATTCCTCCGGCGGCGATCAAGGGTACATTAATCAGGCGCCTGCCCATGGTCATATTGATCAGTGTCGTGTTCTGATTGGGATTTTTGTAGCCTGTCCCTTCCAGGCCGACAATCACTACCGCATCCGGACCTTTTTTGGCTATGGATACGGCGTGCTCGATGGTCGCACACTTGTGAATCCAGTTGCATCCCCTTTCCTTAAATCGGCGCCCGATAATGGAGCCGTCATAAGCCGAGGTGAAGACGGTCCGTATTCCTTCCGCCATGGTAATTCGAACGTATTCTTCATGATAGACATTGTCGAACTTGGTGTCTTTCATGAGGGTGAAATTAACCGCAAAGGGTTTGTCGGTCATCGACTTAGCCCTTTTGACATCTTCAGCGAAGGCCTCCGGATTCTTGTAGCAAATCGTGGTCAGAATGCCCAGACCGCCGGCTTCGGAAACGGGTGCGGCTATCTGGGATGTGCCGGTTCCCGGCCAGCCGAAGGCTCCTTGAATAATGGGGTACTTTACCCCAAGCATCCGGGTCAGAACATTATCAAACTTCATCCATCTCTCCTCCCTTTTTTTGGGGGTTAAAGTATCAAAGAAACTACACCCTTGTCAAGCGGCACACTTTTTTTTCAGGGTTGTCCCATTAATAATAAAAGGGGTATAATAAACCTCGAATAAGATCAAGAAGGAAAACAAAGGTAGGCCATCATGAAGGTATTCATTACCGGCGGAACGGGCTTTGTAGGCACCCACCTGACGAAACAATTAACCGGCCAGGGGGTTCAGGTGACCCTATTGACCAGGTCCATCAAACCGGGCCGTCCCTTGCCCCAGGGGGCCGCTTATCTGGAAGGCGATCCCACTCGGCCCGGCCCCTGGCAGAATGAGGCGGCCCCCCATGAAATCTTCATTAATCTGGCCGGGGCATCGATCTTCCAACGCTGGACCGATGAATATAAGATTGCCCTTCGGGAAAGCCGTATCCGGACCACCAGGAATTTAGTTCAAGCCCTTTCTCTGGATAAAGGCCGGGAAAAGGTTTTAATAAGCACTTCGGCTGTCGGATATTACGGATTTCACCAGGATGAAGAATTGGACGAAGAGGCCCCTGCCGGAACTGATTTTTTGGCGGCTTTGGCCCGGGATTGGGAGTCTGAGGCCGGGAGAGCTGAGGAGTGGGGGGTCCGGGTGATCCGAAGCCGATTCGGGATTGTTATGGGCGATAAAGGAGGAGCCCTGGATCAAATGGTTTCCCTTTTTAAAAAAGGTTTGGGCAGTCGTCTGGGAAGCGGCAAACAGTGGTTTTCCTGGATTCATCAACAGGACTTGAGTGATATCCTGCTTTTCCTTATTAATCAGAAGGGACTTTCAGGCCCGGTGAACTGCACTTCCCCTTATCCGGTACAAAACCGGGACCTCACCAGGGTTCTTGGGGAGGTTTTAAGGAAACCGACTCTTCTCCCGCCGGTTCCCGGGTTTATGCTCAGATTGATTATGGGGGAATTCGGCAATGTGCTGTTGAAAGGACAGCGGGTCCTGCCCAGGAAACTGCAGTCCCTGGGCTTTTCCTTCCGGTTTCCAACAATAAAAGAAGCCCTCAACGATCTATTGAATAAACCGAAATAGTTTTTACTTTTGCTAACAGTTTCATATTTGGATCGACATTATGTTTAGATAAAAAGGCATGATTTTTGGACCCCGGCTTTCGCCGGGGTGACGTAGAGACGGAAAATGTCATTCGTCATTCCGGGCTTGTCCCGGAATCCCGTGACTTTTCTTTCAAGACTATTTTAAGACTCTTAATAGGTCCTTAATCACCAAAAAATTCTCCCGCCATGTTTTGTGCACGCACCTTTCGGACACATTCAGGACAATAATCCCGATCCAAATGAACTCCCAAAGATTTATCAACCCTTGACTGGAAATACTCCAAAAAGGCCTTGAATGCAAAGGGGCGTCCGCAAGAGCGGCATTTGACCAACTCCAACCTTTCCTCGATAGCGCCAGTCTCTTTCTTGTCGTCCTTTAAGATTTCTAATAAGGTCTTAATTGGAAGAGGGCTGGTTTGTCCCACGGGACATAAAGAGGCACAACACAGGGTATGGATCAGATTTTCCAATCGTTCCAATTCGGTTCCCTCATACTGATCCTCGGCAATAGCAGTTAATATCTGGACCATCCTTGGTAATCCCAGCCGGCAGGGGACACAATGCCCGCAGGACATGGTCAGGCAGAATTTAATATAATCACCGGCTTTATTTATTAATTCATTCCCGTGAATCATCCTCTGTCCTCTTTTTCCGAATGGTTCTCCATTTTTTCTTCCCCTGAGCCTCAGCTGATAAAAAATATAACAGCATCCAGTAACTTTTAAAAGCGGTTTTCTTTTTTGTTTTTATAGGAATGCCAGAAAAAATATTCTTGCCTTAAACCTTAACAATTTCTATGATGGTTTTTACTGATAAAAGGCGAGAAGATAGGATATGAAAAAAGAAATCTATAGCCTTTGCTTTATGTGTACAATCCGCTGCCCGATCCAAGTGACCGTGGAGAATGGAAAGATCGTTTGGCTCCAGGGGAATCCCCATGTGCCGGGGATTGAAGGGGCTATGTGTGCCAAGGGTTCTGCCGGATTGACTATGCAAAACGATTCAGAGCGCCCCCCCTATCCCATGATCCGCATCGGTCACCGGGGTTCAGGGCAATGGAAACCGGTCACCTGGGAAGAGGCCCTTGACTTCGTTGCCCAAAAGCTGAAGGGGATCATCAAACAATACGGGCCTCAAAGTGTGGCCTGGGGAGAGCGAGCCAATTTGATCACTGATCTGAGCAAGACATTTATGAAGGCCCTGGGCTCACCCAATCATTTCACCCATGACAGCCTCTGTAAAGGCTCTCTGAATACGGCCTTTCGTTCGTTGACCGGCTATCCGGACACCCGGATCGGCCTCGATTATAAAAATACGCGCCATATCGTTTTATACGGCCGGAATATTTTTGAATCCCTGGAGATCAAACCGGTCAATCAACTGTTAGAGGCCTTGGAGAAAGGGGCCAGAATGACTTATCTCGATCCGAGGGTCACGGTCACCGCTGCCAAGGCCCATCGGTATCTTCAGATACGTCCCGGGACAGACCTGGCCTTCAATTATGCATTAATGCATGTCATCCTAAAAGAAAATCTTTATGACCGGGACTTTGTAAACCGCTGGATTTCCGGTTTTAAGGAACTTAGGATTTTTGTCGAACCCTATACCCCTGGATGGGCCGAAAAGGAAACTGGGATCCCGGCCCAGGAGATCATCAACCTGGCTCGAGAGATGGGTGCTGTCAAACCGGCCTGCATCTTCCACTTCGGTTACCGCGCTTCCCATCATATCCATGAATGTTATTTCCGACGTTCCATTATCATTTTAAACGCCCTGATGGGGAGTATCGAGGCCAAGGGAGGCTTGTTCATCAAAAAAGGATTGAGGGATGTCGGGGTTAAAGGTGTCCGGAGATTCGCCAAAGGTGATTTTCCCAAATCCCAAACCGAACGATTCGACGGCGCCGGGGATAAAAAATTTCCCATTGTTGATACAGGAAACGGAGTGGCCCAGATGTTTCCTATGGCCGTCCTGAAGGAAGATCCTTACCCGATTAAGGCCTTTTTCTGTTACCGCTTTGAACCGCTCCATTCCATCCCGGATCAGAACTTGACTAAAAAAGCCTTCGAAAAACTGGACCTCATCGTGGCCATCGATGTCAATTACAGTGAGACGGCTTGGAACGCTGATGTGATCCTGCCCGAATCCACCTATCTGGAGAGAACCGATCCGGTGCAGGTAGTCCAGGGCTTGAAACCTCAAATCTTCTTGCGGCAACAGGCGGTGCCGCCCCGGTATGACAGTAAACCAGGGTGGGAAATCTTGAAGGGATTGGCCGATCGTTTAGGAATAGGGGGACACTTCCCTTATCATTCCATTGAAGAATTGCTGGAGATACAGCTAAAAGACACCAGGGTGCAGATAGAGGATCTTGAAAAAAAAGGCTTTGTCGTTTTTTCGGACAAAGAAATCTTCTGGGATCGAAAAGAGGGGATCGAATTCAAGACCCCTTCCGGAAAGATCGAGCTGGTTTCCAGCTTATTGGAAGAAAATGGCTTTCCCTCTTTTCCACCCTATGAGCCGGTCCTCACTCCTTCCGAAGGCTTCTTTCGATTAACCGTTGGCCGATGTGCGATTCATACCCACGTTTCAACGGAAAACAATCCCTATTTAAACGAGCTGGTCCCGGAAAATCGGCTTTGGATCAACACGGAGGCCGCTCAAGGATTGGGTATTCAAGACCGTGACCTGGTCGAAGTGGCTTCCAGTCAAGGAAAGGAACGGATCATGGCCTTGGTGACTGATTTTATCCATCCGGAAGCGGTCTTTATGCTCCACGGATTCGGGCGTCGGGTGCCGGCCCAAACCCGGTGCTGGAATCGCGGTGCTTGCGATGCCGTACTCCAGGAGAATATCTCCGATCCGGTCGGAGGAAGCCCGGCCTTGCATCACACCTTGGTCACTGTAAGTCCGGTCAAGAAAGACAAATACTAACCAAAAGTATTTGCAATTTTGGTCATAGGGGATCTTGTTTATAGAGTTGTCCAAAAGGATATTATGAGGCTCCGACCAGGTCCAAAAGCAAAGTTGGATTATATGCAGAGAGCCACACCTAAGCCTGTTTCCGGCACGGGGGTAGGCCTGCTTTCGATAAATTGTTCATGTGTTGACCTGGGAAAAAGTTCATGGTTTACGGATGGACAACCCTATAAACAAGACCCCTATGACCCTTGAACAGGAAGTTAGAGAAGAATTCACGGATTTATTGGTGTAAGAATCTGATGGAAGAAAGCCCATGAGTCAATATTATCTATCCCATGACCCTAAAAAATGCATTGCCTGCTATTCCTGTGAGGTTCATTGTAAAACCAAAAACAACCTGCCTGTCGGACCGCGGTATTGCCAAATCATGGCGGTTGGACCTAAGATGGCGGGAGGGCTTCCGCGATTGGGATTGGTCTTCATGCCCTGTTTCCACTGCGAGAAACCCTGGTGTGTTGCCGCTTGTCCCACAGGGGCCATGCAGAAAAGGGCCAACGACGGAATAGTCTTTGTGGATTCAACGTTATGCGTAGGATGTAAATGCTGCATCACGGCCTGTCCCTGGGGGGCACCTCAGTGGAATCCCGAAACCGGTAAAGCAGTTAAATGCGATTACTGCATGGATCGGGTGGATGCCGGTCTTAAACCGGCCTGTGTGACCAAATGCGTTACCCATTGCCTGGATTTCAGAACCGTCACGGATGACACCAGCCTAAAAAAACGAGATTTCTTTGCCAGGGCCGTGGCTTTTCAAGCAATAGATTAAAATTAATAGAAAGAGATTAGCCTTATGAGTACAAAAATTGGAATCATCGGCGCCGGTCCGGGAGGCTATATCGCCGCCATTCGGGCCGCCCAACTCGGTGCCCAGGTGACCGTTATCGAACAGGAGGCCGTCGGAGGCACCTGCCTGAACTGGGGTTGCATCCCTACGAAAACGATTAAAGCGACGGCCGAAATGATTGAGCACTTTCACCGGGCCAAAGAATTTGGGATTGACCTGGAAGGCGGTTTCCGGCCCAACATGGAACGGATCATGGCCCGAAAAAACGAGATCATCCGGACTCTGGCCCAGGGGATCGGGAAAATTTTTGAAAGCTATAAGATTAAATATGTGGAGGGAAAGGCGTCCCTTGCTGATCCAAAAAATATCTTGGTCAAAGGAAGAGAGAAAAAAGAACAGAACATCGAGGTGGATAAAATCATCATTGCCTCCGGCTCAAAGCCCATGGTCTTTCCGGCCTTTACTTTTGACGGCCAAACCATCCTTTCCAGCAGTGATGCTTTAATATTAAAGGAAATCCCCGAATCCATTTTAATCATCGGCGGAGGGGTGATCGGCTGTGAATTTGCTTTCATTTTTAAGGCCCTGGGCAGCTTGGTGACTGTGGTGGAGGCATTACCGCGAGTGATCGGCCTCCCCTCCATCGATACCGATTGTTCGACCATCATTCAACGGGAGATGAAAAAGCGAAAAATCAAGGTCATTCTTGACAAAACCATAGAGAAGACCGAGATTCAAAACAGACGGGTCCACGTGACCATCGGCCCCTCTCCTTTTCTAAAGGAAGTCAAAGAAAAAGACCGCACTCCTTTGGAAATGGAAGTTGAAAAGGTCCTAGTTTCCATCGGGAGGGAGTCCAATGCCGAGGGCTTGGGATTGGAAGGGCTCGGAGTGGAACTGGATTCAACCAATTGGATCAAAGCCGATCAAAGGATGGAAACCAATATCCCGGGCATTTATGCCATCGGCGATGCCCTGGGTCCTTCTAAAATCATGCTGGCCCATGCGGCTTCTACAGAGGGCATCATCGCTGCTGAAAATATTATGGGTCATAACCGAACCATGAATTATGAAGCGGTCCCTTCGGCCATTTTTACTTTTCCTGAGGTGGCCAATGTGGGACTGACCGAACCACAGGCCCGGGAAAGGGGATATGAAGTCCGGGCCGATAGTTTCCAGTTTCGAGCCCTGGGAAAACCCCAGGCCTCGGGTGAGATTGTCGGTCAGGTTAAGATCGTTTCCGATTCACCGACCGGAAAAATCCTGGGAGTCCACATCGTCGGGCCCCATGCCACAGACCTCATTGCTGAAGGGACTTTGGCTATCCGGTTGGGGGCCACGGTTGAAGACCTGGCCCATACCATCCATGCCCATCCCACCCTGTCCGAGGCCCTGATGGAAACGGCCCATAAGGCCGTGGGATCACCCTTGCACAGCCTGAAAGAATAAAAAAGTATATCTTGATTTCATTGTTGCGAGTTAGGAGTTTTAAAGAAAGGGTTTCGATTTCTAAACCCGTAACCCGCAACCCGTAATGGAGATCATGTTAGAAACAAATTATCAAACTTCAAGGTGGAAAGGAATTGAGGTACAAACGATGCCCCATGTCATTGTAAAAATGTATACCGGAAGAACCGAAGACCAGAAAAACCAACTGGCCGAGGCCATAACCAGAGATGTTGTTGAGATTGCCAAATGCGAAGAGAAATCCGTTTCCGTGGCCATTGAAGAGGTGGACCCAAGTCAGTGGCCTGAAAAGGTCTATCGGCCCGATATCCTGAATAACGAAGCCAATCTCTATAAAAAACCGGGGTATAATCCATTTAAATAACTCCAAAGAAAAGACCAGCCCGAAAGCCATAGACGGAAAAAATACAGCCCGGCCAGATCAATATTACAATTTGATTTTTAAAAAGAGAAAGGATGATTTGTCATGGGGAAAGAACATCTCGCCGCGGTGTGTGGACTTTACTGCGGTGCCTGTGTGACTTACCGGGCCAGGCGAGACGGCAACGCGGAGCGCCTGGAGCAGCTCGTCGAGGCGATGAAAGCCTTTGAGCCGATGAGCCTGGATGATTTGCAGTGCGACGGCTGCCTCGCCGGGGGACGGCTCACGCCATACTGCCAGAAGTGCCTCATCAGGATTTGTCCCGACGACAAGCCGGGAATCGAGCGTTGCTCAGACTGTCCCGATTTTCCCTGCTCCAGAATTACAGCCTTCAATAAAGACGGAATGCGGCATCACGCCGAGGTCCTCGACAACCTGCGCCGGATGAACGAGGAAGGCGTTACAGCCTGGCTTGAGGCGGAGGAGAAACGGTGGCTGTGCCCCCAGTGCCAGCGTCCGGTGGAATGGTATGCCCGTTCTTGTTTTCACTGCGGAACCGAACAGCCGCGGCGTCTCCCTAAGCTGTCCGCTGATAAACAATGAATCGGTGCCTGGATTACGGTAATATCCACAACGGTTTTGACCTTAGAAAACAATCAATTTATTCAAGCGGCTATAAAGGAAGTGCAATAAAAAAAATTATGTTACGGCCATGTCAGGAAGGAGGAACCTATTATGCCTTACGAATCCATGATAGCTGAAACAGTGAATTTGCATGGTCATCAGGATGATCTGATCGATGCCTACCTGGCCCGTCCTATGGGAGGCGGCCCCTATCCGGGGGTAGTTATCATCCACCACATGCCGGGGTGGGACGAGGCAACGAAAGAAATTGCCTGCAAGTTTGCCTACCACGGATATGTTACCATCTCACCCAACCTCCATTTCCGGGAGAGGAAAGGCAGCCCCGCCAAAAACGCGGCCAGTATCAGGGAAGCAGGCGGTATGCCTGATGATCGCACTATGGGTGATGTTAAAGGCGCCATGGCCTATCTGCGTACCCTGCCCTATCACAATGGCAAGGTCGGCATCATCGGTTATTGTTCAGGAGGCCGCCAAGTGTACCTGGCTGCCTGTACGGTGCCCGGAATCAACGCCGCAGTCGATTGTTATGGTGGTAATGTTATCATGAAACCTGAACAAATCACCGAACGCCAACCCGTCGCCCCGATCGATTATACCAAGGACCTGCAATGTCCTTTGCTTGGCCTGTTTGGTAAGGAAGATCAGAACCCCTCGCCCGAAATGGTATTAAAAATCGAGGAGGAGCTTAAAAAATGGGGCAAGACTTATGAATTCCATAGTTACGAAAATGCCGGCCATGGTTTTTTCATGGTGGATTATCCGGTCTATCGGGTAGAAGCGGCCAATGACGGATGGAAACAAATTTTTAAGTGGTATGAAAAGTATCTCTACTAGAAAGGTTCCCTTTTTTATCCTTGCCCAGTGAGGATTGCAACGCAATAATCACGGAAAGGGAACGTTATCCACTTCATTCACTTTTTAAGCTATTCAAAAAAATAGGACCTTAGCATTTGCTTTTTGTCTTTGTTTGAAAAATTTCTTGTTAGGGAAGTTGTTTCGTTTTTGAATTTATTGGACAACGTCCCCTTCTCCACTCTTCCCAGGGAAAGGGAATTCTTATAAAAAAAGAGTCGTTATTGTAAACGAAGAGGTATTCCCATCTTTTGATCCGGTAACTCAAAATCCAGCGCTTAGTGGATTTTATTTCGCCCCAATTGCTCCGAATAACCTTTGGGCGTTTTTGAAGCCAATTTTCTCCGCAGTTCCGGGTGAGAGATCGGACAGCATACTTCTGAATGCAGCCAGGGCCATTTTGTAACCCTCTGTATTAACGAAGAACTGTTCCGGGTGCGCTCCGTCAAAGCCTATACCTACGATTCTATCTTGATATTGTTCGGCAAACACCTTCCACTCAGGGCGTAAATGTCCTTTGCCATCTTCAATAGGATTCTTGACAAACCATACCCAGGTGCCGCCTGTGACGCCTCTTCCTGTTGGCCGTGGCGGTGGCGGTGGAGATGTCCATCCGTAGCCACCCAAATGGGTCATGCCGGCCCAGTCGATAAGGACGTTAGGATACTCGTTCAGGAGAGTCTGAAGGGTTGGAAGGTCGGGTCTGCCACCATTGTGCGCTAAAATAACAGTAGTGCGACGTCCATACTCCAGCATCTTCTTCAGAGAAGGAAGGGATTCTTCATCTATTTCGTAATGGATTGAGACCGGGACATTGTATTTCGCTGCCAAATCCAGGAACTTTTTCATTAAGGGGGTATCGGCAGGGATCCTTATCGTTTCCCCCCGAGCTCCTGAAGGGTATGAATAAGGGTAGTGACAAAGAATGAATTCCCCAACACCCTTGAAGGATCTAGTCCTGAGTTGGGATTCGGTAAATCGGAGAAGACGCTCTGCCATCGCATCAGGCTGCTCCCAACGTCCTTTATCAAGTAGAACCGGGCGTTGCATCCCCATGAAAGGGATGATTCTATCCGGCCGTTTTCGGTGAAAGTCCAGCACCAGGTTCTCATCGGATATTCCCTGGCCATCCGGCTTGTTCCCACCATAGAAAGTAGGCATTAAAGCGGTCATAGCTACACCATTCTCATCCATGAGCTTTACCAACTGATCCAAGGTTAACCCTTTGGGAAGATGACTATGAGTGTCTATAAGCATAAGACGAGATATAGGGGCTTCGGTAGGTTTCGGCAGCTTAGAAGTTGTATCCTTAGGCTCCTGAGCCTGTGTTAGGGCTCCAACGGACAGAATAATCATTGCTGCAATCAGTTTCTTCATCTATTTTATCCTTTATCTTTTTTATTTTTCCTAAATGCACTTATAGAAAAATCGATTTTTTAAAACTGCTCCTTGGGCACGATAACCTTTTTATACCATTGAGTCTATTATAACTTACAAATATTATCTTGACAATTTATTTACCTTTATTGGTTGTTCCGGCGCGCTGCGCACGCCGGAACGGCGAGTTGCGCTTTGCGCCTCGCCCGATTTGTTCCGATGTGCGCTGATTCGCGCACCGGAACAAAATCGTTCGAGCGCATTCGTCCTCGGACTTGGCGAGCAAGCTCGCCAGCCCGATTACGAACCGCACAACTCGCCGTTCGGTGAAAAGGAGGAGAAAATGGGGTATGTCGTAAAGGGATGGATGAGATGTTGTTATATGGCGATCACCGTTACTCTAGCCACGCTATGTGTGTTCCTCCTTACCCAAGCACAAGGCAACACTGCCGCATCTACCGCACTTGGCTTTACGCAGATTAAGGATGGGGCTATGGTGGATTCTGTTACTGGCCTGATCTGGCAAAAAATGGACAGTGGGGCTACTATGACGCATTCCGAAGCGATAGATTACGCGGCTGCCCTCCGTGCTGGTGGGTACAACGATTGGCGGCTTCCTACCAAGTTCGAGCTTCATGTGTTTTACAACAACCTATCGTGGAAAGGTGTCGACCATAGAAACCCGATCTTTGGATGGGGTGAAGGCGATTGGTATTGGTCCAACGCTCGCGCCGGGGACCCGAAAGTAATCGGTTCAGCGGGAGGTTTGCCCGTTGCAGTAGCAAAAGGTTCTGTTGACTGCAAGAGCTTCAAGAATGAGTATTCTGCGTGGTCTAGTTCCGACGGGAAAAATCTCGTGCGTTGTGTGCGAGGTCGCGTGAGCAAGATCTACATTGCGAGATGGTCAACCCAGCTTTCCGATAAGGATCCATCCAAACGCTGGGAAGCTCTGCTCACGCTCGGCTTCATTGAAGGTCCCGAGGCAAAGGAGGCGCTGGATAATATTAGGAAATTACTCACCGATTCAGACGGTCAGATAAGAGAGGAAGCCAAGATAATTGTTGAAAAGATAGAGAAGAGATAGCACCGAACCAGTCGTTCCACCGGATCGCTATCGCTCCCGGTGAACTTCATTCTCGCCGCCGTTTTGCTCAATTTCAATCGGTAATAGTTAATTTTAGAGGCTGCTCTTTAGTGGATTTGTAAGTGCAAACATTTGAATTTGGTTCGTGGAAGCTATTTTCGAGGAAACTTGAGAGTTTCTTCCTGCAATGTTGATTTAATATTTTGGCTCTTTATACTCCATTACAAACTGACCTTCCCCCGAAATAATGGACACCTCTAAGAATTTGTATTATTAGGAAGGAGGTGGCTATGGG
>Ga0154639_105_pt2 | contig 18663 bp, 19 predicted proteins | sample Rifle2008BG13ft_FD_116068 | JGI IMG/M metagenome (GOLD analysis project Ga0154639, IMG submission 116068) | Deltaproteobacteria bacterium RBG_13_43_22 | reverse complement strand
ACATCGAACGGAAGGACGCCACCTACCGCATCGCTAAGGAGCTCCAGACTGTTCGCATCCCTTCGACCATCCAGGACATCATCATGGCCCGTGTAGACGCCCTGCCCGAGGGGGCCAAGGAACTGCTCCAGGTAGGCTCCCTGATCGAGCGGGAGTTTTCCTACCGGCTCATCAAGGCGGCCATACATCTCCCGGAGGAGGACCTCCTCAGGCGCCTCTCTTTCCTTAAGGATGCCGAACTGCTCTACGAGCGGAGCTTATTTCCTGATTCCACCTTCGTCTTTAAACACGCCCTGACCCGTGAGGTGGTCTACGACACCCTCCTCGAGAGAAAGAAGAAAGAGCTCCACATAGATATCGGAAAAGCCATCGAGGAGGTGCACAAAGACAATCTTGATGAGCAATACGGTGTCCTGGCGGAGCACTTCGAACAGGGCGGTGATTGGGAGAAGGCGGCCCAGTACTTCCTTTTGGCTCAAGAGCGTGCCCAGCGCATGTCGTCGTTCACGGAGGCCATAGCCTTCTCCAGGAAGGCAGTCGCCTGCCTGGAAAAACTCCCCCAGACCATTGAAGTGCAGAAAAAGGTCATCGACGCCAGGGTCGCCTTGGCCTACAACTGTACGAGGCTTAACCATATTGTCGAGGCCCGTGATGCTGTCGAACCGGTCGTCGATCTCGCTCACCAGCTCGATTACCGGAAAAGTCTGCCCACAATTTATGTCACCATGGGGGCTTATCTTTATACTAGCGAAGAAAGGTACGTTGATGAAGCGCGTCGTTACCTGATGGAAGCGCAGAGGCTCGCCCTGGAAGAGAAGGACTACCTGTCTTTAGTGTATGGATATTTACATCAAGGTATCGCACATTTTTTCGACTGCGAGTTTGCCGAGGCAGAATCCTGCGATCTGCGCATGATTGAAATTGCTGAAGCGGCAGGAAACGTGCAAGTGCTGGTTGCGGCGAAATGCGGCTTAGCTACTTTATATGCTTCTTTTGAGGGAAGGATCGGGGAGGCCTTGAGGTGCGCTCAAGAAGCCTTGCAGCTCGCCCTTAAGGCCGACGACCTATATTTGAAGGGTTATGCATACAGTGCTTGCGGCCTGGCCTTTTTCAGAAAAGGCTTTTTCCCTGAGGCCGAAGAAAACCTGAACCTGGCTATCAAAATAAACCAGAAAACTGATTTTACTCTAGTGTTACTTAGTAACTTCACAAATTTAGCCTCCCTCCATTTTGAGATGGGCCGGTATCAAGAAGCTCAGAAATGTTGCGATGCTGGTCTCGAAGTGATCGAACGGGCGAGGACGTTGCCTTCTGTTGCCCGAATAGTGCAAATCCTAAAGGTTTTGGCAGGGATTCGGGGGGGTCTTAATCCGGCGCTCGATGTGGTGCTTAATTTTGATTTACAGGAAACAAGAATGAGGAGTTTGCAGGGAGGGGCGGCTCAGGCCATGGGAGAAATTTATCTTTATCTCGACGATAAGCATATGGATGAGGCAGAGGCCTGGATCAGAAAGGCCATCGAGATGGATGAGCAACACAAGATGCCCTGGGATCTGGCCAGGGCTTACGCCCTCTATGCCGAATTCTTCAGAAAGAAGGCTGATCCAACTCAGGCCAAAGAAAAACTGGGCAAGGCCATCGACCTGATGCGCAGCATCGGCGCCGATGGATGGGTGAAAAGGTACGATAATGAATTGGCCAAGCTGCTTTAGGGAATTATTGGAACATGTCGTTTGTTGTTTAGCGTTCTGTGAAACTAATTTTACAGTTTAGGAGGAGAAAAAGATGGCAGAAGAGAATGGGGTAGCGAAAAACAGAATCGACGTTGTTCAAGGTTTGTACGAGGGGATCCAGCACCTTATTTACGTGGGGGACAGGAAGGTCTCGGCCCTGCTGCTCATCAACGCCGTCCTGATCTCCTTCTCGGCCACCTGGAGTCTCAAGGAGTATGCCCTTTTGACCAAGATGATTATTCTGATCGGGATTGCCCTGGCCATTCTCTCAACGATTATGTTCCTCCTGGCCATCATACCCCGGGTCGCCAAAAAGGCCTCCACAAGCGTTCTCCACTATGAGGGCATCCTGGACCTTCCCCGAGAGAAATATATTTCCAAGATGCTCGAGATCGAAGACGAAGATCTTACGAAAGAATATTTGGATACCGTCTACTCCCTTTCTTCGATCCAGAAAAGAAAAAACGGTTATTTGATGGTGGGCTGCTACTTCCTCATCATTTCGATTTGTCTGCTCGGGTTGTCTTTCCTCATCCACAATTTTTAAGGAAGATCATGAAGATCGAAGTTCTGGGATGTTATGGAAATGTGACCAGACGGTGCCGCACCACCGCCTATCTCATAAACAATAAGGTGCTTTTCGATGCCGGGACCGTGACGGAGGTCCTCTCGCCCGAAGGATTGGAACGAATCACTCATGTCTGTTTAAGTCACATCCACCTGGATCACATCAAAGGCTTGTGTGCTCTGGCCGAGGAGCGATTCATGTCCACCGGTCAATCAGTGACCGTAACTGCCGACAAACCGGTGATTGCCGCCCTCTCGGAGCAGGTATTCAATAACAGCCTGTGGCCCGATTTTACCTCCATACCGGACCCAAAAAGGGCGGTTGTTTGTCTAAAGGCGATGGGCCCCGGCTATACGGCTGTTGCGGGTCTGAGGGTAAAAGCGATCTCAGTAAATCACAGGATCCATACAACCGGGTTTATGGTAAAAGAGAAGAGCAAGGCCATAATGATGACCTCGGACACCGGTTGGACGGAGCATTTCTGGCTGGCGGCCAGGCGGGAAAGAAATCTGGAATTTATTATCGCTCACGTCGCCTTTCCCAGTCGTCTCCATAACCCGGCTTTCATGTCCGGCCATATGACCCCGACCATGCTGCTGGAGCGGATCGACACCTTCGGCCTCCACCAGGTGCCTTTCTTTATCGCCCACATGAAGTCGATTTTTGAACCGGAAATCCGAAAAGAGATCAAAAAGGCCGGCAGGCAGAATCTCCGCTTCTTGAAACAGGGTTCGGTGCTGTATGCCTGAGGGCAACTATTCCTCTTCCAAGCAGAACCTTCGTGACTCATTTATTCTCTTAAATTCGATACAGTCCGAGGAAAGGAATCACCTTAATCAGACACGCTTGGTCATGAGAGGTTATTTATTTGATGAATAAATTGACTTGATAATTCTTAACGGGGGATTTTATGTTGGAACCAAATTGGCTTCACCAACTGACCAAATCGCAGGACGACAAATGGATTGGAGGTGTCTGCGGCGGGTTGGGGAAAGTTACCCCTCTTCCATCGTGGACCTGGCGATTGCTCTTTTGTTTTGTTGCCTTGTTTTTTGGTACGGGAATTTTGCTTTACATCCTGCTCTGGATCTTTATGCCAAAAACAAAGCAGGAGGAACCCGTTAAGGGATAACCCCGTCAATCGGGGGGAATCAGGTGGAATGTTTTAATAGAAGTTATGATTCCCTGCTATTCCTTTGATCCTTCCAGCAGTTCCCGGATAACCGGCTTGACATAGACATCATGGATTGGAAAAGACCTTAAGGCTTCAGTGATTATCCGAATCTTCTCCTGCACCGTTGCTTGTAAGTGGACTATTAAAACATATTCACCTTTCAGGCGGCAGAGCCCCCCTGAACCGGGGGATTCTTCAACGTTAACGCTCTCGTAGCGGACAGATATTCCCAGTTTACCCGCCAGTTCTTCAAGCTCATTTAAAAGGAGTTCGACCTTCAAGGAAAAGACCTTTTGTCGGGGTTAAAGAACAGTCTAATAACCAAAGACCGCCGAAAACGCAGCCATATCGGATCTATATTAGATAAAAAGGATAAGAGAACTAATAATCCTGTTAGGAAACAGCGGATTTAAACCCCAAGGTAGGCTTTTTTGACGTTTTCGTCAAGCATCAGGTCGGAAGTTTTTCCCTGCAAGGCCAGTTCCCCGTTTTCCAGAACATAGCCGTACGAGGCCAGCATGAGCCCAAGACGGGCATTTTGTTCCACCAGGATCAGGGTTACCCCCTCCCGGTGAATCTCCTTGATTCTTTCGGCCAGTAGTTGTCTCAATAAGGGGCTGAGCCCGAGCGAAGGCTCATCCAGCATCAGCAGCTCCGGCTCGGCCATCAGGCCTCGGGCGATAGCCAACATCTGCTGCTGCCCCCCGCTCAACTCCCGGCCATCGGCATTGAGCTTGTCTTTGAGGTCCGGAAAAAGGGTTAAAGCCCTGTCCATCGAATGTTGCACCCCTTTTCGATCTTTTCTTAAATAGGCCCCCATCATGAGGTTTTCTTTGACCGTCAGAAGGGGAAAAAGCTTTCGGCCTTCCGGGATTTGGATGAGGCCCCTGGCCGCTATTTTCCCCGGCTTCAGGCCGTTAATTTTTTCTCCTTTAAAGACAATCTCACCCTGCCCTTTTTTCACTTTGACGAGCCCGCTGATGGCATTCAGGGTCGTTGACTTGCCCGCACCGTTGGCCCCCAGGATAGTGACAAAATCCCCTTTATTTACCGATAAGGACAGCCTGCGGACCGCTGCCTTTTTGCCGTATCTAACCCAGAGGTTTTTCAGTTCCAGCATAGTTAAATCAACTCCGTTCCCAGATAGGCTTCAATGACTTCCTGCTTGTTCATCACTACTTCCGGTTTTCCCTCGGCGATCTTGGTGCCGAAGTTGAGTACAACCACCCGATCGACCACACCCATTAACACTTTCATGTTGTGCTCGATCAAAATAATAGTGACGCCCTGTTCCCTGAGCATCTTGATTTTATCCACAACAAACATGGCCTCTTCATGATTCATACCGGTGGTCGGCTCATCAAGAAGGAGCACGCTGGGATTGGTGATCATGGCCATGGCTATGCCAAGCAATCGTTGATACCCGTGAGAGAGCCCGTCCGCCGGCAGGAAAGTGTCGTTCAACAGGTCAAGTAGTTTTATGAGCTCGATCACCCGGCCCACTACCTCTTCATTCTCTTGTTTCCAGGCACGGGTGTTAAAAAAGGACTGCCAGTGGTTGGTCTTATATTGCTGGTAAGCACTAATCAGCATGCTTTCAATCACCGTAGTTCCCTCAAAGAGCACATTGGACTGGAATGTCCTTACGATTCCCCGGGAAGCAATCCGATCGGGACGCAGCCCGGATATTTTCTTGCCGTTAAATAGTATTTCTCCCTTGGTAGGACGAAAGTAACCGCTGATGATATTAATCAAAGTCGTTTTTCCAGAACCGTTGGGTCCGACGATACCCAGAATTTCACCCTTATTAACCTGAAGGTCGATATCCTCAAGGGCAGCCAATTTGCCGAATGTTTTAGTTACCTGATTCAATTCCAAAAAAGACATACGAAAAACCTCGTAAGAAATTAGGCAACAGGCAATAGAAAAGAAAAAAAGGTTTTGCCTATTGCCTGTTTCCTGCTTTTATCATTCCTCCGCCTCATCCATCTCAAATTCCTTCTCTCTCCAAATTACCTTGGTCCAGAACCGCCCCCAAAGATCGACCAGCCCGGTTCCCTTGGGCAGAAAAAGCAGCACCAGCACAACAACCGCACCGAATAACAATTGCTGAATGCCATAGATGTCTAAGCGGGTCAGGTAGCTACCGAAGGTATAAAGTAAAATTGAGCCAATAATCGGCCCCCCAACCAGAGAGCCGATACCGCCCACGATGCTCATGATCAAGATTTGTATGGACTGCCACAGTCCGAGCATGGTGGGCGTTAAGACCGTCAGGAAGTGGGCATAGAGGGAGCCGGCCAGGCCGGTGAACACACCGGCCACCGTAAAGGCAATGACTCTATATTTCATCAAATACATACCCTGGTGCTCGGCCAGAACCGGATTGAGGGCCACCCCGGCGAAAGAACGTCCCAATCGGCTCTCACCGATTCGCCAGAAAACTAAAGCGGTGAAAGCTACCAGGCATACCGTTAAATAAAAATAAGGTACCGTACTGCTGAAAAAATTTATTTCAAAAAAACCCAGGGGAATGGGGTTCGGCTGCGCGGTGATTAGTCCCCGGGCACCGCGTGTTACGGATTCCCATTGTTGGGCGACGATGCGGATGACCTCACAGAGGGACAGGGTGATAATGGAAAAATAAATACCGCCCACTCGGAGGACCACCATGCCAACCAAGAAGGCGGCCAGTCCCGAAACCAAGCCGGCAAGTAGAAAGGCGGGCCAGAACGACCAACCCATTTGAGCGGTAAGTATGGCCGAGGTGTAGCCGCCAATGGCCATGAAAGCCGCTTGTCCCAAACTGAATTGCCCGGTTCGAAGTACCAGAGTAAATCCCATTACGGCAATAGCCCAAATGCCGCTTAAAATAAGTATGGACAGGGTAGATTCATTGGTCGTTATTATCGGAACCAACAGGATCAATAGAACCACCAGCCCAATGACCGCTTTGGGGACTACATCCTTATAATCAATATAAGTCATCATTTTACGGAAGCTCCAAACAAACCCTGAGGCCTGACCAGAAGGATTATGACGACCAGCATAAAGAGTACCACCTCGGAAAGGTAGGACAAATGGTAGGCCACAACACTGTTAAGAAAACCCAGGATGAGGCCTCCCACAATGGCCCCGGTGAGGCTGCCGAGGCCACCGATGACAATGGCCAGCAAAGACATGATCATGGGGATACCGCCGATAAATGGATTAATCGTATAAAGGGGGGCGATGATACCTCCGGCCATAGCCGCCAATCCGCAGCCGATACCCATAACCGTTAATGAAAGTCTTTCCACACTGACCCCGTATAAACTGGCGGCGTCAGGTTGCTGGGCTGTAGCCCTGATGGCTAATCCTATTCTGGTAAAATTCAGCATGATAAACAGGATAATCATGATCACCAAAGTAAAGGAAACCACGGCGATCTTCTGGTAGCTCACACTAAAGGAACCCAGATCGACCACTCCCGGAAGCACCCTGGCCAAACCCTTATCCTGCATGCCAAAGATCATGCTGGCCGCACCCTCGAAGAAAAAGATGAGCCCCATCGTAGCCACACCCACATATAAGTCGCCGGTGATGTGGTCGATAATGATTTTTTTTACCAAAATGCTTAAACCCGCCACTAGCACCCCGGCCGCCAAAAGGCCTAAGGGAAAAGGTATACCCACCGCCGTAATCGCGTAATAAACGACAAAGGCCCCCAGCATATAGAACTGACCGTGGGTCCAGTTCAGTATCCCAAGGATGCTGAATACCAACACCATGCCAAAAGCCATGGTCATGTAGGCGCAACTTTGGATTAATCCGTCAATCCATATTCCGGCCGGAGGCATATCCTTTCCTTTCTAAAATCCATAATGACCTGTTGGAGTATTGGAGTGATGGAGTATTGGAGTGATGGAGTATTGGGTCAAAAGCCATTACTCCAATACTCCATTACTCCAGTTGTCCAGGATTTCCAATCCACCTTAAGATGCTTTTAGAATCTATCTATTCCATTACCTTTTTATGGCTACGGAAGCGGTTTGGTGGGATGTTCGCTCAGATAAACTTCTTTATCACCTTTAATCACAGAAAGGGCAGCCGGACATCCGAAAACTATCGGTGATCCATATGTTTTCGCTCCTGACATGGTCCATTTCCCAATGGTGGTGTCAAAGGTGCCGCCCCGAATGACTTTCATAATGGCGTCGGTGTCGTCCACCGTCCCGGCCTTCTGCATAGCCTGGGACAGGATCAGTAAGTGGTTCGGGAGCCAGCCTACCCATCCGGTGTAGTTAAACGGTTTGCCTTGTTTCTTCGATACAATCTCCTGGACTTCCTTACACATTTTGATGTATTTTGGATTTACTTTGGTCTTTTTGAACTCCCAGCTGGTCCAATACTGCCCTATTAAGCCCTGTGCCGCATCTTTGCCGCTAACCGCAAGATACATGTCTACACTGACAAAGGGACCGGAATGACCAACCTTCATATCCTTGAAGCCCATCTCCCAGCGTTGTTTGGCGAAGGCCATAGTTTCCCCTACCCATCCAGCGATATAAACGATATCACATCCTGCCTCTTTGAATCGGGTAATGTAGGGTGTAAGGTCCTGTGTCCCGAAAGGGAACCATTCCTGCACGAACCGAATCCCCGCCTTATTTAGCGCCGCCACAGTGATATCCGCAGCCGGACCCTTGCCAATAACACAATCCAAAATGCCTATTTTTTTGTATTTCGGATAGGCCTCGACAATCGCAAGGTGGTCCGCAATATATTGCCCCATTGAATCGTTGGCGAAAACCACGTAAGGAAATTTTTTGGGGTCATAGACGCCGCCGGGTACGGCCTCATTCCCGGTCCTGGTCAGTAAAATGACTTTGGCCTGGTTGGCCACAGTGGCCACAGAGGGAAAGTTCCAGGTCCAATGTCCGGCAAGGAATTTACAGCCATCGCTGTAAATGAGTTGTTTGGCTGCTGCTGCACCGCCCTCAGGGGTGTTTTTATCATCAACGGTGATTAGTTTAAAATTATAGGTTTTACCCCCCACTTTAAAGCCTTCTTTATTGAACAGGTCAATCCAGGCATGATAGGGGTCCATACCAACTTGCCCCCACGGTGCGGCCGGCCCGCTCAGAACCGTCGGCATACCTACCTTTATGATGATGGGTTCATTTTGAGCACTGGCCAACCCGAAAGTTAAAACTGTGATGAATAAAGCCGCCCATATGATAATCCATTTTTTCATGATTTCTGCTCCTCCTTCTCTCTTTAAAGTATTTATCTTAATCCGGATAATATTATTCGCTTTTTCCCCTACCCTCCTTTCCGACGATTATGATCAACCTCTTCCGACTTTCAAGCAACTTATCCGCCGGCAACGGTAACCCCTAAATCAAGTTTGTCGCCGTCTTTAAGAGGTGCATCCGATTCCTTTTTTAAACTACGGCCGTTAAGAAGGAACAGGCTGTTATCCCAAAGGGACAAACTTTTTTTTACCCCCATAGATCGAAGTTTTTTCTGAAATACGGGACCGTAGTTTTTCTCGATAACCTCACGGACCTCGGCTACACAACCGGCTTCGAAGGTTGCCGCCGGTGCACCCAAGAACAACCTTAAAGGGCCAAGAAAATTAACGGTTACCTTGGCCATAACTCGGAAACTCGTGACCTGCTCATTTTTCTATGCGTTTCAGTTTAGAGTAAATAGTACGGAAACCTCAATAAGCGCGGTCGAGTCGTTCCCGGTAAATAACTTGAGCAAATTATCCCTCTCCCCTACTTAAAACTCCGAACTCTGAACTTTGAACTAATGATCTATCCTTTATTTCAAAAATGCCATTCTCTATGAAATTCCAGTACGGATGCTACTTAGCCCCGATTGAGGTGGCGATCTCCGGCATATTCAAACTTTGTAGCCGCTTCCTGGAAGGTTTGCCGCTGATGTTGTTCCAGTCTCTGATCTTATAGTATTCGGGAAGCATCTTTTCCATATCGGGGACATGGCCTTCCTGTCCACCATCGGGAATGGGCCGCAGGATCAGATCCGGAAGCACATCGTCCTTGGAAGAAATCCCAAGCTTGCAGGAAAGAGCCCGCTGGAGTTGAAAAATCCGTTCCCCTGCTTTCAGCAGGCCTTCCATATCCATATTCAACCCTGTGGATGTATTTACCATATCAACTATCATGTTGAAAGGTATTTGTGCAAAATGACAAATCCCCAGGGAATCAGTTAGAGCGCGAAAATTCTGACTTTTGAAAACCATTTCCGCTTTTTCATCTCCCCAACGGTCGGAAGCATCCAGTCCCAAATCCGGATGTCCTGCCCCACCGTCCACCTGATATCCGTCGCTTTTATTGTGATCAGCACCCCGTGGGGCCGTGGCATAAACCAGTCCCATGGAATGATAGGCCCTGGGATCATGCATGGGGATCTCAAGACCCTTGGTCTGAACGGCCTCACCCAAAGGTCGTCCGTATCGTTGGGTCATCCGCCTGGTCCCCCCGGCTACAATGGCCCCGAAACCCTGGTTTTTTCCAATCAGATGTAACAGCTCGATAGCGGCCTCAGTATTCCCCCAGGTGAGTTTAAGTCCGCCCGTATCCTTTTCCGAAATTATCCCCAACTCATAGAGATAGAAGGCATAACCGGCACTGGCCCCACTGCTGATCGTATCAAATCCATATTGGTTACACAACTCGTTTAAATAGACAGCCGTGGACATGTCCAGCTCCAGCCCCATCATGGCCCCCAGGGCGATCAGGCTCTCATATTCCGGACCTTCGACCTTCTCGTATTGGTATTTCCCTTCTTTGATCTGGAGTACCTTGCGACAACGTATCGGACAGCCGAAACAGGCGGTGTGGCCGATCTCGCAAGTCTCCGCCATCGTGGCTCCACTTATCGTTGTCGCTTCCGGCATGGTGGGGGCAGTATAATACTTTGTCGGGCCGTCGCCATAGGCAATGGCCGAATCCACCCAGGAGGCCGTTCCGCCTTCATGCATCCACTGGGTTAAAAAAGCCTCTTTGACTTCGGTCATGGCCTTACTGGCGGCCTGACGGAATTTTTCCGAGTCATCCATAGGCATTTTTATTTTACCCCGAACAGCAATGGCTTTGATTTTCTTGGAACCCATGACACAACCCAACCCGGCCCGCCCCAGACTGTGCCCGTGTTCGGACATAATGTTTCCAAAACGAACCAGGTTCTCGGAGGCAGGCCCGATACAGGCAATTTGCAGGCGTTTGTCCCCGCAGGTCTTTTTGATTTCTTCCGGGGTCTGGGTGGTATCTTTGCCCCACAGGTCAGCGGCGTCCCTAAGTTCGGCTACGCCGTCTTTAATTAATAGGAATACCGGTTTAGCAGCTTGCCCTTTAAGAATAATGCCGTCATAACCGGCATTCTTAAGTTCCGCGCCGAACCAGGCCCCGGCATTGGCATCCCCGTAATGCCCGGTATAGGGCGATTTGGTCACCCCCCCCCAGCGGCTGACACTGGGTCCGCTGGTGCCGTTGAGCAGTCCGGTCATGAGGATAAGCGGATTGTCCGGACCGAGCGGGTCGGTTTTTTCATCAACCAGGTCAAACAGGTATCGCGCTGCCAAGCCGGTACCGCCCAGAAAATCCCGGGCATATTTTTCGTTCAAGGGCTCATCGGTGAGCGCACCTGTCGTCAAATCGGCTATTAGTAGTTTTCCCTGATATCCGTTCATGGTTATCTCCTATGGGTCCAAGGAGTCAAAGGGTCAAGGGATAGGACTGGGATCTAAAACCCTTGAACCCTTGAAACCTCGAAACCTTTCATAATCAAAAATCAATAGTCCTGCCGTCATAAGCATACCGGAAAATCTTATCCAGATCTTCCTCCCCGGGAATCCGGGTGACTGTAATGGTCATAACTTCATTCAGCGCCCGATCGATCAACCCGGGAATGGATTCTTCATATTTGGCTTTATCGATGTTTAGGTCTTTGACCGAAAACGGCTGGCCGATTTCCTTGGCCAATTCACGGATCCTGGCCACCAGGGCTTTGGCGCATTCCAAATCCGTCCCGGAACCGATACCGCAGAAACGGGCTATCTCGGCGTATTTGGCGGTTGTTTCCTCTGATCCATTAATCAGATATTCCATGGTATAGGGCAGGAAAAGACCCACGGTGCGTCCATGGGGTAAATGAAAAATAGCACCCAGGGCGTGTCCGGTGCTGTGCCCGAGTCCGGCCATGGAATTACCAAAGGACATACCGCCCAGGGTAGCAGCGTACATCATTTCCTGGCGTGCTTCGAGATCGTCCCCGTTTTGAAAGGCTTTGGCCAGATACTTAAAGGCCTGTCGTGTGGCGATCAATCCCGGGGCATCGGTGAAGCTGGTTCCCCAGGTTGAGGTATATCCTTCAATAGCGTGGGTGAGGACATCCATACCGGTCTCCGCCGTAAGTTGCGGAGGCATTCCGGCTACCATCACCGTGTCAAGGATAGCCACGTCAGGCATACATTCAGTGGTTCCCAGGCCGACTTTACGCTGAAATTCCGTATCGGTGAGCACGATGGCCCAGGTCGCTTCGGATCCCGTGCCGCTGGTGGTGGGAATGGCCATCAACCGGGCCTTGTCCCTGAAATTATAGGTATCGGAAGCAACGATCCCATCCGGATCCAGATCCGGCCTGACTAATAGAATGATTATAGCCTTGGCCGCATCCATACAGGATCCCCCACCCAGACCGATAACCCAGTCCGGTTGATATTGTCCTACCGCTATTCCACCTTTTTTAATGGTGGTGAGGGATGGTTCCGGTTCGATTTCATCGAATATTTGATATTCGATGTTAGCGGCATCCAATTGATCGGTGACCGGTTTAGTCAATCCGAGTTTGACGATGTTTTTGTCGGTGACAATAAATGCTTTTTTACCCCGAATCTGGGCGAGATAATCAAGGGCGTTGTCCCCATAGGCAATGAAAGGGCAGGAAAAAGTCCACATACTGACCTCCTTAACAATAAAAGGGTGTAAGGTTCAAGGTCTAAGGCCTGCGACTGCAGGCCTGCAGGGGCAGGAGGGTTTAATAAAAACCATATACCGTAAACTGTAAACCTCTATTTTAATCCAGCCATTCGGTTTCTATTTTTGCCGTAATACTGGTCAACTCATTGGCCGCTTTGGTATAGCGCATGATTTTAGACATGGTGCCCCGGCTTCCGGTCATGAGTTTGGATTGCTTGGTGATCAGTGCCTGGGTGGAATCCAGTTGTTTCAGGCATATTCTCTTCCAGATCGCATAGGGTGCCAAAATAATGAACTCCGGATTGTATTTCTTGGAATCGGTAACAATTTCAGCAGCCCTGCATTTGCCATGAAACAGATCGACATAGGCGTAAATTGGCTCTTTGACCGGGCCTCCCTTATCAGTGATGAAATAAAAATCCCCTTCCCAGGTCTTGGCCGCCTCTTCGTAGGACTTACTTTTGTTGATCTCTTCCTTGTAGATGTCATAATATTCCTGTGTCCCGTATTTAACCATGTAATGCTACCTCCTGCTATTTTATATTAGTTAAAATGGTTCTTTTCATAGAGGGTTATCCGGTCCTTCTCTTGACATATGCACCTTATTATATCCTTAAACTTTTTATTGTACTTTATATGCTGTGATAAAATAGTAGTCAATCTTTTTAAGCGTTTCTTTACGAATGCCATTTTTTATTAAAACAACTGCCCGTTTCAGAGATCCTCGATCCAATGCTTTCAAAACCCCGAGGAAAACGAGATTCTTCGTAAAAAAGGAATCGTTTATCCCCCTCTTTTATTAAGCTGATTCTTTCTTAATCGCTTAATCATTTTTAATGAACTTACATAATAAAACAGCTTAATCTGAACATTCCCTTGTGCGGCTATTTTTTGCTTTTGGCGATTTCTTCTTCCCGCAGGATTTTGCGGAGGATTTTTCCCACCGCTGATTTTGGAATCGACTCGCGGAACTTGACAAGCTTAGGTACTTTGTAAGGAGTAAGCTTCTCCTTGGAAAAATTGATAATGTCTTGATCTGTTGCCTTTTCCCCTTGTCACAGGACGATGAAAACTTTGACCGTCTCACCCCGGTAGGCGTTGGGAACGCCGACATTAACCGCCTCGGCTACTTTAGGGGGCCGGTAGAGCACTTCATCAACTTCATGCGGGTAAACGATCTTTTAAATTATAAATACATAGGTTAGTTTCAGCTTAATATCAATATGAAATTATCACAGCTATATTTAAGCATAATTTGCATAGATATTATAATGAATAGAGACTTTTTTATTGCATCAAATCGTCAGTTGGGTTAACCTCCCCGCACAAAGGATACATAATATCATCAATATTTTCATTTCGATTTCGGATAGTTATGGAAAAAGAGGCCATAATGAAAGACTTAAAGCAGACAATCACATTGCTGGAACAGGAGATTGAGAGGCAAGGGAGGCTGAACGATACCTTAACAGAAAGCCGGCACATTCAGAATACTATTTTGGAGAAGTCCCTGGTCGGCTATTATATTGTCTCGGAAGGAAAATTTCGCGTTGTCAATCCCACAATCATCGCCTACACCGGGTATTCCTTAAATGAGTTGGTCGGGCGAAACGCTGATTTTATGATCCATCCCGACGATAAGCAGAACCTGAAAAAAATAACTCGGGAACGACTCGCGCAGAAATTGTCCTCACCGTATGAGTTCAGGATCATCACCAAACGGGGAGACATTCGCTGGATGATGGAGGTTATAGCCCCTATTCTTTTTGAGGGAAACCCCGCCATTTTGGGTAATTCTATGAACATCACCCAGCGTAAAACGGCTGAAGAAAAGCTGATGAAGTCCGAAATCCTTTACCATACTATTTTTGAAATGACCGGCACCTCGACGATCATTATTGAAGATGACAAAACGATATCCCTTGTCAATTCGGAGTTTGAAAAGCTGACCGGTTTTCGTAAGGAGGATACCGAAGGGAAAATGACCTGGCTGGAAGTGGTTGACAAGAGAGATCATCCCTGGATGATTGAATTGCACCGGAAAATACTGATCGACCCCGACAGTGTCCCTCGAAACTATGAATTTCGTATAGTTGACCGCAGTGGACGGGTAAAATATCTCTACCATACTGCCGGTCTTATTCCCGGCACGAGGCAGGTTATATCCTCGTCCATGGATATTACAGAACTCAAAGAAAAGGAAGAGGAATTAACCATCAAATCCCACAGTCTCGAGGATCTGAATGCGACGTTGCGGGTCATGTTAAGGCAACGCGAGCAGGATCGGGAAGAACTGGAGAAGACATTGCTCTCTAATGTCAAGGAGTTCGTCCTTCCATATATAGAGAAGCTCAAAAACGGACACATACAAAATAATTATATGACCTATGTCGATCTCATTGATTCCAGCCTCAAAGAGATTCTTTCGCCTTTTTCCCGCAAACTCTCGTCCAAGTTCAGTAAATTAACACCTAAAGAGATACAGGTAGCAAATCTGATTAAAGATGGTAAAAGTAGCAAAGAGATCGCGAATCTTTTAAATGTCTCGAGCAGCTCCATTGATGTTGACCGATATCGAATTCGAACAAAGCTTGGGCTAAACAATAAAAAAGCCAATCTGCGATCTTATCTGGCCAGCCTGACATAGCTGAGGTTTTTTTAAATGTCCGTGATAATAATTTGTATCTGAAGGAACTGTTAAAAAAAACTTGAATTCGGTTAGACTGCCCCAAATGAACTCTTTAGTAAAAAAAGGAGGTTTTTAGGAAAGCTTGATAAAGCTTTACGAAGCACTGTTTACAATCCGCAGTAAGGGCCGGCAGTCTAAAAGTCAGGGTAAGGTGACCAAAATTTTTCCCGCGTTCCCACCCAAAAGGGCCTCGATTTCATCTTGACGGAAGGTCAGCCCTTCCGGCGGGTTTTCCGGAAGTTCCCGGATCATTTGAAGCCAGTCCTTCAAAAATTTAAGATTTACGATGATTCCATTTCCCTGCAAGCCTACCGGCCCACTACCTATTTTTGCCATATTGTTTCGATCTGGGATTTTTCCCCCATCAGGACCGTGGCCATTGCCAAAAGGGCCGTTCACTTTTTAAGGGAGGCCATTGAAATGGCTAAGTCCTTAGAAAAAGACGATCTCTGCATTTACTCTTTTACCCGATCCTATGGAGAAATGATGCCGGCCGAAGAGTTCATTCGTCATATCAATAAATCGCTTCAAATGATCGAAACTCAAGTCGGAGGAGATCCGTCTAATCCGGAGGACCGCGAAATCATAGAACCGGAGGCGAATCTTTCTTCCCTGTTGATGACCCTGAATTTTTAAAGTTTGACTTGCCTCCAGTTATTCCTTGACGGAATATCTCGAATCGAATAATTTAAGGCGGTTAAAATAAATAATTGGACCACCCTTTTCATTGAATCAATTCTTCTGCTGATTAAATCAAGGGAGGGGTCAAGATGAAGACCCCTAATAAACCTGAAATGAATGATCTCAGCGGTAAAAACTTTCGTCTGTGCCCGCTGATATTATCTTCAACGCCGGAATGGCAGGAGGTGCCCTATGACACGATTGATCAATAAACAACCCGAGGAACTGACGCCGGAGCAACGCGCACAGTTCGAACGAGTCGGCAAATTCCGAAAGCCGGGACCTGATGGGTCCTATGGCGGACCCTTTGATCCCTGGATCCGCAGCCCTGAAGTCGCCCGACGGGCAGTCAGCTTTGGAAATTTCATCTGGGAGCGGACGACGCTCGACCGCCGGCTCGTCGAGCTGGCCATCATTGTCACCGCACGATTCTGGGAGAGCAATGTTGAATGGGTCAGCCACTCCAAGATGGCCCTGGAAAACGGGGTCACCCAGGAGGTCATCAATGTCGTCTTTGATCAGCGCCGGCCGGAGCAGGCCCCTGAAGATGAACTGGTGGTCTATGACGTCTGCCGTGCTTTGCACGAGACCCATCAACTTCCCTTAGAATTGTATCAAAAGACGGTCGATTTGTTCGGCGAACAGGGCCTCGTGGAAATCATTGCTACTATTGGGTACTACACACTCGTTGCCATGACCTTGAATGCATTTGATGTCGGTCTGGCAGAGGGAGTTAATGCACCCTTCCCCCTCTAAGACAGGTGCGAACCGAAAGATAGGAATTTTTCCCACCCCCCTACCCTCCCTTTTCCGGATAGGGAGGGGAAGGGAGGGGAAATCGGCCATAAAACCTTCCTTACTGAACTCATCCCAGAACCGGTGCATTCCCCGCGGCTACCTTCGGGATATGTTCCGGCGGTCTTACCGTTTTCATTTTCAAGGCTTGTTGTTCACACTTCAGGACACACACCCCGCAGCCGAAACACTTTTCAGGATCGACAGTGGATTTGAGTTTTTTGGATCCGGAGACCTTGGTCATTTCTATGGCGTCGAACATACAGCGTTCTACACAGGTTTGGCAGCCGTTGCAGAGATCCTGGTTCACTTCAGCCTGAAAGCGGCTCTTTTTCCACATTTTTCCGATATCGGATTGGTGTGTGTCAACCGGGTGCCAGATCATGCAACAATCAATACAGCAGTTGCACATCACCGTCATTCCCGTCATCCCTCGGTCATTTCTCCAGTTATGCACCAGGCCGTCCTGTTCGATCTCATCCACCAGTTTCATAGCCTCTTCATCGGTCAGTTCCCGGCCTGTCCCCCGGACAAGCGCATATTCCGCACCCCGGTTGAATTGTAAACAATTGACATCATGGGAGTGTTCACAAGTCAGCCCCAGGGTATTGCGGCGCTTCCGGCAGGAACAGGAATTGACGGTTTTAACCTTTTGGGCCTTGATAATTTCCCGCATATCTTCATAGGGTTGGATATCGGGAAGGTCTTTTATGGAGGCATAGGCGGGGATAACTCGTGTGGGCGGCCGCTCCAATCCATTAAATCTTTTCACCTGGTTGTGATACCATTCATTTTCACAAAAATCTTCCCAGAGGCGGTAGAGTTCCTTCCGGTCTTCCGAATTATAGATCTTTTCTTCCAGGTTCAGAATGGATTGGGTGGCATCGTGAAATTGACCCACGGACCGGGCGAATCGGGGGTTTTCCCTGGTCTGGAAATTCTTTGGAAAAACAACTCCTTTTAGAAAAAGGGCCTCCAACTCTGAAATTACCTTGTCTAACGGCAGATTGAGCTTAGCGGCCAAAACCTCTGGTTTTTCCGGGAGCAGGACCACCAGGTCCGCCTGCGGCGGTGTCATAAGAAATTCCAAAATATGCCGATAGCGAATAGATTCGGAATACCCATGCCTCTTGGCCAACTCGGTGTATGAATCTGGCGTACTCATTACAGAAACTCCTTTCTTAGCTGATGAATGGAACCGGGAGGTAAACAACCTTTTTTATAAATTTTTCTGAGGATTTTTCCTTTTCTTATGATTTTTGTCAAGTGTTGTTTTTCCCGGTCTTTTGGGCTGAATCAGGCGTATAGCCTAAATTCAAGCAGGTAACCCCGTTAAAGTTTTTTCCCCAATATGCCGATAATTTTCATAACAGACAAAAGGTTGTCACGAGGAATAGCATGACCGTTTACTAGATGGACAATTACTTGTAATTGAAATAATAAACCATCAAAAACAGGCCTTTGACGAAAAGATTTTTAGTTGAAAAATTTTTTAATAAAAATGTCCATTTAGAAGGGATTCGCTAATTACCCAATTGAACATGGACAGCGAGCGCATTCCCTGCAGCTTGGAGCAGGGAATCTTCAATTAAGAATAGAAAGGACGCATTGACAATGAACAATCTTTTAATCGCTTTGGGGATGAGTGTTGCCATTGTGATTGGTCTTGAAGTGGTTCTTTTTACCATTTTCGGCAAGAACCGTCCCACTAAACTTTTTCGGATTGCCGCCGCGGGTTTTTTGGTGTCAACGGTTTCCTTTACTTTTGTCGGACAATGGGGAGGAAATAATCCATCCGGTCTTATCCTGATTTTCTTCGTCTGTCTGGCGGCTTTGACCCTCAACTTTTTATTAATCAATTTTAAGGTGACAAAACCCTTGAACCGGATCATTTACGGTATCAATAGCGGAGGGATCAAGGTATCTTCTGCTTCACGCAATGTTTCAAGAACCAGCAAGGAGTTGGCTGAAGGGGCAGCCCATCAGGCTTCCGGGATCGAGGAAAATTCAGCGGCCCTGCAGCAGATCGATTC
>Ga0154639_134_pt1 | contig 22809 bp, 18 predicted proteins | sample Rifle2008BG13ft_FD_116068 | JGI IMG/M metagenome (GOLD analysis project Ga0154639, IMG submission 116068) | Deltaproteobacteria bacterium RBG_13_43_22 | reverse complement strand
TCATAGATGCCTATAGAATAGGAAGGCAGAGAGAACTTCAAGATAAAGAGACTTCCCACTTATAAATCCCTACTTATCCTCAGTGATAGATGCCTATAAATAACCTAACCGACCTCCAAGGCCAAATTGAACGGGTAACCTATACCAATGATGAAAATGGATATACCGTTGCCAAGGTCAAGGTTTACGGAAGACGGGACCTGGTAACGATTATCGGAAATATCGTCAACCCAACCCCCGGTGAAGTCATTAAAATGAAGGGCGAGTGGGGCAATCATCCCAAATTCGGGGAACAGTTTAAAATAGCCTTCTGCCAGACCACCACCCCGGCCACTGTATACGGCATTGAAAAATATCTTGGTTCAGGTCTGGTTAAGGGTATCGGCCCGGTCATGGCCAAGCGGATCGTCAAGATGTTCAAGGAAGAGACCTTGAATATCATTGAACTGGAAATCGATAAACTGGCTGATGTTGAAGGGATAGGGAAAAAACGAATTGGTATGATCAAGCATGCCTGGGAGGAACAGAAAGAGATCCGGGCCGTAATGCTCTTTCTGCAATCCCATGGTGTCAGTTCCGGATATGCGGCCAAGATCTTCAAACAGTACGGAAACGATGCCATCAAGATTGTCCAGGAGAACCCCTATCGACTGGCCACTGATATCTTTGGGATAGGGTTTATCACCGCCGACAAGATAGCCGAGAAACTTGGGTTTGCCAAAAACTCGGATCTCCGGGCTGGGGCCGGTATCCTCTTCGTACTTCATGAAATGACCGATGAAGGTCATGTCTATTATCCTTATGAACCTTTGATAGTAAAATGTAAAGAGGTTCTGGATATTGATCGGGAGGTTATTGTTAAGGCCTTGGGAACCCTGGAGGTAGACAAGGAAATCGTCATTGAAGATATGAACCAGGATCTGGAGGCCTTCCAGGAGAACAACAAGGCAGTTTATTTGATTGGTTATCATATAGCCGAAACCAGCTTGGCTGCCCGGCTCAAGAGACTCCTGACCACCCCCCAGGCGATCAGAGAAATAGACTCAGAAAAGGCCATCCAGTGGGTTCAGGACAAGCTCTCCATCACCCTGGCCGATAAACAGATCGAAGCCGTCCGATCTGCCGCTGGCAATAAGGTCATGATCATTACCGGGGGTCCCGGAACCGGCAAGACGACCATTATTACCGCCATTCTCAAGATATTCTCAGCCCTTAAAACCAAAATTATGCTGGCGGCCCCTACCGGAAGAGCAGCTAAACGGATGAGCGAAGCCACTGGGCACGAAGCCAAGACCATTCACCGGCTCCTGGAATACAATATGAAGAAAAGGGCTTTTGATAAGAACGACGAAAAGCCCCTGGATTGTCAGCTTCTGATAATCGATGAAGCCTCCATGATCGATACCCTGCTCATGCATCATCTCTTAATAGCCATCCCCTTGACCGCCACATTCATCTTGGTTGGAGATGTCAACCAGCTTCCATCCGTCGGGGCCGGGAATGTATTAAGGGACATTATTGATTCAGGGGTAGCCCCGGTGGTTGAGTTGAATGAAATATTCCGCCAGGCCCAAGAAAGTTCAATCATCGTCAACGCCCATAGGATCAATCAAGGCCTAAGCCCGAATCTTAAGGCCAACCCAGACAAACTGGAGGATTTCTATTTTATCGAACAGGAGGATCCGGAAAAGGTCCTTGAATTGATCATCAGCCTGGTCAAAGATCGGATACCGCAACGATTTGGGCTTAAGCAAGGCACTGAAATTCAGGTTCTCACACCCATGCACAGGGGGATAGTCGGGGCCGGAAACCTGAACATAGAGCTCCAGAAGGCCCTCAATCCCCGAGAGGATGGGGTATTACGCGGGGGAAGAACCTTTAAGGTTAACGACCGGGTCATGCAGATTGTTAATAACTACGACAAAGAGGTCTATAATGGGGACATTGGGAGGATCACTCTAATAGACGAAGAAGCCCAGGAGCTCACGGTGATCATCGATGATCGGAGAATTGTTTATGACTACAGCGATCTTGATGAATTGGTCCACGCCTACGCCGTATCCATCCATAAGTCCCAGGGATCAGAGTATCCGGCTGTGGTTATTCCCATTCTCATTCAGCATTATATCCTGCTTCAGAGGAATCTTCTCTATACCGGGGTAACCAGGGGGAAAAAGCTGGTGGTGCTGGTGGGGACAAAAAAGGCCTTGGCCATAGCAATCAGAAATAATAAGACAGAGAAGAGATATACGCTGTTGCGGCAAAGATTGGCGGGAAGGTAGAATGAGATTGATGATCAGGGATGTGGCGTTTCCGGATGAAGAGAATTCAAAGGGTCTGGGATCCATGGCCGAGCCGATTTCTTTCTGTAGTCCTCAAACCTCCCTTTTGAATAGAATGGAAGGATTCAATCGGTACTTGTCTGTAAGAATAGCTTGATATTTTAGAAAATTAGACAGACAATGAGATCTAATTGTCAAGGTTACACGTTTCTTTTTGATAACCTCAAACGATAGGCGGTGAAAAGAAGATGGAAGAAGAATATTTTTTCATTTTGAATGGTGAAGTGGAAGGGATCTATGGAACCAGGGATGATCTGTTGGAAGCCCTACAGCAGTATAATGTTGAATCTGAGGACAGTTATGTCATCAAAGGATATAGGATCAATTTGAACGTAACCCACCATGTCACTCTTATAGAGGATACTCTCTCGTCTCCCCTAAAAAAACAACGAGAGGCCCTGAGAGAGATAGGCGATGACGAATAAGGCATCGGATAATGAAATATCAAGCACTCGGAGAGATTGATGATAACCTTCTTGCATTTCCAGAAAGAATTATTCATGCTTACCTCGCTATTACAAATGTCTCGACAGAGAAACAAAATACAAAGGAGAGTTAATGATGTCTGAAGGAAAAGTTAAATGGTTTAATGATTCAAAGGGATATGGTTTTATCGAGCAGGACGATGGGGGAAAAGATCTATTCGTACATCATTCCGCAATCCAGGGAGAAGGTTTTAAATCGCTGGCCGAGGGTGATCGTGTCAGTTTCGATGTTGTCCAAGGTGCTAAGGGTCCATCTGCTGAGAATGTTCGTAAGCTGTAAAACTGATTATAGAGGCTTTAGTATTTTAGGCATCGCACTTGGCATCAGTGGTGATCATCGATAAGTTATAATCGTCGAGATACTGCGACGCACGTATTGAATCTATTCTACTGGATGTTAACGTAGAAAGAAAACACAGGGTTTTCATGGTGATCGTCACCCTCGATTTTTCCAACATCGAGGTTTAATATCTATCGCCGAAGCCACGTTTGACTATGGCCTCTTTTACCAACAAAGTATTTCCCTTGAACTCGGTTTGATTAAGCATGGAGATGGCTCTCCGAGCCTCCCACTGAGTGGACATCTCCACGAAGGCAAAACCTTTTGGTTGACCGGTCTGTCTGTCCCCGACGATCTTGACAGAGGTAACATCTCCCGCCTTAGAGAAAAGGGCTCTGATCTCAGGTTCGCTGGTTTGGAAGGATAGATTAGCAATGTAAATTTTTTTGTTCATTATACCTCATGCCTCCTGATAGAGTAATCCTTACTGTATAAACACTATGGCATCTACACCCCGGCAATCCCGCCATCGGCGGCACACCCTCGACCTTTGCAATAGCAAGGTAATGCCAAGAATAATAAAAAAACCCGCAAAGAAGTTGTTTAGAGTTCTTTACGGGCCAAGTCATCAATTTTTAAAAGGCTCGTTGGCAACTAATTTAGTTTATTATATACCCAATTAAACCTAAATACAAGAGAATCGGTCTTACAGACAGACCCGAATATAAAAAAGAGTTGACTTAATATCTATTATATTTTGTAAACGTTATTGGGATTCCTCAATCGGATCAAGTTCGGCATATCACGGTTAAACAAGGTTATCAAGAAAAAGGTGGGACGAATATTCCCATGCATACCGAGAGGGATTCCGTTGAGCTCTATCCCTACCGGATATGACCAAGCTCTGCTAACTTTCAATCCGTAATCATTCGCTTTCAATACATTTCTTGATCAAGAGTAGTAGGTGACATCGTTAAATTAAGATTGGAGAGGCAATTTGCGAGAGAACTTTTGGGTTTCTTCCTGTAGTGTGATTTTTGAATTTTCCCTCACTGTGCAACCTTTTAAGTGGTAATCAATAATTCCCATTGACGTTTCAATTAGGGATTAGTAGACTCTTGTAAAAAAGAGACTCTTCAAAAACCAACCATCCTAATCCAATTTCAACCTTTTGGAGTGATTGATAAGAAAAGGTTTTTTTAAAATACATATATGAAGCCTCCAAGCTTAGTCTCATGCACCCCTGGAGGTATTTTCTTGAGTTATTGGCGATCTTAAACCATAATGGAAGGGGGTTAAAAAATGAAAAAATGGTATCTGGTCATTATTGTCCTTACATGTATTTTTTCAGGCATTAGTTGTAAAGATGTTTTTAAAGCTATGACTATTCCCCCAGCAGCCATAAGCGAAATTTATGCACTGAGTGGAGCTCGAATCTGGCTTTATGGCAAATACGTAGAAGTAAAAGATGTTCAAGATAGGTCGGATTCTTGTTACATAATGATTTACATCAAATCTCTTCCCGGAGAAGTCACAACTTCGGAAGCTGCACTCGACCAGGCGAAGGTATTTACCAAGACTTTTATTGAAAGTGCTGTCAAGGTATTGAGTAAATACGATATCAATAAAGACGTTTCTGTTTGGGCACAGCTATTATTGAAGGACGGAGAGGTGAATGTGCTTGGTAATGTTAGCTATGATGCCAAAGCGCACACCTTTCATGATTTTGAGCGTTATGAGTCCAAGCTCACCAAATAGAGCGTGATGAATCTGGAGTAGTGTCCTGGTTATTGGTAGCCCGAAGATTTTAAACGTAATCGATAAATTTTAGGACTTTCTTTTTGGAATAGTTGTAGGTGAAACACATGTTCAAGGAAGTACCTTTAGGGGCGAGGATGGCAGCTTAAAAATTAACCGGGACTCCCTGCCCCTAATACCAATAACTTCTTTAAACCTTTGATTCTGCGAAACCCCGCCTCTTTATCCCTTCCCGGGTATGACCGGTAAATCAATACAGGATGCCTGTCCCGGCTGATGAAATATGGTCTGCATGGCCGGCAGGCCCACGGCATCTTCCCCGAATGGATTTCCGGTATTCATATTCCGGTCGAACCTGGGGAAATTGCTGCTGGTAATATCGATTCGGATTCGATGTCCCTTAGCAAAGATGTTGCTGGTGGAGGCCAGATTAATCATATACTGATCAATTTCACCCGGGATGACCGGTTGAGGATTCAGAATGGATTTTCGGTATCTGGCCCGGATAGCCCCTTCGGCCACGTTGATAGACATCCCGTTAGGATACACATCCACCAGTTTCACAAAAAAGTCCGTGTCCACTACCGTGGTGGAGGCAAAAAGATGAAGCTTCAGCGGACCGGTTACCTCCATCTCCTCTTTCAACTCCGCTGTGCTGTAACATAACATATCCATTCGTTTCTCGATGATGGATTGATCCTGGGGACCTGCGGCCTGGTTAAGGTCCGGATTCAACCGGCCGCCCCGGGTCGGCACCGGATCAAGTGGATTATACACAAAAATGTCCGGGGATTCTTTTCCAGGCTCTTCCCTGCTCAATACCCCGTCCCCTCCGGCGGTGTTGGCATGACCGCGGCTGTGGAGAAAAAAACGCTGCCACTGGGTTTCCGGCAGAGGCCAGGTTTCGGCATTTTTCCATCGGTTCCTCCCCATGACGAAATAACGGATGGGAACCAGATATTTGCTGTCAATACCTCTCAGGTATTTATCGAAAAAGGCGATATGCCGGTTGATCATAAAGGCCCCCGCACCGGAGCCGTAGGCACCGAAATTGAGCGCCCCGATAAAATTGTGCAGCCTCGATCCGTGGACCCAGGGCCCCATAATCATATGCTGTCCTTCCCGGGCGATGGAAGAGCCTCCTTTTTCCTTCATCTTGAAAAAATTGAGGAAGATGTGGGCCACACTCATATCATACCAGCCGGCGGACTGCAGGCAGGGAACCTTTATTTGCTCATAGGCCCAGAGGAGTTCCTCTTCGGATTTTTTCCCTTTCAGCAGATCATCACTGAAGCGCCGCATGAATCCTTCCTGCAGACCCTCAAACTTGAAGTAGGGGATATCTTTCAGGGGCAGGAAGTTGCAAACCTCTTCAAAATGGGTCATGGCATAGCGGACATTGTCCAGTATGCCGGAAATGTCTTTCCCCTGTTTGGCCATTTTCTCAACCATATCCAAGGCCATGGTGGCGAACCAGCTTATGCCCGTTTCCAGTTCTTTGACCCCGCTCATCCCCGATTCGCTCACCCAGCCCGCCCCGATGACATGGGGCGCAATGGCCTTTAAATGGGGCGGGGCCTCCATGGCTGCGTCCCATTGGTTGCGGCCGAGATAGGAGGCCCCGACCATACCGACGTTTCCATCGCACCAGGATTCGGCGGCTATATTTTCTATAGTGTCATACCCGTCCTGGCCCTCCGACCTCCCTGGGGAAAAATCACCCTCAGAAGAAAATCTCCCTCGGGTATCTTGAATAACCATGGCATACCCGGCAAAGGCCGCTTCAACCGGGGACAGAAAGTCACTGGGTGCGGAACGGCCCTTATTATAGGGTGTTCGAACGACGATAGCCGGGTGTTTTTCATGATCATCCGGTCGGTAAACATCGGCCCGCAAGGTGATATCGTCTCTCATTTTCATGGGTATATCTCTTTCAACACGAATGGATTGGCTCATCATTCCTCCTTGGTTTAGTACGAAAATACCGTTTTGCGTTAATCGCCTGCGAGGGGCAGGGGCGTTCGGCGAAACTAATTTTTATGTTTTCCGGCATCCGCTTCAAGTGCGATTGAACATTATTAAAGGTCTCAAAATAATATTGACTAGAAAGGACCGAGGGGGTTTTATTTTTGGGGATTGTCCAAAGGGTAACTTATCGCCCAAACCGGGACCCACTCCGAAGGAATGGGACTGAGCATGTTCTTAAATGCGAAGAATCCCGGCCAGTCCAGTCCCGCCAACGGCGGGATTAAATAATTGGCCCGGCAAAGAAGCTTCCAGGTTCAGGGTGGACAACCCCAAAAATAAAACCCCCTCGGTCCTAATCTAATGCAAAGTAAAACGTTTCATATCAAGATTATTATGAGATGAACTCGCAAAAAGTCGCTGAAAACCCGATAACGTCATTCCGGCGAAAGCCGGAATCCAGAAACTTCAATAAGTTAGAATACCCCTGGACCCCGGTTTTCACCGGGGTGACGACTTTTTGCGAGTCCATCTTATGAGACCCTTAATAATTAGAAACGGATAACGACTTGACCACACTTAAACTTTGAATAACCGAGTCAGTCAGATTGAAAATCGATCTTAAAACCAGTTCCGGGCGGATATCCCCTTCCGGACCAGACTCCAGGGTCCAACGTGCGGTCAGGGTACCGTTATTTTCCGGCAACAGGGACAACTCCCGGATTATGCTTTTCAGGTTTAATGGCTCTGTTTTTTTACCCGGCTTCTCCACCGGCCATTCGGTGGAAGACAAAAATTCCTTCACCCTTTCCGGGTCTCCAAGGGCTTTATCCAGTTCCACCTGGTATTGATAGATCTGTTTTTGCGGCAGATGGCTATTCAGGGGAACTTCGGAAATCCCGATGATTTTGGTCCCGGGAAATAAATCCGCAGGCAGCCGATCCCAGATCTTTTCCTCACTCAACCAATCCTGTACCTGGACATCAATAAATTCCCCCATACTGCTTAATCCGACCGGCAGGGCCGGCCCGAAGGAAAGACGGGGCAGGGGATGAAAGCCCTGGGAAAAAGCTAAAGGGAGACCGGCCCGGCGTAAGGACCGAATGATGGCCTCTTTCCATTCCAGATGGCCCAAAAAGCGGGACGGCCCGGTTTTGGTGATGAGGAGGCGGAATTTTTTTATGGACTCCTTGGGGTAAACGATTAATGGACGTCCGGAAGGGAAGGTAAATTCTTTAAAGATAAGAGGCTTGATCTTTAGGGTCGGGCAAATCCCGCATTGGTTGCAGTCCCCCTGCCGGCAATCGGGGGTGGATTCACCGGACAGCCCTTTTTGAAATTCATTCCAGAGATAGTCCTTCTCTACACCGGTTTGAATAAAATCCCAGGGGAAGACATAATCCCGGTCCTGGGACTTCAGATACCGTTGTGGATTCATGCTTTCTTCTTCAAAGGCCTGCTGCCAGAGTTCCCAGGAAAAATGTTCCCCCCAGGCATCCAGGATGCTCCCTTTTTGAAAGGCCCGGTAAATAACCCGGCTCATTCTTTGATCCCCTCGCGATAAAATACCCTCCAGGAAACTTTGCCGGGTGTCATTCCATTTGACCTGGATGTGTCTGGAATTCAAAGCCGAGCGGATAAAGGTCAGCCGAGACAGGCTTTCCTCCATGGAGAGTTGAGCCGCCCACTGAAAAGGGGTATGGGGTTTGGGAATAAAAGTCGAAAGGGCCACATGGATCTCGAACCGACCCCCTTTTTTCCGGACCGCCTTTTCAATCTTTTTGACCAGCAGGACCAGCCCTTCCAGGTCTTCCTGGGTTTCGGACGGCAGGCCGATCATAAAATAGAGTTTCAGCACCCTCCAGCCCAAAGAAAAAACCGTCTGAGCGGTTTGCAGGATCTCTTCTTCGGTGACGTTTTTGTTGATTACATCCCGCAACCGCTGGGTTCCGGCTTCCGGGGCAATGGTAAAGCCGGTCTTGCGGACCCTTAATATCTGCTCGATGACCTCGGAGCTCAAGGTATCCACCCGGAGGGAGGGCAAAGAAACCGCCACCTTTTCCCTTTCCCAGCGTTCCATCAAAGCCGGCAGCAACTGGTTCAAACAGGTATAGTCGCCGCTGCTCAGGGAGAGCAGGGTGGCCTCGGGATATCCGGTGCGGCTTAAACCTTCTTCAAGCAATTGATAGACCTGTTCCGGGGACCTTTCTCGCACCGGGCGATAAATGACACCGGCCTGGCAGAAACGGCAACCCCGGGTACAGCCCCGGGCGATCTCCACACTTAAACGATCATGGATGATCTGTTGATACGGCAAGGGAGAAACGGCCGGATACCCGGCCTGGTTTAAATCAGGGATAATCCGTTTTCGAATAGCCGGGATCTCCGGGCTAACTTCCCTGTTTTTTGAATGGATGGCCGGCACATAAACCCCGGACAATCCACTTAAAGAGCGCAGCAAGATCTGTCTGTCCCCTCCGACTTTTTTCCAGGTCAACCAGGCCGCACAGATTTCCTGAATGACTTCTTCCCCATCGCCGATGACCAGGGCATCAAAAAATCCGGACATGGGTTCCGGATTGAAGGTACAAGGACCGCCGGCAATCACCACAGGGTCTCCCTCTTTACGTTCCCGGCTCCAGACTGGGATCCCTCCCAGGGAAAGCATATTCAAGACATTGGTATAACCCAACTCATAAGGCAGGCTGAAGCCGACCAGGTCGAATTCCTTCAGGGCCCGGCCTGACTCCAGAGAAGGCAGCAGAATCGACAGTTCCTTCAGCAACTGAGCCATATCCGGGGCCGGAGCAAAGACCCGTTCGGCCCAGATTTCAGGTCTTTGGTTCAAGGTATGATACAGGATCTTCATCCCCAGGTAAGACATGCCGACTTCATACAGATCGGGAAAGGCCAGGGCAAACCGGAGGCTTACGGTCCGGGAGTCTTTAATAACCGAAAAAAGTTCTTTTCCCAAATAACGACTGGGTCGGCGGACCCGGCTCAGATATTTTTCCAACGATGGGTTCATTATTAATCCTAAAAAAATAATGGAATTCAGAAGCCAGGAGACAAAAGTCAGAATGAGAATGGACTGTTTAAAAAATTGAGGGTTTTCCCCCGGATTCTGACTTCTCGATTCTGGGTTCTAAGAATTGCCAGCAAAAATTATTTTATCAATCCTTCTAAATTACTTTCAGTGTTTTTCAGAAAGGTTTTGATCTCCTGAATCCTTTCTTCTTTTAAAGTTCCCGCTCTTCCTAAACGGCCCCCCAAATCCTGCAGCCGGTCTTTTAAAGAAGCAAAAAGGGTCAGGAGTTCTTCGGCCTCAGGGGGCTGTTCGGCGGCAGTCTCTTTGGGTGGGAGGAGGGAAATGGTTTCCTGCCAATGGGGGACGTGTACCTGAAAAGGAAAGGCCGCCTGAATGGATTGGGCAAAGGCCAGGCTGGTGGATTCTTCCCCGTGAATAATAAAGATCTCCAGCTTCGGATTCTTGAAATTCCCGATCCAGGACAATAATTCTTTCTGGTCGGCATGGGCCGAAAAGCCGTTTATGGTGTGCACTCTGGCCCGAACGGCCACATCTTCCTGGAAGATCCGAACCTTTCTGGCCCCGTCTACGATGGACCGGCCCAGGGTCCCTTCGGCCTGGAAGCCGGTGATGACGATCTGTGCCCCGGGACGCCATAGATTATGTTTCAGATGGTGCTTGATCCTGCCGGCATTACACATGCCGCTGGCGGCGATGATAATGGCCGGGCCTTTTTGCTGATTGATGGCCATGGATTCTTCGGCTGTCCGGGAATATTTCAGCTCGGGCAACGCCAAGGGGGTTTCTCCCTGGTCAAGGAGACGGGTCATCTCCTCATCAAAATATTCCGGAAATTTTTTGAATATCTCGGTGGCCGAAATGGCCAGAGGGCTGTCCAGATAGACCGGGACGGAAGGGTACTGTCCGTTTTTTCGAAATTCATGGAGAATATAAAGGATCTCCTGAGTCCGCTCTATGGCGAAGGCCGGGATGATGATCTTCTCCCCGTTTTTAATCCCTTCCTGTATGGCCGACAGGAGCTCGGATTTGCTTTCTTCCAAAGACTTGTGCTGTCGGTTGCCGTAGGTGGATTCCACAAATAAGAAATCGGCCTCCTCGATGATGTCCGGATCAGGGACAATCAGGGCGTCCTGGCGTCCGATATCTCCGGAAAAAACGGCCTTGCTTTTCAATCCTCTTTCTTGAAAACGGATGTCCAGTATTGAGGCCCCCAGGATATGGCCGGCCTTATGAAAACAGATTTCAAGGTCAGGGCCGAGCAGCAGACACTCTTCCGGATCGACGGGCTGGAAAAAATTAAGACTGCGTTCCGCATCTTTGATGGTGTACAAGGGTTCCACCGGTTTCTGACCGGAACGGATATTTTTCCGGTTTTGCCATTCGGCTTCCATTTCCTGGATATGGGCGCTGTCCCGAAGCATAATTTGGCAGAGTTCGAAAGTGGCCCTGGTGCAAATGATCTTGCCTTTAAATCCTTCTTTAACCACTTTAGGAATCAGTCCGGAATGGTCCATATGGGCATGGGTCAACAGGATATACTGAAGGGACTGGGGTTGATATTTTTTAGTAAAATAATTCCTTTTTTCGATCTCCTTGTTTCCCTGAAACATTCCGCAATCAACCAGGAATCGCCTGTCGGCATGTTCCAGAAGAAAACAGGAACCGGTTACTGTTCTGGTTGCTCCCCAAAAAGTGATTTGCATGATAAAAAGACCTTTCTGATTGGTCGAAAAAAGAGTTCAAGGATTTTAATTTCCACGCCTTTCACTTGAATCCTTGGCCCCTTGAATCCTTGAACCCTTTAGGTGAACCTAAATCTTGACAGTCTGAATCAAATAATATAAGCAGATGAGAGAGAATTCAATGAAAAAGTAAATCTTTACTAAGCGAGGGTTAAGTCTATGGCTAAGGATTTAAAACCCGAATATCACGAACAGCAATATGTCATTGATGATCTGACTATCCGAGATTCATGGCGGATGTTTAGAATTTTGGCCGAGTTTGTGGACGGCTTTGAAACCTTGTCCCAAATTTATCCGGCGGTTTCCATGTTCGGCTCGGCCCGGGTTAAACCGGGGGAGCCCTACTATGAACAGGCGGTGGAAATCGCCAGTCTGTTGGTAAAGCATGGGTTCAATGTCATCTCCGGGGGCGGTCCCGGGGTCATGGAAGCGGCCAACAAAGGGGCGGCCGAAGCCGGGGGAAAGTCGATCGGCCTGAATATACAGCTCCCTTACGAACAAAAACCCAATCCCTTTGCCAATATTCGAATGGATTTCCGCTATTTCTTTATCCGGAAGGTCATGTTCGTTAAATATGCTGTGGCCTATGTCATCCTTCCGGGCGGGTTCGGGACCCTCGATGAATTCTCTGAGGCCATCACCCTTATCCAAACCCACAGAATTAAGCCCTTCCCGGTTATTTTAGTGAACCGGAGTTACTGGAAGGGGTTGTTGGACTGGATGCGTAAAGTAGTCTACTCAGAAGGCATGATCTCTCCCGAAGACATGGACATTATCCAGGTAATCGATGAACCGGAAGAGGTCGTTCGGGCAATAAAAAAGATTATAATCCTCTAAATTTGACAGCCAATACAAATGGGGTTGCCTTCCTCGAAAAACCCGATTTTGATTACAAGGCAATTCCCCGTTTAATGATCTTTCCAGAAGGGGTTTTGGGCAGTTCGGTTACGAATTTTACGATACGGGGATATTTATAAGGGGCGATGCGTTCCTTAACGTACCCACGTAGTTCTTCGACCGAAGTGCCGGCTCCCGGACGAAGGACCACTGCCGCCGCCACCTCTTCCCCTAAATCGGCATGAGGTGTGCCGAAAACCGCCGCTTCCAGCACCTCCGGGTGGGTATACAAAATTTCCTCAACCTCCCTGGGATAGATATTATATCCCCCCCGGATAATCAAATCCTTCTTCCGGTCCACGATAAAGATATAACCCTCTTCGTCCATCCGCGCCAAGTCGCCGGTGTGCAGCCAACCTCCCAACAAGGCCTTTTCTGTGGCTTCCGGATTATTAAGGTATCCTTTCATCACAGCTGCGCCGGAAACGATCAACTCGCCGATTTCTCCAGGGGAAACGTCCCGGTCTTGTTCATCCACAATCCGGACCTGAAAGCCCGGAATAGGCAGGCCGATCGATCCGGGCCGCGTCGGCCTGCCGAAAGGATTTTCCACACAGGTCGGAGAGAATTCCGTCAGCCCGTAACTTTCATAGATCGTGGTTTGAAAGATTTTTTCAAAGCGGTGCAAAATATCAACCGGCAGTGACGCCCCGCCGGAGATACAAAAACGAAGGCTCGATCTTTGGGGAGGGCTTTGAGTGGCCAGATCCAGCAGCCGGATGACCATGGTCGGGACGGCATAAAGGATGGTGCAGGGTTCCTCTTCGATGGCCGACAGAACCTCCTGGGCATTGAAAACGTTCCAGAGCCGTAGGGTCAGTCCCAAACAAATCGAGATATTCAGGGCATGGGTCTGACCGTAAATATGAAAAAGCGGCAGCACCCCCAGGACGATATCCTCCGGTTCCGTATGACGTACACCAGCGACCGCCCGGGCATCGGTCATCAGGCTTTTATGCGTCAAAACCGCACCCTTGGGGCGGCCTGTGGTCCCGCTGGTATAAATAACGGCCAGAGGATCATCGTCTGCCGTTGGAGAGGTTTCAAAATCGATGTTCTTATCGAACAGGTCTTCTAAAGAAACAAACCCCTGCGGGAGGTTCCGCCCTTCTGCAATGCGCAGGTCTATTTGAGGGCAGGCCTCCATGGCCGGGAGGACCTCCTCTAAGAAATCCTTATGTCCGATGAAGGCCCGGGCCCCGGAATCGGAGAAGATATATTTTAACTCACCCTGGCGGTAAAGAAAGTTAACCGGTACGACCACGGCCCCCAGTTTGGCCAGGGCATAATAACCCAGGATCCAATTCAAAGAACTGGGCATCATCAATACGCAAAAATTGCCGGCTTTAATGCCTAACCGGGCCAGTCCATGGGCCAATCCATTGATGCGGTAAAGCATTTCTCTATAAGTGACGGTGCTGTTTTCAAATCGGACGGCCGGATAATCCGGAATACGCTCGGCTGTAGCGGTTAGAAAGTCAGCTAAATTCATTCCCCTTCATACCCCCAAATAGGTCATCATGATCTCCGGCTTTTCTCTTAATTCATGAATGGGACCCTGCCAGCCGATTTGCCCTTTTTCCAGGATATAGGCGCGGTCAGATACGTTTAAAGCAAAATTCGAATTCTGCTCCGAAAGCAGGATGGTCAGCCCTTCTTTTTTCAGGGCCAGGATTTGTTCTTCAATGACTCGGGTTACCATAGGGGCTAAACCTTCCGAGGGTTCATCCAACAGTAGAAGGCGGGGATTGCCCATCAGGGTCCGGGCGATGGTCAGCATCTGCTGTTCCCCGCCGGAAAGGGTTCCGCCCCACTGTTTGTCCCTGGCTTCCAGAACGGGAAACAACCGGTGGATCTTTTCTATCGTCCAACCACCGTCCTGTTTTCTTTTTTGGCCTTTTTTAACGGCTATTTCCAAATTTTCACGAACGGTAAGATCCGGAAAAATGATGCGGTCTTCGGGAACCAGTCCCACCCCCAGGCGGGCGATTTCAAAGGGTTGTTTTCCCCTGACCTCTTTTCCGTAGAGTTTTATGGTCCCGGAACGCGGGGGCGTAAGACCCATGATGCTTCTAAGGGTAGTCGTTTTCCCAACGCCGTTTCGACCCAAAAGGCAGACCGTTTCCCCTTCGTAAACCTCCAAAGAGAGGTCAAAAAGGATATGGCTCAGTCCATAATAGGTGTTGATCCCTTGTACCTCCAAGAGCCTCACGGTTTTTTTTCTCCTAAATATATTCTTTGAACCTCATCGTTGTTTTTAACTTCCTCGGGCTTGCCGCTGAAAATCATCCTGCCCTGGTGCATGACCTTGATGTGGTCTGAAATCCCGAAGACCACGCTCATATCGTGCTCCACAAAGATCAGGGTCAGCCCCCGTTGTTTGACCAGCTTTTGAATCAACTCGGTCGTCTGCCCGGTCTCTCTCGGACTCATGCCCTGAGTCGGTTCGTCCAGAAGGAGCAGGGAGGGGTGAACGGCAAGAGCAATCCCTATTTCCAGTCGCTTTTGGTCCCCATGGGCCAGAAGCCCTCCTTTTAATTTTTTCTTATCCAGAAGACCGACGCTTTCCAGAATCGTTTCCGTCTCCTCTTGGGCCATATTTTGGGCCCGGGAGAACAACCGGTGACACTTGCGTTGGGCCGAGAAAACCGCCACCTGTACATTTTCAAAGGTCGTCAATCTGGGAAAGATATTAAGCCGCTGGAAAGACCTCCCGATGCCCATCCTTGAGATTGCGTAGGGAGGAAGCCGGGTGACATCCCTGCCCTGGAAAATAACCTTTCCGTTATCCGGCAAGAGGTGACCGGTCAGAAGGTTGAACAAGGTGGTTTTTCCCGCTCCATTGGGGCCGATGATCGAGACCAGTTCCCCCTTTTGAATCCCCAGACTCACCTCATCAACCGCGGTCAGTCCGCCGAACGATTTGGTCAACTTTTGGGTTTCGAAGATCATGGGACATCCTTATTTTTTTTCACTTCGGACCTGTTTTTCATCTGAGCCAGTTTCTCGGCAGCGAATCCGACCAGACCGTTCCTCATATATAAAACCAGGATGACCACGATGATCCCCAGGAAGAACATCCAGTAGGTGGTATTTTTAGAGATAATTTTACTGATCAAAATATAGACCCCGGACCCGACGATCGGGCCGGCAAAATGATAGATACCGCCTAGGAGACAAACCACCAGCATATCGGTCGATTTAACCCAGTGGGCATAATCGGGAAAGACGCTCCCGGCAAAAACACAAAAAAGGGACCCGGCTACCCCGAGGAAAAAGCTCGAGAGGACAAACACCGCCAACTGATATCTCCGGACATGAACGGCAATAAATTCCGCTCTCATGGGGTTTTCCCTGATGGCCTGCAGGGTGGTCCCAAAGGGAGAATGAACGATCTTCCATAATAAAAAAAGGCACACCGTTACCACGGCCAGGCTGAAATAATAGACATGTGTAATGGAATAGAGGAGTTCAGGAATAGGGATGGAAACGATACCGTTGTCCCCGCCGGTAAAGTCATACCATTCAAAGATGACGGTCCAGATGATTTGAGCGAAGGCCAACGTCAGCAAGGCAAAATATACGGCCGAGCGCCGCACACAAAACCAGCCCACGATAAGCCCGACCGCGGCCGCGGCCAGGGGAGCCGCTAGGACCGCTAGAGGAAAAGGCAGGCCATACCTGGTCAGAAGGATGGCGGTAGTATAGGCCCCCACGGCATATAGACCGGCAGGTCCGAAAGAAACCATTCCCCCGTACCCCAGCATGAGATTCAAGGCCGTTCCGGCCAGAGCCATGATGAGCATTTCATTAATCAGACTGACCCAGCTGGCTTGAAGGAATAATGGAAGGGTCAGGAGAAAGATCGCCGATACAATCAACCAAAATCCGATGGAAAAAACTTTGGTGGCGAAATTTTTTGTCAACCTTCCCCCTATTCCGGTTTTCCCAGTAAGCCCCAGGGGCGGATAATTAAGACCACGATCATCAGCATAAAGGCGAAGGCCACGGCCAGCTTGGGGATGATATAGATACCGAAGGCGTTTAAAAGTCCTAAAATAATCGCCCCCAGAAAAGCCCCCGGCAGGCTGCCCAGTCCTCCGATGACTACAATGATAAAACATTCAATAATGACCGCCATATCCGATCCCAGGGCCACAACCGACATGGGGGGCATTAAGGTCCCGGCCAGTCCGGCCAGGTAACTGCCGAGCATGAAAACCCCGGTATATACTTTTGGGACATTGATACCCAGGGCATTGGCCATTTCCCGGTTGTAAGTAACGGCCCGTACATTTCTTCCTAAAGCGGTGTAGCGCATCAAAACTATAAGCCCTAAAAAAACGGCCAAACCGCAGCCGATGAGAAACAGGTTATATACCGGGAAGGATAACCCCCAAAGAAAAACCTTTCCATTAACCGGCCAGGGAGCCGCCACGGTTTGATAGCCCACCCCGAAAAGGAACTTGCAGGCGTCTCCGAGGATGAGGATCAAGGCAAAGGTGAGGATGTATTGATAGAGCATTTCCTGGTCATAAATCCGCCGCAGGAGAAAGATTTCAATGATTCCACCGAGTACGGCGACTAGGATAGGAGCGAATAGTAGTGCCCACCAATAGGCCCCGGGGATTTGGGACAGCAGAGATGTCAATCCGTAACAAAGAAAACTCCCGGTCATGTAAAGGGATCCATGGGCCAGGTTCAAGACTTTTAATGTGCCGAAGATGATGGATAATCCGGCGGCGATGAGAAAAAGAACCATCCCCACGCTAATGCCACTCAACGTTTGGCCGGCTAAGGCTTCCCAGGTCACGAAAGGTATTCTCCCCTGTCGATGAGGGTGTGTCATAATATCATTGCGAGGGAGTAAAACAACTAAAGCAATCCTGAAACATATTGAAAAGAAAAAGATTGCCGCGCTCTATTCGGTTTATCGCAATGATAAAAGAGGATTACGACTTAGTCTCGATGCCGGGAGGGGATAGGACCCCTCCCCTTTTCTTGAGTTAATAAAAAGCTACTTCCCTCCTCGTAAGGCCTTAATCTTATCCACCGAGTGATACCCTTCCTCCCCGATGACATCGACTTTAGTGATGTGCGGAAAAGTCAGGTTGGGTGAAAAATCCATAACACCGTACCAGTTAGGCATCATGGCCTGATGATCATAGGCGCGGATGGGAACTTTGCCAACAAAAGTGTTCAGGGTCATCCCTTCCAGGGCGGTGATGATCTTTTCCGTATCCACCGCTCCCACCTTTTCAATGGCGTCCTTTAAGGCATAGACAATAAAATATTGATTCATCGCCCCGTAAGAAGGCCAGAATCCGACTAACTTTTGATGTTTTTCCACAAAGGCCTTGCTTTTGGGATCCTGAATTGCCCAAAAAGGATAGCGGCAGGTAGCCAAAGCCCCCTTAGGATAGGATTCCCCCTTTTTGACCTGATACCAGGTCTCAACATCCCCGGCGCAAGGTTGAATGGCCTTCATTTTCTCATAAAGGCCGAAGGCATAGGCTTGCTTGGTGAAGGCCAGCTCCCCGCCCCCATAAATGCAGGCCAGAAAGAAGGCATCGGCGCCGGAATTGGCCATCTTGGTGATATAGGCCGTAAAATCCGTGGTCCCCAGAGGGGCCCAGAGTTCGTCAATGATTTTGGCATCCGGGACCAATTGCAGGTATTTTTCTTTGAAGGCCTTCAGGGAATTTTTTCCGGTTTCATAATCAAAACCAAGACTGATGATTTTTTTGGCCTTCCAGGTCTTGGCCAGGGCGATTGCCGGGGCATACCCCCAATAGGGAACTGCATTCGTATCAATGCGGAAGATGTAGCGGTGCCAGTTTTCTTCGGTGAGACTTGAGGATTGTGAGATGTTGACGATAAAGAGTTTCTTTTCCCTCTTGACATAGTTCGAGATGGCTAGGGCGACTGCGCTGCTGATGGTCCCGGTCAGAAAATCGGCTTTTTCACTTAACAGTAAGTCCTTGGCTTCTCTGAGGCCCGTTTCGGGATTAAGCTTGTCGTCTCGAGTAATCATTTTCAAGGGCCTTCCCAAGACGCCTCCGGCGGCATTGATCTCATCAATGGCAATCTTACCTCCGGCCTCTGAACTGATGCCGTACATGGACATGGCCCCGCTCATGGAATGGATAAATCCGATGACAATCGGTGTTTTTTCTGCGGCCTGAGCCGGCCCGATCCAGCTAAAGATTAAAGCTATCGAAACCGTCAATACGATGGATCTTATGACTCTTCTCTTCATTGGACCCTCCTTCCTATGAATAAAAAATATGATTCCTGTTGGAACAACTTCTTAAAAATTTAAATCGATCCCCCCTTTCTCTGATTAAGATTCCTTTTACAAATACAACGCATTGGTTATTAAGGCTATGGTAGTGGTTTGAAAATTACAATATTAAATAAATATTATATTTATATTACAGAAAATATAATATATTACCCCAATCTCATCAGGTGAGACCGCAGGTTGACCTTTTGACGGTTCAAGCCCAGTTTGTTTCTCAGCCGATAGCGGTGGATATCGACAGCGCTCTTGGAAACATTAAGAATATCGGCGATCTCCTTGCTGGTCCGGTCTTCTTTGATGAAGTTGGCTATTTGAATCTCTTTGGGGGTAAGATGGAGGTATCGGGAAGAAAGCTTTTGGGAAAAGGGCGAAAGGATCTCTTTTAGGTTGGATTCCAGGATCCCGACAAAGGCTTTGTCTCTGGCGGCTATTTTACTGCTTTTGATTTTTTCCACATAGGGCAGGACGAATTCCTTGATGTTGGCTAAGACCTTTTCTTCCAGTTCACGTCGGTCATCCTCTCTCTGTTTCAGCAGGACCCGCAGGGCCGTATTGAGTTCCTCCAGACTGCGGGATTTGATCTGCAGTTCCTCTTCCCTTTTCTTTAACCCTTTCTCAGCATCCTTCCAGGCGGTTACATCAGTAAAAGAGGCGACACTCTTGGAGGTTCCGGGAATCATCCCGACGGTCAGGTGTACGTTTCTGATCCTCCCCTGACTGTCTATCAGATCGTGTTCATAGTTTCTGGGGGCGGCGTTGGGATCGATACGGCGGAGGTGATGATATTTCTTCATCCGGTTCAGGTCTTTTTTAACCACATATTCGGTCCATTTCTTTCTCCCTTCCCATTCTTCTTTTCGATATCCGGTCAATTTTTCAAATTCGGAATTGATCAAGGAGATGGTCATATCCTCTTCAATGATGATGAGGGCCGTTCCGGTGGTTTCAAAAATGGCCCGGTATAAATTTTCGGATTCCAGCAACCGTTCCTCCACTGTCTTTCGCTCGGTGATATCCATGGAATTGCCCAGGACGGCCGGTTTCCCTTCAAATAGAGTGGAAGTAACGGTTTCCATGATCCAGCGGATCTGTTTTTGTTTGGTTGCAATCCGGAATTCGTAAGGCGATAAACGTTTACCCGAAAGCATGTCCCGGGCGTTACGATTGGCTTCCTTTTTGTCTTCGGGGAAAATGATACTGTCCGCCCTTTTTCCGATTAATTCTTCCTGGGGATAACCGGTATAAGAAGCGGCGATGGAATTAATGACCTGGAATTTTCCATCCTGGAGGACATAAATACCGGCTAAAGAGCTCTCCAATAGGGTCTTGTAAAAATTTTCGCTTTCACTGACGGGCCGCTTCAATCGTTTCAGACCACGGATTTCCTTTTTGAGGAAGCGTCTCTCTTTTTTCAATTCCTCTCGGGTCGCATCTCTTTTCATGGATCGGCCTTTCCCAAGCAACTTCAAACTAAATATATTTTAAATTTCCCTGTTGCAGTTGAGCGTTACGGGTTGTTAGAGAAACAATTACGCTTTCTTACCCCTTAACAAGAAGTAAATGTAGAGATAAATTCTCAGATAATAATATCTAAGAATATAAAAGAAGTATAATGAGGATTAATCGGGTCTGTCAAAGCAATTTTACCCCCGGTTTTGCCCTTGACTTATCTTAAATGCCTTTTTAGAATCATCACCATGGACAATAAAGATGTAGCCCAAATCCTCAGTGAAATCGCTCTCCTCCTGGAACTGTCCGGAGAAAATCCTTTCAAGATCAGAGCTTACGGCGAAGGGGCCCGGATCATCGAGGCCCTGGACATGCCGGTGGCTGAACTGGTTCGAAGCGGCGCACTTTCTCAAATCAAGGGCATCGGCAAGACCCTCTCCCTTCAGATCACCCAACTGATTCAAGATGGTTCCGTCCCTTTGCATCAGGAACTCAGGGCCGCCTTTCCGGAAGGGGTCCGGGAGATGCTCCGGGTTCCTGGACTTGGTCCCAAAAAGGTCAAGGACCTGTTTGAAAAATTGGGGATCAAATCCATAGGAGAATTGGAATATGCCTGCCATGAAAACCGCTTGATTACCTTGCCCGGTTTTGGCCCGAAGTCCCAGGAAAAGATTTTGCAGGGCATCGAACAATTTAAGAAGTTTCAGGGTCGTCACCTTTTTGGCGGTGTCTATCCTTTGGCCTCGGAAATTCTGGAGCAGATCAACAAACACCCTAAGACCCTTCGGGCCTCTTTGGCCGGAAGCCTGCGCCGCAGGATGGAAACCGTAAAGGATATGGACTTGGTGTCCGAAAGCGAACATCCGGAAGAGCTGATGCGCTTTTTTACCAGCTTACCTATAGTGGATCAGATCTTGAGCACAGGACCGACCAAATCCTCGGTACTTCTGGATACCGGCCTCCAGGCTGACCTTAGGGTGGTAGGGCCAAAACAGTTTCCTTATGCCCTCCATCACTTCACCGGCAGCAAAGAACATCATACGGTTTTACGAGCCAGAGCCAAAGCACTGGGTTTCAAATTAAATGAGTACGGCTTGTTTAAGGGGGAAGAACTTATTCCATGTAACAATGAAGCGGATATCTACCGGTTCTTGGTTCTCCTTTACATTCCCCCTGAACTTAGAGAAGATTGGGGAGAAATCGAGGCGGCTGAAAATCATACCCTGCCGGTTTTGGTGGAAGAAAAGGATATCCAAGGGGCCTTTCATTTCCATACCCATTTCAGCGACGGCACTCCAACCCTTTCTCAGTGGGTGCAGGCAGCCGATCAAGCGGGTTTAAAGTATCTGGGCATTTCCGACCACAGCCAGTCGGCCGCTTATGCCGGAGGATTGAAACCGGATCAGCTGGAAAAACAGCGAGCCGAAATAGCTTTGTTGAATCAAAAACAAAACCGGGTCCATTTGTTCTGGGGGATCGAATCCGATATCCTGCCCGACGGTTCACTTGACTATTCTGATAAAGAATTAGCACAATTTGATTTTGTCATCGCCTCGGTCCATTCCCGTTTTAATATGACTGAGGCGGAGATGACCGCCAGGATCATCCGGGCCATAGAAAATCCCTGCACCACGATGTTGGGACACCCGACCGGCCGTCTTCTTCTGGCCCGTGACCCTTACCCGGTGGATATGAACCGGGTCCTGGAGGCCGCGGCCCATCATTCCGTCATCCTCGAACTCAACGCCAACTCCCATCGCCTGGATTTGGACTGGCGATTGATGAAAAAGGCCAAAGAACTGGGGTTGAAAATCGCCATCAACCCCGATGCCCATCATCTGGACGGCCTGGAAGATATTGCTTATGGAGTGGGCATCGCCCGCAAGGGCTGGCTGAGCCGGGAAGATGTCTTCAATTGCCTGTATGTGGATCAAGTTCAAACTTATTTCCGCAACCTGAAAAACACTTCAGTTGGAAAATAATTTGTCAGGATAATACTTATCATTTATAATAGGTTATCTGGATTTTGGAAGGTTTGTCATGCCATTGGAGGGACAACAACGGCCAATGGTCTTTGTTTACATCTCCGAAGGGGTATTTTGATTTGACGAGATATACAGAAACTTTAGAATAAATGGTTGGCACCGCCGCAGGCGGCACCAACCAGGCCACCCTCCACCGATGTCACTGGCTTGCATGGCCTCTGGCCCCACAACCGGCGTGCCACGGGTCAACGCCGCATTAGGCGTACGGAAGGGCAACCCGCCGTGGTACATCGAAAGCGAAGCGAGAAGTCAGAGGCTGATACGCTCGAGAGGAGTCGGAGGCGGTGCTGCGTCTGCTTTGGTCTCCACAACGATTTGAGCGTGAAGAGGGGCCAGATCGCCCATCTCGATGGAGACCCATCGAACACTGTTCCCGAGAACCTCGCATTCCTATGTTTGTGTACTGTTCCAGACAGATCAAGAAAAAAAAGGGGTTAGTAATTGACGCAGTCCACATAGGTTTCTTTTTTCAAACGGTTTAAAAAGATCCTTT
>Ga0154639_133_pt1 | contig 22852 bp, 15 predicted proteins | sample Rifle2008BG13ft_FD_116068 | JGI IMG/M metagenome (GOLD analysis project Ga0154639, IMG submission 116068) | Deltaproteobacteria bacterium RBG_13_43_22 | reverse complement strand
CATAAATAGGTAGCGTGCACACTCGCTTGAGAGGTATTCAACTAAAATATCGTCCATATATATTCTCCCCAGTCATATTTTCATAAGAGATAAAGAAGCTCTTATTCCATTCCTCTAATCGCCCAATTCTGACCATTCCCGTTGTCGAAGTCATTGCGTGTCGAATGATCTTATTATAAAAAACTCCAAATTTGTTAAAAAGGACCTGATTTTATAAAATATCGCAGAATAAAAAAACCCCATCTCTCCCTTCTAAGAAATGGGGTTCCATTATTCTTCCATCGACACTCCTTACAAAAAGGTTGCCAACAAGAAAACTTAAATGAGTATTAATAAAAAAATATAACTTATTGTTTGGTAAAAGGCAATAATTTTCAAGAATCTTTGATTAATTGCCATTTGAACTCTTGTCTTTTTTCAAGAAAGGAGTTTTGAAGAGTTCAGGAAGAAGTCTTTTTTACCTAAAGTTCTCTTTACGAATTATTGTATTTGATCATCCTGGTTCAAACCGGACACGACAAATTTCTTTAATTTCCTAAAAACACCGAAGCCCACATGGTCAATATTTCCATGTTTCATGTCTCAGAGGACTTTTACTCAACGTGTCACGAAAATATCTCCACCTTGGCATAAATTTGTCCATATAAGTGGTAAAGCGATCATTGTGGTGACGTTCCAGCAGATGCACCAGTTCATGAACGATGATGTACTCCAGGCATTGAACGGGCTTTTTCGCCAGTTCCAAATTGAGCCAGATCCGTCGAGCTTTGACGTTACAGCCTCCCCACTTGGTTTTCATCTTCTTAATGCCCCAGTCAGCAACCTTAACACCCAAGGTCTGCTGCCATTTTTCGAGCAGTGACGGGACCAGGGCTTTCAGTTGCGTGCGGTACCATCTCTGTAAGACCTTCTCTCGCTGGTCGGCATCGAATCCCGGCCGCACATAGAGATCCATGACGGCCTTGTTGCCGAGCACCACCTTGCCAGCACCCTTATGCTCGATCACATTCATCCGGTAACGCTGACCGAGAAAATAGTGGCTCTCTCCGTTGACCATTTCTCGTTGGGACTGTCGCGGCTGGGCGTCAAATTTCTCCCGTTGTCGCTTGATCCAGCCAAGCCTTGTGATCACTGCCAGCCTGACCGCATCATTGCTTACCGCCAATGGTGCCGCCACCCGTACACGGCCATGGGGAGGGTATACACCCATGTGCAGGTTCTTGATCGCTTTTCGCACAACTTCGACGGGTATGCCGCCGACGGTAATTCGATGTGTCTCAATATTCATGCTGGTTTTTCGCCAATTCCAGAATCTGGTCCGTGAGTGCTTCATCATCCTGAAGCACAGACTTGATGGCCAGCTTAACCCTCTTCACTTTGAAGGAATTACCACGCCAATCGTCCTGCCGGCTCTCGTAGATCGCATGATCCATATGAAGGGCCAGCGCTTCATCTTTACCAAGGTTATCATACAAGGCACGCTTGGCGGCCGTATCCAGTGCCGTGGGATATGCATACCCCGCCGCGGGGTTCTTTGCCTTTTTTGTCAGCCCAACAATCCTCGCCAGGTATTCCTGGTAATCCAGCATTTCTTTTCTGCGTTGCTCGATCAGCGCATCCAGCAGTTCCGACATCTTCTCGTAGTACTTTGGGTTAATAGGTTGCTCGTCGATGATCAGCTTGCGGACATTATTCTCGATGGTCTCGGCCACCGCCTCCCTGTTTTCGCGGATCCCCTTGGGTAGGTCCATCACCGCATCGGCGCCGCGCTCAACGATGAGCTCAATCAACGACAGGTCATCAAAGGCTGAAATCTTTTCGCTTTCCTCTGCTCGAATATAGGTGTCGATCAGGTGGCGCATGGCGGGCTCATACAGCTTGAGATCGATGTAGTCGCCACTGGCCAGTTTTACCTCATCACGCACTTTATTGAAATGATCCACCTCGTCCTTTATGATCCCAATCTCCGCATCGGGATAACCGGCCTTTTCGATCTCGTCGGCCATGTTGGCATAGGCGCGAAGAAGAGATGCCGTGAGCTTGTACAATGTCAATCGCTTGGGTTCGTTTTCCTTGAGCTGTTCGGCGTTGCCGGACCCTCTGGCGCAGAAATAACGCAGGTATGCCGCCGTGTCGCCGGGCGCCTCCACCGGTTCGCAAAGCGCCTTAACGGCTTCCCGCGCCTCTTCCAGATGCTCCCGGGCCTTGGTCAGCCGATCCTTCAGCAGGCCGGCCACATCTTCCTTGTCATAACCGTCAAATGCCCCTAAAGTGTAATCCTTGACGGCTCCCTCCAGGCTTTTGAACAGGTCCTTATAGTCGATGATATAGCCATATTCCTTATCATCGCCGTCCAGGCGGTTCACTCGGCAGATAGCCTGGAATAAACCGTGGTCCTGCATTTTCTTGTCGATATAAAGGTAGGTGGCCGGAGGGGCGTCGAACCCGGTCAAAAGCTTATCCACTACGATCAGCAGCTTCATCTGCCCCGGTTCTTCAACGAATTTCTTCTTAACCTGTTTCTCAAATAACTCCGACTTATTAACAGCCGTTTCAAGGGCTTCGTTGAACCAGTTGGCCAGCATATTCTGGTAAATCTCGTATTGGCGGAGCCTTTCCGTGTACCCCTCGCCGGATTCCTCACCCTTGATGTCGGCGATTGTGGGACGATAGGATGTGACGATGGCGCACTTGCCGGCCAGTTCGGTTTTGGCGAAAAGCTCATAGATCTTGCAGGCCTGGTAGATACTCCCCGAAACAATCATCGCGTTGCCGCGGCTGTCCATCAGTCTTGGCTTCTTGGCCATGTCCATCAGGATGTCGGCCACGATCATTTCCAGCCGCGATCTTGAACTGAGGACCTTCTTCAGAGTGCCCCACCGCTGTTTGAGCTGAGCCTTGGCAAGGTCGTTGAGTCCCCTGGTTTTGATATCGAACCATTCGTCGATTTTCTTCTGCGAGGTGATGTTCTGGTCGATGTCTCGCGCTTCATAACGCAGATCGAGGACAACCTTGTCCCTTACCGCCTCGTCGAACTTGTAGGTGTGGATGTAGCTGCCGAACACCTCGATGCTCTTTTGCTTGTCGGCCTTCAAGAGAGGCGTGCCGGTGAAACCGATAAATACGGCGCTCGGTATGATACCCTTCATCGCCTTGTGCAGCTCCCCGGACTGGGTGCGGTGACACTCGTCCACGAAGACGAACAGGTTCCCCTTGGACCGGAATCCCGGTGGCAGCGCCCGTTTCAGTTCCGCGATATAGCCGGGGATGTCTCCGACCTCTTCCCCCTCTTCCTTTCTGCCGAATTTTTGGATCAGCGAGCACACAAGCCACGGCGTTATGGCGTTGAGCGTTGCGATCAGGTCCGCGCCGCTCTTTGCGCGGTAGATGTTTTCATTGACGCCCATGAAAAACCTCTCAATCTGCTCATCCAGCTCCGTGCGGTCCGTGATGACGAGCACCCGAGCATCCGCAACGTGTTCCCGAATCCATTTGGCCAGCCAGATCATGGTCAGACTCTTGCCGGAGCCCTGGGTATGCCAGATGATACCGCCTTCCTGCCGCTTCACGTGCTCCTGCGCGGCGTGCACCCCAAAATACTGGTTGTGACGGCACAGCTTCTTGACGCCAGCGTCGAAGACAATAAAGTCATGGATCAGTTCAAGGAAGCGGGTTTTGTTGCAGAGCTGGGCCAGTGCCCGGTACAGCGGGTTCTCGATGGGGTCCTGTTCCTTCCAGGTAAGGTAATACTTCTCCGGTGTCTGGATCGTCCCGTAGCGCAATCCCTCAGTGTCGTTGCCGGCCATGATCCATTGCATCGTGGAGAAGAAATGCTCAATGAAGACTTTTTTCTGATTGTCCAGATTCTGGCGGATGCCCTCGGCCATCGAGACGGTGGAGCGCTTCAACTCCAGCAACCCCAAGGCAATGCCGTTGACGTAGATCACGATATCGGGTCGCTTATTGTGGGCTTTGATATCCGCTCCGAGGATCGTGACCTCCTCGGCGATGGCGAAGTCGTTTTTCTGCGGGTTTTTCCAGTCGATCAGCCAGATGGTCTCATAATTTTCACCGATGTCTGGCCTCACTTTCACGCCGTAGCGGAGCATCTCATAGACGTCGCGGTTACGGTCGTAGAGGCTCTTGCTGGTGTCGCCCGCTGCACGGGTCAGCAGATGCAGCGCCCTCGTAATCAGTGCGTCATCATAGCCCTGTTTGTCCCTCAGGAACGTCCGCAGCAGTTCCGGCTCTACGTTGCTGTTACCTTCGCGATCCGTCCAGTCACCGAGATACGCATAGCTGAGACTTTTCCGGAAGAGCTTCACGACGCGCCGCTGTGTTTCTTTTTCTTTCTGGCCGACAGTGCTCATATCATGCCTTCACCAATTTGAAGCTGATCTGGTAGCGGTAAAAGTCGATGGTCGGAACCACCGACAGCGCCCTGCGAATTTTCTGATCGTCCTCCAACGCGATGATCACACCTTTGACGGTCTGCCCCTCTTCGGCCAGCTCCTCCTGCACATAACCCATGTAGCGTAGTGCCTGACCGACCACGACATCGCTCGCCCGGCCCTTTTTGAGTTCCACTACCAGCAAGGCTTTTTTGTCCTTCCTGACGGCGAGAATATCCAACGGTCCCGTATCAGTCTGATACTGCTGTCCAACCTTTTGTCCGTCTTCCTCGAAGATGTCGTACTCCTTTCCCAGGTCTGTCTGTGCCCAGTTCTTGACCAGAAAGTCCTCAAGGTGGGTTTCCATGACAAAGGCAGCCGGGTCCTCCACCGTTTCGTCGGTCGATACCACTGTGGGCAAGGGAAGACCACCAATCAACTTCTCGATCTCGTCGTGGTACCCTGTTACGTTGCTGATCGTACCAATCGATCCGGTGGAATTCCTTAGCGCCTCACTCATGTCGGCGCGATCAATGGTTTGATTTAGCCAATGGACGGGGCGCCTGTGTGGAAGCACTCCATCCGGATGGTAGATATAATCACCGCTAACTTCTCCTATCATATAGCGACCGGTTCCATCGGGGCAGAGCACGACATCCCCATCTTTGATGCCCTTCGCAACCGTCCACAAGAACCCGCATCTAAGACCAGCGCCGATCTTTGATTTATCTGGGTGATCTGCAAGAAAGACGGGGATGAATTCCTTATTAAACGCACGCCAATCCTCGGGAAGCTTTCCGGACAAATCTTGATGGATGTCGAAGTCCGCTCCGATGAAGTTCCCGGAAAAACACTCCGCTGCATGGACGCTCCCCCTTCCCAACATGAATCTGTAGTAGTTCTTCATTTCAACCTCATATCAATCGGGTTTTACCTGTCAATAACTCCTGCATCATCCCTTGCTTAAGCAGTTTGGTCTTGTCACGCCGGACTTCCAGAGCGTCAATCTCGGCGTCCATGTCGGAGAGGACGGCGGCGATGGCTTCCTGTTCGGCGCGCGTGGGGGGGAGCGGGATGAGCATTCGTGCAATCATCTCCCTACGCACCGAATCGACCGATGACTTTGCAGTCCTCTGCATGATGCGACCATAGAAGTGGCTACTAAAATAGAGGAAGAAAAAGTAGCCGCAAATCCGCTCGCTGAATTCCGACAGGCGGTAGACGCGTTGATGTACGTCAAACTTGCCCTTGATATAGTGGAAGACTTTGCCAGTTCCAACGCCGTCGCCCGCAGTTAAGACTGCCTCGCCGTCGAATGAATAGCTATTGATACGTTCAACGGTCTGGGATCGCACAAAGAACGGATACTGACCGTCGTCAACGCGATCCTGAGTGTTTCTGCTGCCCGTAGTGATGTGCGCAAGTTCCTCGATGAATTCGAGATTCCAATCCTCCGGAATCACTCCTACTTCGGTTTGCTTGTAGCCGGGCTTGAATTCAAACCCTGGCAGACGCTTTTTGCCGGTCAGGAGCTGCTGCATGGCGGCCTGTTTAAGGTCGCGCTTCTTGGCGATAAGCCGATCCAGTGCTCCAATCAGAGCATCCACGTCCCCCAGCGCCTCGGCGATGGATTCTTGTTCGGCTTCGTTACGTGGTAGTGGTATCGCAATTGACAATAAAGCAGAAGAACTAATGTGAACGACTGCATCACCTTGTCCTTTGCTTGCCTTTTGACGAGCAACGATTGGTGCGTTGAACAGATAGCCGAAGAATTTTGAGTGCCCTTTGTTGGGGGTGAGGATAACAATGTCTCCGCCAGCGTAGGCCTCTTCATCGCCAACAAATGCGACACATTTGCCGATTTCCTCCTTTGTTTCTCCGGATCCCGCGAATAGGAGGTCACCTTTCTTTAGCCTCTTGCTCGACTTCGCAACTTCCGCAGAAATCCGACTGTTAAAGGATCGGATGACGTCGTTGTGATGAGTATAAATTTCCCCATATCGAACGCAGTGGATTTCACCACTTGTAGCCTCATCTTTGCGAATGCCTTGGCCTTTGGAAAACGTACCCAATGATCCCATTGGCAATGCATCCCAATCCTCAGGAATTACCCCTACCTCGGTCTGCTTGTAGCCGGGTCTCACTTCCATCTCGCTCCCATCTTCTTGAGGTGTTCATCCACACGGGCGGCGAGCGTTGCGACTTCGTTTGTGAGCTGCGGCAGCGGGGTGGCGTAGCGTTCGGCCAGTTCCCGGATACGGCCTGTGAGGGCCTGCGACACACGGTCCAGTTCGCTCTGCATGGCGGCAGCGATAGTTGCCAGCCATTTGTCGTCAACGACGAGGGTCTTGATCTCGGCCTCGGTGAGCTGGCCATACTTGGCTGCAACTTTGGCCTCCAATTTCTTCTGCGCATCTTTGACCCGGCTGTTAGCGTCGGCTTCCTTCTCGATGAGGGCGAGGTAGTCATTCAGAACGTTCAGCTCATCCGCAAATTCCGTATCGTCCTTGATTTCCTTGATACGTGCGGTTACAGCGGTCTTGGTTACTTTCCCTTTGTCATTTATCACCTCGGCCAGCAACCCTTCCTCGCCGCCATGTTCCTCGGCCATTTCTACCATACTTTGCACGATAGAGGCAGCCTCTGATTCAAAAATCTCAACCGTTGCCTGCTCAGTGGCGAAGTAACGAGCGACGAGCAACGAAACAGGAATCAGGTCGGCCTTGAATTTCTGTCTTCCGACCATGAAGTCCGGCTTTTCCTTAATCTTATTATCCCTATCATCTATGATGAGCCGGGGTTTTATAGCTTCTTTCCAGCCATCACTGACAATCATATACACATCATCCTGCATGGTTTCTGCCCAGTAATCCATCAGGTGTTGATAGACATCGTAGGGATCGATCAGCCGGGCCTTTTGGAAGGTTCGAAGCAAGTCCTCGGAGAGAGTATCGATGAGCGCTTTGGGGTGATTGCCTTTGACTATGTCCGTGAGGCGCGGGGCATTAGCGGCCTTCCACTTCGCGAAAAGTTTGTTGACGGAAGCGTTGAACGTGGTGAACTCCGCATGGCTGAAAATGGCGGACTTGATGTCGGCCAAGGGTGGCTTCAGGCGGATATAACCAGGGCGTCCGACCGACTCGAACAGGAGCGGTCGCAGGCTGGGGAAGATTTGCCAGTACCTTTCGAGGTCGTTAATATCGCGGTCTGAGATGCCTCCACGCAGGTGGCCGTCGATGTCCTGCAGGTCTTCCGGCTCGGTGCTGTCGATGTAGCGTGGCAGGTTAAGGTTGAAGTCGTTCTTTGGGTCGCTGATCTCCGAGAGTGGTACCAGGCGCGAGTACTTGGGAATCTCCACCTGTCGGGTGAAAGTATCCACGATCTTGTGGATATCCTGGGCGCGTAGGCGGTTCTTATTGCCGTCCTTAATGAAACCCTTGGAGGCGTCGATCATAAAGATGCCATTGCGGGCCTGGGCGTTCTCCTTGTCGAGCACAAGAATGCAGGCGGGAATGCCGGTGCCATAAAAGAGGTTGGCAGGCAGGCCGATGATACCCTTGATGAAGCCGCGCTTAACAATCTCCTTGCGGATTACAGCTTCTGCTCCGCCGCGAAACAAGACACCGTGGGGATGGATGACCGCGCCCTTCCCCGTGCTCTTAAGACAGGCGAGAATGTGTAAGAGAAAAGCAAAATCGCCATTCTTCTTCGGCGGAATCCCGTAGGCGAAGCGATCATAAAGGTCATTGGCTGGGTCAAAGCCGTTGCTCCAGGCTTTTGAGGAGAACGGGAAATTGGCGACGACGAAATCGAAAGTCTTGAGACGTCCATCGTTTCCTTTGAAATGCGGGCTGGAGAGGGTGTTATCCCTCCAAATTTCTGCCGTGGGGCAGTCATGTAGGATCATGTTCATCCTCGCCAGCGCGGCAGTGGCGTTGTCCATTTCCTGCCCATAAAGGGCCAGGTCGAGGCCGGTTTGGCTTTTTGCTTCGTCGTGGGCCTTGAGGAGGAGAGATGCTGAGCCGCAGGTTGGATCGTGGGCGGACTGGCTGGTGCTCTTGGCGTGGCCGATGCCGATGACTTTTGCCATGATCCGGGAGACCTCCGCCGGGGTGTAGAACTGCCCCTTGCTCTTGCCCGACTCGGTGGCGAAGTGACGCATGAGGTATTCGTAGGCGTCGCCCAAAAGGTCGTCGCCCTCGGCACGGTTGTTGCGGAAGTCGAGGGCCGGCGTGTTAAAGATGGACACCAAATTTGAAAGGCGGTCCACCATTTCCTTTCCTCTGCCGAGCTTCCCCTCGTCGTTGAAGTCGGCCACATCGATGACCCCCCTGAGACCGTTGACCTCGGCCAACTTACCGATGATCTTATTGATTTTGTCGCCGATTTCCTTATCGCCCTTGAGCTCCACCATGTCGGCGAAGCCACCACCCTTGGGAACGTCGAGCAAGTAGCCCTTCTGGCTGGTCGCCTTGTCAGAGACATACTTCATGAACAGCAGTACAAGGACGTAGTCCTTGTACTGCGAGGCATCCATGCCGCCACGCAATTCATCACAGCTTTTCCAGAGAGAGGAGTAGAGTTCGGATTTCTTTATGGCCAAGGCGCCTCTTTTCCAAAATGACAGAATAGTCGCGGAAAGCTTACAACATCATGATTGATTTGAAGAATATTATGTGGATTCTATACTCTTCTTTGGATGGTGTCAAATCCGGAAGTTAAAGGAGCAATCAAATTTCACATTAAAGGATTATTGGTTGAAAGAGAGTAGATAACAACCAAAGGGAATTAATAATAACCTATTCCTGTACCATAAGGGGGAAACCCATTTACCCCAACCCACCGAGTAGGGGGGCGCGGGGAGCAGCAGCCGCCCACCCTAAACGAAGAAAAACAACGAAGGCAAAGGACCTACGGAAAGCAATAGAAACAGGGCAACGAAGGGAACCAACGAAGCTAAAAAACCCAAGGGCAGCTAAAACCATTCTGAGAATAAGGCCCGGCGATAGAGCAACCAACCCCGTTTAGGCGGCCTGAGACCCGCAACCTCATTTGGACAAGTAAAAGCCAAAGGAGACCAAGCTGAAATAAAACGATCAGAACAAGGGACATAAGGCAAAAGACACTCTGGAATTTAAGGGCTGGTTGGGGAAACCTGTCCGGATTTTTTGTTTGATGGAAATGGTCGGGACCGGTGGGAATGAATCCGGTTGCCTGGACATAAAAACCCATCGTACGGCTAAAAGGTGGGACAAAATTCGAATAAAGCCAAGATGCGAAGTCAAAAAAGAAAAGGACTTAAAACCATAAAACGCTTTAAGTCCTTTATTTATTTTCTTTTTATTTGGTGCCGGAGGTCGGAATTGAACCGACATGACCGCGAGGGTCGGGGGATTTTGAGTCCCTTTACTGTGGTAGTCGAGTCTCTCGCGGGCGTGATTCACCTTACTATACTATGCTCAGTTTCAACGACAAATCTTCAATTTTCTGAATTCATCGATTCCAAGGATTTGGTCAGTGAACTCGACAAAAAAACCTCTCCGCCACAACTTGACAAGAATAACCTCTTAAGGGATAATACATTTCATTGATTTGATTAGGAATGGCAACAATATCATATTGGGACTCCCTTACTGGCTTCCCAGGACTAAGAAAACAGCCCCCCACCCAACTGACACACCACCTCTCAAGATTACTCTTCAGAGCCTTGATCTTGAGGCATCCTTGGGCGACTGAAGTCCCTTCCCTATACGCGAAGGGACTTTCTCTGGTAGGTGGATCAAGGGGATGTCCGCTCAGCTATTGGCAAGATCAGACCGTTAAAAAATTAATTATTGTGTTTATAAGATTTCCAGGAATAGGCGGACCGGCCGAAAATCCGCAATTCACTTCCGAGTCTCCTGGAGAAACCAAAGGCATCGCAGAGTGGAGGCAGGTTATGTCAAAAAGCTGGATTCCTGACCAAGTTATTTCCGGGTATACATTTAAGGAAAAGGATTTCGAAATTGCCAAATTGAAATTGGCTATCGTCAAAAGGAACTTTAGATTTATTGATTTTTACGAGACCCTCTCAAAAGATCCCAATTCAACAATAAAAGAACTTCGATTGCCTGATGAATCGCAGGATGACTACCTGAAACGGTTAATCGTGTTAAACGCGCAAGGAGTACCTTTCTTTGGAGGGCGGGCCGCTGAATTTGGTTTTTTTGAACGCTTCATTACCATTACGCAGGAATATTGGGGAGCAGCCACATCGGAAATTCTTAGCCTTTTATATCCAGGAAAAGATCTGGACAATCTTCACCCATTAATTGCCAAAGGGCTTCCGCTCTTGTTTTATTCCCCCGGGGTTGAAGAATTTGGATTGGCTTCTGGGTTAAAAGGAAAACTGGGCTATCGCAGATATGAGCCGGAAATATCAGGGGATGTAGAGCGATTCGAGAGAATATTAAAAATTGATCTTCGGAAAAATCCGACCCAATTAATGCATGAATTTAAAGCCTTCCTGGAATACGAAAGGGAATATTTAAATGGAGGGAAAAAATATGAACCCATTATGGAGGAAGTATTAGGCATTGATGGGGGTAAAAATTCTTCCGGGTTATTTGATTGGAATGTTAATGATGTCCAGGCGTTATTGGAAAACGGAAAGCTTATGATTGCAGGGGAAAAATATGAAGCCCTGGAAAAATTATTAGTTGATGAAGGGAGGAAAAAGTCCAATCGGTTATTTGATTGGGATATTGATAATAGCAGGTTTCGGGATGAAGCATGGGAACAGTTAAAGATTTGGGATTTAAGACGGAAAAAGGAAATAGTCAGAAGGAGAGGTAGTGGTTCAATCTTCACCGAAAGGAGAACTTTCGGACGAATATCCAACGAGTTGAAAATGACTGAAGACTCGGTAAAAAAGCGTTTCTTTCGGGCATATGAGATAACCCAGGGGCTGAAGTATGATATTGAGAAAAACCGTGAGTTATGGATAATCCGCAAGTGCGAACTGGAAAATGAATGCGGGACCTGCGAAATCCGGGATGACTGTAATGATCCATGCCCGGATGTCCTGCGTTTTATTGAACAGGATCAAGTTGCTCCGATTTATGCCGTGCCACTTCTCCCCGAAAAAGATGAAAATCCAGAAAAAGGATAGAAAAATAGATTTATTTAAGTGAAAAGATTTGTGTTGGGTATACTGTTGGGTAATAAAAAGGCTTAGAGTATCTTTAATCTCTAAGCCTTTGATTTTTTTGGCTCCCCGGGACGGACTCGAACCGCCGACCAAGTGGTTAACAGCCACCCGCTCTACCGACTGAGCTACCGGGGAATACTTAATTATTTATCTTTATTTCTCTATGTTAACCTCTCGGACTCGAATCCCGCTTCCAGCGGGATTAACAGCCACCCGTACCCCTCGATTGAGCCCCAGCGAAATCCCGCTAAAAGCGGGACTGAGCTACCGGGGAATACTGACAATTTTGGATTTTAGATGGCGGATTTCGGAATAGAAAATATTTTTTCCAAGTGGTTAATTATATAAAATTATTCTTCTTTTGTCTCCGTTTTGGTTGGGGTTGATTCTGTCATTCCCTCCATTTTAAGCAGTCTTGCATATTCCGCATCCACCCTTGTCTGAATAGTCTGGATTAATTCCGGGGTCAGGTGGCTGAAGCGCCTCTGCTGTTTCAGATATTCTTCCACCGGTTTGGGTTTATTGTTTTTCCGGACCACATATTTCCCTTCAATGACTTCAAACAGGGGAAAGATATTGGTTTCCACTACCAAACGGCTGACTTCAATAGCCAGATCCGTTCCATGTCGCCAGCCCGTCGGACAAGGGGAATAGACATGGAGATAGGCCGGCCCTTTAATCATGGCCGCTTTTTTGGCCTTGTTCATCAGGTCCAGATAATAGGCCGGTGAAGCCGTGGCTACATAAGGGACGTCATGAGCAGCCATAATGGCCGGCAGATTCTTCTTCCAGGTTGTTTGACCGGCAGTGATTTTCCCGGCCGGGGAAGTGGTGGTCATGGCCCCAAAAGGGGTGGCACTGGAACGCTGGATACCGGTATTCATGTAGGCCTCGTTGTCCAGACAGACATAGAGAAAATCATGACCACGTTCCATGGCCCCGGATAGGGATTGAAGTCCGATATCCGCGGTTCCGCCGTCCCCGGCAAAGGCCACCACGGCGATCTTTTTCTCCGGGATACGCCCTTTGGCCATCAGGGTCTTTAGACCGGCTTCCACACCGGAAGCCACCGCTGCGGCATTTTCAAAGGCCACATGGATCCAGGGCACGGCCCAGGCGGTTTGGGGATAGGGAGAGGAAATGATCTCCATGCACCCGGTGGCGCTGACGGCAATCATGGGACTGCCGATGGCCTTGGCCACCATACGCAAGGCCAGAACTTCCCCGCAACCCTGACAGGCCCTGTGTCCGGATACCAGGGGTTCTTCTTTGGGCAGGGTCTTGGGCGTAAATCTTTTGAAATCCTTTAAGTCTTCGGTAATCATTTCTCTCGCACCCCGATCATTTCGTAACGCATCTCTTTTTGGGTTTTCGCATATCGTTCGGCCTTGGCCGCCATTTCGGCAAAGACCTCCACGGTCAGGTCCCGGCCACCCAGTCCGGCAACAAACTCAGCCACATACGGCCGTTCCTTTTTTTCAAAAAGGGCGGATTTGATTTCCAGACCCACCGGCCCGCCTACACCACCCGGCACCAAGGCCCGGTCCACCACAGCCAGGCACTTGGCCTCTCGAATGGCCTGAAAAAATTCTTTAAATGGGAAGGGACGCCAGAGTCTTATATGGATCAGTCCTACCTTCCGCCCTTTCTCACGCATGGAATCCACGGCCGTCATAGCGGTTTCGGTGATACTGCCCATAGTCACCAGGAGGATCTCGGCCCCTTTGGCCTTATAGGATTCCACTGGTTTATAGGTCCGGCCGAATATATCACCAAAATCCTTCCAAACCTCCGCCGCCACCTTCTGAGAGCCGATCAAGGCCTCCTCAACCTGTTTTTTCACTTCGATAAAGACTTCCGGACTGCCGAAAGCCCCCATGGAAACAGGCTGATCCGGGTCAAGACGCAAGGTCGGTTTAAATACCGGCAAAAAGCGGTCAACCGCTTCCTGATCGGGCAGTTCAATCGGTTCAATTACATGACTCAAAACAAAACCGTCCAGGTTGACCGCCACCGGCAGTAAAACCCTTGGATCTTCAGCGATCTTGAAAGCCTGCAAGGTCAAGTCCACGGCCTCCTGTCCGTTAATGGCAAAAAGCTGCACCCAGCCGCAATCCCGTTGGGCCATGATATCGCTCAAATCGTTCCAGATATTGATGGGTGCCGAAAGGGCCCGGTTAACTACGGTCATGACCAAAGGTATTCTCATGCTTGAAGCAACAAACATGATTTCGTGCATCAGGGCCAGCCCTTGGGAACTGGTGGCTGTATAGGCCCGTGCTCCAACAGCAGCGGCCCCAACGGCGGCACTCAAGGCCGAATGTTCCGATTCAACGGGAATAAAAGCGGCTTTAAGTTCTCCATCGGCCACCAACTCGGAAAGGTGTTCCACAATATGGGTTTGAGGCGTGATGGGATAGGCCGAGATCACATCGACATTGGCCAACTTGACCGCTTCACTGACGGCAATGGAAACCTCCATGCCTTTTTGAATGGGCATATCTACTCTTCCTCCGCAATCATTTGGATGGCCTCTTTGGGGCATTCCCGGGCACAGATACCGCATCCTTTGCAGTAGTAGCTGTTCCAGTCATAAAAACCGTCGGCTCTCTGGTTATAAGCCATGTCCGGGCAAAAAATCCAACACATCCCGCATTTAATACATTTTTCCTGGTCGGTCACCGGCCGTATCTTGGAGCGCCAATCTCCGGTTTTAAACTGCCGGGAATTGCCCGCTTCCAAGATAGCACAGCCCAGAGGGACCTCTTTCCAGGGATGAAGGGCATCTATTTTAGCCACGCTCGTTACTCCTTGATAATGGTTTCGTCAAAGGCCCGTTGCATGGCCTTTTTGTTCCTTTCGGCAATCTTTCCAAAACGAGCATCCAGAGGCCTGTCCATGGATTCTAACCGGGTAATTCCAGCCGCCCGAATCAAGGCCCCCAACATCGTTGTATTGGTAATCGGCACTTTCATCTCTTCCATAGCAATCCGGTCGGCATCCACCACAGCCAGCCGGCCTTTGAACCCATAGTCTTTACGGATTTGTTCCCAGGTCTTGGCCGTATTGATCACCAGGATGCCTTTAGGTTTCAACCCGGAGGAAACATCCACGATATCCATCAGGGTTGGATCGAGCACCACCACGATGTCCGGTTGATAGACCTTGGAACGGATGCGGATCTGGTCTTTGCTGACCCGCAGAAAAGCCACTACCGGTGCCCCGCGGCGCTCCGGTCCAAAACTGGGAAAGGCCTGGGCAAACTGCCCTTCATCAATCGCGGCCAAGGCTATTAATTCAGCGGAAGTAACCGCCCCTTGTCCACCCCGACCATGGAATCGTACTTCTGTCATCGTTCTGTTCCTTAATACTCTTGGGGTATTATAAATAAAGGTTGTATTTTAATCATAATCGGAAGATTTTTGTCAAGGGAATTTTATCCCGGTCTGAAATTTTGATCCATCTGACTTTTTTCGAAAAATTTTCAAAAACGGAAGGGAGGGATAACTTGCCGGTTGCATGACCAAAAGGAATGAAGTATTGTCTAAAGAAAATTATTTCCCGGGAGGATATCTGGAAAAAAAAGCGTTTAAGAATCGAACGGGTAAACCCTGGTAAGGAATGTGGAGGCCTTGCGCATGAAGAATCAAAAAAAGAATAAAGGTTATAAGGAAAGGACAGTAAAAATCCGGTTGATCGTTTATATTGGTTTATTCTTCTTTTTTTTCGGAATGGGTGCGACCTATGGGGATGACTGGACACCTCTCCCCTGGGGGTTGAATCTGGAAGAATTAAATCAGGCCTTTAAGGAAAAAAATAAAGCGGGCCGGATCCAGGAAGATAAGGATCGGCCAGAAATTGAACTCCAATATGCACTGACCAAATCCTTAAAAGTTAGAATAGGAAAACTGAAGGCCCTGCTCAGTTCAACCGATCCTTCAAAACCGGGCCGGCTTTACGGATACGCTTTTGAAGGAAAGTTTTTTGGGAGGGTGATTTTTTTCAAGGATCATCCGGAATATTTCCCGGAAACGGTACCCAGAACCTTAAAAGAAAAATATCCCCAGGGAAAGATTATCCGAAGCTTTAGCACAGATCGCAGTCTTTCTTCATTTGAATACAAAACGGACCATTTATATGTTTTTTCAACGGGAAATGGGGTCTTTTTTTACGAACCGAATATCTTGGAAAAAGCCATAAGAATGGGGCAAGGACAGATCAACCTGGAAGAACAAAGGTCACAAAAAGAATTGTGGGAGAAAACATCCGATCGCCACTAGAAACCGCCGGTATTATCCACATTGAATCCAGGGAAAATTATGTTCGTGGTTCAAGTTCGGTATTAGCGAAATCATTTTTAACGCCGTTTGTGCCCGCGAGCAGCAGGACTAAAAATAGGGAAATAAATTCACATGGCTGATTGGCTTGCACCAACCACCGAAGCCTTACAGGCCGGGATTGTTGCCGAGGCCGATGAACGGACCTTGATCCTGACCTCCGGCGGGCGGCTGGCCCGGCAGTTGCGCCATTCCTTCCGCCAGGACCGGATTAAAAAAGGGTATTCCGGCTGGCTGCCTCCTAAGATTCTGAGCTTGAACGCCTGGCTTCAGGAAACCTGGCGGGATTCCTGGCCGGAAGAAACCCTGCCCTCTCCAATAAAAATTCTGCAAATTTGGGAACAAACCGTTCAAAGTCTCAATCTGCCCGAGGGGCTTTCAGCGGATATTCAGCTTTATCAATTCTTGGATGAAACCTATCGGGTAAGGATTAGAGATAAAATCCCTTCCTTGGCCAACGGGTATGCCACCCCCCTCATGGCCTGGCGGGAAAAGATCTTCCGGCGCTTTGAACAAGGGCTTTCCGACCAGGGGTTCATCCATCCCTCCGTACTCCCCATAAAAATACTTAACCCAAAGATCATCGGGACTCGAAGTCTATCTGAAAAGATTTTACTCATGGGATTTGAATTCCCTGCCCCTATCGAATCGGACCTGTTGAAGGTTTTAAAAAAACGATTTGGAGCGTTTTCCTGCTTAACCAAGAGCAATCAGGAACCGGATCTTTCAGCCGTCAGTCTGCCTAATCAGGAAGAAGAGGTGGTCTGGCTGGCTGAGCAGGTTTTATTGGCCGCTAGGCAGGTCCCCTTGCATCGGATCGGGATTGTAGTGCCCAATCTTTCCCAGTATGCGCCTTTAATCATTTCCGCTTTCCGGGAACTCATCGGCCCTTCGATTGACGAGGAAGCGGGAAATTACAACATTTCCCTGGGTCAGTCCCTATGGGATCATCCTTTGACCCAGGCGGGGCTCCTGCCCTTGCGCCTTTTTCTGGAAGGAGAACCCCGGACCTTGCTCCTTTCTCTGCTCCTTTCCCCTTACTATCGAAAATGGAGTAGGCATCACCCTCAACTGGCCCAGGCGGACCTGCTCTGGCGGAGGGATTCCGTCGATTCGGGAATGGATGCCCTTGTTCAATGTCTTACTCATCACCATTTTTCCGGCTTATCCGATATGAACCCTTCGGAAGAAACCCTGGTGTCCCTGTTAAAAAGCTTGAATTCACCTCTAAAGAGCCCTGTCCATTGGGTGGAATCCCTGTCCCATTGCTGGCGACGCCTCGGTTTTCCGGCCATTGCCCTTCCGGGCGAAGAAGGGGTCTACAAACACCTTCAGCAATGCCTGAAGAATCTGGCCGACGATTTAAAGGACGAAGCATTGGACGGTTCCCGATTTTTCACCTGGTTGAAAACCCTGCTTAGTCAAACCCTGGTTAATGAACCCGGTTATGAGCATGCCGGTATACAGGTTCTGGGCCTGATCGAGGCCAGGGGACTGGCCTTTGATCGTCTCTTTCTGACCGGTCTTTCCAAGGGCAGTCTGCCTCAGCCGGTTCGAACTTTTCCTTTTCTGTCCCCGGAAGAACGCCGGGTGGTTCAAGGGGCGACTTTAAAAAGCCAGTTTGATTTTGCCCGGGTTGCTTTTTCTCATCTCAAAACCGTTTCCCCAAAAATGACGCTGACCCGACCGGAAGAAGAAAAAGGAGATCCGGTTCCTCCGTCACCCTTTTGGCCGACTCATCCTGAAAAGGCGGAGCGAAATTATTGGACCGCTCCAGGAATAGTCTGGTCCCGGGCCGAATGGCTCCAACAAACCATTCAGGGGATACAAAATTATCCCCTGCCCTATCCACCTTTGGAATCATCCCTCTCACCAGTCCCTGTGATTTCCAATCGCCCGGAAACCACGCCGGAAAAATTTCCCCCTCGACCAGGGGGAGTTGAATCGCCTCTTTTGACCTCAACCCTTTCTGTCACCGCAGTGGAAACGCTTCTGGCCTGCCCCTTTAAATATTTTGCCGAGCGATTGCTGCGAATCGCTCCTCTGGAGGAAATTACCATAGGAATTTCTCCCTTGGAAAAGGGCGAAACCTTACATCAGATCCTGGCTTTAATAACCAAAACCTTGCGGCGGGAGGCAATCCCCCTTACCGACCAGAAGGCGGTTCAAACCGTATTGGCACACTGTGTACAGGAAGGGCTCAAAGATAAATCCAATAATCCTCACTGGCTCGTAGAAAAATGGCGACTCCTCGGTGAAGAGGAAGGGCTGGGCGGGCTTTTGGGTACCTGGATGGAAATGGAAAGGGCACGCTGGGAAAAGGGCTGGCGCTGGGAAAAGGAGGAAATCTCCTTTTTTGATCTCCACTTTCCCTCCTGGTCGTTTTCTGTTCGAGGCCGCATTGACCGGATCGACCTTAACGAAACCCTGGTCGAGGTCTGCTGCTGGGACTACAAGACAGGCACTATCCCCCCGCCCGGCGACATCAGCAAAAATTTCCTGGCCCCCCAGTTACCCTTGTATCTCCTGGCGTTGAAAGCCCTGCCCGAATGGCAAAAAAAATCCCTGCTGGGATTCCGGGCCGGATATGTCGGCCTTAAATCAGAGGGTGAATTGGCCATGAGGGAACCCTGGCCGGAGGCCTCGCATTGGGAGACCTGTTTGTCGGACTGGGAAAAAGAAATCGGCCGGATCGGAAATATAATAAAGGAGGGTGATTTTTCGCCTGATCCCAGGCCGGAACCCAGAGGAAAGAATCAAGGGGCCTGCACGTATTGTCCATATAAAGGCATGTGCACATACAGGAAATCAGCTCAAAGTTGAAAAGGGAAAAGGAAAAAACGTTCGGTGTTCAGCGTTCGGCGTTCGGCGTTCGGCGAAAAAAAATCAACCTGAAAAGTCCATGGGAATTACAAAACATGAAAAAAGGGTTCTTTATTCCGCAATCCGAAATTTGAAAGTTGAATCCTATTATCGCACTATCCATGACTAAACAATTACCCGATCTCTCTATCCGTAATCTGGTCCTTTCCCCCGAAGAAAGCTTCCATGTGGAATCTCCGGCCGGGGCCGGGAAGACCTCTTTGTTAACCGCCCGTTTTATCCACTTGTTGGCTCAAGTGAACCATCCCCGGGAAATCCTGGCCTTGACCTTTACCAATAAAGCGGCCAATGAAATGCAGGAAAGGATCCAGACTATCCTTCATCAGGCCAAGACGGATGCTGTTTCTGATTCTGATTGGATAAATGAACTCTTGCTGTCCGCCCGGAACGCCCTGAAAAAACATAAAATCCACCAACATCTCATCCAGGCCTCTGACGGTCTGCAGATCACGACCTTTCACAGTTTCTGCAATCAAATCATCAAACAGGCCCCGGTCGAAGCCCAGGTCCCTCTGGAAGCGGTCATCCTGGCCGAGGAAGAACAGGATGAATTAATCCGGGAATCACTCGGACTCACCCAAAAGACCCTGATGGCCTTATCTCCCTTCGATCCAAACCGAAAGGCCCTGGAAAGGATTCTTCTCTATTTTAATAACAACTGGAAGGCCCTTTCCTCCGATCTGGCTCAATTAACCGCTCAAAGAGACCTGCTCACGGATCTGCTCAAGGTCGTCCAGGGACACCCCGACCCGGTTCACCTGGACCTGGTGTTAAAAGAACGATTGGGATTTTTAATAGGCCGTCATCTGCAGATATTAAAAACAAATCTGGAATCCACCGACCTCGGGCGGCATTGGACCCTTTATTATGATCATCTGGTTGCCAAAGGGGCGGCCATAGCCGCTCAATTGCCGGTCCATCTGCCCGGCAGCAATTGGGCGGATCTTCCGGCCTGGCAGGGGATAGCCGAGCTGTGCACCACCAAGAACGGCACGGCCCGAAAACAATTCGGTCCCAAAACGGGATTTTATTCCGGATTTAAACAAACTCCCTGGGCGGATTATCTGGAATCCCTGCCTCAATCGATTGTGGAATCGCTGCACAAAATCAAATCATTCCCTTCCCCGGAAACCTCGCCGGTCGATGTGGGCTTGCTTTTTGATTTGATCCTGCTAATCAGTCAGGTGGTGGATCATTACCGCCGGTTATGCCGGAACCGCGGCGTCATCGACTTTGTCGAACTGGAACAGGCTGCCCTGCGGGTCCTGGGCAGCGATGAGGCCCCCACGGACCTGCAGCTCATTCTCGATCAACGAATCAACCATATCCTGGTGGATGAATTTCAGGATACCAGCCTGAACCAATGGCTGCTGATCCAATATCTTTGTGCCGGCTGGAGCCCGGGCGACGGCCGGACCCTTTTTATCGTCGGGGACCCCAAACAATCCATCTATGGATTCCGCAAGGCCGAGGTCTCCCTTTTCATGAAGGCCAAAAACGGCCTTCCCCTGCCGGGTCAGGGCCTATTGCCTTTGAAATCGTTTAATATCAGCACCAATTTCAGGTCCCGGAAAGAACTCATTGCCTTCACAAACGATCTCTTTTCCAAAACCATTATGGCCCTTCCCAACCGGGAAGTCGATGAGGTCCCCTTCCTGGAAGCGCAACCGGCGCCGGAAATGTTGAGCATGGAGCCCGGTACGATCAAGCTGGCCCTTTTCAGTAAAGAAGAGGATTCCAATGCGTCACGGCTCAAAGAAGCGGCCTGGTTGGCCGGGGCAGTAAACCAAACCGCTCAAGATCCCCGTTCGGGTTCGATAGGCATCCTGCTTTTTGCCCGCACCCATCTGCCCCTATACCTCAAAGCCCTTTATGAGCAAGGATTACAGGTCCAGGTGCAGGAAGGGCTCAATCTGGAAGATCGGCCGGAGGTTCAGGATCTGCTTTCCCTGACCCGGGCTCTGGTTCGACCCCAGGATGATCTGGCCTGGGCTTCATTGGTACGTTCGGCCTGGTGTTGGGTGGGATTGGATGATCTGTTTCAAATCTCCCGACTTCCAGAGCCATCCTTTGCCGAGAAAGTCATGTCCTTTGCTCAAATGCCGCAAGCCCAGGAGTCTGTGAAAAAGCTTGGAACGGTTTTTAACCATTATCAAAAACAGGTCGGCCGTCTCCCCCTGCATCGGGTGGTGCAGAAGATCTGGGAAGAGTTATCCGGTCCGGAGCAGGTGGCCGGACGTTACGGCCTGTCCGGTGTTCGAAACGGCCGGCAGTTTCTGCAACTTCTATTTCAGGCGGAAAAAGGCTTACCGGAAGAAACCTTATCCCACCTGGAATTTCTTTTGGCTTCGGCCTATGCCCCGCCGGATCCTTTGGCCTCCCGCTCCAAAGTGACCATCATGACCGTCCATCATGCCAAAGGCCTGGAGTTCGATACCGTCTTCCTGCCTCACCTGGACCGCAATCCCCTGGAGGGAAGCCAAAGAGAGGATCTTCCCTATATTTTGGAGCGGCTGCCCGGAGAAAGGGAAGAACACCTGATCGGTTTAAAACCGGATCGCCGGACCCAAGACGATCCGGGGGTTTTGGGACTCCTGAAGGACCTGAAAAAAGCACGCGCCCTGGGAGAGGCCAAGCGGCTTTACTATGTGGCCCTGACCAGGGCCAAAAAGAACCTTTGCCTGAGCGGCCTTTTTTCCGGGAAGGATGAGGAAGAAAAGGCCCCGAAACATTCCCTGCTGGAGTATCTTTTTAACCATCCCGGCAAAGAAAAATTTCTGGAGATCGAATATGACCCGCAATTCCCAGAGGAGGTTAAAGAGCTAACCCAACCGATAATGAAAAAAGAGTTCCTTCCTTTGGACTTTGTTTCCGAACCGGTTCCCTACCGGATCATCCTGCCTTCGGGACTCCATGAAGAGGACCTGTTTCCGGAAGAAACCGATCAGACTGAACATTTTCTCCAGGAAGAATTCAAAGGGCCTTTTGGAATGGCCCGGGGTACGGTTATCCATCGGATATTGGAACACCTGGGGAGGGGAAAGGACCTTCCCACGGAAAAGTCTTTGGTCCAAGCCCTGATGGCAGAAGGCATAGGGGATGAAGCGGCCCAGGAAATGGCCCCCCGGATATTGGCGGAAGTGGTCGCCTGCCGAAAGGAAGACTTCTGCGCCTTTATTCTCCGGGGCGATCACCCCTTTTCCGCTTGCGAATGGGCCTTGGAAGATCAGGTAGATGAACACACGGTGAGAAGCGGAGTGATTGACCGTATCATTTTTGACGGTCAAAAGTGGTTCCTGGTGGATTATAAGACCACCCCTCTTCCGGAAGGGATGACAGTCGAAACCTTCTTACAGGAGCAGGCCGATTTGTACCGGGGACAATTGCTGGCCTACCGGGAAATGCTGGCCCACGCCCGCTCCCTCGATCCGGCCCTCATCCGCCTTTTCCTTTATTTTACAGCATTGCAAAAGGAGTATGAAATCAAAGAATAAATGCCTCTTAATAAATTTCTTTACAAATTAGACAGTTATGTTATAATATTTCTTACAGTTTTACTTCTATAAATACCTTTCTTTAGATCTTAAGGAGATTCATGGCCTGGATCCATATCTCAAAAGATCCACCCGAGCAAACACCCGTTGACTTCACCTACGATCCTCAACTGATAGCCAAACCTAAAACCTTCCCCGGCCACCGCTGGCATCCGACAGAAAAGCACTGGAGCTTCCCGAAAACCGACGGAATACTAGAGATGATAACAGAAATATATACCCACGTCAGCACCCGAAACATTGGTAGGATAAGAAGTCCGCTTGATAATCTGGATTTAAAGAAAAGAGTGGGAAACAAAAACAACCATTAGTCAACGGGAGGCCGGTGGGGCGTCAACTGCGGGAAATATTTCAATTCGGAAGTATTGATGCAATGGCCTTTGCCGCCCATAGCGAAAAGAGACGCAAACGTGAACCTCCCCCAGATTGACGGACACTTAAAAATGGGTACAATAGAGCCGAAAGGAGTGTCCGATGAAGAAGAGGAAAGTTTTTAGC
>Ga0154639_128_pt1 | contig 30013 bp, 27 predicted proteins | sample Rifle2008BG13ft_FD_116068 | JGI IMG/M metagenome (GOLD analysis project Ga0154639, IMG submission 116068) | Deltaproteobacteria bacterium RBG_13_43_22 | reverse complement strand
AAAAAATCCTTTTTCTATAAGAATTCTGTATATCACAACGTAATTGGTAAAGGGGTTTTTCAACAGACCCACAGTCCCTATCAACTGGCTCCTTTAGATGTCATGGTAGGCACGAAGGGTCTTGAACCCTTGAACTCTACCGTGGCATTGGATTAAGTGATTAAATTTATTATATATTATCATGGTAGCAAGGTAAAACAAGGCAAAGAAACAACAAAGGAAAAAGGGGGAGAAAGGAGAGAAATCTTTTTTCTTCCCTTTTGTTTTTTTACGGTGTTTTGTATTAAAGCGGTAGCAAACTGGTAGCAAGGCATCCGCAAATATTTCTTCCTGTAATCGTGCAAGTTCCGTTTGTGAAAAATCGGAGGAGTACAAACGAAAATTCTTTAAAATGGATTTAAAATATTTGACTTTTTCTCATTTAGGTCTAAAATTTGCCTACTTTAAATAAGGTTTCTTGCTGTCAACCCCTAACAAAGGAGTTTTGATGGAAGAATAATCGACCCCATTTCTTAAAAAGAGATGGGGTTTTTATTTCATAGGGCTTATTAGCAAACCAAAAGAAAAAAGGAGGCGATGATCATTATGGCAGAGATCACGACAAAAACCCAGATGGAAAAAATACGGGGTTTTGAAAAGGGATTCATGGCGATTCACTTGATTAATTTAGGCGATAAGTTGGGGATATGGGAGGCCCTAAATAAAAACAAAGCCGGACTGACGACAGCCGAATTGGCTTCCCAGCTTCACTTGCACGAGCCCTATCTAAAATTCTGGTGTCAGACCGCCTATCATATGGAAATTCTTGATAGTGATGGTGATGGACGATTTAGACTCCAACCCTTTTTGGAAGAAATTCTGGGAGACAAAAGCCATGTCCGGAATTATCTGGCCAATATTTCAGCGGATGTCGATCTAATCGGCAAAGGAATGATGGATCAGGGAGTGGGTTGTTTTCAGACCGGGGATTCTTTGAAATCCTTTGCCGATTTCGAATCATCCCGGATGGCCTATGCCACCACCAAGAATATTTACCTGGCCTTTCTTTTCATGATCCTGCCCAAGCATGAATGGCTGAACAATCTGCTGAAAGAAGGAGTTAGGGTCCTGGATGTGGGTTGCGGGGACGGTTCTCTGGTCATCCAGTTGGCTCAGGCCTTTCCGCAAAGCCGGTTTGTTGGCATAAATCCGGACGGCTACGGCATTGAGATGGCCAGGGCTGCTATTAATGAATTGGGTCTGGGAGACCGGGTTTCGGTGGAACAGGTCGGCGGAGAGACATTGACTTATAAGGATGAATTCGATCTGGTCAGCATGGTGGTTACCCTGCACGAAATTTTCCCGCCTTTTCGTAAGGCTGCCATGGAAAAAGTCTATCAGGCGCTGAAGCCAGGTGGAACCCTCTTGATCCTTGATTTTCCTTATCCCAGTAAGTTGGAAGACTTCCGGAACCCCATGTATGATTACGCCATCCTGGATCAGTTTTACGAAATGTGCATTGGAACCATCCACCTGAATGTGGAAGAACAAAATGACCTGATTCGGCAAGTCGGTTTTAACAGCCTTAACCGGGTATCCATCGGCAAAGGCATGTTCGATTTCGTCACGGCTAAAAAATAGGGTTAATAAAAAATACTGTTCTGTGAAAATGATTTTCACTTTTCATGATGCTCCTTGAATGAGCGCTAATAAAAGAAACAGGTCCAAAGACAACTGGATAGAAAAAGGTTTCACTGCCTGCTTATTTAATTTGGAGGCTTTTGAATATTTCGAATAGTAATTGATAACCGTATGGGTATCTTGCACCGTTTAGTAGTAGGTGTAACATATTCTGTCCGGTGAAATATCGTTCTATTGATTTTAATTGACTTTTTGATGGTGAAAGGATAGAAATTCCCATGTAATATTAAACTGTTTCATTGCTGACAACTCTTAATTAAGGAGTGTCCAAGTAATAACTAACCCCATTTCTCAGAAGAGAGGTGGGGTTTTTATTTTAAAGTTAAACCAATCCTCAAATTAAAATACAAAATGAGGAGTTTGGCGAAGGGGGAATCCATGGCCTAATGGTGGTATGCTGTCAAGGGCAAAAAGATTGGTCCGGTTGAGACAGATGAACTGAGACGGTTACTTCAGAATGGGGAAATTAATCTCCGGACCATCGTGTGGCAGGAAGGTATGAATACTTGGCAGCCTCTCGGTGAGGTGGAGCCACTGAGAGCACTCAAGGATGCCATACCGCCCCCCTTCCCCCAGAAACTGTTCCTGAACCTTCAATCTATCCTTTGGCGGGCCGTTGGCTTCACATCAGGGACTGGTGCGGACTGGGGTAATCATGATATCTTCAGTTGGGAATATAGAGATAACTATAATCCCATTCAGACACCCGAACCAACTACAATGCTTCTTTTTGGTCTTGGTCTTCTTGGACTTGTAGGTGTGAGAAGGAAACTTAAGTAAACAACCCCGGTTCCATCGGGGTTTCATAAACCATGGTTCTTACCTTGGTGATAGCAGGCAGGGTCAATAACGATCCTGCCTTTTTTTATACTTGACTATAATAGCTTCAGCATGGTATTAAGTAAATAGATATTTACTTTTATATCGTAACATATTGAACTTGAATTAAAGCCAAGGAGGATAAGGAATGAAGAAGATAATGGTATTCGTCATCGCAGGGATGTTTTTATTCGCACCGCTAGTCAATGCAGCAAATGCTCCTTCACCTGGACCAGCACCAAGCGCTGGTGATGGTGAATCTGAGGGAAGTGAATGGGGCGGCTTGGGCGATATGCTGTGTGATGTATTTCCTGATTTGTGCCAGGGTGTTGGGCCGGCACCAAACGCGGGTGACGGTGTTCCTGATGGAAGTGGTTTTTAATACACCTCCCTTACGCTTTAAGTAGACTTAACTGTAATCAGTAAACTTGTGGCAGGGTCAGCGATGGTCCTGCCTATTTTTTTGCCTTCCAGACATTCAACAACATCTATTACCCCGTCTTTAGCCAATTTCCAGAGCTTATCCCCACATTATTTAGTTTAGTTAACCCAAATTTTTCTCTTAACTCCTCAATGGAGAGTACCTCGGGTTGCTTTTGGACCACTTCAATGGTGATTCTTTCCTGTCCAGGAAGCCCAATTTTACGGATATATTTCTTCATTGGCGGTCTATTGATCATCACAGGAGAAGAAAACCGTGTAATTGGACTCTCTGCAGATGGATTTGATTGAGATACATCCGCAGGGATCTGCTTTTCAACCTCAGGATTTCGTGCAGACCAATTTACTTTGCGTGCTGGCTGGTATCGCTTTTTGGCCTTGACTGCTGTCAACTGGGCTCATTCGTCAGCCCAAGGCTTTCCATGATCAGATTCTGGATTCTGTAAAAATTCGATTCAATAAAGGCCTCTGAACCTATGAGCTCGATTTCATTTGTAAGACGATTGCATGTAATTTTGGACATAGGAATCCCTTCCATTTTGATTTACTTAGTGATCACGTTGGATTTTTACAGCGGATTATCCAGGCTATTAACATTGTCATACCGGTAAAAAATCCATTCCCGGGGCCGCCATCGCCATCCAAACCTTTGGCGACTTTCTGGGATTCAACCCCCACGGCCATGTTCTGGTTTATGAAATTCAAAACCCTTTTCCTAACGGCCATTAACAGGGAGAGCTTTTAGGGGCAAAGTGGGAGGACCTGGACCTTGAAAAGAAACAACTCCACATCCAGAGGACTTTTAATAATGGCCGATTCTTTCCTACCAAAACAAAGGGGTCAAAGCGAAAAATCGACCTCTCCCCTACCCTCTTGACGGAGTTAAAAAAATGGAAGCTGGCTTGTCCCCCGACCGAACTCGACTTGATTTTCCCTAACAATGCCGGGGGACCGATTGACAAAAACAACCTGATCAAACGGGAGTTTGATTCGGCTTTAAAAAAGGCAGGGATCGAAAGGATAAGGTTTCATGACTTAAGGCATACCTACGCAAGCCTCATGATTGAACAGGGAGAGAATATCAAGTACATCCAGACTCAGTTAGGTCATTCCTCTCCGATGGTTACTTTAAACGTTTATGCTCACCTTATGAAAGAGACCAATCAAGAGGCTGTCGTGAGGCTTGAGAACACTATTTTTGAAGAAGATGGTAGCAAAATGGTAGCAGAAATAAAAAAGGACTTAATCCAAAATGGCTAAGTCCTTGTTATTCATGGTAGGCACGAAGGGTCTTGAACCCTTGACCTCTACCGTGTCAGGGTAGCGCTCTCCCCCTGAGCTACGTGCCTATATCTGTATTTATTTTTAATCAATTCTAACCTAACGTGTCAAGCAAAAACCTGGAGCACACTCCATAAATTTTATCCACAATCCTCTTGATCCCCCGAAAGGGACTCCGATCCAGGATCATGACCAAAAAATTAAACCCCAAAAAAACCTTTGATGAATTAGAAAATAGGCCGTGTTCCCTTCCCCTCGAAACGGCCAAGAGGGTTTTTGACCAATTTTCCGAGTCGGCGGAAAGGATCAGGTTAAAATTTTCAGGCCCGAATAGATGTAATGAAACCCAGAAAAGAGGGTAAAGATTAAAGTCAATAAAACCAGTCCTTGTCTTATCCAATCGGAAAAATGAATATAACCGGAAGACAAAACCAGTAAAATCAAAAGCAATTGAAAAACGGTGGTCATCTTGCTATAGACGGTTGGTTTAATTTCAAAACGGATTTGAGTAAGGAAAAAAATACTGACCCCCAGGACAATCACTACGTCCCTGCTGATGACAATCACCGAAAGCCAGACCGGAATCTCCTTCATGATGGCCAGGGAAATAAAGGCCGTGGACAATAACAATTTATCGGCAACGGGATCCAACAAAGAACCCAGACGGGTCTTCTGAGAAAACCATCGGGCCGTGAATCCATCTAAGGCGTCGGTTACCGCAGCCCCGGCAAAAACCCAAAGGGCCTGATTAAAAGAACCATTGATGAGAAGGATGGCAAACCAGGGTATTAGGACAATTCGAATCAGGGTCAAAAAATTAGGGATCGACATGGTTTCATCTTCAAGTTAAGAATTCAAAAATTTTTGTTCGTATCCTATCAAATTCCTGGGGAGAAAACCAGTTTAAATTCTTTTCCTTGGCCAACCAGGTCAACTGTCTCTTGGCATAACGGCGGGTATCCCTCCTCAACCGATCAAGGGCCTCTTTTAAGTCCAGATTTCCTTTTAACACCTCGGTTAAGTGGCGGTAACCAAGGGATTTCATGGACTTTAATTCTGGTCCATAGCCTTTTTCCAATAACTCATGGACTTCCTTAAGAAATCCTTTGGTCATCATGTCTTCGGTCCTGGTATTGATCCTCCGATAGAGAACTTCACGGTCCAGAGAAAGGGCAATCCAGAGGATTTCATATTCCTGACCGGTCTTCTGCTCCCATTGCTGCCATTCCGAAATGGGCTTGCCGGTCATTTCCAATACCTCCAGTGCCCGGATTAAGCGAAAGGTGTCATTGGGATGAATCCGGCTCGAAGCCAAAGGATCGGCTTCTTTTAAAGCAGTCCAGAGGAAATCAGGACCATAGGCGATTGCTGCTTTTTGCCATCGTTCACGGATCTCCGATTTTGGTTTGGGACAGGAGAAAATACCCCTCTGCAGGACCCTTAAATATAGGCCGGTTCCTCCAATCACCAGGACGGGAATCCGGCGGAGATGCAGGTCTTGAATAATCAACCGGGCTCGATTTTTGAACTCAGAGGCATCAAAGGATTGGTCAGGATCGATGATATCCAGTAAATGATAAGGGACCTCCTGTCGTTCCGATAGAGTTGGCTTGGCCGTTCCGATGTCCATAAAACGGTAAACCTGCATGGAATCGGCATTGAGGATCTCTCCCCCCACCTCCCGGGCCAGTCGGTGACCGAGACCGGATTTCCCAACCGCGGTGGGTCCGGTTATGAATACTAATTTAGGGCGATCCATGGCAATTCTTTTGGATAATCTTTAAAACCTTGAGTAGGCCTTCCTTCCCTTGAATCTTCGACTCCTTGACCCCTTGAACAGGAATAGCGAGCGCATTCCCCGCAGCTTGCTGCGTGGGTTAGCGAGCGAACTACAACAAATAAATCCTTTCCTTGCCTGGAAGATTCCCTGCACCTTGGTGCAGGGAGCTTCAATCCTTTTTTATAATTATTTCCTTTTGAATCTTTTTTCAATTTCTTCCCAGGAGATCAAAAACCATAGGGGACGGCCATGTGGGCAATGAGAAGGGGATTCGGTTTGATCCAATTGAATTAATAAGGCTTTCCATTCCTCCGGGTTTAATACCTGCCCGGCACGGATGGCGCTGTGACAGGCCAGAAGTTTTATCAGGGACTGCTGGAAATCTTCAGGCGTTGATAAACGGTTCCCCGCCTTCATTGCTTCCAGAATTTCCTTCAAGGTCTCTTCCCCTTGCCCTGAATTCATTCCTGCGGGTATGGATTTTATCCAAAAGCTGTTTCTGCCGGCCGGGGTGATCTCAAATCCGAGGGCACCTATTTCCGGCTGGATCGATTCAATATCGACAACCCACCCGGGAGGAAGTTCAACCAAAATGGGGATAATGAGATATTGAGAAGAGACCCCGCCGGTTTGCCATTGTTTAAGGTATCGTTCATACAGGATCCTCTCGTGAGCCGCATGTTGATCGATCAACACCAGGCCGCTGGTCGTCAGGGCCACCAAATAGGTCCCATGAATCTGACCCAGTAAGGTTAATCCGGAAAATCCTCCTCCCCTGCCGACCTTTTCTCCTTCTTCCTCCATTTCATCTATGGTCAGAGGGGTTGTTTGATCCTGAGAAAAAACCTCCTCTCCGGACCCAAAATCCAAAGTGGCCGGACCCTCTATTGGGGTTGAAGTAGCCAGAAATTGGGGGATATCGGACTCCTTGAACAAAAAGGGTTGACTGGGAGGCGTCGTCCAGTCCTGAGAAAAAAATTCTTTTTCCATCCTCCCCGGTTTAGGCACATGGGATTTCAAAGAGCGTCCAATGGCCTTTCCGACCAGCGTTTGAATCCAGGCGGTTTGACTGAAACGCACCTCTTGTTTGAAGGGATGGATATTGACATCAATCAATTCCGAAGGAACTTCCATCCAAAGGACCGCCGTGGGAAAACGCCCCGAGGGAATCATACCGGCATAGGCCCGGAGAATCAGGGGGTATAAAAGAGGACTTCGTACCCAACGCTGGTTGATGATAAAGGCGATATTCCTGGAGGAATTTTGATGATGGTGAGGCGGAGAGATAAAACCGTAAATCCGGATCCGGTCCTCCGCCAAATCCACCGGAATCAATTCTTTTATTCTTTCCGGACCCCATAAGTCCTGTAAACGAAGGTTCAAGTCTTGGGCCGGAAAGAGTTGGAGGACCTTTTTCCCGTTATGGGAAAGTTCGAAACGAAGCAAAGGGAAACCCAAAGCCACCCGTTCGAGAGCCGTTTGGATCTGGTTCCACTCGACCCTGGGACTTTTTAAAAATGCCATTCGTGCCGGTGTATTATAAAAAAGATCCAGCACTTCCACCGTTGTCCCGGAAGTCCCGGCCACTTCCTCCAGACCGATCTTTTTCCCTCCCCAGATTTCCAGGCGATGACCGGAACCCTCCCCCGAAGGAATGGAAATGATGGACATCCGGCTGACCGCAGCAATGCTCGGCAGGGCCTCCCCCCGGAAACCCATCGATTTAAGGGCCATCAGGTCGGCGTATTCCCTAATTTTGCTGGTCGCATGCCGTTCGATGGCCAGGAGTAAGTCATCCTTGTTCATGCCCCGGCCGTTGTCCGCCACCCGGATAGAGGTTTTTCCGGCTTGATGGATATCGACCTGGATGTCGAACGCCCCGGCATCGACGGAATTCTCCAGCAATTCCTTAACCACCGATGCCGGTCTTTCAACAACCTCGCCGGCGGCAATCTGGTTAATCAGGGATTCAGAAAGAATTTGGATCAAACCGCCCATGGTATTTATTTATGGATTCCTTTTTTTCTTCGATTCTCCCTTCTATATAACACAGGCCTGATTAATCGGCCATGAAATTTTCAAATAAACCCCTTGATTTCCCTTCAGGGACTGGGGTATCTTTTATTTCCAAGGAGGGCTGCTCAGGTTCTTCTTAACCAAGGGCCTCTGCTGAAAGAAACGCCTTCTTCCTCATGCGGAGGCCCGTTATTTAATACAAAAATAGGGTTCGAGGATTCCAAGCTACCGGCTCGGAGAGTTTCGAAGGGTTCAAGGGATTAAACTTCAACCCCTTTCACTTGAATCTTGGACCCCTTGACCCCTTTAATTCTATAGTTATTATCAGGAGGTTTGAACCGAATGAAACCTGAAGAGGAAATGGTCTTAAAAGTGACCAAAGAAATCGTTATCAAATACATTGAAATCGGCCGATTGCCCATAACAAATTTTGACGAAGCCTTCCGGAGCATCCACAAAACGGTTCAAGAAACCGTTCGACCGGAAAAAGGATAAACAAAAAAGCCCGCCACCCCGATTGATAATAAATGGACAAATCCAATTTAAGGGATGATCAAAAATGTCCAGAGGTAAGGCATCCGAAGTCCTGAGGAGTGAGGCGTACCCTTATGTACGCCGCAACAAGCCTGCCCCGACGAAAGGCGGGGAAGGATGAGGGAAACGCAGCAGATGGGCGTTTTTCATCATCCCTTTAAGGATAGAGGACTTTCCTCAAGAATAATCCCTGAGCCGGGGCCATTTCTCCGGCCCTGGAACGGTCTTTGGAAAGGATAATCTCCTCCAGTTCTTCTATCGGGGTCCTTTTTAAACCGACCCGGATCAGGGTTCCCACCATATTCCGGACCATATGCCTTAAAAAACCGTCGGCTTTAAACCTCAGTCTAAAACCGCCCCAGGGCACGGGGAGGAGCAAGGCCTGAGAAACGATGCGCACAGCATGGGAAACCTCGCTTCCCTTGGATTGGAAGGCAGAAAAATCCTTTTCCCCTTTCAAGAAAGACAGGCCGGCCTTGACCAGAGAAACCTCTATGGGTTCCTGCACAAACCAAACAAAGTGACGTAAAAACGGGGTGCATGGAGTCTGATTCCAGATAAAATAATCATAGACCTTGGCCTTGCTGGAATATCGGGCATGGAAATCCGGTTCAACCTGCCGGACCTGGCGGATCAAGATATCCCGTGGTAAAAGGGCCCGGAGGGCCGCTTCAATTTTTTCAATTCTCAATTCAGAGGTCGTCCGAAAGCTGGCCACTTGTCCCCAGGCATGGACCCCGGCATCGGTCCTCCCTGCTCCGAACAGGGAGACCGGTTGCTGGGTTATTCGGGTCAGAATTTCTTCAATCGTCCCTTGGATGGTCAGGTCTTCCTTCTGCTTTTGCCAGCCTTGGTAACGAGTCCCGTCGTAGGCGATCAATAGACAAATGTTGCGTTCCGTAATAGCCATAATGTCTTATTGGTCTATAGAGTCTATTTGGTCTGTTCGGTCTTCCCCGTTCGTAGAGGAAACAAAAAAAGGGAAAGCCCCTTGGACCTTCCCTTTTATATCCTGAGAATTTTTAACCGGCAAGGCTAACGTTTTGAGTACTGATAACGAGCCCTGGCTCCTTTTTGACCGTATTTTTTACGTTCTTTAACCCTCGAATCCCGGGTAATAAAACCGGCTTTCTTCAACACCGTTCGAAGTTGCGGGTCATAAACCAATAAGGCCTTAGTGATTCCGTGTTTAATGGCCCCGGCTTGACCGGAAAGACCGCCCCCGGTCACATTAACCAGGATATCAAATTTTCCGACGGTTTCCGTCAATTCGAGAGGTTGAAGCACAACCATCTTGGCCGTCTCCCGGCTGAAATACCGGTCTATGGGTCTGCCGTTAATCGTGATCTGTCCTGCCCCCGGTCTTAACCAGGTACGGGCGATGGCCAGTTTCCTTTTTCCTGTTGCGTAATATTCTTTGTCTGACATATTCCCTTCCATACCTTCGCAGGAGGTTAAGACACCAATACGGGTTGTTGGGCCTCATGGGGATGAGCGGCCCCGACATAAACTTTTAATTTTTTGTTTAATTTCCGACCAAGGCTGTTTTTAGGCAACATCCCCTTGACCGCCTGGCGAAGCAGTTCTTCAGGTCTTTTCTCTTTTAACTTTTTGGCTGTAATGGATTTAAGACCGCCGATGAACCCGGAATGACGGTAGTAAACCTTTTGGTCCATTTTTTTCCCTGTTAAAATAAGCTTTTCAACATTAACCACCACCACAAAATCTCCGGTGTCGGCATAGGGAACAAATCCGGGGTTATTTTTTCCTCTCAGACGTTGGGCCACATCAGAGGCCAGCCGGCCCAAGACCTTTCCCTCGGCATCAAAAAGACACCAGTTTCGATTAATTTCATCCTTTTTGGGTATATAGCTTTTCATGGTTCAATAACTCCATAATTTAAAAGGGTATTTATAATTTAAAAATATGTTATTGTCAACAAAATTATTAGATCCACTTGAAAATTTCTTTTAAGTAGGATATATATTTTTCTTATAAAGATTTTTGGAGGCTTTTTCCCTTGGTAGAAAAAATCACAAATCCCCTTGACCCTCTTCAAAACTCCTTGGTATATTTTTTTAACAATATTAATCTGTTAAGACAGTCACTGACTCATCGCTCCTATGTAAACGAACACCCCGGAGCGGAATGGAAGCACAATGAACGGCTGGAATTCCTGGGAGATGCGGTATTGAATTTATCCCTCAGCGATATGCTGTTGAAAAAATATCCGAACCTCCCGGAAGGCCGACTTTCCAAGATCCGGGCCGGCCTGGTCAACAAAAAAAAATTGGCGAGCCTTTCCCTCCAATTGGGGTTGGGGTCCTATTTGTTGATAGGGAAAGGCGAGGAAAGGACCGGGGGCCGTGAAAAACCCTCACTCCTGGCCGATACCTTTGAAGCCGTTCTGGGGGCTGTCTATTTGGATGGCGGATTTAACACCGCTTCCCTCCTGGTCGACCGACTTTTTCAGGCTCATTTTGAGGATCATGGCAACCTTTTTACCCAGGATTATAAGACCCTCTTGCAGGAATACTGCCAGGGAAAACTGAAAACCATACCGGTTTACAGCGTCTTTCGGGAAGAGGGACCGGATCATAAAAAGGTCTTTTTTGTGGAAGTAACCATTCAAGACCAGGTGGTTTCCAGCGGAAAAGGCAAAACCAAAAAAGACGCCCAGCAAAAAGCCGCCGAAAAGGCCTTGAGCCAATTAGAATTAAAAACTCCAAGCTAACAAAAAGGATCCTCCGTGTCCTTTAAATCCGGGTATGTTGCTTTAATCGGGGCACCCAATGTGGGAAAATCGACCCTGCTGAATGCCCTGTTGGGACAAAAAATATCCATCGTTTCCTCCCGCCCGCAAACCACTCGAAACCGTATCCTGGGAGTCAAGCATGTTCCGGGAGGTCAATTTATTTTCCTGGACACTCCGGGGATCCTGGAGCCCAAAGGGATTTTAAATAAAACGATAACCCAAATCGCTTTAAAATCCCTTTCGGAGGTCAACCTGATCATCGTCCTGATTGAACCTTTTTCTGTTCAACCCTCCATTCCGAACGATCTTTTATCCCGTTTGGTCAAGACCAAACCCCCTGTTTTTCTGGCTATCAACAAAATCGACCTGATCGACAAAAGAAGTCTACTGCCCCTTATACAACAAGCCTCCCAATGGTCGCTCTTTCAAGAGATCATTCCAATATCGGCTCTGACCGGAGAGGGTTTGGAGGAACTGGAAAAATGCATCCGGCAAACCCTTCCGGAAGGTCCTCCGTACTTTCCTGAAGACATGGTCACCGACCTTCCGGAAAGATTTTTAGTGGGGGAGCTGATCCGGGAAAAAATTTTTCGCTTAATCTCCCAGGAAGTCCCTTATGGGGTGGCGGTTACCGTGGAAACGTTTAGAGAACGTGAAGACAAACCCATTATCGATATTCAGGCCACCATTCACGTGGAACGGACTTCTCAGAAGGGAATCCTGATCGGCAAACAGGGAAAAACGTTGAAATCCATCGGCCTGCAGGCCCGGGAAGATATGGAGATCTTGTTAGGAACCAAGGTCTTTTTGGAGTTATGGGTCCGGGTGGAAAAAGACTGGGGCAAGAATCCCAAGTTTTTAAGAAAATTCGGGATTGAAGAACCCATGTGATTGCGGATTTCGGATTGCGGAATAAGAAAAACAGATTAAAGATTTCCTTTTTTGGAGTTCGTGCTTTCTCAAAAATCCATAACCCCAACAACCTCACCTCTGGAATTATTTTCAATAAAAAAGGCCTTCTGCAAAATTCCTCAGAAGACCTTTTAACTTTTGTTGTGTTTTATTTTCTCTGGTCTTGTTGTTTTCTTCCGAAATCCGAATTCCGTCATCCGAAATCGATCATCGTCATTATTTTTTCGGTTGACCCAGCACCGGTTCGAAAACAGACTCTTCCATCAGGGCCCCTTCGGCAATCCATTGACGATATTTGATGAAGTCGATCTGGTCCTGACCGGTGATTTTTTTGGTATTAAAGGCGGCGAATCCCAGAAAGGCCTCGGTCCTCCAATGTTCCGGTCCTCTCAACGCATGATTTTTTAAGCCGTCATCTCTTGGCAGCCATTCTATTCCCCTAATTTCCTCACTTTCATTTTTTCGATATATTTTTCAACCGGATTTTAGTGATAGCAAATGACCTAAATTATTTTCCTGCGGAATAACCGCCGCTACTTTTTAGCCGATTCTTATCCCTGAAATCCGTGCCAAAGAAATTAGCTCAGAACAGGATTAACCCACCTAATCTCTTTCCAAAAGACTAAAAATCGGGGATTAAGACAATTCGTCTGGCCGGAGAACCGGTTTTATGGACCTCTTCGAAGGTTTCCCGAATGGTGCTCATAGGTCTGGTTTCCACAAAAGGATCAATATCGATTTTTTTCTTTAATACCATATCCAATACCGCAGGATAATATTCCGGCAGGCAGGCCCAGGTCCCGATAATTTCCGCATCAAAGGCCATCAGACGGCTGATCGAATATTCTATTTTAGCCAACCCGAACCCGATCACAATCAGTTTTCCGGTGAAACCCAGCATGGCCAGGGCGGTTTCCTGTCCCCCCCTGGCTCCGGTGACTTCAAATATTTTCCAACCGAAATTAGGAAGATCGTTGGTTTTACAAATAGTTCGAAATTCCTTTAACACTGTTGCCGCATCTTTGCCCGTTGAATTAATGATAAAATCGGCACCGTACTTAAGAGCCCTTCCCAGTCTTTCTTCATTCAGGTCAATCCCGATAACCGTCCCGGCTCCCAGGGTTTTGGCGATCTGGCCCATAAATTGTCCCACGCCGCCGGCAATGCCGATGACGACAACGTTATCTCCCGGTTGTAACCCGGCCCTTTTGGCCGCCTGATAGGGGGTGGTCCCGGCATCGGCGACGACCGCCAGATTTGCCAGGGGGATTCCCCCCCGATTCTTGATTTCACAGAGATCCAGACTGGGAACGGGTATGTGGCTGGAAAAACCGCCCCAGATCCCCATACTGTTGCCGGGCATTTTCTGATTAAGACACCGATTGCCCCGGCCGGTTTTACACAGATAACATTGCCTGCAGGGCATGACCGCCGGTATCAGCACTTCTTTTCCGATCCAGGCCGCATCACCGGCCACCACCGTCCCGGAAATTTCATGGCCCAGGGTCAGGGGGGGGTTTACGACAGTGGCCACACCATCATAGAAATATCCCAGGTCCGTATGACAGACCCCGCAACCGGCGACTTCAACCAACACCTCTCCGGATTTAAGTTCAGGAACCGGTATCTCAGTACTTTCGATTTTTCCGGGAAAGACCTCTCCTGTTTCTTTGTTTTTGGTCGAAGGCTGGACCATTTGCCAGGTTTTTATCTTTTTGGGTATTTGTGTCATGGGTAAAATATTCCTTAAATTTTAATCGAACGCATAGTCAGGCAAGATACGATCCACCTGATTTAGATAATTAAAGGCAAATAATTACATATTAACTATTTTATAGTTATATTATAATTATAGAATAGACACTCCGGTTGTCAAGAAAAAAGTGGTTGTTTTCATCTCTTCAGGTTTGTTAAAATAAAAAAATGAATCATCGGCTTATATTTTTATCCTTTTTCAGTTGTTTCATTTTTGCAATTACCGGATGTTACAAAACAATTATCATCCCTCCTGCCTCATCCCCCCCCAGGGCGGCCAAGAAAACTCCTTCGGTGGCCTCTAAAACAGAACGTAAAGAAAAACCTTATGCCGTTGACGGAAAGTGGTATTTCCCGATTGATTCGGTGGTCGAATTCAAGGAAAAGGGGATCTGCTCTTGGTATGGTCCTGATTTCCACGGAAAACAAACCTCTTCCGGGGAATCCTATGATATGTTCGCTTTTACCGCCGCCCACCGGATACTGCCTTTTAATACTCAGGTCCGCGTTAAAAACCCTGCTAACAATAAAGAAATCCTGGTGAGAATTAATGATCGCGGCCCCTTTATAAAAGACCGCATCCTGGACCTGTCTTATACCGCCGCTAAGGAGTTGGGACTCATCGGTCCAGGAACGGCCTTGATCGAATTGGAGGCTTTGGGGATTCTGGAGGACAAGGAAGAAAACGGCAGAAGGGTCACTCGCCTGATCCAGCGAATTGATTATCAACGAGGGGATTTTTCGGTACAAATTGGGGCCTTCAAGGATTTGCAAAACGCCTTAAACTTAAAAGAGAGGCTGCAAAAGGATTACCCCGTGGTAGAAATATCTGAAATAAACCGTTCCGGAGAAACCTTCTTCCGGGTCAGGCTAGCCCACTGTACTCAGCTTCAGGAAGCCCTTCGTTTGCAACGGCAGTTGGAGAGTAATGGATTTCCCCAAGCCCTGGTGGTGGCCGATTAACCAGGGCAATGGTCTTGGTTTCCGAAAAAAAAATCTTAATGATCGCTCACTACAATCCGGTATTGACCTTTTTTCTCAAAACACCGGATGTCTTAAAAACAACCACCCTCCGGGCTTTCAATTGCAAGTCTTTGTTAGTCTGAGGGTTCCGACCCCGCCTGGCCCGCTTTCTTTTGACTACAAACTTGCCAAATCCGCTGATGAGAATATTTTCTTCACTGGCCAGGGCTTTCTTAATTATTTCCAGTAATTGCTCCACCACATCTCTGGATTGGCTTTTACTAAAACCGATTTTCTCATAGATGGTGCCGATAATTTTTTCTTTGGTCAGGGCCATAGTCCCTCTCCTTTCCTCAATCAGGACCTTAATGGTTTATCTTGGATAATTATAATTCCTAAATATTCTGCTGGCAATAACTTTTTTGCCATAACTCATCTATTTTTAAATGGAATTTAATATGCTACAAGGAATTAGCCTTGTCAAGTATTTTTGTTTATTTTTTTTATGTAAATTTGAAGGATGGAAATGGCTGCCGGGGTCACTCCGGAGATCCGTGAGGCCTGGCCTAATGACCCTGGGCGAATAGCCTCAAGCTTTTCTTTGATTTCGTTGGACAGACCGGAAAGATTACGGTATTCCATCTGATCGGGAATCAAAGTTTTTTCATTTTTTTCAAAACGTTTTACTTGTTCCGCTTGTCTTTCCAAATAGCCTTCGTATTTGGCCTGGATCGCCAATTGATCGGCCACCGCCGGTTTGACATGGGCCAGCTCGGGGCATAATGGGAAAAGATCCCTCCATCCCAGCTCCGGCCGCCGTAATAGTTCTTTTAAAGACAGCCGTTTTCGAAGCGGTGGACTGCTCAATCTCATCAGCAACTGATTAAAATCGGCGGTCGGGGAAACAAGGGATTGGTTCAGCAGGTCCCAGCCCCGTTGTATCTCTTGTTTTTTCAGGAAAAAATTTCGATAACGTTCATCATCCACCAGGCCTACGGCTCGACCCAGATCGGTTAAACGCAGATCGGCATTATCCTCTCTCAGCAACAACCGGAATTCAGCCCTGGAGGTGAACATACGGTAAGGTTCTTTGGTTCCTTTAGTGATCAGATCGTCGATCAGCACCCCGATATAGGCCTGAGAACGGGTCAGAATCAACGGGTCACGTTCTTGAATTTTTAAGGCGGCATTGATCCCGGCCATCAAACCCTGAGCGGCGGCTTCCTCATAACCGGAGGTGCCGTTGATCTGCCCGGCCAGATAAAGCCCGGCCACTGACTTGACTTCCAGAGTGGGGGTCAATTGCTGGGGATCGACAAAATCATACTCGATCGCATAACCCGGCCGGACCATTTCGGCCGCTTCCAGACCGGGTATGGACCGGAGCATGGCCAGTTGAACATCCACCGGTAAGCTGGTTGAAATCCCATTGGGATAATATTCGGTGGTCTTTCGGCCTTCGGGTTCCAAAAAAATTTGATGTCTTGTTCTCTCGGGAAAACGAACCACCTTGTCTTCAATGGAAGGACAATAACGAACCCCGGTCCCCTGTATACGACCGCAGAAAAGGGGGGAACGATCCAGATTGGCCCTGATCAGATCATGCGTTTTAATTTGGGTGTAGGTCATATAACAGGGCACTTGCTTTTGGGTGATGGACTCGGTGGTGAAAGAAAAGGGAATGGGCGGCTCATCCCCACCTTGAATTTTCATAGAACTGAAATCGATGCTTTTCCCTTGTAACCTGGGAGTGGTACCGGTCTTAAGCCTCCCCATCTCAAGCCCCAAGGCCTTCAAAGAATCCGACAAAGTCATCGAGGCCGGATCTCCCATCCGGCCGGCCGGAAACTGATTAAAACCGATATGAATCAGACCCTGCAGAAAAGTCCCGGTGGTCAGAATGACCGCTTGGGCCAGAAAAAGCTGTCCCAAGCTGGTTCGCAGACCTTTCACTGTCCCCTGTTCCACCCAGAGGGAATCCACCATGGCTTGTTTTACATCTAGTCTCTCTTGATTTTCCACCACCCAGCGGAGGCGTTGTTTGTAGTCGTCCATATCGGCTTGGGCCCGGGAGGACCAGACTGCCGGTCCCTTCTGAGTGTTCAGGAGGCGAAACTGGATACCGGTGCTATCAATGTTTTTGGCCATTTCGCCGCCCAGGGCATCGATCTCTTTGACCAAATGCCCCTTGGCCAGCCCTCCCACAGCCGGATTACAGGACATGGCCCCTATATGGTCGATATTGATGGTCAAAAGAAGGGTATGACGGCCCATCCGAGCTGCCGCTAAGGCCGCTTCACAGCCGGCATGGCCGGCGCCGACGACGATGACATCGTACAGGTTATCCGAAGAGTTGACGGGATGCATAAAATTTTGTCCGTGTAAATTGGGATTCGAAGATGAATCTTTCTTTTTTTAACTGCTGATCTTCGTTACGGTTTTCGGGTTGTGAGTTGTCGATTTCAGAAAAACAACTTTATGTTCCGACGCCAAACCCGTAACCCGCCACTCGCAACAGGTATATTTTGCATATTCTTATTATAATAGTTCAATTGAATCCTTGAATCCTGAACCCTTGAATCTTTTATTCTTCCATTAAAAAAGGCCTATAGGTTTATTTCAACCTATAGGCCTTTAGAGCATTGATCGACCTTTAATCCCGTTATTTTTTCATCTTCTTCATAAAAATAGCTTCGGCTTTATTGGCTGCTGCTTCGGCTTTTTCGGCTGCCTTTTCGGCTTTTTCGGCGGCCATCTCGGCTTTTCCAGCGGCCATCTCGGCTTTCTTAGCCGCTGCCTCGGCTAAACTGGCCGCAGATTCGGCCTTACTAGCGGCAGCGTCGATCTTCCCATAATCAACCGCAGGGGCCGGTGGAGCCTGAACAACCGGGGCCGGGGCCGGTGCCGCTTTGGGAGGTTCGGCCGTGGCTGCCATAAAACAAGAACACCCTAACCCCAATGCACCGACAAATAATAAAAGAAATAATAGAACACCTGTTTTTATAGCTTTTCCTGGTCGGATCATTCTCTTTCACCTCCTCTCCAAAATCCTTAATATATATTTACAGTCACAAACTAATTAATAAGCAATAATAAGCAAAAGGATTCTATATATTAATTAAAAGTAAAACCATAACTTTGTCAAGAAAAAAATCAAAAAATATCAATATTGATGAACTCGAAAAAAAGTCATCAAACGGGACATCACAGTAAAAACCTCTCCCGCCAGAGGCGGGACTTGGCCCGCAAAGCCTGAGGAATGAGGCGTACATCGAAGTACGCCGCAATAAGCCTGCCCCGGTGAAAACCGGGGAAGGGTGCCGCGCAACACAGCAGATGGACTTGTTACGAAGTCGTCAATTTTGGGTGATATCGACCGGTATCCCTTGTTTTTTTTCCAAGGCCTCCAGCATGAGTTCCTGATTCACCTTTTCGGCCAAGCCGGACGACCTTATTTTATTCGTTCCATACTCTTTCAAGTCCGGAATCTTTTGATAGACATCCGGGTGGACTTCCATAAATATCCTTCCCTCTTTCAAACCCACTTTGACCGGTTCATAAAGGATTTCAACCGGTGTTTTGACCCGAACCAGGGGAAATAATTTTTCTATATCTTCCGGATAAAGACGGATACAGCCATGGGTCACTAAGCGTCCGATGGCCCAGGGGAAATTGGTTCCATGAATCCCGTACCCGGCGATGGACAGGCCAAGCCAATAGTCCCCCAAGGGGTTATCAGGCCCGGGAGGCATAACCTTCATCTGATATTTTTCCTGGAGGGACTCGGGGATATACCAAGCGGGTTTCTTCCTTTTTTCCTTGACCCAAAAGGTCCCTTCAGGACTGAACCAGCCGTGATCCCCGATTCCGATGGGATAGGTTCGGACCATCCCAATGGATTTTAAAAAATAATACAACCGCATCTCGGCGATATTGATCACCAGGCCGTATTTTCGAGTTTGAGGAAGGATCCATTGGCTTGGAATAACCAGCTTCATCCCGCGGGGAGGAACCCAGGGGTCGATGTCAGGATATAAGGATTCCATTTCATTAAACCCGAGATCATTATCCCGGGCCACATCCAGCAAGGTGTCCTTTTCCTTAATAGTATATTCTCCTAAAATTCCGATGACCGTATCAGCTTTGGGGTCCAGGGAGAGTTTGGAATCCGGAAAACGGTAAGGATAGGCCCCGCCGGCCCATAATTCCAGGGAAAAAACAAAAAACCCCAAAATCCATAGGCCGATCAGGAAAAGCAGGCGTTGGAGGGAAATAATAATCACCTTGGTTCTTGACTGAATCACCTCACAATTTTTCAATCCGCACGGCGCAAACCTTCAACTCAGGGATCTTGGCCACCGGGTCCAGAGCGGTCTGAGTGAGCCGGTTGGCGGCGGCTTCCGCATAATGGAAGGGGATAAAGATCACCCCTTGAGGAGAGCGATCGGTTATTTTGACACCGGCCTCCAGATCTCCACGACGGGATACGACCTTGACCCGTTCTCCTTCGGAGAGCTTTAAAGTGCGGGCATCGGCCGATGAAATCTCGATCAAACACTCCGGGGCCATCTCCTCCAGGCCCTTGCTCTTTCTTGTCATGGTTCCGGTATGGTAATGATATAGAATCCGTCCCGTCGTCAAAACCAGGGGATATTCGGCATCCTGAACCTCTATGGGTCCCCGATAAATCAGGGCATGAAACTTGCCCAGCCCCCTGGTAAACCGGTCTTGATGGAGATAAGGGGTTCCCGGGTGATCCAGGGTCGGACAAGGCCATTGGATCCCCGCCCGGTTTATCCTTTGGTAGGTGATTCCGGCATAGGCGGGGGTTAGAGAACGCATTTCCTCAAAAACAGCCTCCGGGTTTTCATAGGCCATGGGCAAACCCATCCGGTTGGACAATTCGGTAATGATCTGCCAATCCGGTTTTGCTTCTCCCAATGGAGAGATCGCTTGTCGAACCCGCTGGACCCGGCGTTCGGTGTTGGTGAAGGTGCCTTCTTTTTCGGCGAAAGAGGCCCCTGGTAAAACCACATGGGCCAGTTGAGCGGTTTCCGTTAAAAAGATATCCTGAACCACTAAAAAATCCACGGCTTTTAAGGCCTGAGTCAAATGATGCGTATCCGGGTCGGAAACCACCGGGTTTTCTCCAAAGATGTATAGACCGTGGATCTTTTTGTTTTTGGCTCCTTCGGTGATTTCCATCAGAGTCAAGCCGGGTTTATCGGAAAGACCTTTGACCCCCCAGGCCTTTTCCATTTTTTCGATGATTACAGGATCGCCGACGCTCTGATACCCGGAAAAAACATTAGGCAGCCCCCCCACATCACAGGCCCCCTGTACGTTGTTCTGACCCCTCAAAGGATTGATCCCGGTCCCGGGAAACCCAACATTTCCACAAACCATGGCCAAATTGGCCAGGGCCATAACATTATCGGTCCCGTGGCTGTGCTGGGTAATGCCCATAGTATAGTATATGGCTGCCCGGTCTCCGGCATAGAGACGGGCCGCCTGGAACAAATCTTTTTCCGGTATCCCGGTGATTTTGGAAACCATGGAAGGGGTAAAAGCGGAAACAGCGGCCTTTAATTCTTCAAACCCTTCGGTCCGTTCCTGGATAAAATGAGTATTCAGGAGGTTTTCTTGGACAAGGATATGAATCAGACCGTTAATCCAGGCCAGGTCGGTTCCCGGTCTCGGTCTCAACCAGAGATGGGCTATTTCAGTCAATTCAATCTTCCTCGGATCGACCAGGATTAATTTCGCCCCATGCTGGAGAACGGCCCGTTTGACGGCCGCACCGATTACCGGATGGTTTTCCGTGGTATTGGATCCGGTGATCAGGATCACTTTGGATTGCTCGATTTCAGCAATGGAATTAGTCATGGCACCGCTTCCAAAGGCCGCAGCCAGACCGGCTACGGTAGTGGAGTGTCAAAGCCGGGCACAATGATCGATGTTGTTGGTTTTAAAAACCCCCCTGACCAGCTTTTGCATCAGATAATTTTCTTCATTGGTGGCCCGGGCCGAGGTCAAACCGGCCAAGGAATCGGGGCCATACTGATCTCTGATTTCCAAAAATCGTTTGGCCACCAGGTCCAGGGCCTCATCCCAAGAGGCTTGCCTGAAATGATCCCCTTCTTTGATCAGCGGGTGTTTCAAGCGATCCGCGTGGTTGATAAAGTCAAAGCCAAAGCGGCCCTTGACGCACAAATGGCTGAAATTGGGCGGCGTGTTATCCACCCCGGTGACCCGAACGATTCGATCATCAACCTTTTCCAGATACAGTTGGCACCCTACCCCGCAGTAGGTACAGGTGGTTTTGGTTCTTTTTAAATTCCAGGGTCCTGGAAGGCCGGCGGTCTTTTCCGTTAAGGCACCGGTGGGACAATTGGCCAGGCAAAAACCGCAAGAGACACAGCGTTCATTGATATTCGGAATAAAGACCGGGGGTCCTCCTTCCGGGGTTTTCTGGACTTCCTGGAGTTCGAAGGCCAGTTGAACCTGATATTCCGAACAACCATGAACACATCTCCGGCAGGTGATGCATTTATTGGGATCGACGGCAATAAAAGGATGCTCCTTGGGGAGGGGATACTTCCTTTTGGTCCAGACCGGGAGCTTGTCTATGTCCACATTATAGGTATCGGCATAGGAGCGCAGTCGACAATCCAGAACATCCTGACAGCCGCAGGAGAGGCAGCGGGCTGCCTCTTCCATGGCCTCGGTCTGATCGATAGTAGCTTCCACTTCCTTGAAATTATGTTCCCGTTCCGGCAAAGGCATATGGGGTTGATGGACCCGGGGACGTTTGGGAACGTCTTCAAAATTCGCCTCATCCACTTGGGCCAGCTTCTTCCCCTTGCTGATATTGAAAGGCTTTTTTATTGGCTTCACTTCCCCGCGGGTCAGGTACTGGTGGATGGAACCCGCGGCCGTCCGTCCATCGGCGATGGCCTGTATGACTGTTTGGGGGCCTCGAAAAAGGTCCCCGCCAATAAACAGATCGGGGATGGAGGTTTGCAGGGTCTGGGGATCGGCATCCGGGGTCCCCCATTTGGAAAGAACCAGTTCCTTCAGGTCCGGATCATTTTGCAGAAAGGTCAGATCCGAAAATTGGCCAATGGAGATAACGGCCAGATCCGCTTCATAGATCTCCTCGGAACCGGGTATGGGAACCGGTCTGGCCCGTCCCCCGGCATCCGGCTCTTTCAGCTCATTGCGGATGAATTCCATGGCCTTGAACCGGCCGTTTTCAGCAATAATCCGGGTCGGGGAAACCAATAGTTCCAGTTTGACCCCCTCGGCCTCAGTGGCATCCACTTCCTCATGATGGGCGGTCATCTCTTTCCGGGACCGGCGGTACAGCATGGTCACCTCTTCGGTTCCCATACGCAGGCAGGTCCGGGCCGCATCCATACCCGTATTCCCATCGCCGATAATCAAAACCTTTTTCCCGATCTCCAGTTTCTCACCCATGGAGGTGCGGATCAACAGATCCAGGGCATGCATAATCCCCGGCAGGTCTTCCCCTTCCAGGCCCAGACGGGAGGACTTCCAGGTCCCCAGGGCCATGAAAATGGCCTTATATCCTTCTTCCCGTAAGGCGGCTAGAGTTATGTCCTGCCCATAAACGCAGTTCGGTCTTACCGCCACCCCCAGGTCGAGTATCCCCTGGATCTCCTGATCCAGAATCTTCTTGGGCAGGCGGTATTCCGGGATGGCATAACGCAGCATCCCTCCCAATTGGGGTTTGGCATCGAAAATAGTTACTTGATGACCTCTTTGGCGAAGGTAATAGGCCGCTGAAAGCCCTCCCGGTCCTCCTCCGATAATGGCCACCTTATGGCCGCTGTCGGCCGGAATCTCCGGTTTATAGGCAATCCCCTCCAGCCGGTCGTAATCGGCTACAAACCGCTTCAAGGGATTGATGGCAATGGGTTGGTCCACCCGGTTCCGACGGCAGGCATCTTCACAAAAATGGGGGCAGACCCGGCCGATACATAAAGGCAGAGGATTCTTCTCCTTGATCAGCTTCAGGGCTTCCGTAAACTCTCCCCGGCTGATATGGGCCACGTAACCCTGGATATCGATCCCGGCCGGGCAGGCCAGATGACAGGGGGCCAGGCAATCCCCATAATGATTTTCAAGCAAAAGCTCCAAAATGCCTCGTCGGGCATCCAATACGCCCTGGGAATCGGTTTGGATGATCATCCCTTCTTTAACCTGAACGGCACAGGAGGCCACCAATTTTTCTTCCCCTTCCACCTGAACCACACAGATCCGGCAGGCCTCTTCCGGTTTCAACAAAGGATGATGACACAGGGTAGGGATGAAAATCCCCTCCTGGGCTGCTGCTTGTAAAATGGTATTACCCGATTCCGTTTCTACGGATCGGCTGTTGATAGTCAGGGACACTTTAGCCATAGATCAATCCTCACAATAAATTACATAGGTTCTATTCTGTCAAAAAAAACCAAATGGAAATACCGCCTTCTTATAATATGAAAAAAAAAGAGAGTCAATGCCTTTTGATGGTTTAAATCGACGAATAAAATTATTTTTTTAATTCTCAGAACCAATATCCCCCTTTGGGATAGAGTACTCATCCGATTAGGTGGCTATTTCACTGATAGATAACTAGGCTCATACCTAAAAAGCCCATTTTTTTAAAAAATCTGTTAAGGGTTATCAATCATATTAATAAAACAATTACAATTAGTTGAATATAAAAAGCGAGCGAAATTCCAACAATAAACTTCTACCCTGCCTGGAAGATTACCTCCCCCTTGGTGCAGGGAGTTTCTTTGTATCCTGTTGGGAGGTTACCCTTGGAGCTAATCGTGGAAAAACAGTAACTCGCCAAAGCAAAGAACGCTTTCGTCAACCCAGGATGAGGATAAGTAGTTTTTTTAACGAGCTTTTCAAAAAACCATTGACATAATTTGATTTTTATTATAAATTTCCTTTTTGTTAAAATTTCTGATTCACCATTAAAATATTCCCAGTAGAAAGGGGTGTTAAAAAAGATGTCCATCAATGTGTTTGTCAAAGACAACAACATTGAGGCGGGCATAAAGCTGTTAAGGAAAAAAATGCAGATGGATGGCCTGAAGAAAGAACTCAAGCAGCGGGAGTTCTATGAAAAACCAAGCGTTAAGAAAAAACGAAAACAGCGGGAAGCCGCCCGCCGAAAGAGAAAGGCCAATCTCTATAATCGATGAGAGAGCCGTTAAACCTTCAGGTATAGCCGTTTGTTAATTTTTAGGGCCGCAATCCCTTTCTCCTGCGAAAAAAAATTTCGAATGGGGCAGGGGTAAGCGACATTAAAAACCTTCCTAACTAACCTGACCTCCTCGGCATTTAGCCTTTGAAAAAACCTGACGCGGTCTATTTGCCCGAACGGCTCCATTGGCTGGTCCCCTTAGACCAGTCTGGAACCGTTCGGGCGGATTCTTTAATCAAACAGAAACTTCCCGGCCTTTCGCGCCGGATACGGGAAGAACTTTTCTCAAGACAGGCCGTGCGGATCAACGGGCGTCCTGTAGCCAAAGGATTCAAGCCCCTTGCCGGAGACCGCCTGGAAATCGAGATCCCCGGACCTCTCAGCCCCTTTCCGATTCCCCGGAAGGAACTCAACCCGACTGTCGTTTTTGAAGATCAGAGCTTTCTGATTATTGAAAAACCCGGCTTGATACCGACTCATCCGATCAGTCCCTTTGAAACAGGGACCCTGGCCAATGCCCTGGTCGCCTTTTGGCCCAGGATTATCGGTGTTGGGAAAAAACCTTTGGAATCCGGTTTGGTTCACCGCCTCGACAGCGGGACATCCGGTTTGTTGGTCGTTGCCCTGGAGCAAGAAGTTTGGCTGCAACTTAAAAAGGACCTATCTGCCAAAAAATGGAAAAAGATCTATTGGGCGTTGGTTGAGGGGATTATCCCAAAACCAATAAAGATTTCCCTGCCCCTGGCCCATGATCCGGCAGATGAACGCAAAATGAAAGGGATCCGCAATCCTTCGGACTCCTATCGCGGTCGGGTTTATCAGGCCATAACCCAGATTCACCCTAAGAGAGGCTTTAAAGGATATACCTTGATTGAAATCCGATTGATAACCGGGGTCACCCATCAGATCCGGGCCCATCTGTCTTATTACGGTCATCCTGTTGCTGGGGATACCCTCTATGGTTCAACATCCGGAAAAAAATTGAGCCTTCCCGCAGGCCGCTTTTTCCTTCACGCCGGTCAACTTTCCCTGCCTCATCCAATCACCCGGGAACAGATCCACTGTAATGCCGGACTACCTGAGGATCTCCAAAAGGTTTTGACCCTGTTGGAATAAGACCCCAATATAGCGGATACCGAATATCCGATCCATGATATCTGACCGAGAAAATTTTATTGGGGTCTTGAAAACCTGGTCCTCAGGGCCAGGTCAGAGTACCTGGGCTCTGCCTTGGGAAAGTTGAAATCCGAAGCACAAAATCAGAAATCCGAAACAAATCCAAATGACCAAAATTCAAAATTCAAAACGTTTTGAAAATTGGCTATTGAGAATTGTCTTTTGTTTCGAATTTCGTTATTCGAATTTCGAATTTGTTCAAGTCAATGCAATAAATCATGTATTTTGGGCTTAGACCAAAGCCGGCCCCTTTGAGGTCGGATATTTACTTTTTATTATTCCGGATTCCAACTCCACCCTTCCGGGTTTTCAAACTCCAAGGGGTCCTTAATAGGTAATCGGATTCTAAAAGTCGTCCCCCGTCCGATCTCGGTATCAAAAGTTATAGAACCGTGGTGCCGTTCCACAACAGCCGTATGGGATATGGCCAAACCCTGGCCGGTCCCTTTTCCTACCTCTTTCGTTGTAAAAAAAGGGTCAAAGATTTTAGGTCGAATCCTTTCGGGAATTCCATTTCCAGTGTCGCTGATCCGAATCTCCACCCAGGGACCGTCCTGACAGGTGGATATCGAAATTTTCCCTTTTCCTTTGGAACCGTCCTGGACCACCTCGGAAACCGCTTGGGCGGCATTGACCAGTATATTGAGAATAACCTGATTAATATCTCCCAGAACGCAGGAAACCAGGGGTAGGGAAGGCTCCAAATCCGTTACCAGGTCAGCCACATACTTCCATTCATTTCGAGCCACCGTTATGGTGTTTTCGACGGCTTGATTGATGTCAACGTCTCTCTTTTCCTCTTGACCCGGATGGGCAAAGGCCTTTATGGATTGGACAATTCGTCTGACCCTTTCAATCCCGTCAAGGGTTTGATCCAAGGCCTTGGGAATCTCCCGGGTCAGGTAATCCAACTGGGTTTCTTGAATGATTTTTTCCACTTCGTCCCGGCGGTGGTCAAAGGATATGCCCTCCTGGTCTGAATCCTTTAGGGTTATATATTTTGACAATACCTTATTGATATCCACAAAGGAAGTTTGCAGAAAATGCACATTATCCCCAACATATTGAATAGGCGTATTGATTTCATGGGCAATGCCGGCGGCCAACTGGCCGATGGATTCCAGTTTCTGGGCCTGAATCAATTGGTTTTCCATGATCCTTCTTTTGGTGATATTGGATCCCTGGATCAAGGTTCCGATCTCCAGGGATTTGTCCCCGAAAACCGGGTCGATCTTAATGCCCAGGATCCCTTCTTTTCCGTTCAGCTGTAAAAATTTTACATTATCCAGCCACACCGGACTGTTTTCCTTCCGGCAGAGAAAAATTCCTTTCACCATATGGTCCCCATCCCATTCAATTTTCAAATCGTTTAAAGGTTTCCCGAGAACCTCTTTTTCAAGGAGGCCGAACTGCTTTTCTGCCTCGGTGTTCCAAAAAAGGATTCGATTATCTTCGGAAACGGCAATAAGAATTGAAGAAATGGAATTGATTAACAGGGACATTTTGGCATGGGCCTTCTGTAAAGCCTCCTGGGCCCTTTCCAGTTCAGTGATATCCCGGGAAATGCCCCTGAATCCAACCGGTCTTCCTGAGGAATTCCTTATTAAAGAAACGGAGGTCTGTAAACTCCTCTTTTCTCCATTTTTAGTAGTCACTTCATAATAAATACCTCTGGAAGGGTTACCGGTTTGATAGATCCGGTTAAATTCCCGATAGAGTATTTTGGCATTCTCAGGATCGGTATATTGTCGATTATTCATCCCTTGCATTTCATCCTTGGAATACCCGTTGATCCGGGCCATGGCATCATTAAAAAAAGTTAGATTGCCTGTCAAATCCACTTCATAATAGCCGTCTTCAATGGTTTCGAGAATCGTACGATATTTTTCCTCACTCTCTTTAAGGGCTGCTTCAGCCTGCCTTCTTTCGGAAATTTCCTGTTCCAAGATTTGATTTTTATTTTTCAGATCGAGAGTCCGATTCTCGACCATCGTCTCCAGATGTTCCTGATAGACTTTAACGGCCTCTTCGACTTGTTTTTGCTTGGTGATGTCCCTGGCCACCGCCTGAAATCCGGTGACCTCGTCCCCGTGCATCAACAATTGGACATGCTGGCCCAGCCAGATTCTTTCACCGGTCTTAGAAGTGAGAGGAAGCTCAAAATAAGTATTTTGTATCTTATTAACAAATTGCTTCCCATAGAACCGGGCGGCTTCCTCCTGAAAATCCGCTGAAACCAAGTCCAGGTAATGCTCTCCAATAAGGTTCTCCTTGGAATACCCCATGATCCTCTCTGTTACCGGGTTGACAAAAGTGAAATGACCGTTTGTGTCTGTTTCATAAATAATATCATGGGCTTTTTCTATTAAATTAAAGTATTGCCGGGATTCTTTCCGAGAGTCCTTCAGGGCCTTTTTGAGTCTGGCTTGTTCCTGTTCCAGGGCTTTGATCTGTTTTTTTAACAGGATCAAATCACCCTGCTCCGTCTTTGGTGACGATGAAGAGGCCTTCATTTTTATCCTCCTGGTAAACCTTCATACCCCGGCGGGGCGTTTGAAAATAGATTGGTAATTTATTAAGTTAAAGCTCAAGACTTTTTTGGGCACGGGTCAGACAAAGTCTGACACACGGATTCCCACGGATAAACCATTTCCTTTCTCAAGAAAAGGGGCTCCCCTTTCCTTGAGACCAGCTTCCGCTGCAAGCAGACGGGTGGCTTCAAGAAATCAGATTTCTGATTTCTTGAAGAACAAAAAGCTGTTGACCGTGTAATCTGTGAAATCCGTGCCAAAAAAACTATTTTCGCATTAAGAAATAATCCTTAATTTGTTTTTCGGATGCAGGGAAAAAAGATTGAAGATACTTTTGTTTCAAGGCCAGGATGCGCATCAGGCTTTTCTTAAACAACTCCTCGGGAACGGCACCTTTTTTTACTTTATTCAACAGGTAAAAATAACCCTTTTCTATTTTTTCCGGGGTATGGCAGATTAACAAGCAATCGACCCCGGCGGTAAAAGCCAGAAACAGGGCTTCTTCTATTTCATAATGTCTTCCAATGGCCCCCATTTCCAGGTCGTCGGTCATAACCAAACCATCATATCCTAAAGTTTTACGGAGTAGTCCGCTAATGATCGATCCGGAAAGACTGGCCGGATACTGCCTGTCATACGCCGGGTATCGGACATGAGAAATCATGACGGCTTCTGTGGAAATTCTAATAGCCTCCTTGAACGGGATCAGTTCCACCCTTTCCATTTCCGTTTTTTCCTTCAACTGGATGGGCAGATCTTGGTGGGAGTCCAGGTCGGTATCGCCGATTCCGGGAAAATGTTTGGCGCAGGCAATAATCCCGGCCTGCTGGAATTCCTGGATGCACAAGGTCCCCAGTCGGGCCACCTGCCAAGGATCGGAACCGTAAGCACGGGAGGCCATTAGTCCCTCAGGTCCGCGGGAATTGACATCCAGGACCGGACATAAATTCATATTAATCCCCACCAGCTTCAGCTCCCGCGCCTGGGTCTGCGCAAAATGACGAATCTTCACCTCCGGGTCTTCGGAAGAAGCCATGACCGCCTGGGATTCAAATTGGGTAAAAGGCGGTCCCAAACGGGCCACCGAGCCCCCTTCCTGGTCAATAGCGATTAATAGAGGGATAGAAGAATATTCCAGGGCCTTTTCCTGTAGTTCCCTGTTCAGTTCAGCCAGTTGAAAAGGGTCCTCGACATTCCTTTTAAAAAGGATGATCCCGCCGATATGCAATTTTTTCAAGAAATATGAAAGGTCACTATTGAACCGGGTCCCTTCGAACCCGACCATGAAAAGCTGGCCGACTAATTCTTCCAGAGACTTTTTACGGATAAAACGTTCCATAGTTTTTGTATCAGGATTCAACTGATTGTATCTCCTTTCAAAGAAGATTTGTCCGGGGAGAATATTTGCATAATCTTAAGGGCTTGGAAAATCAAGGGGGCTTTTGGCCTCTTTGATCGTGACGCTCTTTACGGTATGGGTGTAAATCATGGTAGTTCTAACATCGCTGTGACCTAAAAGTTCCTGAATGGTCCGGATATCGTAATTGGCCTGAAGCAGGTGGCTGGCAAAGCTATGTCGAAAGGTGTGGGCCGTCGCCCTTTTTGAAATTCTTGCCTTGCCCACCGCCTGTTTTATTGCCTTTTGAACGAGCGTTTCGTGCAGGTGATACCGTTTAATTTGTCCGTTCTTTTTTTCAACGGTTAATTCTTTGGATGGGAAAACCCATTGCCAGATAAATTCCTTGGCGGCGTTTTTATATTTTTGCTCAAGAGCGTTCACTAAAAACACCCCGGCATATTTCCGGTCCAGGTCCTTTTGGTGCAGATCTTTCAGTGATTCCAGATGTCCTTCGAGTTCCGGGATAATCCTGTCCGGGAGTGGTACAGTCCGGTCTTTTTGTCCTTTGCCGTCATGGACCGTTAAAATACCGGCATCAAAATTCAAACAATGAACCCTAAGACCCAGACATTCAAAAAGGCGGAGACCGCAGCCGTAAAGGAGTTTTACCACCAGATCAAAGGGAGGTTCCAGATGCTTCAAGACGTTATCAATCTCTTTTCTGGATAAAACCACCGGAATATAGGGCTTCCGCTTGGCCCGGACCACTCCGTCGATCTTTCCAAATTCTTTATTAAGAACATGA
>Ga0154639_131_pt2 | contig 32794 bp, 32 predicted proteins | sample Rifle2008BG13ft_FD_116068 | JGI IMG/M metagenome (GOLD analysis project Ga0154639, IMG submission 116068) | Deltaproteobacteria bacterium RBG_13_43_22 | reverse complement strand
CTGGCGGTCGACGACCGGTTACTGGTACATTTATCGTTCCTCTGATGGCGGAATGACGGCCACCCAATGGGGATCGGGCAATGATGTGCCCCTGAGGCGATAACCTTTGAGCTTTTTTATAGTTGAAATCGGTCAAAGAGATTTTCTAAAACCATCTCAAGCTATAGTCTTCAATCCAAGAGCTGAATGGCCAAATTTTTTGATAATCTAATAATTCATAATCTGGGTTGGCAAAATGAACCCTCATAATGATGACGTCCCCTTCCTCTATTCTGAAAGGGTATCTATCATAAAATGGAAATCTGATTGAGGAAGATAAGGAGTTGGCTAAACAGGTGGAAATCATGGCATTCAATCTAAAGGAAAAAACAAGGAAAAATACTTTATTGCAATTGCCTGACCCCAATTTCATGAGTTTTTAAGAAAGGTTTTGACAATAAGTCAGACAAAGACCCCTTTTCTCACGGACCTATCAGCGGCAAAAAATACCAGTGCCCTGATTGAAGAGACCGTTAAACTCATTACCAAAGGAGATGACCTGGTGAGAGCAAGTCTGGAGAATTTCATCGCTTATGGTGAGAGCAGCATTCCTATCACCGGCGTCAGCGGAACGGTGTTTGTGGCGGCTCAAAAACAGGCCAAGGGGATTGAGCAGATCAAAATAGCCATCGGAGAAATCAGCCGAACGGCCCAAGCCAATGCAGCCAGCGCCCAGGAATCCGCTTCCGCTGCTCAAGAAATAAGCGCCCAGGCCCAAAACATGGCCAGAATCGTCGAGGAACTGAAAAGGGTGGTTGGAGACAGAAGGGTTTAGAATCCCGTCGGCCAGTCCTGTAACCGGTGCTCGCTGATGACCTTCCCTTTTGTTCCCCGGAGCATTTCGAGCGTCTGGAAGATGAATTTCCGGGTATCCCGCGGATCAATAACATCATGGACGCCATAAACACCGGCGGCTCCCCAGGGAGGACTTGAGGCCATCCATTCCTTTCGCACCCGCTGCTTCTCGGCTTCGGGGTCCTTGGCTTCTTTGATCCTGCTCTCCATAGCCAGCTCCAACCCTATCTCCGGGTCTACAAAGCTCAAACGGGCCGTCGGCCAAGCGGCAATGATGTCTGTTCGCTTAAGGTTGCCCTGCATACACATAACACCCATGGCATAGTATTTACGTACGATGATGTGTATTCTGGGAACCGTAACCAGGTTTTGTGCCTGCAGCCAGACCATGATTTTTGTGGGCAGCTTCAGTTTTTCAGCTTCTTTTCCAGGAAACATGCCCGGGATGTCCATCAATGAAATCAGAGGGATATTAAAAGAATCGCAAAGGCAGAGGAAATCAACGGCCTTTTCGCTGGCCGGTACATCCGGGGCTCCGGCATTGAACATCGGGTTATTACCATAAATACCCACTACCCGCCCGCCGATCCTGGCCAGACAGGTCACCAAAGACGGAGCGTACTCTTTTTTTAGGGGGAAATATTTACCATCATCAACGATCATCTTGATGAGTCGGTACATGTCATAACCGCGATTCAGTTGCGCGGAAACAATCTTTTCCACATTTTCCAGTCTTCGGTATGGGTCATCTTTCGAAGGAATATAGGGTGGTTCTTCATGACAGTTTTCCGGCATATAACTTAAAAACTCTTTCACGACAGCCAGGCATTCTTCATCGTTCTCGGCGATGGCATCGGCTTGTCCCGTCCCCCGGATCTGCAGCTCACATCCGGCCAGCTCCTGAGCGGTGATGGTCTGTCCGATTGACCTTCCCAGCATCTTGGGTCCGGCGGCACCCATGGCTGTTCCTTTCATCATTACAACAAAATCAGCCGTGGCGGCATTCCAGGAAGGCTCACCAAAGCACTCACCCATGATGGCTGATACCCTGGGTATCCTGCGGGTGAAGGTTTTGCCCATATGCTTGATAGAGTAGGCCAGCCACTCTCCCAGCCACTCTCTTGAGCCCATGACATCTTGAATCCTGACCCCACCGGCCTCATCGGCCAGTTCGATGACCGGATATCCCCCCTCAAGGGCCAGCTCTCTTTGGGTATCGGTCTTTCGGTGACCTACCGTTCCGCCGCTGCCTCCGAGAATGGTACGGTCCTGGGCAATGACTGCCACCTTTCGGCCGTTGATAGTGCCGGTCCCGCAAATACGGCCGTCGGCCGCACTGAGTTTTTCCAGCTCCGGTATGTTGGCATGAGCCAGCAGGCCGAACTCAAGAAAGCTGCCGGGGTCGAGCAGCTTCTCGACTCTTTCCCGTGCCGTCAGTCTTCCACGGGCATGCTGTTTGGCGATTCGTTCGGCACCACCCATCAGTTTTGCCGTCTCGCGACGGGCGTTAAGTTCTTTTATACTGTCTTCCATCGTCATCTTGTTTTCTCCTTAAGAAATTGGTCTTGGTGGGATCGTCTTTTTGTTCAGCTACCCTAATGGCTCACTAACCGTATTTCTCCTCCAGCTCACTTCTGGGCGACGAGCCTGACTTTTTTATTCTCTATCTCAACCGTCGTTTTGCAGTAAGTCAACTTCTTGATGATTTTCCCATCTTTGAAATGCATGATATCCACCCCGTAGCGTCGTTCGGGCTTTCCTTCATAGCCTTTTTCCGTTGATTTCCAGTCAAGATACCAACTGGCAGCCATTTTTTGCTCTTCCACATCGATAAAAGAATCTTCCTGCGTGAATTGGAATTTATCATTCGTATTGGAAAACCAGGGAGTCCAGGCCTGCCGCAGGTTTTCTCTGCCTACCACTTTCGCTCCAGTAAAATTCTCAAAATGAATATCTTCATGCATCAGGCTGAGAACTCCATCAAGGTCTTGATTTCGCCAGGCTACCCCCCATTGACCCATAATTTCTCTGATTGCTTCTTTTGAAAGCATCGCCCTTCCCCCTTTTAAATAATAAGTTTCGACTTTAAAAGCTTTTTACCCTAAATTTTAAATGAATTAAAGAAAATTAAATCCGTTGCTGATATCCGGCTCCTGAAAGCCAAAAATTCCACCCCATGAAATGAAGCAAGTTCTGCATGATGACCCTATCTCTTCCTTTAGTCAAAAAAGGGATATGGTTTCAATCCACGCCCCCGCGCGGGGGCGACAACCCGGATCAACCGAAACACCATTATGTGAGACCTAGACGGGACGTTGATGAAAATCACTTCTTTTTTTTCCCTTTTTCCTTTCTTTTTAAATTATCAGGTTGGTCTCGGGAAATCAAAAGTTATCCGGGTATGAGAATTGCATAATATTTCGGATATGATAGAAAAACTGACCTATACCGGACCCACCGGAACCCTTGCTCCAGGGTCGGCGGCACCCCCTTCCCTTTCCGATGGATCTTCCCCGTTCCAAAATATTCTGACTCATGAAATGAACTCATCATCCTCCTTGGAAAAGATGGTTCTCAATTTTTTAATAAAAACAATGGAATCCATCATGTCGACCACAAACCAAATCGATCCATGGTCTTCAATTTCCAGCATCCCCTTTTTTGGTGGAGCGTCTTTCCAGGCCCAACCGCTTCTGAATAGTCCGAGATTCGAACCCGGTTTCGGGGTGTCGGCGGGCCAGCCGAATGGACGGGAAATTGACAAAATCATTCAAGGGGCGGCGGATCAATATGGAGTTGATCCATCCTTGATAAAGGCCGTCATCGCCGCGGAAAGCAGCGGTAATCCCAGGGCGGTTTCCCCGGCCGGTGCCCAAGGGTTGATGCAATTGATGCCCAAAACCGCCGCTGATTTGGGGGTGACCGATCCCTTTGACCCGGCTCAAAATATTATGGCCGGTACCCGGTACTTAAGCCGGCTTCTGGACCGTTACCAGGGCAATCAGAAGCTGGCCCTGGCGGCTTACAACTGGGGCATGGGCAACCTGGAAAAAAACCCGTCTTCTTTGCCCCAGGAAACCCGGAACTATATTGTCCGGGTGGAGAAGGAGTATCAAGCCTACCGGATTTCCTCTTCCACTGCCTAAATTAAACAATCCGGATTTTTTCTAAGCGTTTCCGAAAAAAATATTTTCTTTGCCAACATTTAACATTGTGCTACAAAAGAGAAAATATTTTTAGCCATGGGAACTAATTCATGCGACTGGTTGTACAGAGGGTCAAAGAGGCCAACGTAACCGTTAAAAATGAAATCATCGGGGAAATCGGCCGGGGACTCCTGGTCTTTCTGGGCGTAGGGGCCGAAGACACCGGGACCGACGTGGATTATCTGGTGGAAAAATGCGTCCATCTACGGATCTTCCCTGACGACCGGGAAAAATTCAATCTTTCGTTGATCGATGTTAAAGGGGCCCTGTTGGTGGTCTCTCAATTCACCCTCTGGGGCGATTGCCGGAAAGGGAGGCGGCCCTCTTTTACCGAGTCGGCCCCTCCGTCAAAGGCCCAACCCTTATATGATTTATTTGTCGAAAAAGTCCGGCAAAAAGGGATTCCCGTAGCCCAAGGCCGGTTTCAGGAGATGATGGACGTCCATCTTATCAACGACGGCCCGGTTACTTTCATCTTGGACAGCAAGAAAAACTATTAATAGGTAAACAAAAAATGGCCGACCAGAAAACATCGCTCCCACCTTGTATGATCTTTGTCAGCAAGGAAGGGAAATGGTATCATGAGGGGGCGGAGATCATCCACCGGGCCATCTTTCTCTGGATGATCCAAAGCCTGGAGAAAACTGAAGAGGATCTTTTCATCGTCCATCTCAACAACCAGAAATGTTATCTGGAGGTAGAGGATACCCCTCTGGTGGTCCAACAAGTGGACTTGATCCGGGAAGGACCGGGGGAACAGTCACACATCCGTCTTACCCTGAACGATGAATCCCGGGAAATCCTCGACCCGGAAACCTTGAGGATCAGTTCGGAAAACGTTATCTACTGCACGGTAAAAAACGGCCGATTCCCGGCCCGGTTTCTGCGTCCAGCCTACTATCAAATAGCCGAAAATATTACCGAGGATGAGACCGGTGGTTTTGTTCTGTTATTAAATAATAAAAAATACCCTGTCCCATCTAAATAGAAAATACGTTCGTTGAAAGTCGTTTTTTTATTTTTTTTCATCAGGATCGGCTGAAGCAGGGATAGAAGTTATTGCGCTTAAGGGGAAAAAGATTGTAGCACTTCCAAGACCTGAGGGACGGTCAAAGAGGCCAGGCATTCTTTGGTGGGACAATTCTGCATGATTTCACGGGTACAAGGGGCACAGGAACGGTCAGGAGATAAGATCCTGACTGCTGATCCCCGGGGACTCCAAAAAGAGGGATCGGTAGGACCGAAAAGAACTACGGTGGGAATTCCCACTGCCGCAGCCAGATGAGAAACCCCGGAATCATTTCCCAGATATCCGCTACAATGCGAAAGGACCCCGGCCATCAGGGGCAAGGGAAGTTCTTGGATGATCGGGAAACCCCGACCCTGGATCACGGAATTTGAAATTTCACCGGGTTCCTGTTCTACCGGACCCAACAGAAAAATCGGCAGAACCTGGTTGCGGCCTCTCAATTTTTCCGCCGTTTCTAAAAATCGTTCCAAAGGCCAGTTTTTATGGGAACTTCCGCTTCCGGGATGGATAGCCCAGATGGATTGGCCTCCTTTCACCTTTAAAGGCCGACTCAAATATTTTCGGGCTTCCTCAAGGTCTCCCCGGGCAGGAAAAATATATTTCCCTGCTGTAATCCAGGGAATATTTTCAGATTCCAGGATTTCCCGCTGGCGGGTTTGCAGGGGGACCTTCTTCCGGACATCCGGGAGAGAAGGTATCCAAAAAACCTTTTCCAACCCGGCCTGTTTCAATCCCCGGATCATCACCTCAGGCTGATTGGTTGAAAAAAGATAGGCTTTTTGAAAGGAGGACAGATAGTTTCGGAATGGCTCGGGGATTGCGTTTTCTTCCTGAAAAAGCCAGGCCCATTCTTTTTGATGGATGGAGACGATCTCCTGGGCATAGAAACGATTATGAAGCAGGGATAAGGTTTCCGGATTACCGGCCACGGTCCAGGGGATTCCTTCATCGAACAAACGAAGGGAATACAAGGCCGGCAGAGACAGAATCAGATCACCCAGGGCGCCCTGGTGAATAATAAGGATTGGAGCTGAATGATGCATTCAATTAAACTGATGAATCTTTCTGAAAATTTTTGTTTGGAACCTCGCGGCTGGTCTTTTGCCCCTTTCAGCGATTTGGAACGGATACAGCCAATTGACATGGATTGGCCGTCTTTCCATACCGTTTCCATGGAACCCGGCACCATCCGGGGCAACCACGTCCATCCCAACGTCACCGAATGGCTTTTATTCTGCGGAGGTCCCATCCTTCTGGTCTGGCAAGACCCGGATTCGGACACAACCCGGCAAACTCTGGTCGACAACCATCACACCTTTGTGATCATCCCGCCGGGGGTTAAACATGCCATAAAAAATATCGGCGAGGGTATTTTATATTTAGTCGCCTTTCGAAGCCCTGCCTCTTCACCTTCGGAACCCGAGGCATTGCCCTCCATTTTGATCCGCTAAAGGGCTATTAGACCCCTTTTTCCCTTGACTCTGTTCTTTTATTCAATTTACACTATTCCCCGGCAAAAAGAAAATCTCAATGCAAGGATGATAGACTATGACCTGGCAACCGGAACTCGATGAACTGGCCAAACGGGAAACTCTCGCCAAAGGTATGGGAGGCGAGGATAAGATTAAACGCCAACGTGAGGCGGGACGTTTGACCATCCGTGAGCGCGTGGATCTATTGCTCGATAAGGGATCATTGCACGAGATCGGGACCATTGCCGGCAAGGCGGTCTACGATGAGAACAATGACCTCGTCAATTTGCAGCCTTCCAACTCATTCCTGGCCAGAGGACTTGTCAACGGGAGACCCGTGGTGGTGGTCGGCGATGACTTTACGGTCAGGGGAGGCTCAGCCGATGCCACCATCAAAGAAAAAGTCCTCATGGCCGAGCAAATGGCCCATGAGCTTTGTATTCCCATCGTCCGCCTCATTGAAGGCTCCGGGGGCGGCGGCTCGGTCAAGACGATCGAGACAAAGGGACGTGCGAATTTGCCGGGAGGGGTTGGTCAGTCAACCCGATATGACCTCATCTCCGACAACATGGGTACCGTCCCTTCGGTCAGTCTCGGACTTGGACCGGTAGCAGGACTCGGCGCTGCCCGCATGGCCGCCAGTCACTATTCGGTGATGGTCAAAAACACATCGCAACTGTTTGTGGCCGGTCCGCCGGTGGTCAATGCCCTCGGTTACAAACTGACCCGGAACGAGCTTGGCGGTTGGATGGTTCAGACACGGTCCGGGGCAGTGGATGAAGCTACGGATACCGAGTTGGAGGCCATTGAGTGCGCCAAGCGGTTTTTGTCGTATCTGCCTGATTCTGTTTTCAGCCTTCCTGAACGGGGCCCCATCGAGGATGACCCGAATCGCCTGGACGAGTGGCTCGGTAAAGCGATTCCCAGAAACATCCGCCAGGTATACAAAATGCGGCCCATTATCGAAACGGTCATCGACCGGGGGACCTTCTTTGAAATGGGCCGAAACTTCGGACGTTCCATCATAACCGGATTTGCACGAGTGGACGGTTGGCCCGTGGCCCTGATGGCCAGTGACCCTTACCATTTTGCAGGAGCCTGGACGGCCGAATGCTGTATGAAGATCACCCGCTTCGTTGATCTGGCCGAGACCTTTCACTTACCGGTTATTTATTTTGTCGATTGCCCCGGCTTTTTCGTGGGGCCTGAAGCCGAGCGTTCCGCTACCATTCGTTACGGTGTGCGGGCCATGAGTGCGATCAATCAGACCAGGGTGCCGTGGTGCTCCTTCATCATACGGAATGCCTTCGGCGTTGCCGGTGGCGCCCATCAACCCGCCGGTCGGTTCTGTACCCGTTACGCCTGGCCTTCGGCCCGTTGGGGTTCCCTGCCCCTGGAAGGGGGCATTGAAGCAGCCTACCGGGCGGAAATCGACAGCGCCCCGGATCCTGAAGCGAAACTTCGCGAGATCGAGACTCGACTCAACAAACTGCGCTCCCCCTTTCGTACTGCGGAGACCTTTTGGATCGAGGAGATCATTGATGCACGCAAAACGCGCCCCCTGATGGCGGAATTTGTTAATCTCGCGGCACCGCTCAGGAAGATTGGAAAAACCTCGTTTACCATGAGACCATAAAACGGCGGTCATCCCATTTTCATTCCCTCCTCATCCATCCAAAGCTTCAAATCGACCAGGGCCCTTTCGGCATAGGCTTTCCCTCGAAGACGACGGGGCACCTTTCCTGTAAGGGGAGGGAAAAGACCAAAGTTGATGTTCATGGGTTGGAAATCTTTCCTGGGTTGTCGGCTGATATGGCCTGCCAACGCACCTAAGGCGGTGGTGGGCGGCGGGGTGATCAACGGCCTACCTTTAAAAAGGCGGCCGGTATTGATCCCGGCCAGAATCCCCATGGATGCGGATTCCACATACCCTTCCACCCCGGTGATCTGACCGGCCAGAAAGATTCGAGCGGCTTTTTTCAGTTGTAGGGTAGGCAACAGGCATTCAGGACCATTGACGAAGGTATTGCGGTGGATGCTGCCCAGACGGGCAAACTCCGCTTGTTCCAAGCCGGGGATCAGACGGAAAATCCGTTCTTGTTCCGTCCATCTCAGCTTGGTCTGAAAACCGACCAGGTTAAATAAAGTCCCCTCCTGATTGTCCTGCCGCAATTGAACCACCGCGTAAGGGATCTTTCCGGTTCGGGGATCGGGCAGACCAACCGGTTTCATCGGGCCGAACCGCAGGGTGTCTATCCCCCGCCCGGCCATGATTTCAATAGGCAGACAGCCTTCAAAATAGCGCGGCTCCTCAAAGGAATGGAGCGGGACCTGTTCGGCTTGAATAAGGTGCTCCAGGAAAAGCCGGTATTCCTCCTCACCAAGGGGGCAATTAATATAATCGTCTCCTCCGTGCCCATATCGTGACCCCAGAAAAACCTTATTAAAATCGATCGAATCCCGGTATACAATAGGGGCAATGGCATCGTAAAAATGCAGATGACTTGAACCCAACAAGGCTCCAAGTTCCCGGGCCAATTCATCGGTGGTCAAAGGACCGGTGGCCAGGATCAGCGGTCCCTGGTCGGGAATGGAGGACACCTCCCGGGCAATAATCTCTATCAGAGGATGGCTCGTTATTCGATCGGTGATGAATCGGGCAAATCCTTCGCGGTCCACCGCCAGGGATTTCCCGGCCGGCACCCGGTGGGCCAAGGCCGATTCCATGATCAGAGAATCCAAAAGGTGCATTTCTTTTTTGAGCAGCCCCACTGCACTGTCCGGTTCCTGAGAGCGGAGAGAATTGCTGCACACCAACTCGGCCAGCAAAGGAGACTGATGGGCCGGAGAAAAACGCAAAGGTTTCATCTCCAGAAGCCGGACGCGGATCCCTTGCCCGGCCGCCTGCCAGGCGGCCTCACACCCGGCCAAGCCCCCGCCGATGATGGTTATCCCCTTAAAATGTGTTTCAGACACGGCCTGCTCCTTTCTAAAATTATTCCCATAATAGACTTCTCCCTGGAAACAAGCAACCGCAACTATACAATTTAATGATTTTACTTGACTTTCTTAGACCTTATTATAAGATTAAACCCATTCGGATCTGATCCAACCAAGGAAGACAAACGACTTGATTAAATTGTCATTCAAGGGAAATGAGAAATGGAATTAGGCAAGGCCTCGGCAAAAAAAATCGACGACCTCCTGAATCTGTTAAAATCCATTGAGGTCCAAAATGAAGCCGCGCTGGAACCGATGATCAGATTCCGGGACCAATACCGGGCAATCCTTTTAGAAGAACGACCGTGGTTTTTTGAAGCGGTTATCCGTAAACTTGAAATCAGCAAGCAAGAAATTGAAAAAGAATTACGCCTGGTATTGGCCGACGAAGGTAAAGACTCTATTCAATGGCGGCGAGGCCTAAGCGGCCTCCGCCAGAAAATCGGATCCCCCAGAATTCGGATTTTTAGAAATTTCCTGAACATTTCCGGAGGATTGAAATTTCTATTGGATCTGAGGGCCGATATGATCGCCGCTCAACGTCAACACCCTGTCAACCTGGAGCCGTTGGATCTGGATATTGCCCAATTGTTTGATCTCTGGTTCCAGGGTGGATTCCTTTTTCTCAATGAAATCACTCTGGATTCTCCGTACCGCCAGATTAGATTCCTCAAAGAACACGATCTGGTCCATCCCATGGCCAACCTGGAAGAAATGGGATCCCGCCTTGGGGCGGACCGCCGATGTTTTGCCCTCTATCATCGTCTTATGCCCGATGAACCCATTACTTTCATCGAAGTGGCCCTGACCCGGGGTATGGCCACTTCCATCCATGAGATTATCGAAAATCAAGAGAACCATTTCAATCACAAAAAATCCCCCGACACGGCCATATTCTACTCCATCAACAATACTCAAAACGGGTTGTCCGGTTTGGGTTTGGGCAAGGTCCTTATATTTCAGGTCGTCGAGATCTTAGAAAAAAACTATCCCGGCATAAAAACCTTTGCCACCCTAAGCCCGATCCCGGGCTTCTGGGAGCGATATTTCAAACCGGTCCTCCAGGGAGAAAAGGATTCTTTCCAAATGAACAGGGACCGTTTAACCGAATTATTTCCAGAAAAAATCCGACAGCCCCTTTTTGAAATCCATTATAGAAAATCGGGTAAAAAGGTTACCGATCTGGGTTCCCTGCTTTTAGAAATCTTTTCCGACCTGCGATGGATTGAAGATCCGGAATATCTCAGGATATTAAAAAAACCTTTGACCGATTTGGTTTACTTCTACCTGTCTCAGGAAAAAGACCGGCGGGGAAAACCCCTCAATCCCGTGGCCAATTTTCACTTAGGCAATGGAGCTACGGTAGGCCTGAAAAACATAAACTTTGCGGCTAATCATTTTCCGCGTGGGTTGATGGAATCCTGCGGGATGATGGTTAATTACGTCTATTCACAAACCTGGCTTCGACAGGCCAGTCAAACCATGAAGGCCTATTTACCCTGGAGGAATTGAAAGAATCATCAGCCTCTCCAAAGACCCTTTTACCCTTCGTCCTTCCTCTGCTGATACCCGCATTCCGGGTTGGCGCAGGACCGGATCGTTCCCTCTTTTTTAGTCGTCTTTTCCACCAAAAAAGGGGCCTGGCATTGCGGACAGGTCTCCTTGACCGGTTTTCCCCAGATCATCAATTTGCATTCCGGGTAAAGGCTGCAGCCGAAAAATTTCAATCCCTTCTTGCGGGCCACCCGGGATACCAGCATCCCGGAACATCCGGGGGTCGGGCAGGGAAACTCGGTGGTTACCGGCAAGGCCCCTTTACACTTCGGATATTTTTCACAGGCCAGAAAGGTTCCTCCATAGCGGTTTTTTTTCACCACCATGGGACCTCCGCACTTGGGACAAGCCTGGTCGCTGACCACTTTCGGAAGGGTCTCTTCGGTCGGTTTCCCTTCGGATGGAATCGGCTGAGTCTGCTTGCAGTCCGGATATCCCGAACAGGCCCAGAAGGATCCAAACCGACCATTGCGGATTAGCATGGGTTTCCCGCATTGGGGACATTCTTTCCCCGAAGGGTCGACCTGAGGGGCTTCTACCTTCACCGGTTGGACATTACCCTTTTCATCCCGAACAAAATTTTGGGTTTGTTTGCAGGCGGGATACCCGGAACAGGCCAGAAAAGGTCCGTTTTTCCCGATTCGGATGGTCATGACTTTTCCGCAGGCCGGGCAGACGATATCGGTCTTTACCCCCTGGCCTCGCACTTGTTTCATTTCCGCCCGGGCCCGGTCCAGAGTCTGAGCAAAGGGTTGATAAAAATCCTCCAGAACCTTGGTCCATTCCTGCTTTCCTTCTTCGATCTGATCCAGATTGTTTTCCATCAGGGCGGTGAACTGGACATTCAGTATCTCGGGAAAATTTTTCACCAGGAGATCATTGACCAGAAAACCCAGTTCAGTGGGAAAGAAAAAATATTTTTCCTTCTTGACGTATTCTTTGTCCTGAATGGTGGAAATAATAGCCGCATAGGTGCTGGGACGGCCGATCCCCTTTTCCTCCAACTCCTTGACCAGCGTGGCCTCCGTATACCGGGGAGGAGGCTGAGTAAAATGTTGTTTGGGGGTTATTTGAAGCAAAGTCAGTTTTTGATCGATCTGCATAACGGGGAGTTGTCCTTTTTTCTCTTCTTCTTCTTCCTCCGGGGAGACATTATCCTTGCCGACTTCATAGACCGCCGTAAAACCGGGAAAGCGTAAGACCGAACCGGTAGCCCGCAACAAATAATCCCCGGCCTTAATATCCACCGTTGTTTGATCGAAAAGAGCGGCCTTCATCTGACTGGCCACAAACCGATTCCAGATCAGGCGATAAAGTGACAGCAAGTCCTTGTCCAGATGACGGGCCAAGGCATCCGGAGCCAAATGCATGGAAGTGGGACGAATGGCTTCATGAGCATCCTGGGCTGACTTTTTGTTGGTATAGAAATGGGGTTTGGCGGGCACATATTCCGTTCCGAATTGCCCCTGGATATAGTTGCGGACTGCGGCCAGGGCTTCCTGGGAAACCCGGGTGGAATCCGTTCGCATATAGGTGATCAGGCCGACCAATCCCTCATCCCCCACTTCGACCCCTTCGTAGAGCTTCTGGGCCAGGAACATGGTCTTTTTGGCTGGAAAACGCAATTTGCGAAAGGCCTCTTGCTGTAACTGGCTGGTGGTAAAGGGGGGCAGGGGATTGCGTTTACGCTCTTTTTTATCAATGTCGACCACCTGGAAGGGCTCTTGCGACAGGCGATCACTGATTGTTTTGGCCTGCTCCTCGTTGAGGATCTTGACGGCCTTCCCCTGTCCCTTGATCAATCTGGCTTCGAAGTCAGGAGGAAGGTCGGCCTGAAGCAAGGCGGTGATCGACCAGTATTCTTTGGAAACAAAGGCCTGGATTTCCCGTTCCCGGTCGCAGATGAGTCGAACAGCCACGGACTGGACTCTTCCGGCGCTTAAACCTCTTTTGACCTTGTCCCAAAGAAGAGGAGAAATCTGGTAGCCCACCAGTCGATCCAAGATGCGGCGGGCCAGTTGCGATTGGAAGCGTTGCTCATTTAGCATTTCCGGATGGGCCAGGGCTTCCTGAATCGCCTTGGGAGACAATTCATGAAACAGAACCCGATGGAATTCTCTATCCTTGCCGGCCAGCTCTTCGGCCAGATGCCAGGCGATAGCCTCCCCTTCCCGGTCCGGGTCCGGGGCCAGGTAAATATGACGGATCTTTTTCGCTGCCTGTTTTAGTTCCTTTAAAACCCGGTCTTTCCCTGAAATAATCTGAAATTCCGGCTTGAATTGATTTTCTATATCCACCCCGAGCAGTCTCGTGGGCAAATCTTTGATATGTCCGAGGGAGGCCTTGACCTCAAATTCGGGCCCCAGATATTTTTTGATGGTTCTAACCTTGGTAGGTGACTCTACAATCAACAACGATTTTTCCATAAGGGTCAGTTAGCTCCTGATTTTGCTCTATTAGATACTTAATTTAAAATCTGATAATTTATTTCTAACTTTTCTTCAGGGGTCATAAAGGGGGCTTGTTTTTGAAGTTGTCCATCCGTAAACCATAATCATTTTTGCCGGACCACAACATGAACCCACTATCGAAAGCAGGCCTTAACCGGCGCCGGAAACAGGCTTAGCTGTAATCTCCGTCTCGAATCCAACTTTGCTTTCGGGCCGGATTAGAAACTCATAATTACCTTTGGACAACCCCAAAAACAAGTCCTCTCTATGACCAAACTCCAAAGAAAGAAAAATTTCAAATAGGTTTGGTTAGGTCCTGATAAAAAACTTACCCGGTAATTGTTTGATCAATCCCTTGAGTTCCATGTTAAGCAGTAAGGACAACATCGGGGATATCCCTATCCCGGTCTGCCGGACCATCTGATCCACCTGCATGGATCCGTCGGAGAGGAGGTCCCATATCTGTTTTTCCTTCAGAGAAAGGGACGGAGTACGATCAATCAAAACAGCCGGCTGTTCCGATTCGGCCTTTTGGGGCGATTCCTCCCATCGAAGCTCCTCCAGAATATCCTGGGCATGTTCCACCAGTTTGGCCCCCTGTTTGATTAAGTTATGGGTCCCGGAACTTTTAAAGGATTCCACACTCCCGGGAACGGCAAAGACCTCCCGTCCCTGATCCAAGGCCAATCGGGCCGTAATCAAAGAACCGCTGCGCTGCGTAGCTTCAACGATAACCACCCCCAGAGACATACCGCTGATGATCCGGTTCCGGATCGGAAAATTCTGGCGCTCCGGAAGTGTGCCGGGTGGAAATTCGCTACAGACCATACCCTGTTCAGCGATTCGGTCATAGAGCTTTTGATTTTCCGGAGGATAGATGACATCCAGGCCTGAACCGAGCACCGCAACGGTCCTGCCCTGGGACATCAAAGCCCCTTGATGGGCGGCGGTATCAATACCGCGAGCCATACCGCTGACAATGGTCAATCCTTTTTGGGACAACCCCCAGGCCAACCGTTCGGTAACCTTGATCCCGTAAGGCGTCCCCAGCCGTGAACCCACCAGGGCCAGGGAATGACGATCCTGTTTAGACGGGGATCCCTTGTAATATAAATAAGGCGGAGGATCATGAATCTTGGCCAATAGAACAGGATACAAGGGGTCATTGAAAGTCAGGATCCCTATCCGCTGCTTTTCCAGTTCATCCAGCTCTCGATCAATTTTTTCAGCCCTTTTGAATTTGACGATGGTCAGGGCGGTATTCTTCCTGATCCCTTCGATCGATTGCAAGGCCTCAAGATCGACCTGAAAAACCTTTTCCGGAGATCCGAATTTTTCCAGAAGACGGACGTAGCTGACCTTTCCTAATCCGGCGATCCGGTTCAAGGCCAGCCAGGGATATAGGGATTTGCGATCCATAATAACTCCAGATAGAGGGTCGCTTCGCTTGAGGTTGAAAGATCGCTTCGCTAAAGGCAACACCTACAAGTCTTATGGCCTCTAGCCTTGTGCCTCTAGCCTCTAACCGCAGTTTCAGGCCGGTTTCTGAGGTTGAGGGACCTCTTGCCCGGAACCAGCCAGGCCCGAGACAAAGCTTCTGGCCACTTTAATACGTACCTTATCGGCCACTTCCAGAACAATGACATTATCGTTGATCTCGGCAATCCGGCCGTAGATCCCCCCTGTGGTAATGACCGAATCCCCTCGTTTCAGACTGCCCAACAATTCCCGATGTTGTTTGGCCTTTCTCTGCTGGGGCCGGATCAATAAAAAATAAAAAATCACGAACATCAAAACCAAGGGGATCAGTCCTGCAAATCCTCCCGCTCCGGAACCTCCGGATCCTCCTCCGGGAAGCCCCATGGCCTCGGCAACGGCGGTGAATAGATACATAAGCGTTACTCCTTTCTCTGGTTATAAAATGCTTTTTTAAATTCCAGGAAGCGATCCTGGGCTACGGCTTCCCGAACAGCCTGCATCAGATCCATAAAATAATGGATATTGTGCAAAGTATTCAGCCGGTATGAAAGCAATTCTCTGGAAACATACAAATGACGAAGATAAGCCCGGGAATAGTTGCAACAGGTATAACAAACACATTCCGGGTCAACCGGTTGGGGATCTTCGGCATATTCGGCCTTTTTGATGATCACCGGACCTTTCCGGGTAAAAAGCATACCGTTACGGGCATTGCGGGTCGGCAATACGCAGTCAAACATATCGGCCCCCAGTTCCACGCCTTCAACCAAATCTTCCGGTGTCCCCAGTCCCATAAGGTATCGGGGTTTGTCCTCGGGTAAAAAGGGCAAGGAATAAGCCATGATTTCCTGTCTGGCGGCCTTTTCTTCTCCCACACTCAGGCCCCCCAGGGCGTACCCGTCAAATCCGATGTTCACGATCGCTTCAGCGCTCTCTTTTCTCAGGTCTTTAAAAGTGCCCCCTTGAATGATCCCAAACAAGGCGGGTTCTTTCTTTTGACGGGCTTGTTTACAGCGAACAGCCCAATCCCGGGTCAGTTCATGGGATAAACGGGCATAATCATAGGTTACCGGATAAGGCGTACATTCATCCAGACACATGGCAATATCCGATCCCAGGGCCTCCTGAATCTGAACGGCCAATTCCGGACTCAAAAAGTGGCTGGAGCCATCCAGATGAGAACGAAAAGAAACTCCGGAGGGACTGATCTTTCTCAAGGTCCCCAGACTGTAAACCTGATAGCCGCCGCTGTCGGTCAGGATCGGTTTCTGCCAGTGCATAAAATGATGAAGCCCTCCCAAACGGGCGATCCGCTCATGCCCCGGCCGCAGGTACAGATGATAGGTATTGGCCAGGATAATTTCAACCCTTAAAGATAAAAGATCTTCCGGCGTTAAGGCCTTCACCGACCCCAGGGTGCCCACCGGCATAAAAACCGGGGTCCGGATTTCGCCTCGGGGGGTCCGGATGATCCCGCTCCTGGCCAGGCACTGGGCATCCTGATGTTCAACTTGAAAAGAAAACATAATATAAAGGGTTCGAGGATTCAAGGATTCGAGGGTTCAAGGGTATGTGAAGGTGATCAGGATACAGCCTAAGGGGCTTCGATATTGCTTTGAACCTTTTCATCTCGGTCCTTTGACCCTCATCACTTGAATCCTTGACCCCTCGGATCCTTGAATCCTATTTCTTCCTAAATGATCAACATCGCATCCCCATAACTATAAAACCGGTAATTCCTCTCAATGGCCTCGTTGTAAGCCTTCAGGATATTTTCAGTTCCGGCAAAGGCGGAAACCAACAAAAGCAGAGTGGTCCTCGGCAAATGAAAGTTGGTGATCAACCCGTCAATCATTTGAAAAGTGAACCCCGGTAAAATGAAAAGATCACAGTCCCCTTGTTCGGGCTTTACCGATCCATATTTCATGGCCTGATATTCCAAGACCCGGGCACTGGTGGTTCCGACGGCAATAATCCGCCCCCCCCTTTTTTTTTGTTTCCGAATCACCTGGGCGGTTTGGGCCGAGACCAGATAAACTTCAGAGTGTATTTTATGTTCGGAGATCCTTTCTGCCTTGACCGGGGCAAAGGTGCCGTAACCGACGTGTAAAGTAATGGGGCTGATAATAATCCCTTTTTCTTTAATCGCTGTTATCAAATTCGGAGAAAAATGAAGCCCGGCGGTCGGTGCCGCCACAGCCCCGGGATGCCGGGCATACACGGTTTGATAGCGATTCCGATCCTGTTCCAGGAGATCGGCATCACAGCCGTCTCTGCGAATATAAGGTGGAAGAGGGACCCGGCCGAATTTTTTTAACACAGAACCAAAATCCCCTTCAAATCGGAATTGAACCAGGGCCGTCCCATTAGGGGAAGGGGGAAGTATCTCACCTTCCAGACCTTCACCAAAGTGGATTGGATCGCCCGGTCGAACTTTCCCCCCGGCCTTGAGCAGACAGGGGGTCACATAGGTTTCCATCACCGTTTTTACCGGATAATTTAAAATCAGGCATTCCACACGCCCCCCGCTCTTTTTTTTCCCTTCCAACCGCGCCGGTATCACCCGGGTATCGTTAACCACCAAGACATCTCCGGGTCTCAAATATTCAATGATCCCCATGAAGAGTTGGTGTTCTAGGTCCCCTGTTTTTCGATCCAGGACCATAAGCCGGGAATGATCTCTTTGAAGGCACGGCTCCTGGGCTATCAAATGAGGAGGCAAAATAAATTCAAATTGGGATAAAGTCGGTTCCATTAACTCAACCATTATCCGGCCAGCCAACCGGAGTGGCGGGCCAGATAAATCAAAATAAGGCCGAACCCCATGGAGATCAATCCAAATACTCTTAACCGGGATTCGGGAAATTCCAGCATCCTGGCGACCCAGGCTTTGAAGGTTTTGGGAAAGGCAAAATAGGGCAACCCTTCCAAAACCAATATCAGCCCTATTATGGTTACTAAATCAGCCATTGATTGAGAAATAAATAAGAATAATAGCCTTTAATATACTTCAGGCCTCTTGTCAAGCCAAGCTGAAGGTCGAGGGTACATTCCAAAAAATTAAGCCTACCATAAATTTGGGCAAGATTCTTTTCGGCTACCTTTACGGCAGCTTCCTTTATCAAGACATAGGGAATTTTCTATGCATGGTAAAGGAAAATTTTTTGTAATGCGTCCGCAGCCTCACCCCTCAAGCTGCGGGGAATGCGCTCGTTATCCTATTCAACGTTACTTATTTTTTAAAAGCCTTTGTTTGGGTACAGAAAAAAGAAAGATCTTGTGACAAGGCTACTTGCTCGGGCCGGGGATATCAATGGTGGCACAACTTCCGGATGCACAGCTTCGTTCACTCACCTGCGGCATGGATTGCCCCCCTTTTCCAGGACTTCCCACATTAATTTTCGACAGAACCCGGCTGATCTCCGGAGACTGGCAGGAAGGACACACTGGCGCTATCAGGTCGCCCTTTTGAACAGCCAGCAGTTCAAAGTTTTTATGACAGTGGTCACAGCAAAACTCATAAATGGGCATAATTCTTCTCCCCTTAATATTTACATTCGGAACAAAGCCGCTCCCCAGGTAAATCCGGCGCCAAAGGATGCAGTCAAGATCAAATCCCCCTTTTGAATTTGCCCGCTTCGAAACGCTTCATCCAGGGCCGTAGGGATGGTAGCCACAGAGGTATTGCCATATTTGTGGACAGTAATGATCACCTTTTCAATGGGAATCTCCACCTGCTTGGCCACAGCCTCCATGATACGGAGGTTGGCCTGATGAGGAATAAACCAGTCGACCTGCCGTGAAGTAATCCCACAGCCTTCCATAACCTTCCGAACAGCATCGCTCATGAAACGGACGGCATGTTTGAATACTTCATTGCCCTGCATTTTGATATAATGGAGGCCGGCTTCGACCATTTCCTTGGAGGGAGGATGGAGGGAACCGCCTCCGGGCACATTGAGCAATCCCCAGAGACTGCCGTCGGAGTGGATCTCGGTGGAAAGGATTTCTCCTTCTCCATCGCCGTTGGAATGGCCTAAAACCACGGCCCCGGCCCCATCGCCGAACAGGACACAGGTGGCCCGGTCCTGATAATCAATCCGGGGAGAAATGATTTCACCCCCCACTACCAGGGCATGCCGATGAGAACCGTCCTGCATAAATTTTTGGGCTATGGTCAAACCATAGATAAACCCCGGGCAAGCCGCACTGATATCAAAAGCGACCGCATTTTTTGCCCCAAGACGATGTTGGAGAAAACAACCGGTCGACGGCGTCGGCATATCGGGTGTGGAGGTCCCGACGACAATCAGATCCAGATCGCAAGCCGAAAGGCCGGCCATTTCCAAGGCCTTTTCGCAAGCCGGAAGGGCAATATCGGATAAGGCCTGCCCGGGCAGGACCATCCTCCGTTCCTGAATCCCGGTCCGGCTGATTATCCATTGATCCGAGGTATCGACAATCTTTTCGAAATACGAATTGGGGACTATTCTCTCGGGCAGATAACAACCCGTTCCTTTAATACTTATTTTTTTCACTCAAAAATCCTTTCTCTTTTTTACTGAGCAAAAGGATTGCCATCCACAAAACTGAAAATGAAGGTTGAAACTCCCAGGAGCGGATTTAGGGGATAGGATCGCTATGCTTTATCAAAGATTTTATTAATGACACCTTTAGAGGGTAATAAGGGGTTTATAACATATTCACAAGTTAATTTCAAAAGAATTTTCTTACAGGAATCATTTGGTTTTTGTAAAAAGGTATGATATAAAAACCTTAAGGATAAAAATCCACTTTTTTTATGGTACCATAAAAAAACAGTAAATAAAACCAGCTTGTTAAGGCAGGACAAGGGATAAGGGTTTCAGAAGGAACGAAGGGTCCATCCCATTCATACGTAGGGCTCGACCCCTTGAATCCTCTTCCGCTTTCAACGGGATTGACCACTTTCCTCCAACTACCATGGAGAAGAACTTGAAGCTTTTTACCCAAATATGCTTTGAGAGGAAATGGGTACAACCTTAAACTTTGAACTTTGAACCCAATTTTTTTATGTGGATTGATTCTCACGCCCATTTGGAGATGAAAGAATTTGACCCGGATCGCCCGCAGGTCATTGAGCGGGCCGTTGCCAAAGGAATAACCGGGATCATCACCATCGGGACCGATCTGGAAAGCAGTCAAAAGTCCCTGGCTTTGGCCAAAACCTACCAAACTATCTGGGCCACGGTGGGGGTCCATCCCCACGATGCCGCCTCTTTTCATCCGGAAACCCTTCCTCAATTAACCAGACTGGCCCAAGACAAACAGGTGGTGGCCCTGGGAGAAATCGGGCTGGATTTTTATCGCAACCTTTCCCCGCAAAAAGCACAAATAGAGACCTTCCGTCAATTGATTCAGTTGGCCAAAACCGTGAATCTTCCCATCATCATTCACGACCGGGAGGCCCATGAAGAAGTGCTGGCGATTTTAAGAGAAGAAAAGGCCTGGGAAGTCGGAGGGGTTTTCCATTGCTTTTCCGGTGATTGGGAAATGGCCAAACAGTGTTTGGATCTGAACTTTTTTCTGTCCGTCACCGGGGCGGTCACCTATAAAAAAGGTTCGGTTTTGGAAGAGGTCGTCCGCCGGGTCCCCATCGAATCCCTGCTTCTGGAAACCGATGCCCCATTTCTTTCCCCTCATCCCTTTCGGGGCAAACGAAACGAGCCAGCCTATCTGGTCCACACCGCAGAACACGTGGCCCGACTCAGAGGGTTAGCTTTATCGGAATTAAGTCAGGCGGTTCTCCAAAATACTTCTCGAGTCTTCAAACGGTTGTTGGAAAATTGATCTTCCAAAATGAAATCATCTTTTTTACTCATTTTAGCCTCTGAGTCACCCAGGCGTAAAGCCTTATTGAAGGAGTTAGGTCTGCGGCTGAAAATTGTTCCTGCCGATGTTCAAGAAATCCCGCGATGGCATGAGGACCCGATATCGTTTGCAAAACGTATGGCCGAAGAGAAAGCTGAAATCGTTTCATCCTTCTATCCAGACCAATGGGTTCTGGGGGCCGATACGGTGGTTGTTTTGGGGAAAAAAATATTGGGAAAACCTAAAGATTCACAAGAGGCGAAAAGGTTTCTTCGTCTCCTAAGCGGGAAAACCCATCGGGTTATTACCGGTTTCTGTTTACAGCATCGAGCAACGAACCGTTCATTTTGTAGAAGCGTTTCGACCCGAGTCAGTTTCAAGTCTTTATCAACCGAAGAGATCGCTTGGTATGTCCGAACCTATGAGCCCCTGGATAAGGCCGGGGCTTATGCCATCCAGGGAAAGGGGGCCTTTTGTGTAAAAAAGATACAGGGGTCCTATACCAATGTGGTAGGTCTGCCGGTAACGGAGGTTTTGGAGGTATTGGAAAAATATACGGGGTTTGAACTTGGACACCCATAATTAGCTGAAAGCTCAAAGGGAAAGGCAAATGCCTCGATATTTAATCCCCTTCCTCTCCATCCTCTCCCACCCAGAGGAGATGAGATTCTATTTTTTTGATTTTATCAATACTGGTTTGCTTTTCCTTTCAGCTTTCAGCTAGGAGCTATTGAAATTTTTAGGAGAATAAAAAGATGGATTCTCTGGCTCATTCAATAGCAGAGGTTGAAGAAAGAATAAAGTCGGTTTGTCTTCAGACGGGAAGAAACCCAAATGAAGTTTTGCTGATCGCCGTATCCAAGACCGTTCCCGTTGAACGGATTCAAGAAGCGATCCGGGAAGGCCTGACCCATTTTGGAGAGAATTACCTCCAGGAGGCACAAAAGAAGATTGAAACCATCGGGCAAGGAACCTGGCATTTTATCGGCCATTTGCAAAAAAACAAGGTTAAACATGCCGTCAGGCTCTTTTCCATGGTCGAAACCGTGGACAGTATTACCCTGGCCCGGGAATTAAACCGACAGGCTCTTCAGGCCGGGAAAACCATCGGGGTTCTCATCCAGGTCAATGAGGCCGGAGAATCCAGCAAATCGGGACTAACGCCCGAACAGGTTCCTGTATTATTAGAAGAAAGTCCGGCCTGGCCGGCCTTGCGCATCCGGGGATTCATGTCCATCCCGCCTTATGATCCCGATCCGGAAAAATCCCGTCCCTGGTATCGCTCGCTGTTTCTTCTACGGCAAAGGTGGCGGGAGGAATTTCCGGAATTGGACCTGGCCCATCTTTCCATGGGCATGTCCCATGACTTTGAAATAGCCATTGAAGAAGGGGCCACGATAATCCGGGTGGGAACAGCCCTTTTCGGGCCACGGGATTGACGGCAAAGGATTTCACCATAACTATTTAACCCCTTTCCCAAGGGTTGCCCTGAAAGAGGTTAAGGCATTAACAGCCTTTGCCGCAATATCTCATACAGGACTACAGCGCAGGCCGCCGAGGCATTGAGGGAAGAGATAGGGCCTTTCATGGGAATAGAGGCCAGCCAATCGGAACGTTTCCGAACCAAAGAACTGACCCCTTCGGATTCCCCTCCCACCACTACCACCAGAGGTACCCGAAGATCCAGGTCATATAAAGAAACCGGGGAACCGGCCTCCAGACTGAGGATCCAGAAGCCTTTTTCTTTCAACCACTGAAGGGATCGAACAAAATTGGTGATCTGGACCAAAGGCATATATTCCAGGGCCCCGGCCGCGGCCTTGCGGACTGTGCCGGAGACCGGGCAAGACCGGTCTTTGGGTAAAATGATCCCCTGCACCCCGGCACAATGGGCAGTCCGGATTATAGCTCCCAAATTCTGGGGATCCTGCAGGTGATCTACGGCCAGCAGGACCGGCGCGGGCATGGAATCCAACAGGATTCCAGAAACCAGGGTTTCCAGGGAAATAAAGGCATGGGTTTCGCCCTTTAACCGGGCGGCTACATTTTGATGGGCCGGAACCTGCAATAGACGAGTTATTTCTTTTCTATCTTTTGGAGAAACAGGAATCCCGGCCCTGGCGCATAAATCGACTATTTCCTTTTTTAGCCGGTCCTGGTCTGATACACTGATTAGCACCTGTTCGACTTTTTGAGGATGGATTTTAATTAGCTCCAGGACGGCCTGTTTCCCCCAGACCCATCTGGAATAATCCTTCGGAATGGAATGCGTCATACGGCTCGGATCCCTTTCTTTTCCTGATTCAACCTGAAATTCCTTCGGCCTTATCCACCTTGACCTCCCAGGTTAGTAAAATCATGCTGCTTGCGCAGAGGCATTTCCTTGATAAAGAAATTGGCGATGAATCCAATGAGGATCAGGCAAAGGGCGATGGTGAAAACCTGGGATATGGCAAAGGCAAGGGACTGTCGCAGGGTCTGGAGAATTTGTTCAGACAAGGCTTCTCCTTGATTTCCAAAGCCTGCAAAAAAGGCTTTCATTCTCATCTGGGCTCCGGGGCTGATCAGGGCCTGGGGATTTTTCGCCAACATAGTCATCTGTTCCGGTGTGACCAACACCTTTACCGCAGGAGGAAGATGATGCATAAAGTGGAAACGAAAACGGTTGCTCATCACCACTCCTAAAACGGCCAGACCCAGGGTTCCTCCGATAGACCGGGCAAAAACCATTAAAGACGTGGCAGTCCCAAGAAAATGGTAGGGAACCGAATTCTGCACGGCTATCGTATAACATGGCATAATGATCCCTATCCCCACCCCCGTCAAGACAATGTTGGCCACCGCTTGCGTAAAACCGGTCTGAAAGGTCATTCTGGAAATCAATCCCATGCCCAAAGCCATGGCCCCCAAACCGATCATGCCCTGAAGACGGTAATGCCCTCCGGCCCGGGATAGAAACTGCCCGGAAGTAAAACTTCCCACCACCAGGCCCAGCATCATGGGGGTCATGAAGCTCCCACTTATCGTGGCCGAGGCCCCCAAGACGCCCTGAAAAAAAAGGGGGATAAAAATAAGACTGCCGAACATCCCCATCCCCATCAGGAAGATAATAACTTGAGAAATCTTGAAAATTTGGTTTTTGTAGAGCGACAAGGGAATAAGCGGCTCCTTACTTCTGGTTTCAATAAACAGAAAAAGGATGCCCATGATTAGGGAGAAAACCAGCATTCCAATAATAGGTACTGAAATCCAGGGCTGGTCGACCCCTCCCCAGGACAAAGCCAGCATAGCCGGTACGAGAGCCAAGATAAAAGTCGCCACACCGGAAAAATCGACACGACTTTTCGGGTGAACCGATCGGAGATCAGGAAAAAAGAAAAAAATAAGGAGAATGATCGAAACCCCAATGGGGATGTTCACCCAAAAGACCCAATGCCAGGAAAGCGTATCAGTGATAAATCCTCCCAGAGTAGGCCCGATTATAGAGGATATCCCCATGGTCCCGGTCATGAGCCCGGAATATTTCCCCCGTTCGGCAGGAGGGAAGATGTCGGCGATGATGGCCACGGTATTGGCCATCATCATGCCGGCCCCTATGCCTTGAAAACCCCGGAACAAAATGAGTTGGGTCATCGTTTGGCTGAATCCGGACAACAGGGATCCGGCGATAAAAATCCCCTGGCCGATAAGATAGAACCGTTTTCGGCCGTACATATCGGAAAGTTTACCGACAATAGGTATGGTGATGGTGGAGGTGATCAAAAAAGCGGTGGCCACCCAGGTATAATGAGCGAATCCTCCCAGCTCAATAATAATACGGGGCATGGCCGTGCCTATGACCGTCTGGTTGAGGGAACTCATGAACATGGACAACAAAGCCCCAACCAAAGTGGCTATCTTTTGTTGTCTGGTCAATACCATGGGGGGTAGGAATGCATTTTCAACTTCAGGAGTCATGGGGTCGGTCCATAGGTAAAAAGTTTCGAATTTTAAGAAGTCGAGTGGATTCTTGAGATTGATCTAATTTTGATGAAATACTGAGGTCTATTGAAGCCCCCTGCGCCAAGGTGCGGGAAGCTTCAATAGAATCTTAATGGTGAAAACCGGCTATTGGACGGTTATTTAATTTTTTCAATAATCACGGCGTTGGAATTGCCGAAACCGCCGCACAGTGTGGCCAGACCATATTTCTCGTTTGGATAATCCGTCTTCATTCTGTTTAACAGGGTGACCAGAATACGAGCCCCTGACTCACCAAGCGGATGTCCTAAGGCGATGGCGCCTCCCCAGGTGTTTACTTTTTTAAAAGGGGCATTGTCGCTATCCAGCTTTAGTTCCCGGATAACAGCCAGGGCCTGGCTGGCAAAGGCCTCATTGAGCTCAACCGCACCGATATCTTCAGACTTTAATCCCGTTTTTTCAAAGAGCTTTTTAACGGAAAAAATTGGGCCGATACCCATAACCGTCGGATCATTACCGGCCTGGGCACCGAATTTATATTTATAACTGTAGGAAAGGCCCAGTTCGTCAGCCTTGTCACGGCTCATGAGCAACATGATGGCGGCACCGGCGGTCAACGGCGATGACAAGGCTGCGGTAATCTTCCCATTTTCTTTAAACGGGGTTTTCATGGCCTTCATTTCCTCCGGATTCATGGATTCGCGGATCCACTGGTCGCGTTCGACCACGAATTCGGTCCCGTCATCTTTCAACCCCTTTAACGGGATAATCTCATTTTTGAATCTCCCTGTATCTCTGGCCATCTTGGCCCCTTCATGGGAAAAGATGGCAAATTGGATCATGTCATCTACGGAGATATTGTATAAATCAGCCACCTTTTCCGCTGTAGCACCCATGGGGATCTCCATAGGGTTGTACCGTTTAAATAGTTTTGGCGAAATATCCATATTGGCCCCCATAGGCACCTTTTCCATATCTTCCGCTCCACCGGCGATCATAATGTCCGTTTCGCCGGTCATAATAGCCCGGGCGGCATCCATGGTGGCCGACATGCCGGAAGGACATTGATTGCAAATGGTTTGTGACGGCACACTTTCCGGAAGACCCGAAGTCAGCCAGGCTGCCCGTCCAATATCATTCTGCATCCCGGAAGGATTGGCAGAACCGATAAACACCCCTTCGACCATCTCCGGCTTTACTTTGGGATTCCTCTCAAAAAGGGCGGTGTAAAGAACGGTGAGCATTTCATCCGGTCGGACATTTCTAAACCATCCTTTTTCATTGTGGGCCCGGGCATTGGCTGTCCGGATTCCATCGATAAATACACATTCTTTCATGGGGTTGTTCCTCCTTAGCTTTTATTCTTAAAGTCTGAGAATTTATCTCTTACTTTCGAGACAACAGGCCAAGGGGGACTTATTTTTGGGGTTGTCCACCCTACTGCCAAGTGCTGCTTCTCCAGGCCCAATATTTCCAATCCCGCCATCGGCGGGATTGGACCGGAATTCTTCGTATAAAAGGCCATGCCCAGGCCCACTCCTCCGGAGCGGGACCCGGTTTGAACGATGAGCTACCTTTTGGACAATCCCCAAAAATAAGACCCCCTTGACCCGTTTGATAAATCCAAATAGGTTTGGTTAGTTTTTATTCTCCCGTAAAATTGGGTTTTCGTTTTTCCATAAAAGCGGTAAAGCCTTCTATGGCGTCTTTCGATCTGGCCACCAAAAAGGTGCCCTTTAATTCCTCTTTGATTCCCTCATCCAGTCCCTTCTCGATGCCTGTATTGACGGCATTGAGGACAGCCTTGACGGCCAAGGGCGGCCGGGCGGCCAAGGCTTCGGCCATCTCCATCACCTCTTTCATCAATTCGCCGACTTTGGAAACCTTATCCACCAATCCGATTTCCAAAGCCTCCTGGGCGGAAAGCCGTTTACTGAAAAGGATCAGATCCAACGCTTTCGATTTTCCCAGTATCCTGGGCATACGCTGAGTTCCTCCCCATCCCGGAATGATGCCCAGATTGAGCTCGGTAAGACCGATCTTGACGTTTTCCTGCATAACTCTGAAGGTCGAGGCCATGGCCAGTTCACAACCGCCGCCGAAGGCATAGCCGTTGATGGCGGCAATGACCGGCTTTGGAAACCGGTCGATCCTGGTCCAAACTTCCTGACCTTTAGGACCGGTTTTATCTCCATTGGCGGCATCGGAAACATCGAACCCGGCCGAGAACCCCTTCTCGCCCGCACCGGTCACGATTAGCACCCGGACTTCCTTGTCCTGTTCCGCTTCATCGAGGGCCTTTTCAATATCGAGCAGGGTTGCCAGATTAACTGAATTGGCCGGCGGACGATTCAGGGTAAGAATGCCGATATGTCCCTGTTTGGTAAAAAGTATGTTTTGAAATTCCATAAAGGCTCCCTCCTTCTCCTTTCTAAAACACCGTTCTATAACACCATTAACTCCGGGATTCCCCATTGGGACTGCAAGCCGAAAAAAAGTGAACGCCTTCCCGATGGACAACCGATCCTATTCCTTCCGAGCGCTCGTTCACTTAATTTTTTTTACACAATTCAACTTGAAAAGTCAAGCCAAATAACGGTCGTTTTCCTTTAAAAAAAGAGATCCTAATCTTATTCGTTCAAAAAAGAACGCACCTTTGAGAGGAAATATTTATTAAGGAAAGCGGGATTGACCCCTTAATCCCCAGGTATAGGGAAGTAGATCTTTTTACGTGAACAGGCAGATTTTGCATTCCCGGGCATATTTAAGAAAATCTTCTGCGGTCCAGACGACCACCCCTTCGACGAGTTTTTCCTCGTCTATTTCCATCATATCCACGGTCATCTTGCAGGCGATCAGTTCAACCCCTTCCAGTTGAGCCATCTCCTGCAACTCCTCAAGGCTGGGGATATTGGCTTTGTCGATCTTTTTTTTCATCATCCCCGTGGCAATGGTACTCATGCCCGGGATGGCGCCCATAACGCCCGGTGGAATGAATTTGGCCCTCTCTGCGCCTCCTTTTAGGACCATGTTCAATCCCATGAAAGAGTAAAAGATCTTGCTTTCCATGCCCAGACGGGCGGCATTGATCCCGAGTACCAATGATGGATAGGCCCCGTCAAGGGTGTCTTTGACACAAATAAATCCGGCCTTGTCTTTTTTCTCGTCCATTGTTTTTCTCCCTTATGTTGATTAATTTCTTTCTTTTCAGTCGTTAAAAGTCCTATCCAAGGCTTAAAAGTTTTTTTGAGAATATCTTAAAAAGATAAGACTGGAGAAAGGCCGTGGCAAGAAGGAAAAAGAAAAAAACGATATCCGGTCAAAACGGCGGATGGACGGTCATAAAGGTCAGCACCTCCATGCCGTTGACTTCCGCCTTGGTTTTTTCCCCGTTGATCACCCGGATCATCAAATCGATCATCTCGGCCTGTAATTGATTCAAAGGCCGGCCTTCCACCAGGCTCCCGGCATTGACATCCATATCCTCTTTCATGGCCTGGTAGATCCTGGTATTGCTGGCCACCTTGATCACCGGCAGGGCCGGAAATCCGACCGGGGTCCCCCGGCCGGTGGAAAAAAACATCAGTTGCGCACCGCTGGCCGCCAGTCCGGCCATGGAATCTCCGTCATACCCGGGGCCATCCTGCAGGATGAGCCCGTGCTCAGCGGGAATCTCGCCGTAATCCACAACCTGATTGATGGTGGTGCTACCCCCTTTAACGATACAGCCCATGGATTTTTCGGCGATGGTGCTCATCCCGCCGTCCATATTGCCCGGAGAGATGACCAGCCCGGCCAGGTCTCCCATGACTTCATGGGTTATTCGTTCGGCCCGCCCAACCATTTCTTCGATCTGTTTGGCCACCTGCGCATCCTTGGCCCGCCTGGCCAGAACATGGGCAGTCCCGATCATCTCGGTATTTTCACCGAAAATCACTGTGGCCCCCTTCTCCACCAGCCGGTCGGAGACCGCACCCAGGGCCACGTTGGCCGTCACCCCGGACAGGGCATCCGAACCGCCGCATTCCATGGCCACCAGCAGTTGATCCCAGGGGAAAGCAACCCTCGGTTGACTGTTGATTTCCGATAATATCCGGCGGGCGGCCGCAGCCCCTTTCCCGGCAGTGGCCAGAGATCCGCCGTCTTCCTGTACATTAAAAATCTCGATGGGTTTGCCGGAATCAACGATCAGGGGAAGCAGACGTTTGGTATTGGAAACCTCGCAGCCCAAACCGACCAGGACCACCCCGCCTACATTGGGGTGATGGATCATACCCGTAAGGATCCGGAATAATATTTCCACATCCCTTGGTCCTCCCCGGCCACATCCATGGGGGTGGGTGGCACAAACCGCCTCCGGTACTTCCCGGCCTATGCGGTTGACCACCCCATTGACACAGGAAACCGTGGGCAGGACCAGAACATGGTTGCGGATGCCGAATTTCCCGTCTTTTCTCTGGTATCCGGTGAGTTCCATCATCTTTTCCACCGCTTGCTTTCCAGATTATGGGTATGGACCCATTCCCCTTTTTTGATAGGGCGGATACTGACCGCCACGGTCTCCCCGTATTTGATAATTTCCTCTTCCTCTGCAATATTCCGGAGGGCGATCTTGTGACTGGCCGGTATATCTTCCGAGGCCGGGAATCCTTTCATCCCTTGGGCCAGGGCCTGTTCTCCGGCCTCTATGGTCCTCAAGGCCACGGCCACATTATCCCGGGGATGAATAATCAGTATATTTTCCTCCATCCATTTCTCCTTTAATGAAAGATCTCCGGTTCAAAAAACCCTTACTATTCTCCCTTTTTCAATGTCTTTCCCATTTCCCAGGCCGGGCCGATATCCGACCCAAGGGCGGCATATCTTCTTTGGCCTTGGTTAAGCAAAATCGGATTGATTTTTCTAAAATCGGGAATCCCTCCGGTCAGGAAACGCTCCTCGCTGTAAACGGCAATGATTTCTCCGATGAACAGCTCCTCCATCGGCAGTTCGATGGTCCGTTCCAATCGGCACTCTACGTTACAGGCACACTCTTTGATCATGGGTGCTGTTTTCAGTTTGCCATAGAAGGTTTCAAAAACCCCCGACTTGTCATGGCGATGGCCCGAAACCAGCCCACAGTAATCCAACCGGTCGGCTATTTCTGCTGAAGGGATATTGATGCTGAAGGTTCCATTTTCTTTTACACCGGCATTGGTGTAATGAACCTTATTCATAGCCACCAGAACATAGGGCGGCTTGGGATTCACCATGGTAAACCAGGCCACGGCAAGGTAGTTCGGCTTACCGGAGACATTGGCCCCCACCAGGGAGCAGGGCATGGGGTAATAGACTCTTTCCAACGGCAGTTCAATTTTTTCCATATCCATCCTCCTTAACCTATGAGGTTCCTAATCTTGCTGCCGGGCAGAGGAACCTAAAGCGGCTTCACCAGGCCAGTTCGAGGATCTCCTTCACTTCGGCCGGACCCTTGATCGGCCTCGGGTTCATCCGCACCGGTCCATAAGTCATGGCCCGTTCAGCGATTTCTTCGAAGTTTTCACGCTTGATATTTACGGCGCGTAAGGACCCGGGTTGATCCAGGACCGCGACCAGCCTTGCCACGAGGTCCGCTGCCTTTTTTTGTGGGGAGCCCATGGCTTCAGACAGTGCCTGCTGGCGCTCGCCGTTAACCGCCGCGTTCCAGCGCAGCACGGCCGGCAGCATAACGCAAGACGTATGACCGTGGGCTACGCCGAAGGTCGCCCCGAGTACGTAACCGATACCGTGACTGGCGCCCGAACCGGCCCCCGCTGCTGCCGGAGTGATCGCCTGCCACATGCCGAACTGGGCATCAAGCCGGGCCTTGAGGTTTTGCGGTTCAGCCTTGATCCTGGGAAGGGCCAGGGACAGCAGGCGAAGTCCCTGCAGGGAGAGGGCCTCCGTTGCCGGATTGGCCAGTGGCGAGCAATAGGACTCCACCGCATGATCCACCGAGCGGATGCCGGTGGAGAACAGGAGCCACTCTGGCGTATCGAGCGTCGCTGCCGGATCGAGGATCACCGAGCGCGGCACGAGCAAACGATAGCTAAAGGACTGCTTGGCCTGGGTTTTTGTGTCGGTAACCCCGGAAGTGGGGGTGAACTCCGAAGCGGAAAGCGTGGTGGAGACGGTCACCATGCGGATCGGATTGTCCGGAGGTTCAATCTGGCGGCGGATATCCGCGGCGACCCCGCCGCGATAAGGCTCCATGGCTTCAACGCTTTCGAGCCCGAGCCAAAGGCACATCTGTACCGCCTTGGTGGCATCGATCACCGAGCCTCCGCCCACAGCGACCAGTAAATCCGCTCCGGCCGCACGGGCAGCGGCGGCGGCGGCGATGACGTCTTCGCGGGGGCTGTGGGCGTGAACGGCCGGGTACGTTCCGACATGCCGCGGTCCCAGGGCCTTAACGATCCGCTGCAGCGGACCGTTTTCCAAACGACTCAAAGAGCGCGTTGAGATGATAAACACACGCTTAGCCCCGTAACGGTCGGCCTCGGCCAAAAGAGCGCTGCCCGCCGGTTGACCGAAGACAATGGCTTCCTGGGCCTGAACGGTAAATCTGCCGCTTGGCAGGTTGGCGTAATGGTTGTTCAATTTTTCCTCCCGGCAATCAGAATGAAAAAACCTTTCGGAAACAGGAATCCGGGTAAACCCCTTAAATCTTCGAACCCCTTTCCTCCGGCCTCCTTGGTGACCATTTATATTCCAAGCAAATTGTTTGACGGAAGGAGTATAAAATAAGAAAAAGGCAGGGGTCAAGGGAATTACTAATAAGTGCAAAAAAGTTAAGACTCAAATTATTGATCGAAAGGAAGTATTTTCTGAAGCCATTGGCGGAAGGGTGCTGTTTTCCCCTGGCTTATCATCGGGGGAAATCCTGCCACCGGCGGGATCGAGAATGCGGAGGGGGCAAAGCATCCCCCGCGGATAAATCAGAGAAAAACCAACCCGGGAGCCTCAGGCAAAAAAAAATTCCTGGCGAGTCCAGATTATCACGCACGCATGAATAACAGGAAAACCGGCCAACCCTATTTGAAATCTTAGACTGGTCCTAGGGGATTTTTTGCCCTTGATCCTTTTTTCTTGATTAAGTTTTTCCCTTTCCCTATACTTTTTTCTTCAAAAAGGAAATGTTCATTCATTATGAAAAAAAGCACGCCGGAAAGCGCCCGCTGTCCCTTTCCAGAATCTTTTTTGCCATCACCGGCCTGGTCCTTTGAGACAGCGAAGCGAACCGGCGAAAAATATTGTTTTAGAATTTTGAAAGGGGTTCATTGAGATGGGGCTTAGAATCTCACCCTGCTTCCCCATATTTTTTTTCCTATCCTTCCTGTTAACAGCCCTATCTTTTCCTCAATCCTTACTTGCCGACCCCATAGAAATAGAACACACCCTGGGGTTTAACGGGGTGTTTCGACTTAAGGATTGGACACCGCTCACGGTGGTCATTGAAAACAGGCAACAGGGGATCCGGGGCCGACTGGAAGTCGTGGTAACCTCCGGCAGCGAATATCAAAATGATGTCTACCACACGGCTTATTCCACGGACGTGGATCTCCCCACCCATTCCAGAAAAACCTATGCTTTTACCATCCTCATCGATTCCTATGTCCATCCCTTGATTATTCGACTGAAAAAAGAAAAAGAAATCATCCTTTCAAAATCCATCAACCTGCGGGGACACTTTGTCACCAAACCTCTTCTGATTTTTGCCGGAGAAAATCTGAAGGACCTCTCACCGCTGGTTACCGAAGAATACCAGCCCATTTATACGCCTGTTCGATTTCTCCCGGAGACCTGGTATGGATATCGTGGGGTCAAGGCCCTTATTCTCCAAGCCGGTACATGGAAAAACCTGCAGCCCAGGCAATACGAGGGTATCACCCAGTGGATCAAGACCGGCGGGTATGTAATTACGACCGGGAGCCCCTACGA
>Ga0154639_132_pt1 | contig 36967 bp, 26 predicted proteins | sample Rifle2008BG13ft_FD_116068 | JGI IMG/M metagenome (GOLD analysis project Ga0154639, IMG submission 116068) | Deltaproteobacteria bacterium RBG_13_43_22 | reverse complement strand
AGGGTTTGATTGATGCTCTTTCCCTTACATACCATGAAACCTCTTTTCTCGGTATGCGCGAGGTGCCTTTTATATGATTATCAAGTCTGCTCTTGACTCTTAGGTATCATTTATTCGTCGTATCGTGGTCAAATTTTTCATATGGACAAATTATTTTTCAGAAAAGGAGACAGATTTATTTTTCCACAAATACAGTTCGGTCAGCAGTGTGATCGAAAGAACAAAGAAGTGGATTATTGAAGACAGAAAGATAAGATTAAGATTAAGGGGGACCGTCCCCTTTATTATTAAGTTGAACAACCTAAGAATGGAGCATTGATATGATCTGGAAAGCCTTACTCACTCTTATGAGACAAGTCTTTAATAGAGCACAGGACGAAAAGAAAAATATTAAGGTTGCAAGAAAATTAAAACTTGAGTCAGCTCTGGAAGCAGTTAAAGCTAAAAAAAGTGAGATCAAAGAAAAGCATGAAGCAGCAACCGAAGAATAGTTTACTACATTGCTTAATGAACCAAGGACAAAAGAATGTCCATTTGAAAGAATTGACCCCCTCCCTTTTGTTGAACAGGAATAGCGAGCGCATTCCCCGCAGCTTGCTGCGTGGGTTAGCGAGCGAACTACAACAAATAAACCCTTTCCGTGCCTGGAAGATTCCCTGCACCTTGGTGCAGGGAGCTTCAATCTGAATGTAGGACTTGAAACCCCTTCTTTCCTATGGGATAATACTAAAGACTTAGGAAAGGTCCAAAGAGCACTGATTTGGACCGGAAGATATCGACTTCAACGTGAGAGTAAATTTATCTTTTTTTAGGAGTACCGGATGGCAAAAGATATTGTTGAACAGCTTGATCCCATTTTCAAACCAAAATCCATCGCCATTATCGGGGCGAGCAATAATTTGGCCAAGTGGGGAGGCCGGATCGTCAACCAGGTCCTGTCCTCTGATTATCGCGGTAGGATCTATCCGGTAAACCCGACCGAAACGAAAATCTCCGGGCTTACCGCCTATCCCGACGTTCTCGAAATCCCTGATCCTGTTGATCTGGCCATATTTACCGTAAGGGCCGCCCAGATGCCGGGGGTCATGCGGAAATGCATAAAAAAAGGGATCAAAGGCGGTGTCATTATTTCGGCCGATTTTGCCGAAACCGGTGAGGAAGGAAAGGCCCTGGAAGAAGAGACCACCCGGATCGCGCGGTCCGGGGGACTTCGATTCGTCGGTCCCAATGGGAACGGCATATGGACTTCGGCCGTCGGCCTGAACGCTTGGTCGATGCCTATGCCGATTGCGGGTTCCTTGGGGTTTATCAGTCAGAGCGGCACCTTTGGAGGTGTTGCCACGATGGCTGCCACCTTAAAAGGGTTCGGCTTGAGTAAATTCATCAGCATCGGCAACCAGGCCGATCTTAAGATTGCCGATTATCTTGATTATCTGGTGCAGGATGATGATACCAGGGTGATTGCCATCTATGTAGAGGGGATGAAGGACGGCCGAAGATTCTTTGAATCGGCGAGGAAGGCCTCAAAAATAAAGCCTATTCTGATCTTTAAGGGGGGGTCAACCGGTTTGGGCGCCAGAGCTACCCTGTCGCATACAGCCTCCATTGCCGGTTCTGATGAAATTTTCGATGCCGTATGCAAACAAACCGGGGTGATCAGGGTATCAGAAATCGAGCACCTTTTTATCATGGCTGAAGCCTTGATCACCCAGCCGTTACCCCGGGGTAAAAGAATAGCCATTATCGGCAGCGGGGGACAAGGCGTCGCCCTCATGGATGCTTTGGCCTCATTGGGAATTGATGCGCCTGAATTCACTGAGGAGGATAAATTAAAAATCAAGAAACTTTTACCCCCCCACGCGCCAACGCCTAAAAACCCGGTCGATTTCGCTGCCGGAGGTTCGGAAACGATGGAGGAAGTCCGCGTGGCTGAAATGCTGGCTTCCTTTGAATATATCGATGGGGTTATCACCAACGTACCGACCGACCGGAATTATAGTTCTTCATCCTTTTTTGAACAGAAAAAAGCCATGATGACCGCCTTTGATTGCTTCTGTCAAATCCCCCAAAAGTACCATAAACCGATTATCACCCAAAGATGGTTTGTTTCGGATGCGGTGTCGGAAATATTAAAAATCGCCAGGATACCTATGTATAACAGTCCCAGTGAATGCGCCCGGGCCATGTATGGTCTGGTGAAGTATTCTCAAATCAAAAATAGACCCTGACCCAGACCCAATGCTCACCAATTGCCGGCCAAGTCCAAGGAACCCATCAAGCAAAATATAATCGTTGGAGATTGAAATACCTTAGGCTCTGGTATTGAAAGAGAAATTGGTTCATTAGGTAATCCGGGGGCATCAGGCTGATATTCCCGACCTTCCGTTTGATTTCGGCTTACCCAAGACTAGGGCAGGACTTTGCTCGGATTTAGAATGTGGTTGGGATCAAAAGCCGTTTTTATGCTTCGCATCAAGGCTATCTGAGACTCATCCAGGGCAAGAGGGAGGTAGCGTCTGCGGGTATATCCAATGCCGTGCTCCCCGGTGATGGTGCCTCCCAAGGTCAGGGTCAAACGATAAATTTTTTCAGCAACCGTCGGAACGAGATCTTCCCAATGCGCGTCCGAAATCTGATCTTTCAACACATTGACATGAACATTGCCATCCCCGGCGTGACCAAAACTGATTATCCTGAGAGAATAATCAGAGGCGATTTTTTTTATTCCTTTTAGGAGGGCCGGAATCTGAGAGCGAGGCACCACCACATCTTCCATATGGTTGATGGGACTCTCAAAGTTAAGCGCTTCGATAATCATCCTGCGGGCTTCCCACAATCTCAAGCGGGTCGGACGATCCTTGGCCACCAGGACATCACGGGCACCGTGCTCAAGACAAAGGGTTCCAACGGTTTCCACATCGGCATCAACGGCCTCTTGGCGGTTGCCGTCAAGCTGGATAAGGAGTTGGGCTGAGGCGTCGTTAAAGGGGAATTGTTTTTTGAGCAGCCTCTCCACGGCCTTCAGGCTGTCTTGTTCCATAAACTCAATAGTGGTGGGAACAATATGGTGGCCGATAATGTCCGATACGGTATCGGCGGCCGACTGAAAGTTATCAAAAGGCACCAGGAGATCAATTTGAATCTTTGGCAGCGGCAGGAGTCTGAGAATAATTTTGGTCACCACGGCCAGGGTGCCCTCGGAACCAATCAACAACTGAATCAGGTTGTATCCGGTCACGTTTTTTACCAGCTTACCCCCGCAGTCAATAATTTCGCCTGACGGCAAGACGGCTTCCAGCCCGCAGACATAGCCACGGGTTACCCCGTACTTGACGGCCCTCGGTCCGCCGGCGTCCTCAGCGATGTTTCCCCCGATGGTACAGGAATCAAGACTTGCCGGATCCGGTGGATAGAAAAGCCCTTCGGCTTCCACGGCCCGATGAATATCGCCGGTAATCACGCCGGGTTCAACGGTGACCATCAAATTTTTTTTGTCGATTTCCAAAATGCGGTTCATTTTTTCCACTGAGAGCACGATGCCGCCCCGTACCGGAACTGCTCCTCCACTCAAACCGTATCCGGCACCCCTTGGAGTGACTGGGACCCTCTCCCGTTGGGCCAGTTGAAATATTTCTCTGATTTGCTCTTTGGTGTCCACCTTGACGACCACTTCAGGGTCGGCCTTTAGTCCGACGACTTTGTCGTGGCTATAGGGTTCCATTCGTTCTTCATCGATCAGAATCTGATCTTTTCCGACGATTTTACGGAGTTGTTCTATGAGGTCCGGGTTCAGTTTATTATACATGATTATACCTATGAACGATGATGATCTCCCAAAATTTCCATCCAAGGAAACGGCACAGTAAAAAGCGCACCCTTCATGAGCGCGATAAACCGGGAAATAATCTTTCCCCATCCAACCGTTAAAGTCAATCGAAAAGGGAAAAAGGCCGAGGGAAATACTCAGGATTATTGAGAGGAACCAAGGCCTTTATTAGATTCTCTTGGGAAAAATTGAAGCTCCTTACACCAAGGTGCGGGGAATCTTCCATGCAAGGTAAAGTTTATTTTTGGTAGTTCGCTCACTAACCCCGCAGCTTGTTGCGGGGAATGCACTCGCTATCCATGTTCAATATTACGGAATTGCGAAATGACAGGGCAGAAATGCCACAACGATCATCAACAACCAGACCAAAGATCTGAAGCCGGCAAAAGTCAATAAATCCCCGCCTCACAGCCGGCGGCGATGGTCCGGCCCAGGTCTTCACATTGGGCCAGGATATCATCGGTGACCGGACCTTTGGCGATAAGGGGCTGATGGGCTTTTTTAAATTGATAACCGAGACCGATCTTTTCGATATGCATCAAGGCCCCCAGTCCGTCGTTTCCGGCGCTGATAAAGACGGCATAGGGTTTTCGGAAGATCTTTTTATGTCCTCTGACCTTTTCATAGGTCCGATCAAAGAGGTCTTTTACCGCCCCGGACATATAACCGAAGTATTCAGGGGAACCGATCACCAGCCCATCGCAATCAATCAGGTCTTCTTCCATAACCTCGAAAGCCCTTTTTAGAATGACCGTGACCCCTTCGATTTCCCCTGCTCCCTTGGCCACGGCTTCGGCCATCCTTCGGGTATTGCCGCTTTGGGAGTGATAGACAATAAGAATTTTAACCATGGAATCCCTTGTTCCTTCCATTCCGGAATCTTTACGAGAAAATAGGGTGCGAAAATAGAAAAAAATTACCAAGGCAATAGGCAACAGTTAAGAAATAATCAAGAAATAAAGCCTTTAACCCCATTGCCCATAGCCCCTTGCCTATCGTCCCCGAATCCTTTTTCCTGTTCCTTGGCGCCCCATAAGACTTGTGAATTCAGTATAACCCCATTTGTTGAGATGATAAATGCTTTTGTGCTCCATTATTTTCTTTATGCATTTCTCCTAAAGTATTTCGAAACCCTAAAAAAGAATTGACCTATTGGCTGGTTTTTATTAAAGTTTTTTATAGTTTAACCGAAAAAACAGTTGAAGGCCCCAACAATAGGATTTTATCAAACTTTCGGTAATCAGGTGAAAAAGACTAAAACTCATCAGGACCATGGTGGTACCCGGTTAAATCCGGATCAACTGATCCGTGGCTATAACCGGGCAAAACTGGGTGCCTTTATACGGGCAGGGGCCAGCTTTTTTATCTGGATCTTTGCCTTTGCCGCTTATTGTGTCGATATTTTAAAAAATGAGCATATCTTCGGAATCAGTTCGGTCGTACTGATCCTCATCATCATTAATGTCCCTTATTTATTGATCCTGAGAAAAACCCAAAGCCGGCGTATCTATGAATACCTGTCCATATTTCTCAACCTTTTGGAGGTGATCGGATATACGACGATTATCTATTTTCTGGGAGGACCCAGGGCCCTTTATTTGAGCCCCATTTATGCCGTTTTAATCGCCTATTTGGGCGTCATCGCCTCACCAAGATTCCCTTTTGTCGTGGCCGGGTTTTCATCAGGATCATTAGGTGCGGCAATGGCCCTGGAGTACTACGGGTTTCTCCCCCACATGGACCTCCAGGGAACCCCCCCTCTTCCCGGTCCCGATCTGTTTGCCATCGTCCTGGCCGTCAGTATAACCCTTTTCGTGATAGCCTTCCTGACTTCTACCATGGTAGCCCAGTTAAAAAAGAATCGGGAGAAACTGCAGAAGCAATATACCGAGTTGGAAGCGAAAGCCGGAGAAATAGAACTGGCCGATAGGGAACTCCGAAAGACCCATCAGGAACTGGAAAAACGGGTTGAAGAAAGAACGTTTGAACTGAGGGAAGCCGTCAATCGTCTTCAGGATGAAATTAGAGAGCGCCAACAAGCCGAGCAGGAACGCGGCAAACTGGAAGCCCATTTGCGGGAAGTCCAGAAACTGGAGAGCCTGGGTGTGCTGGCAGGAGGCATTGCTCATGACTTCAACAACTTGCTCATGGCCATCCTCGGAAACGCCGACTTGACCCTGCTCTCACTCTCGCCCGTCTCCCCGGCCCGCCCCAATGTCGAGGAGATCGTCCGGGCTTCGCAGCGGGCCGCTGAACTGTGTCGCCAGATGCTGGCTTACTCCGGGAAAGGTCGGTTTATTGTCGGCCCATACGACCTCTCGGAAATCGTCCGAGAGATGTCCCAGATGCTCGAGGTCTCGATTTCCAAAAAGGCCACCCTGCGCTACTTTTTTGGCCAAGACCTCCCGTTGGTGAATGTGGATTCGACCCAAATTCGCCAAATCATCATGAACCTGATCACCAATGCCTCTGAATCCCTGGGGGACCGGAGCGGCTTCATCTCGGTTTCGACCGGTTTTTTGAACTGCGACCGAACCTACCTCTCTGAGAGTTACCTGGATGACAAACTCCCGGAGGGGAAATACGTCTACCTCGAAGTTTCGGACACAGGCTGTGGGATGGATGCAGAAACAAGGAGCCGGATCTTTGACCCCTTCTTTACCACCAAATTTACAGGCCGTGGACTCGGTCTCGCTGCCGTGCTCGGTATCGTCCGTGGACACAAAGGGGCCCTCAAGGTTTATAGCGAGCCGGGCAAAGGGACGACTTTCAAGATTCTTTTACCCACCCTGGAATGGAGTCCGAACGACCGGGAACCGGTATTGGAACCGAGCGCTCCTCTGCCCGACAGTGGGACCGTGCTCCTGGTCGACGACGACCCTCTGGTGCGGGAGGTGGGGGAAAAGATGCTGGTGAAGCTGGGTTTCCAGGTTTTAACCGCTGCCGACGGCCGGGAAGGACTGGAAGTTTTTCGGACCCATAAGGAGGCGATCGACTGCGTCCTCCTTGACCTGACCATGCCCAAGATGGATGGCGAAGAAGCCTTTCAAGAGTTGAGCCGCCTAAAAAGTGATGTTAAGGTCATTTTATCGAGCGGCTACAACGAGCAGAATGTGATTCAACAATTTGCCGGGAATGGACCCGCGGGTTTTATCCAGAAGCCCTATACCCTGACGACGCTTCGGGAGGCCCTGAGCCGGGTCCTGGGTTAAGGTTATCCCTATGCAATTGATCCTGCTGCAGATCTTAGAATCCTTCCAATTTTACCACCCGGTTTGGAGTTGGTCCCCAAAGGATTTCTTTAATGACTTATAATAGATAATGGTTTATCATTCAGCCGAATCGTTTTTTTGGCAAGACTGTTATTGAACATAGACAGAGAGCGCATTCCCCGTCACGCCGTTGGCGTAACTGCGTGGGTGAGCGAGCGAACAACAATAATAGACATTTTCCTTGCATGGAAGATTCCCTCCACCTTGGTGCAGAGAGCTTCAAAAATGTAAAAGATCATCATGACTCGGTTAAAAAATTTTTTCCGCTGGGCTGCCAATATCTTTTGCTATAATGGGCTATTGGCCCTCTTCTGGCGATTGATTTGCCGGGGCTTCCGTCCCCTCGGTATTTTGGGACTGGTGACCTTTTATGAAAGAGAGTTGGATCAACCGATCCAAGAAATAAAGGCCAAGGTGAATCTGGCCGTCGCCCCGGCCGATAAATCAGAGATCGAGTCGGTCATCAAACTGGCTGAAGAACGTGAGACAAAAGAGCAGAAAGCCAACGTCCGAAACCTGATTCTTAACCGGTTTCAGAAAGGAAGCCTGTGCTTTTTAGGGAAAATTGAAACCGAGATCGTTCACTACAACTGGATTTCTTTTAACTGGGAAGAATCCCTGGCAGGCCGATTCCTGCATCTGAAAGAGAACGAGGCCTTTTTTCTGGACGCCTTCACCCAGGAAGAATGGCGGGGGAAAAAAATTTATCCCGCCGTACAATCTCACCTGTTTCATTATCTTAAACAGAGGGGATATCGAAAGGTTTATACCCTGGTGGATACGGACAACCGGCCTTCAAAAAAAACCCATTATTTTCATGCCTGGAAGCCGCTGGGTACTGTGCTTTGTTTCACCCCGCGCGGTGCCGCTAAAGGCTGGGTTTGGCGGATCAGGGGGACTCTTACCCCTTTTTTGGAAAAGCAAATTCCGAATCAAGCCATGAAGCCCTGACTTCAATTTCCATGGACAGGGAGGAGTCTCGCCAGCAGAAAGCGCATAAAAATTGGTGCCGGAGGTCGGAATTGAACCGACATGACCGCGAGGGTCGGGGGATTTTGAGTCCCCTGCGTCTACCAGTTTCACCACTCCGGCACAGACGGAGGAGGCAGCAAAAAATTTAAAAAAATTATAATTACAGGAACAAGACCTGTCAAGAAAAAACAAAAGACAAAAAAATGTTGACTTTTCATTGTCCGAGATGGTAATTAAAAATCTTATTTTCCGGGGCTGTAGCTCAGCTGGGAGAGCGCATGACTGGCAGTCATGAGGTCGACGGTTCGATCCCGTTCAGCTCCACCAAGACCATTCAAGGAGTCCGCCCATCGGGGTTGACTCCTTTTTTTTATTCCGGAGTCCTGAGGCCATTGGTTTCCATGGATAAGGAGGTGATCTCAAATTACTCTGACCGTCCGGCATAGAACCCTTCCTGGTGTGGTTCGACAAAGCGTTACCGTTTACCCGAAGGGTCGTCCTTCCTCATGTTTTGCATTAGGTGATCGAGCCTTTCCCGGACGATGGAATAAGGATCCCTCTCTCTTCTTTCGATTTGCCGAACGGCTTTTTCCAGGTCTCCGTCCTTTTCCCATTGATCCTTGATCCAACCGGTCAATTGTTTTTCCAGCAAACCGATGAGTTCTTCTCTGATTCGAATTTTTTTCCAGGCTTGTCGATGTCTTGAAGACTTCAGAAGATCCAAAACGGATACGACCAGTTCCGGCAGTCCCTGATTCTGATTGGCCGTCGTCCGAAGGACCGGCGGTCTGGGTTTATCCTGGTTCGAGTCCATATCCAGCATGGATTGAATATCCAGGAAAAGTTCCTCCGCCCCTTCCCGGTCCGCTTTGTTGACGACAAAGATATCGGCGATCTCCATGATCCCGGCCTTGAGGGCCTGGACGCCGTCCCCCTGGCCCGGGACACAAACGACCAGCACCAAATCGGCTGCCCGAACCACCTCTACTTCATCCTGTCCCACCCCGACCGTTTCAATGAGCACGAAGTCTTTGCCGAAGGCATCCAATAGGTTGGCTACGTCCCGGGCGGATTGATTCAGTCCCCCCAAAGCGCCTCGGGTGGCCATGGAACGAATAAAGACCTCATCCAGATCCCACAGATCTTTCATACGGACCCGATCCCCCAGAAGGGAACCGCCGGAAAAAGGACTTGAAGGGTCCACGGCGATGATACCCACTTTGAAACCTTTTGAAACCAGTTCTCGAGCCATTCCGTTGGTCAGGGTGCTCTTGCCGGCTCCGGGGGAACCGGTAATACCGATGAGCCGGGCCTGACCGGATAGAGGATAAATCTGCTGCATGGCCTCCATCCAGCCGGGGTCCCGATTTTCAACGCGACTGACCAACCGTGACAGGGCGCGTACCGATCCCTGCCGCATTTTTTCAATAAGATCGATCCAATCGGCATTCATGAAAGTTAGATAACTTTCTCCCGCTTGAAGGTATCGAGTTTTTCTGTCGAGTAGCCCAAAAGCCGGGAAAGGATCTCGTCGGTGTGCTCACCCACGGTGGGAGGATATAAAAACTTGTTCTTCTGTTCCGGCGGCGTTCCTGACATTTTGATGGGGTTTCCGGTTTGCTTGATCCGCCCTTTAAAAGGATGATCAATAGTAACCACCATGTCCGTCGCTGCCACCTGAGGATCGGCCAGGGCCTTATCCAATGTGTTCACCGGCCCGCAGGGCACATCGGCCTCTATGAGCAACTGGAGCCACTCCTCCGTCCCCTTAGTGAGAAAAACCTCTTGAATGATGGAGACCCGCTCCTTTCTATTCTCAAGGGTGGGAGGTTCGATGAAGCGGGGATCCTGAAGCAGGTCTTCCCGGCCCATAGCCTTAAACAAACGGGGGTATTTGTCACCGACGGCGGCGATGGTAACATAGCCGTCCCGGGTCTGGAAGGCCTGGTAAACAGGGAGGATGCGGTGTCCCGACCCCACCGGTCCCGGAATTTCACCGGAGACGAAATAGATACTTGCCTCGTAAGCGATTTGTGCGATAGTGGCCTCAAAAAGGGAGGTCTCCACCTTTTGCCCTACCCCGGTTCGTTCCCGGGCATAAAGGGCGGCCAGGATGCCGTGAGCGGCAAACATGCCCGCGCCCTGATCGCTCAAGGCGATGCCTGCCCTGACCGGGGGCCTGCCAGGCTCACCGGTAATGCTCATCGCCCCGGTGATGGCCTGGATGATGACATCATAAGCCGGCCGGTCCCGGTAAGGGCCTTTCGATCCGAATCCGCTGATGGAGCAGGAAATGATCCGGGGGTTGATTTTTTTGAGCGTATCATAATCCATTTTAAGCCTTTCAAGGACCCCCGGTCTGAAATTATCAAAAACAACGTCTGATATTTTCACCAGATCATAGAAAACCTCTCTACCGTTTTCCGTTCGGGTGTCCAGGGTGATGCTTTTCTTGCTGCGGTTGATACTCATATTATAAGCATCCTGCCCTTGATAAGCCGTAGGTCCCATGAACTCTCTTTTAGAGTCCACCGCCTCGATTTTAATAATCTCGGCCCCTAAATCCCCTAAAATCATGGATCCATAGGGGCCGGCTAAAGCCCTTGTAAGATCGATAATCCTGACATCGGCCAGCGCCTTTTCCATTCGTTCATTTCCTTTCTATGGTTTTATTTGAGAATAATAATCATTTATTGGTTTCGGAATCTCATCAAGAGTTAATAGCCTGGATGCCCTCCATGAGGTCTTTCATATTCTTCCTGTCATCCAGGGTGAGGAAGGCCGTCATCAATTCTTCCGCCTGCTTCCGGCCCAGGACAGGACCGCATAAATCCATGTATTTGATTTGCACCTTTTTCCTCTTGGTTTGCAGCTCGGGAATTTCATTAAGGATATCGTTAAAGCCTTGGAGCACTTTTCCGGAATGGGTCTCTACCTCCACTTTGGCCGCCAGGCCCAGGAGGCTCGAATCCGGTACTGCAGTTATGGAAATCTTTTCCATTAAAGGCTTTATTTCAGGGTCATTGACCTTTTCATCCGTGAAGGCCTGCATGCCCGTATCTCCTCTTAAAAGGGCATTGGCTACACAATAATAAATACTGAACTTTCCTTCCAAACCGGTTTTCGGTGTCTTTTTTCCGGCAATATTTATGGCGGTCCGGGTGGTTTGGATGTTTATGGATTTAATAGCATGAACATCTAAATTATCTTTCTTAACCATATTCAGCACAACCTCGATGGCCGAATGGGTCCCGTGACAGGAAGCATGATATTTCTGAGCCAATTTATCCGTATCCCAGGTTTTACCCAGCGAATCAACGGCCTTTTGGTTTATCCTGCCCTTCAACAACTGGAAAAAGCCATCCTGCCCTTCCAGGATATCTTCGGCGGAAGTAAATTCGTCACCCGCCAGCAATGCCGATTCCAATCCCACCTGGGAGGCCTTTCCGGCATGATAGGGTTTACACATGGTTCCGAATACCCGTTTTAACCCGGCGGCCTGAGTCCCGGCAATACCCAGGGCGTAAACCGTTTGTTGTTCAGTCAATCCCAGCAATCGGGCACACCCGGAGGCGGAGGCCAGACGGCCGATAGTCGATGTCCCATGCCATCCGGCCCCATAATGCTTTAAACCGGCACAGGCACCGATAACCGCCCCGGCTTTAAGGCCGATAATATAAGCCGATAAAAATGCGGATCCGCTTCTCTCCTTCCATTCGGAAAGGGCCAGCAAGGCCGGAAACAAGGTCACCGAAGGATGGCCCTGGAACTGGGCCATCGTATCGTCATAATCCAGGGCATGAGACATGGCCCCATTGATTAAAGCCGCCTGACTGGCATTGGTTTTTTGTCCATGCCCCAGGATGGTCGCCTGTGCATGGCCCCCCATGAGGTCTTTATAATGGATCAGCTTCAACACCAGGGGTTCATCTTTTCCGGCCATCGAGACCGCGAACCAGTCCAGAAAGGCCACCTTGGCCTGTTCGTAGCACTCGAGGGGAATAGACGAGGGTTCGACTTGGGTGATAAACCGGGCGATGGTCCTGGTCAATCCTTGATTCGTTTCCATTTTTCACTCCTTTTGGTCTCGGAAAAAGTATGCTTCACTTTCCAGACCATCTGATTATCGAATTCATTTCTCCTTATCTGCCCTTGAATTCCGGTTTTCTTTTTTGCAAAAAGGCGGTCTGGGCTTCTTTGAGGTCTTCACTTTTGAAGGCCTGGGCTATAAGCCTATTGGCCTCCCGGCGGTCCTCATCAGACAAGGAAATCGATTGAGACAGCAGGTTCAGGATGCGTTTCGTCCCCCTGACCGATAAGGGGGCATTGCCGGCTATTTCTTGGGCCATTTCATAGGCAAAGGATTCCAATTCGGGCCGGGGTAAGAGGTAATCCACCAGTCCGATTTCTTTGGCCCTTTGGGCCGAATAATAACGCCCGGTAAAAAATATCTCTCTGGTCTTGGAAAAACCTATGACCTGGACGAAGCGCATTAAACCGGCCAGCGGGTAGACCAAACCCAATTTGGCCGGGGGCATTCCCATCCGTATATCGTCGGCTCCAATGCGCAGATCGCAACATACAGCCAATTCACAACCCGCACCAAAGGCATAACCGTTCAAAAGGGCAATAACCGGATAAGGGAAGTTGATGACACTGGCCAAAGCCAGCTCCAGGGGATTTTGATCCCTCAGTTTTTCTTGAGTTCTGGGAGGGACCTCTGTAGGGATGGCAGCGATATCGTACCCGGATGAAAAGGCCTGTTCGCCGACACCGCGAATGATCACCGTCCGTATCAGGTCCTCCTGGGCGAAATCCTCCAGGGTTTGGTGAACCCTGATTAACAGATCCGGGGAAAGAGAATTGCGTTTTTCCGGACGGTTAAAGATCAGGGTTCCCACCCGATCCTTTTTTTCAACCAATAAAATCTCCGTGCTCATTGGCCTGCCTCCTTAGGGCTGTTGTGATGGACATGTTTCTTGATGGATTCAACCACCTGATTAACACTGGTTCCGGAAGTAAAAATTTCCTTTACCCCTATCTCCCTTAAAGTCGGGATATCCTCATCGGGGATCACTCCTCCCACCAGCAGGACCACCTCATCAGCCCCCTGGGCCTTTAGCCCTTCGGCCACCCGGCGGGTCAGGGTTAGATGGGCTCCGGACAGAATGGAAAGCCCCACCACGTCCACATCCTCCTGTATGGCCGCACGAATAATGGAATCGGTGGTTTGCCGAAGGCCGGAATAGATCACTTCAAAACCGGCATCACGCAAAGAATAGGCGATCACCTTGGCCCCCCGGTCGTGACCGTCCAATCCGGGCTTGGCCACCAGGACTCTGATTTTTTTCTCAGTCATAGCTGTTCTCCTTTAGTACAAAAATAGGGTTCAAGGATTCCAGGATTTGAGGGTTCAAGGGTTTTAACTACCATGCTTTTCACTCGAATCCTCGACCCCTTGACTCCTTGAACAGGAATAGCGAGCGCATTCCCCGCAGCTTGCTGCGTGGGTTAGCGAGCGAACTACAACAAATAAACCCTTTCCTTGCCTGGAAGATTCCCTGCACCTTGGTGCAGGGAGCTTCAATCCTTTTTCATGCCTCGCGGCGGCCATCACCAACAGGCATGACAGCTTAGTCAAAAATAGGGTCGCATTCGATCAAACCCACCGGGATACCGGTAGACCGTTCAATATCTTTATAGACCCGACCCGTTAAATCCCTTCCCCATCCGCTCATATGGAAGGGGGAGGATGGAATGACGATCAGATCAGGCGACCCCAGGCCCTCCTTTAAATATTCTTTTACGGCATTAATAAAATCTTCAACCACTAATAAATCGCCCATGAAGATATTCCCCCCCAGGTACCGGTTGGGTGGAACCCGCATATGGAGTTTCACTTCAGTCGGAAAAAAGTTTTCCCGGATTCGTTTTTCCAATATGGGCTTTACCAGGGTGGAGGTCAAAATCAGTACCTCCCTGACCTGCTTAAATAAAACCATGTTCCTAAGTTGTTCCGACCAATTCAAGGGGATTCCGGACGATGGGAAGACGCATCCGGCAAAAGGAGCTATGCGAGGGTTAAAAGGATAATCAAATTTCTTGAGATCCAGAGTAAGTTCAATAGGACCGCCGGGCCGATCCACCGTTATTGAGGCCTCTTGCATAGGGCTGTCTTGAATCATTCCTAAGAGGGAACGGGCCTGAGTCCGGTTTTTAATCGGGAGTCCGTTGATGGCGATCAACCGGTCACCCTTTACCAGGCCGGCTCCGGCTGCCGGAGAATTCTTGATCACTCCGATCAGCCGGGGGGCGTCAACGGCCTCCGGATCCAGATATTCTTCAAACAAGCCGGGGCGAATGATTAAGGGACAATCGGTTACGGTTCGGAGACGAAGAATCTCGGCTTTTAACCGGTTCCAGACCTCTTCCCGGTCAAAAAGGGCCTCCTTAGAAAACCATTGCGAATACCCCGGCAAGCTGATCTGAATATAAACCGGATTGAATCGGGCTGAATAGGCCACGGTTCGGGTAAGGTCCTTGACCATTTCTTCCACGGAAGGGAAAGGCCAGGGAACAATAACCACCGAATAAGGGATGTGCGCCGATTGGAGTGCGGCCGGGGCACTTAAGGCCACTTCCGGGTGAGAGTCCTTCATCAGCCAGCGACGACGGGTTGAGGAACTGGAATTTAAGGAGACGTCCACCAGTAAAGGATGATATTGGGCCAAGGCCCGAATTATTTCCGGGGTTAGTTGAGAGCCATTGGTCGCGATTCTTAGGACCTCGCCGGTCTTTCGGCGAAGGGCGGACAGAATTTCCAGAATATAGGGATGGGCCAGCATCTCACAAGGACTGCCTGCATTGGGGAATAGGCCCATCTTGGAACCAGGGACATAATAGGCGATACGGGTCAGGATTTCCTGAAATTCTTCTTTGGCCTTCCGGGGGGTCGTTTTCAAGGCCGGGGGGCTGCCGAGGTTATAACAGAAACGGCACTTAAGATTGCAGCGGGTGGCTGCCTGGGCCAGGATGTCAGCGGCCCCACCGCCCGGCCTCAGCCATTGGGCGGGGTTTTTCAAATGAAAACCGTCTATCTGAATTCGCTCATTTTTATACTCGAATTGGATTATGGACAAGAGCGATTGTATCAATTTTTGGACGTAGGTCAGGCGTGGCTCATACAGTTCCAGACGATTACCGGACCGGCCGAATTCCCGGGTTTCATCAGGAAAAAGTGGATGGACCAAATCGGGTTCGCCAAGGGATCGGTACCCATCAATGCGGACCTTTTCTCCTTTCCAGGTGGGAGATAGAAGGTCCAGGAGGGCCCGAAGATGCCTGGCTGGTAATTCACTCAGGTTCCAATAATCTGATTCCGAGCTTGTTTCAATGGGGTATCGAAACAGATATCCCCTGTCTTCTTTGGAAATCCTGGCTTGATTCAAGTCCTTCATGGAATCCTCAGAATATGGATGGGGGATCATATTCACCGAAAACGTCTCTGAATACGTCACAAACTTCTTGTAACGTTACGTAGGCTTTGGCGCAGACGATCAGATGGTGTACCAGGTTGACTTCCTCCTGCAACGCTTGTTGCTTTAATTCGGTAAGTAATTTTTTAACATCCTTGTTGTCTCGGTTCTTCTTAACCTCCTTCAGACTGGCGATCTGCCTTTCTTCCGCCCTGGCACGCCGATCGGGATCATAGGGATGAGGGACCAGCCGTGTGGTCTGAACCTCGAGTTCGTGTTCTCCGGTAAAACAATTCACCCCGACGATCTGAACGTCTCCATTGGCGATTTTTTTCTGATGGTCATAGGCACTTCGAGTCACCTCACGCTGGACATAACCCTTTTCAATGGCGGCGACGATTCCCCCCATCTTATCCAGTTTTTTCAACTCGGCCCAGGCCTCTTTCTCGATTTCATCCGTCATGGCCTCCATACAGTAGGAACCGGCGAAGGGATCTTCCACTTCTAACAATTTTGCCTCACAGGTCAGGATTCGGCTGACGTCTTGGGACAATTGTTGGGCCTCCCGGCTCCATCCCAGTCCAAGGGGTTCGTCATAGGGCGGGAAAGCCGACGGCGGTCCCCCGGATAAGGTCCCGGCCACAGCCCCGAGAACGGCCCGGGTCAGATTGTTCAAGGGACGTTGTTTGGTGGTGCTCGAAGGTCCGATATGGGCGGTCATCTGCTCTCTGAGCAGCATACTGCGGGGGTTCTTGGCCCCGTAACGCTCTTTCAGAATTCGCGCATACATTCGTCGAGCGGCCCGCTGAAAGGCTATTTCCTGCAGGAACTCCATACTGCCGCCCATGGCGTTAAAGGTGAAACGGGGGGCAAAGGCATCCACCTCCAAACCGGTATCAATCCCTGTCTGGATATAAGCACAAGCAATGGCCATGCTAAAGGCCAGGTCCTGAATCCGCGTAGCCCCGGCCTCCCGGATGTGATAGCCCCCCATACTGGTTATATTCATGCGCGGCATATGTTGGTTGATAAAAACCAGGGTATCTCTAAAGAGACGCATGGCCGGTTTTGGGGGAAAGATATAGGCCCCACGAGCGATATATTCCTTAAGAATGTCATTTTGGGGTGTGGCCTGTAATTTGTCCAAAGGAATACCTCGGTTTTCAGCCAAAGCCGCGTACATGGCGATCAAATAGATGGCCGGGCCATTGATGGTAAAGTTAGAGGCGATGCGGTCCAGATTGAGCTCCCCTTGATACGGTTCATAAATAATTTCCATATCGCGGAGGGTGTCTATGGCCACCCCGACTTTGCCCACTTCCCCGGCCATCAGGGGGTTGTCCGAGTCATAGCCACATTGCGTCACCAGGTCCATGGCCAGATTGGGGCCTTGGCGGCCTCCCCGTTCGATATTCTGTTTATAGTAGTCTCTTGTGTCTTCAGGGGTTCCATATCCGGAATAACCGGAGGCACGCGTTAATCCTGACCCGGCCTTACTTCTTGCCGCCAATTTAGCTGTGCCGGCTCTGGGATCAAAGGGATAAATACTCGCCGTGAAGGGATACTCACCGGGAAAGCCCACCTGGGTCAGGAAATCAAAATCCGGAGTATCCAGCGGCGTATAAAAACGGCTGGGTGCCTCTTTCAAATAAGGAAAACGCTCCAAGGCTTTCTTTACCGTTTTTTCCTGCCATTTTTGTCTTTTTTTACGTATTTTTTCATACTGGTCGCTCATCGGTTCCCCTCCCGTTTATCTTAGTGCTACTGGTCAAAATTGCCTATATTCATTACTGCCTTCTTTTTCATCAGCCTTTAATCGTTTCGGGTTTCGGGTTAAGGGTTTCAAAGTAAGAGAGGCTGACCTTATTTCTAATAATTCGTAACGCACAACTCGCAACACATTTAAAATATCTTTGGTAGCCCTTGGCTGTTAATAAAGTGATTAAGAATTATCGCGTATTAATTCCGCTATACCTTTATAGGCATCTCCCGGGAAAAAAGTGACCGCCATCTCGAGGGCCCGACCGGATTTTGAAAAATAAATCCGTTTGATTACCAGCAGGGGATGCCCTTTTTTGACTTTCAGGACGGCAGCCAAATTTTTATCAGCCACGGAGGCGGAGGTGACCTGACGACTTCTTCTTACCGTTTCCAAAGCTTCCTTCTCGACCCGCTTGATAAAAAGGGGGTAATCCGATTCTGTTAACTGAATTTTTTCTCCTATTTTTTCTGGGGCATAGGCCTGGAAAAAGGCCTGTCGTTTATTTTCGAGATGCCGAAGACCTTCGAAGAGATACAGTTTTTCTCCCGGATTCAGCTTCATATCCTTAATGATTTCGGGAGAAGGGCTGATCAATTTTTTAGAATGAAGATTTAAAATGGTTTGAGCCCCCAGGTGAAAAAGATCATCGACGGTTCCATAGAGCCTGAACTGGAAGTTGTTGTCGTTACGAAAAGAGACGAAGGTGCCCCGGCCCTGTTCCCGGCGAATCAGGTTGTCACTTTCAAGAGACAGGAGAGCCTGTCTGACGGTGATTCGACTGACCCCGAACTCCCGACACAATTCTTTTTCAGTAGGAACGGCCTGGTCGGGCTTGAGTTTGCCGGAAAGGATTCGTTTTCGGAGAACCTTTTCCAGTTGATAATAGAGAGGTACGGGGATTTTTTTTAACTTCATTGAAAACGCTTTCTTTGGTTGAAGAAAGTTATAATGTCATAACAAATATGTCAACCCTTTTTAAATTTTTTAATGATTAGTCCTTTACAGAATTTTAATGATAAAAAGGGCTCCTTGTCCCATTCAGGCCATTCCTTGCCATTCGTCTTCTCTGTTGTTGTTAAAGGTCTCAAAATACTATTGACAAAATTGACTACCAGGGACTGGGGGGTCCTCTATGAAGCCTTTACCAATAGAAGCTCCGACCAGGGTAGGCTTTCACTATTCTCTTTTTTTTGACCGGTTTTTGTGCTAATAACGGTAGAATGGATTCCGCGTCCTTGAAAAGAAGTAATATCGAATCCAGCCCCCTTGATTAAACCAAAAGCTGATATGCCCTACCCGACAAAAAGTACCTCACTCCTTTTTCTCCTTCTTTTTGTGTTATTCTTGATTGGTTGTGCTAAATCACCAGTGGCTTTTAAACCCCGTCCGGCAACTATCCTCCAACCGCCGGCCCCTGAATTCTCCGGGATGCGGATAGAGGTCAACGGCCAAAAGATTTCCCCTATGGTCCCCACCCTCCTTATGCTTCCCGAGGATCCCCTGGACATCCGGATTCAAGATGAAAATGAACCAACCTCCGGTCATCCAAGGAATTCCAGGCCGAATACGGAATCCTGGTCGGTTGTATTTAACGGTCATCCAATGAACTATATTGGAAACAATCGCTTTTCAGGGACCATTTCCGAAGGTCCCGGTTTGTATCCCTTGAAAATTGAGAACCGGCCGTTATCGAATCAGAACCCTGTCTCTCCGAAGTCAATCCAAGGACCCGGAAGAGAAAACCTGGGGCCTGCCCTGCTGGTCATTGTCCTTCATCCCTTTTCTAGGGTGATGGATGGGTATATCGATCGGTTCCCCATAGGCTTTTACCCCGATCCGGAAGAGGCCCCGGAGAAGGTAATCCCCAAAATAGCCCGATCCAACTATCTTCCTCCCAAAGGGTTTATTGAAGTCAACGCCTCAAATCTGGAAAGATTTGTTTCTCAACATTATCGATTAAGGGACTTTATCAGCCACCTTAATGTTCCCTTTCCTCACTATATAGCCCTTTCGCCCGCCCTATTGCTTAAGTTGGAATGGTTGACCCTTTATCTGAAGCAATATTCCCAAAACCCGGAGGCTCGGTTGACCATCCTCAGCGGTTTCCGAACCCCCAGGTACAATCAAACGGTTGCCGGAGCCCTTTGGAGCAGGCATATATACGGCGATGCCGCCGACCTTATCGTTGACCTGTCGCCGGAGGACGGCTTCATGGATGACTTGAACTGCGATGGTCTAATAGATCGGGAAGATGTCATGGTCCTAGCCAGATTTATTGAAGAAGTCGATAGTAAAACTGGATTAAGGGGAGGAATGGGGGTTTTTGACCGTGGGAAAAACGGACCTTCACTCCACATCGACACACGGGGGTTTAACGCCCGATGGTAACCTGACAAGATCTTTTAGAATCAATAAACGATTAGGTTATTGACAGACAGCCTCTGATTTTGTAACCTCAAGGAACTCATTTTCTTCCCGGTCAATGAAAATTGGACCACTGTCATTCGACTCAACATAGAAAAAAGCTGAAGTTACCGGACCTCTTTATCTGGAAGGAGTATTGCAACATGCCGATTCAAATTCTGGGAACAGGAAGTTATGTCCCGCCCCGAGTTCTTCACAACCGGGATCTTGAAAAGATTCTAGACACCACCGACGAATGGATTTCCCAGCGAACTGGTATTCATGAAAGGCGCATCGCCGATCCGGAAATTGCCGCCTCCGACTTGGCCCTGGAAGCGTCACGCGGGGCTTTGGAAATGGCCGGGAAAAAGGCCGAAGAGGTTCAGTTGATCATCCTGGCCACCATAACCCCGGACACCCATTGTCCGGCAGCAGCCAACTGGCTCCAGGCCAAATTGGAAGCCCCCCAGGCGGTCACTTTTGATATAACCGCAGCCTGTTCCGGTTTTATCTTTGCCCTGAACGTCGCCGAACAATATTTAAAGTCCGGAACGGTTCAAAACGTCTTGGTCGTGGCCTCTGAAATAATGACCAGGACATTAAATTGGAAAGATCGAATTACGGCCATCCTCTGGGGTGACGGGGCCGGGGCTGTTTTTCTTTCCGGAGAGGGAGACGGTCCCCAAATCCTTTCCACCCATATTCATACCGACGGGGCCAATGGGACCAATCTGTTAATGCCCGGAGGGGGTTCCAAGACGACCCCTATCTCTCATGAGAGTGTGGACAAGGACCTTCACACCCTCAAAATGATCGAGGCCAGTGCCTCGGTCCGGGTGGCGGTTAAACACTTCGCCGATGCCTCTCTGGAAGCCGTCGAGACCAATGGCTATAATATCAAGGAGGTTGATTGGGTCATTCCCCATCAAGCCAATCTTCGAATGATACAATCCCTGGCCAAACGATTGGATCTTCCGATGGAAAAATTTTTTATGACCATCGAAAAATACGGTAACATCTCCTCGGCCTCGGTGGCCATCGCCTTGGATGAGGCGGTTCGCACCGGTGCCATTCAAAAAGGCAATCTGATCTTGCTGACGGCCTTCGGCGGGGGCCTGACCTGGGGTAGTGCCCTTATTCGCTGGTGAGATAAAAAAAAGTGGCCAGTGGCAGGTGACAGGATAACCGATTGTGGACTCCTTAAAAGTATTCTTGACACAGGTCGCTTAACCCGTTCAAATGCCGTTATTAAGCTGTCGAATTAATAAAATGCAGGAGGCCAAGAAGCATGAAGAAAAATAAAGGAAAAGTTGAAACCGCATCCAAGAAATCATCCAAACCCACGAGAAGCAAAAAATATGTCTATTTCTTCGGAAAGGGCAAGGCCGATGGGAACGCCGACATGAAAAATCTGCTGGGCGGCAAAGGGGCCAATCTGGCCGAAATGACCAATCTGGGCGTAACCGTTCCTGCCGGATTTACCATCACGACCGAGGTTTGCACCTATTACTATCAGAACAAACAGACCTACCCCGGGGAATTAACCAAACTGGTGGAGGATGCCCTGGTCAGGGTGGAAAAAATCATGGGCCGGAAATATGGGGACCCGGCCGATCCCCTTTTGCTGTCGGTCCGCTCCGGGGCCAGAAGATCCATGCCGGGTATGATGGAAACCGTCTTGAATTTGGGATTGACCACCAAAACCATTCCCGGATTGATCCAAAGGACCCACAATGAACGGTTTGTCTATGATGCCTATCGACGGCTGTTGATGATGTACGCCGATGTGGTCATGGAAAAGGCCGCCGGTATTGAACCGGCCGAGGGGGAAGGCATCCGTCAGAAGCTGGAACAGGCCATGGACGTTCTTAAGGAAAAGAAAGGCGTCCATCAGGACACAGAGTTGACTGCCGAGGATCTTAAGATTTTATGCGAGCAATTCAAACAGATCATCAAGGCCACCCTGAAAAAGGAATTTCCCGATGACCCTGCCAAGCAGCTCTGGGGAGGAATCGGGGCGGTCTTTCACTCCTGGATGGGGAAACGGGCGGTTTCTTACCGCAAGATTGAAGGCATACCGGAAGACTGGGGCACGGCGGTCAACGTCCAGGCCATGGTCTTTGGTAATACCGGGGATACGTCGGCCACAGGCGTGGCCTTTACCCGGAATCCGGCCACCGGGGAAAATGTATTTTACGGCGAATGGCTGCCCAATGCCCAGGGAGAGGATGTAGTGGCCGGCATTCGCACCCCCAATCCGGTCAACCAGGCGGGAAAGACGGCGGATACAAGGCATCTGTCTTCTCTGGAAGAAATGATGCCCGACCTGTACAATCAATTATTCAAGATCGAGAAGAGACTGGAAAGACATTATACCGATATGCAGGACATCGAGTTCACCATCGAGGACGGTAAACTCTGGATGCTTCAAACCCGCACCGGGAAACGAAACGGCCAGGCGGCCATCCGGATGGCCGTGGAAATGGCCGAATCCCGGTTGATCAGCAAGGAAACAGCCCTGCTCCGGGTCAATCCCGATCAGATCGATGAGCTGTTGCACCCCAGTGTGGATCCCGAGGCCGGTAAAAAAGCCAAAGAACTGGTCAAGGGGCTTCCGGCCGGTCCGGGCGGGGCTGTCGGGCGGATTGTTTTTACCGCCGATGATGCCGAAGACTGGGCCAAACGGGGGGAAATGGTGATCCTGGTCCGCAATGAAACCTCTCCGGAAGATGTCCATGGGATGCACGCCGCCCAGGCCATCCTGACGGCCAAGGGGGGCATGACCAGTCATGCGGCTTTAGTGGCCAGGGGCTGGGGCAAATGCTGTGTAGTGGGGGCCAATGCCCTGGACATCGATGCCCATAATAAAGTCATCCGGGTCAACGGCCGGGAACTTCGGGAAGGGGACTGGATCACCATGGACGGCACCAGGGGCCGTGTCTTCAATGGACAGTTAAAACTGTTACCGGCCGATCCGGCCAATAATCCCTTGTACCTGAAATTGATGAAATGGGCCGACCAGAGCCGACAATTAAAAATCAGGGCCAATGCCGACCGGCCTGAGGATGCAAAAATCGCCCGGAACTTCGGGGCCGAGGGCATCGGCCTGTGTCGAACGGAGCATATGTTTTTTGAGGCCGACCGGATTCGCTCAGTGCGGGAGATGATCCTCTCCGACACCCTGGAAGACCGGCAAAAGGCCTTGGCCAAACTCCTTCCCACCCAAAAGGCCGATTTCATCGGCATCTTCAAGGCCATGGATGGACTGCCGGTGACCATCCGCCTTCTCGACCCTCCCTTGCATGAATTTCTACCCAAAACAGAAGAGGAACTTCAGGAACTGTCCCGGGAAATGAAAGTCCCCTTTGCCCAATTGAAGGCCAAAAATGAGTCCCTCCACGAATTCAATCCCATGCTGGGCCACCGGGGCTGCCGGCTGGGTATCACTTTTCCGGAAATCTATGAAATGCAGGTCCAGGCCATCATGGAGGCCGCCTGTGAATTGACCAAAAAAAAGGTCAAAGTCATACCGGAAATCATGATTCCCCTGGTGGGCCATGTGAACGAACTGGAATCCATGCGTAAGCTGACCATCAAAACCGCCGAAACGGTCCAGAAAAAAAACAAGGTCAAGGTCAGTTACCTGGTGGGGACCATGATCGAACTGCCCCGGGCCTGTGTCACTTCGGATGAAATCGCCACACAAGCCGACTTCTATTCCTTCGGCACCAACGACTTGACCCAGACCGTGTACGGGCTTTCCCGGGACGATGCCGGCCGGTTCCTGCCTTATTATCAGGAACAACACATTCTCCAGGAAGATCCCTTCATCACCATTGATATAGATGGAGTAGGGGCCTTTATGAAAATAGCCGTGGAAAAAGGCCGGAAGGTCAAAAAGAACCTGAAGATCGGTATCTGCGGCGAACATGGCGGAGAGCCGAAATCAGTTGAATTCTGCCATTCCCTCAATTTGGACTATGTGAGCTGTTCACCCTTCCGGGTGCCCATCGCCCGATTGGCCGCGGCCCAGGCCGCCATTAAAGAGAGGATGGAGAAGAAAAAGAAAGCGTAACTCATAAGAAGTGAAAGAAGTTTAAGGGTTAGGGGATGCCCCTAACCCTTTTTTTAACCTTCTGAAAAAAACAGTACCGGTCTTCCTAACCCAAACGATAAACCTGTGTTGCTGTACCTCGGAAAAGAGCCTCCTTCTCGTCTTCGGAAAAATCGGCCACTAATTTTTTAAAGGCATTCCAGACCACCGGGTAAGACAGGGAAAATTTATCCACCGGAAAATTGCTTTCAAACATGCAGCGTTTCGGCCCGAAGCATTCAATGGTGTGCATATAATACCTTTTTTGAGCCTCGATAAATTCAGCCGATGAAGGCGGGATTTCTCGGGTATGCCAGCCGAACCCGTTATCGGGCATGGCCAACCCGCCGAGCTTGGCGAAAACGTTTTCACATTTGGCGATTTCGGCTATATCCTTTTTCCATTGGGCAAAAATCTCTTCCCGTTTATCCCGGTAGGGACCCACCCCCAATGGGGTACCGAAATGATCAAGGATCATCCGGGTTTCCGGTACAGCCCTGGCCAATTCCGCAAAGGCCGGGTTCTGGTGGTGATAATGCCAGGTGTCATAGGTGAGTCCCCTGCGGGCCAGCACCTTCAACCCCTGCCTGAAGTCCTCCCTTTGATATAAATGCTCCGGTGCCCGTCCGGGAATGAAAAAAACCTCCTTGTTTTTATCACTTGCCCCTGCATGACGAATGCCCTTAAACAATCCCTGCCCGGCCTCTTCATGGGCTTGTAGCACCTCTTCGAGCTGATGACCCAGGGTCAGATCGGCATGGGCCACGATAGCGGATATTTCCGCACGCCCTTTTCCCCCTTTTGCGCTTTCCGCGGCGATCCCGGCTACAAACTCCGTTTCACCGATGGGACGAAGATGTTCAGGACCTTCGGTCCGGTAACTGGCATGACATTCGATAAAGACCGTTTTGACAATACGATGACCGGAGCCTGTGTCGGCCCACAGGTCTTTTAACAAATAAGACCGTCCGCCCGGTCTTTCCCATAAATGGTGATGAGGATCGACAATGGGGCGTTCGGGTTCGACAATCTCTTCGACCACCTGGGCCAGCCACTCAGGAGTGCCCGGAGTTTTATTAGTCATAATTTCCTCCTTAATGTTTCTCTGGTCGTCAATATTTTAGATTCTTTGACTATAGGATCTGAGAATTTATCCCTGACTTCAATTGGTGTTCCGGGTTGCGGGTTGCGGGTTACGGGTTTTTAGAAAAAAGGCTTTGACTTCTAAACCCGCAACCCGGAAAAGAAAAATTTTAATTAGGTTTGGTTAGGTTCTTCTCCCAAATTTAATGGGGGAGAGGGGACAATATTTCCAATTAATCGTCTATCGCCTGGGTGGCAATCGTCTGCATATCCGCCCGGATATTGAGATGATCGTAGGGACGGACCTGGGTAAAAACCGAACCGAACAACTTCTCCCTGGGATCATTCCACCAATAGGTGCAAAAAGCCCCGCCCCAGGTATAGGAGCCTTCGGTGACCATTTTGTGCGTCTGCCCCCGGTCCAGAGTAACCCCGAATCCCAGTCCGAATCCGTTGCCCGGGCCGGTCAGCCAGACCGGTCGATCGCCGATATGATTCAGGGTCATCAGTTCAATGGTCTTCCGGCTCAGGATTCTCTTCTCTCCGCTCTTACCCCCGTTCATCAGCATATTGGCGAAACGGAAATAATCCGAGGCCGTGGAGACCAGTCCGCCGGAACCCATGTAGTAGATACCGGGTTTGCTGAGCCAAAAACTGTCGGTTGTATCCGGATCGGTCAGTTTGATTTTTTTATCCTCCCCCGGTATGTAGGCCGCGGCAAAACGGGGAAGTTTTTCTTCCGGCAGGAAAAAATGGGAATCCACCATCCCCATCGGCTCGAAAATGTGCTCCTTAAAAAAATCCGCCAGGGTCTGTCCGGATAATACCTCTACCAGCCGGCCCACCACACAGGTGGCGCGGGAATAATCCCACATGGTTCCGGGATGGTTATTCAGGGGAACCGCAGCCAGCCGGTCCACAAAGTCGCCGATGACCTCCCGGCGGCTGCGGAATTTAGCGGCCTGCCGATATAGTTCCTGATTATGAGGATTGTATTCCGTGGCAAAACCGGCGGTGTGGGTCAAAATATGCATGACATTAATGGGAGGATCGGCTGACACCAGGTCATATACCCTTCCATTAAAAACAGCCACCCGCATATCTTTAAAAGCCGGCAGCCATTTGGAAATGGGATCACCGAGCTGAAATTTGCCCTGCTCATACAGCATCATCAAGGCCACGGAGGTTATCGGTTTGGTCATGGAGGCGATGCGGAAAATCGTCTCTTTGGTCATGGGGATCTTTTTTTCAACATTTTGATGTCCCTGGACATCGAAATGAACGATTTTACCACGACGGGCGACCATGGAGACCGCTCCGGGGATCAATTGTTGATCGATATAGTCCTGGATCATGGGTCGGATAAGTTTTAAACGTTCCGAAGACATTCCCACTTCATCGGGGTTGGCAAAAGGCAATGGGTTGGTCATTGTTTTCCTCCATTTGAATAAGTATGGTTTTGGTAATGGGTTTGTATCTTAATCTGATCGGATTTTCTTTTTGTATATCTTCCCTGATCGGATAAGTCAAACGCAAATGTGGTTAAGAACAGGACAAGCGAAGTCTGATTGTATCCAATAGGATTTATGACTGCCTTGACAGTTCCAGGAGCCCTATGATAGATTCTTTTTCATCAATGCAGGAGGGATTATGATGGCCGATTCAGGTTTGAAAAATATGATCGATGAAATCTTTCATCCCCGATCGATTGCCGTCATTGGTGCCCGCTCCAACGAATCAATGGAAAACGACGGCTGGGTGTCCAGATTGGTTGCTTTTGGTTTTCCCGGAACGATCTACCCGATCAATCCCAAAGCCTCTGAAATCATGGGGCTCAGGGCCTATCCCACCATCATGAATGTTCCTGGGTCTGTGGATCTGGTTATCTTTAATGTCCCCTTCAGGATCTCGGACCGGATCATGGCCGATTGCGCGGCCAAGGGGGTCAAATTCGCCCACGTTTTTACCGCCGGATTCAGCGAGACCGGCAAACCGGAAGGGATCAGGCTGCAAAACGAAATAGAACGTATTGCCAAGGAGGCCGGAATAAGGGTGATCGGCCCCAATTGTATGGGGCTTTATTATCCCAAGGGGGGGCTCACCTTCGGCAGACTGCTGTCGAATAAACCGGGCCCGGTGGCCTTTGTTTCCCAGAGCGGGGCCTCGGCCTCCAGGGTGGTGGCCCAGGGCACTGAAAGGGGTATTTATTTCAGCAAGGTGGTCAGCTATGGAAACGCCATTGATCTCGACGGAACGGATTTCATCGAATATCTCTCATCCGATCCGGAAACCCAGGTGATCGCCTCTTATATCGAAGGCGTAAAAGACGGGCGGCGATACTTTAACGTAATCCGGGAATGCACCAGGAAGAAACCGGTCATCGCCCTAAAAGCCGGTATAACCGAAGGCGGCAGCCGGGCGGCGGCTTCTCATACCGCGGTCCTGGCCGGTTCGGAAATCATCTGGGATGCCTTTTTCAGACAGACCGGGGTCATTCGGGTCAGCGATCTGGAGGAACTGCTGGACATGGCCATGGCTTTCATTTATTTACACCGCCCGGCCGGACGGCGCGTTGGCATAGTCGGTCGGGGTGGCGGACTGGGGGTGGTGGCTACGGACATGTGCGAAACAGCAGGTTTAAAGGTCCCTCCATTTCACCTTGAAACCCAAAAACGGCTGGAGCAATTGATCCCCGATGCCGGGACCAGTGCCCGGAACCCGGTGGAGCCGGACAGGGGTCTGGCCGCCTGGGCCGCCTTTTATGAGGAAGGGCTGAAAGCCATCGATGGGGACCCGGGTATCGACATCATATTGACCCACCTCGGGATCGACATCTATGGGGGAATTGGAGACCGTTTAAATCAATCTTTGGATGAAACCATCGCTATCCTTCTCAAGCTGTCCAAACAATTATCCAAACCCCTGGTAATCGTCCTTTATGCCGGAGGACGGGCGGAAACCATCAATGCCGTTCTTCTGGCCCAACAAAAGTGCTTAGAGGCAGGGATCCCGGTTTATCCCAGTGTGCCCTCTGCGGCCAAAGCCATCAGCCGGTTCATTGGGTATCACGAATTCCTGGACCGAAAAGCGGGCAAACCGAAATAAATAAAAAATGGAAATTGTCACTATCTAATCTCTTTTGTTACATTTTCTCAGGTGTGAGTTAATCCTTTTGGAGAAAGGAGTTCGCCATGGGGGGAAAGCTTGACGGAAAGGTGGCCATCGTTACAGGGGCCAGCCGGGGGATCGGTAAGGCGGTCTCTGTGGCCTTTGCCAAGGAAGGGGCCAGTGTGGCGGTGGTTGGGCGAACGGTTGAGCCGCTCAAGTCCGGGTTGTCCGGGACCATTATGGATACCGCCGATGAGATTAAAGCCGCAGGCGGCCTGGCACTGGCTATAAAAACTAATGTGGTAGTGGAGGATGAGGTGCAGGCCATGGTTCAGAAGGTTTTGAATGAGTGGGGCAAGATCGATATCCTGGTTAACAATGCAGCGGTAGCCGCCCCCGGCCCATTCGTCGAGACGACGAGTCGTCGCTGGAATCTGGTTATAGGGGTTAACCTCCAGGGGACTTTCCTTTGTACCAAGGCCGTCGTTCCCTTCATGATGGAAGAGAAATGCGGGAGCATAATCAATACCAGTTCCGGGGCAGCAGACAGCAGGGTGTATGGGGTCACCGGCATTGCTTATGGCACGGCCAAGGCGGCGATCGAGCATTTCACTTGCAGCTTAGCCGCCGAACTTGGTCCGTATAACATAGCCGTCAACTGCTATAAGCCGGCTCAGGGAGTGGCGACCGAGGGATATGTATTCAATCTGCCGCCCGACTACGATAAGTCCCGGTTGATTGGTCCCGAGAAGATGGTTAAGGCTGCTCTTTTTTTGGCTCAACAAGATGCCAAGGGCATTACCGGATGCGTGGCCAGGGATGAGGAGATCATCCAGTGGCACGGCTTACTCTAAAGAAAGGAGACTATCATGGACTTTATGTTTACCGAAGAACAGAAGGAATTGAGACGCCGAGTGCGGAAGTTCGCCGAAGAAAAGCTTGCCCCCCTGGCACCCGAGGTCGACGAGTCTGAAGAGGTTTCCTGGGACCTGGTGAAGTTGCTGGCCGATGAAGGGCTCCTTCGCCTGATGGTGCCCAAGGAGTATGGCGGCGCCGGAATGGTAAGCTGCGTCAATATCTCCATCGTGAGGGAGGAGTTCAGCAGAGTATGTAGTGCCGCTGCCTCCATCTTCACCATGCAGGGTCTGGGTACTTACCCTATTACGCTCTTCGGCACTGAGGAACAAAAGCGCCGATACCTGTCTCCTATAGGGAATGGGGAGAGATTAGCCGCCTTTGCTCTCAGCGAGCCTGATGCCGGATCGGATGTCGGCCGTATGAAGACCACCGCCGTTCTGGACGGGGACCATTACGTCCTGAACGGGGCAAAGCGCTGGATCAGTCAAGGGCCGGCCGCTGAGATCTACACCGTTTTTGCCAAAACCGATCCAGCCAAGGGGAATAAAGGCATCTCCGCTTTTATCGTAGAGAAGGGGACCCCGGGCTTCGACCCCAGTCGGAAAATGAAGCTGATGGCCGCTCACTGTATCTGTGAGCCGAGATTCGACAATTGCCGCATCCCCAAGGGAAACCTCCTGGGCGAAGAAAATCGGGGCATGAAGATTTCCATGGAGAACCTGGATATGTTTCGCACCACCGTGGGGGCAACGGCCGTGGGATATGCACAAAGGGCCTATGAGGAGGCCCTCAGCCGGGCCAAGAACAGGGTTGTCTTCAGCCAGCCGCTGTCTGAGTTCCAGGTCACCCAATTTAAGTTAGCGGATATGGCTACCGAAATCCAGGCGGCCCGGCTGATGGTCTATTGGGCGGCTAAACTGAAGGACCAGGGCGAAAACTGGCGAACGGTAATGACCTCGGCCTCCATGGCCAAACTCTTCGCCACCGAAGTGTGTCATCGAGTGGTCGACGAGTCCCTTCAGATCCATGGGGGTACCGGCCTCATTAAAGGGACCCCTATCGAGCGCATTTACCGGATGCAACGATCGCTTCGCATCTATGAGGGGGCCTCAGAGATCCAGAGGATCACCATCGCCCGAAGCATTTTAAGAGAGGAATAAGCTTAACCTCAAACCATAACTCTGCAATTGATACCATAACAAAAGCCCTGACCCTCTATTAATTGACTTATAATCCAAGTTCTGTCAAGGGCAGGGCCAACAGGTGCTTGGGTGAAATGTTATGGTCATGCAGGGAAACCAGGCGGTAAACGGAGAAAACAAACCCCGACCTGTATATCGGGAGAGACCGGAATACTTGACTCAATCAATCTCGCCATTCAGCGTTTTGGGCCTTTATTTACTATTCACATACACCCCTAATGCGTATGGCGGATAAACAGGCCCCACTCAATGGATGCAAGCGAGTACCAGAAAATCCGGCAACTGTTTGACGACTACCTGCGGATGTATTCATCCCGCGATGATCGGCTCACCGCGTATTTCAGTGAGGACTTTTCCGGTTTTACCGGAGGCGGGGATTTTCTGGTTAAAGACAAGGAAGAATGGGTCGCGATTACCCGCCAGGACTTCGCCCAGATCAAAGATCCGATTCATATCGAACTCAAGGACCTGGCCATCCAATCACTGGCTGATACGATCGCCGTCTCGACCAGCTTCTTCACCATCCACCTGCCAATCAAAGACCATGTCCTGTCACGAAAGACAGCCCGCCTGGTACTGATTTTCCGCAAGGAGTCCGCAGGGTGGAAAATCTCGCACAGCAGTATTTCCCTTCCCGACGGCATGGTTCGTGACCGCGAAGTCTATCCGTTGAAGGAACTGGTTGACCGCACTCAGTTCCTGGAAGAGCTGATCGCCGAACGGACGATTCAACTTTCCGAGGCAAACGATAATCTGCAACAGGCAAATGAAGCTCTGGCGAGAGAGATTGCAGAGCACAAGCAGTCCAAGGATGCGCTTGAAGAAGAACGTAGAAGACTCCAAAAAGCACTGGATGAGGTCAGGACGTTACGAGGCATCGTTCCGATCTGTTCGAGCTGTAAGAAGATCCGCGATGACAAGGGTTATTGGAACCAAGTGGAGAAGTATGTTAGCGATCACACCGAAGCCGAGTTCAGCCATGGGATTTGTCCTGATTGTGCAAAAAAAATGTATCCGTAATTATTTAATGAGGAACAAGCAGATGAAAAACTCTAAACACTTTATCTCCCTTTCAATCCGTAATATTCAGTTCTAATAATCGTCTACTGCCGAATATTAGGTAGGTGAAGTTCCCAAGCAGGAAGGGTCTGCCGTTTCTGTTCCTTCATCCCCTTCTATTTATAAAGTCCTGGACATGGGGTCAGTGACCCCATGTCCAGACCCCATGTTCCATAAGAGGTTTTAGGGAGTGCAGGATGGCAAGGAATATCCATGGGCTTTGCAAGAAAAGCGAATCTTGGAAGATGCTATAAGTAACGATAGAATGGTAACGGGAATTTATTGGGGCGTTCAACTTACCTCCGGTTTTCTCCTTAATTCCGGCAGCATAATTTGCTCGAGGTAACGTCTCTGGTTTTCAAATATATTCGGGTCGTCTGTAGGATCAAACTTAATCATCTTTCCAAAAGAAATGGTTACCTTGGCAAATGGTTTCGGGAGGAGAAAGTTGTCCCAACTATTGAAGTACCATGCCCTGTCGGCCGATGTATAAAAAGGGATAATTACGGTATCGGCGATATGGGCTAAACGAATCACGCCAGGTTTTACCTTCCCCGCCGGTCCAAGTGGACCATCAACGATATGGGCGGCGATTCTCGATTGTTTGAAATGATCTATCATCTCCTTCAATGCCTCTGATCCACCTCTTGAAGAAGAACCTCGAACCGCGTGCCAACCAGTCCTCTGGGCTACACCGGCAATGATTTCACCGTCCAGGCTTTTGCTTATCATTAGGGAAGGTTTGAAGTCCCTATAATTCTGAAAATGTCGAATTGCAGAAAAAAATTGCTGGTGCCAAATGCACAAAAGAACTTTCCCGCCTTCCCGAAAAATGTCCATCCATTCTTTTTCATTTTTAATCTCAAGCCTGAATGTCGAGCTATATAAACGAATAAAACGATAAAGAAAAGAAATGAACAGATCGGTAGTTAGGATATTCTTTATTTCAAAAGCCATCTATATTTCACCTGTATACGCCCGCGGAACGGGTCCGCCCTAGGGCAGATTATCAAAGTTTCTTTTTTGCAGGAATGGTCAAACTATTTTCCAGATGAGACCCAAGAAATCTACCCATCCAAAGACAACCAACAAAAAAACTTCGATGCCTTAGATTAGCAGGCGGTCATGTATTCCCATATCCCTGACCACAGGAAAAACTATTTTACAGCGACTTTAAGGGCCTTGCCCGGGTTAAACTTGGGGACCTTTCTGGCAGCGATCTTCATCTCCTTACCAGTTTGCGGGTTCCGACCCTTACGAGCGGATCTCTTGGTCACGCTGAAGGTGCCAAAACCAATCAGGGTTACTTTGTTGCCCTTCTTTAAGGCCTTTGTGATAGCCCCAAAGATGATATTTACCGCTGCCTCCGCCTCTTTTTTCGTACAAACCACTTTCGCCAATTCCTTGATCAGATCACCTTTATTCATAAATTTCCCCTCCTTTAAGGTTTAGTCCTTTTTAAGGGACCTATTGGTGCTATTATTACAAATTAATTGAAATATCAAGAAAATTTATGGATGAGATCTTCCTGAAGTCTTGTTTTTGACGGATTGCCCTTTTGGGAAGATTTCTAACGATAATTGTTGAAGGCCCCCCCTTCAAATTAAGGGTCCCAGCCTCATGAAAAACCATTTATTTACAATTCCCAAAATCGTGTATAATGTGGTCTATTCAAAATCCAGATAAGTAAAGCAACCCATCTTCGAGCAACGCCACTTTACCCTAAAGGGAGGCAAGAATATGGAGGAATTCAGGAAACCCCGTTTCTCAATAGAGAGGTGGGGTTTCTTTTTTTGGTTTAAGCAGGAGTTTGTAGCGGGGTCAATATAAAAGCAATAATTTGAAGTTAGGAAAGGGGTTATGATGAATTGTCCGAAGTGTAATTTCGACAATCCTGAAGGGATGCTATTTTGTGGGAAGTGTGGTACAAAAATAGAGCAAATTTGCCCAAAATGTAATTCATCGAACCCACCTGATTTCACATTCTGCGGGAAGTGCGGCCAATCTCTAACTCAATCGGTCGCTCAATCTCCATCATCTCCACCCCCAGCCAGTCCCTCCACTCCCGTCCCCACCTCCTTCGCAAACGGCCGCTACCAAGTCAAGAAATTCCTCGGTGAGGGGGGCAAGAAAAAAGTATATCTTGCCCATGATACGGTGCTTGACCGTGATGTGGCCTTTGCCCTGATCAAGACCGAGAAGCTGGATAAGGCCTCCCGCCAGCGGGTCAGCCGGGAAGCGAAGGCCATGGGGAAGCTCGGCGACCATCCCAATATCGTCGGTATCTTCGATATGGGTGAGGAGAACGGTCAGCCTTATGTCGTTTTACCCCTCATGCCCGGCGGCGATGTCGAAGGTCTGATTGAGAAAGCTCCAGAGCATCGCCTGCCCATCGATAGGGCAATAGACATCGGAAAGTCTGTCTGCCGTGGTCTGGAGTATGCCCATGGGAAAGGGATTATCCACCGGGACATCAAACCCGGTAATATCTGGTTGGGCACGGACGGCACTGCCAGGATCGGCGACTTTGGACTGGCTATTGCCACCGAACTCTCTCGACTGACCCAATCCGGGATGATGGTGGGCACCTATTACTATATGCCCCCCGAGCAGGCCATGGGGGGTGAGGTTACGGCCAAAGCCGACCTTTACTCCCTGGGAGCCATGCTCTACGAAATGTTGACCGGAAGGCCTCCCTTTAGCGGCGATGATGCCGTGGCGATAATCGGACAGCATATCAATACCCCGCCTATCGCTCTCTCTTATTTCAGACCGGACCTGCCTTCTCCCCTTGAGGCTCTGATCTTAAAACTCCTGGAGAAAGACCCGCAGAAACGCCCGATCTCGGCTGCCGAGGTGCTGAAAACCCTGGAAACCATCGAAGCGGGAAAGGCCCAGAAGGGATCCTCAGAAGAACCGATGGTCATTACAGAGAACCCCCTCTACCGCAGGGTGTTCGTCGGCCGGGAGCCGGAGTTGAGGCAACTACAATCGGCTTTTGACCAGGCCCTATCAGGACAAGGCTCCTTACGGATGGTAGTCGGTGAGCCGGGCATCGGCAAGACCGCCCTTACCGAACAGTTAGCTACTTATGTCAGCCTGCGGGGTGGGAAATCTATCGTCGGTCACTGCTATGAAGAAGGCTCGCTATCACTCCCCTATCTGGCCTTTGTGGAGGCCCTAAGGACCTATACCACAGACCGTGACCTCACCGAACTCAGGAAGGAACTGGGCACCGGTGCACCCGATGTGGCCCGGATAGTCTCTGAGGTAAGGGAACGGCTCAAAATAGAGCCTGATCCCAAGGTCAATCCTGAAGAAGAAAGATACAGTTTATTACAGGCGGTCACCGACTTCCTGGGTAATGTTGCCAAGGCTCAACCTCTGCTTATTGTCCTGGAGGACCTACACAGTGCAGATAGAGGTACACTGGAGATGCTCGGACATGTCTGCCGTTACTTGGAGGGAAAGCGCCTCCTGCTGGTCGGAACTTACCGGGATATCGAAGTAGACCGGGCTCATCCTCTCTCCGCCTCCCTGGCTGAACTGAGACGTTTACCTACCTTCGGACGTGTTCTACTCAGAGGTCTCAACCCCGATGAGGTCAGAAGGATGCTCTCCAGTATCGCCGGACAGGAGGTGCCCTGGGGACTGGCCGAAGCCGTACACCGCCAAACAGAAGGAAATCCCCTCTTTGTCCAGGAGGTGGTGCGCTACCTGGCGGAAGAGGGGGTCATCACCCGGGAACAAGGGCGCTGGCAAGCCAAAGGCGACACTCCGGTGGAGATGCGCATCCCGGACGGACTGAGGGATGTCATCGGCAAGCGTCTTTCCTCCCTCAGCGAATCTTGCAACAAGGTGCTGGCCATAGCCGCGGTCATTGGCCGGGACTTTCGGCTGGAAGTCCTCCAGAAGGTAGCCGGGATGAGCGACGAAGAGATTTTTAAAGCCCTGGAGGAAGCCCGGAAAGCAGCCGTGATCGAAGAACGCACCGGCGCAGGAGCCGTGGTCAACTATCGCTTCGCCCACGCCTTTTTCCGTCAGACCTTGTATGAAGAGATCATTGCCCCTCGGCGTATCCGGCTCCACCAGCAGGTAGCAAGGGCACTGGAAGAAGTCTATAAGAACCGGCTTGAGGATCATGCGGCGGAGCTGGCCGAACACTTCTCCTATTCCTCTGATTCGGCCGACCTGAAAAAGGCGGTGAGTTACGGAGAGATGGCGGCCAGTAGAGCACTATCTGTCTATGCTTACGGTGAGGCAGTCAGGTTACTTGACCAGGCCGTCAAGGTACAGGAAATCCTGGACCCGGAGGACAAGGCCAAACGGTGCGACTTACTTTTGATTTTGGGCGACACATTACTTCTCATCGGCGATCATCAACGCGTTATTGATCAGGAGGCACCTCAAGCACTTTCTCTGGCTGAGGCTATCTCGGACAACAAGAAAGCATCGAGGGCCTGCCTGCTGGCAATGAATGGGTTACTCAGGCTTGGAACAACACTAATGGCTTCTCCCGAGGCGGCGCAGTGGGCCGAGCGAGCCGACCGCTATGCTGAGCCCGATACGATTGAGCGTGTCTGGGCTGATATAATGCTTGCCTGGGTGAAATACTCTGGGGGTAGCTTCTCGTCAGAAAGAGGTACCTCCTTCAGACGAGCCCTTGACTTGGCCCGTCGTCTGGGAGACCCCGACACATATTGGTGGGCGGCTTGGTTTTGCCTTATGTCCTTAAGTGCGCCCCAATATGCTAATGAACGGCTGAGTTTTGTGGAGGAGCTAATTGGGCAGTCCAGGGTTGGTGTCAATGTGTGGACGCACATGGGGACACTTTGGTATATGATATCGACATTCTTGGAATTTGGCCAGCGCCGCCGTGCCGAAGATGCCTTGGGTGAGATGCAGGCCTTGGCAGAACGCAGCAGGCAGCCGAACCTGCTTATCATCTCTATGTTGAATGAAGCTATCTTGACGATCTGGGACGGGCGTTTGGAGGAGGCGTTGACGATCCGCCGCCGCATGTTGGCCCTTGGCGAGGAGCTGGGCATCTTGGAATTCACGGCGACGTGGGCATTTTGGATAATCCGTGCCCGGGTGTATCTCGGGAACGCTGTCCGGGCCCTCGATATCAGTCTTCAGGCTGCGAGGAACCAACCCTTAAACGTAACCAGAGAGTCAGCCATTCTAATTTCCCTAACACACCTGGGTCGATATTCCGAGGTGGTGGAGATGTTGGAACGGTTGGTTGTGACTCGACCTAATATAAACACGGCGGAAGACGAGACCTTTGCCTGGCTGGATTCAATTTATCTCGAGGCAGCAGTGATGGCCGGTGATCGACCCGCAGCCGAGTTGCTCCTTCACCGGCTGGCCGGGAATAAGATCCTTACGAGTGGCCTGTGGCTTACGACTTGTACGAGCCGCCACCTGGGCGGGGCGGCGGCTCTATTGGAAAGAGTTGATGAAGCCCGCCAGCATTACCAGGAAGCCGTTAAGGTCTGCTCGGAGATGAAGTTCCGACCGGAACTGGCCCTCAGCCGCCTGGAGCTGGCCGAGCTGCTCCTGAAGCATTATCCCCAGGAAAAATCCGAGGCCATCGCTCACCTTGACTTTTCCATCGCCGAATTCCGGGACATGAAAATGCAACCCTCTCTTGAACGGGCACTCAGGCACAAGGAGATTCTCAAGGCGTAAGGCTATGGCCCTACCTTTGTTATGCACATTTCAAACGGTAATCGCTTTTGGGGGGAATGGTCTCGGCGAAAGACTTGTAGTCAACTATAATGCAGTTTGATTTACCATAAAATAAGTCCTCTTTTGAAGCATCGTAAAGATGACCCTAATGAGTTTATGG
>Ga0154639_122_pt1 | contig 38898 bp, 42 predicted proteins | sample Rifle2008BG13ft_FD_116068 | JGI IMG/M metagenome (GOLD analysis project Ga0154639, IMG submission 116068) | Deltaproteobacteria bacterium RBG_13_43_22 | reverse complement strand
AGACCCCTCATGCGGTCTTCTGTCAGGCTCTTAGTGGTGCACTTTGAAGTAGAATCTGCCTATATAGTTGAGGGAGGAATACAGGTAACTGTCCCATTTCCGAAATATTATGCTTGCGCAAGTTATCGAGAAAAAACTGAGGCACAATTTCTGGCAGAACGAATGTGGAGCGCATTCGTGTTCCGTAAGAAGTTCCTTCGTATTCATGAACCACGCAGCCCATCGGTATGTCTTCATGTCCGGGGCCAAGCGGACTGCCCACATTGACATGGCTGTAAATAGTACGGATGGGCGCTGCTTCCGGCTCCTCCCAGCGTATCCTTAAAATATGGGCTGGCATCTCGCTGATCTTCTCGCAGGCCATATGGATGGCGCCTGCATGTCCAACCTTGATTGGCGGGATTTGCCACTCCAGCGCAATATGATCCTTCGGATCCCATAACTTGTAACTTTCGTTATCCATATTATCCCACCACCAGTCGATCATCTCCGGTGTGCAACCGTGTAATTCATGTTCCATTACAAGATTCACAGTCTTGCCCTTTAATAACTCTCTATAAACTTTTTCCGGTGACGATTTGCTTTTTCCCCCTGATTTTTTCTCTCCAGAAATTTTCTCTTTCATAGATAATAAAACTCCTCTAAATTATTATTAGGCTACCGCCGAACTGTGCCGCTTGCTTTTCAGGTCGGCACCAGTGACAGGTTATGTAATCTGTAATCTAATTGGCAAAATCATTCACTGCATAAGCAGCTTTTTATTTGATCTATTTCATTTGAGGAAAATTCTATTTCTGGATTTGTTCCTTTATAAAATTGGGCGTCAAAAAATTTCCAGGAATCCGAAACAATAACCCCTGATAATTTTTGGAATTTAGAATTATCAAAACAGTTCTTTATAACTAAGTCGGAGATTGTTTGGTCAGCACCTCTTGGGTTTCTTCCAATAACTAGTAAAGAAGGTGAGGATTTAACCAATGCTATTTGTCTAGAGTCAGCTACCTTTTTTTCAATTTTATATAAAACTTGGTTGTATAGAACGTCTGGAGAAGCTGAATGAATACCCGGAAATGGAGATAGGATATCTTGGGTAGTAAGGGTAACTTCAGTATAAATAGACCGGCAGTCTATTTCAATTAAGCCATCAAATGTGCTTCCTTGAGTTCCTACCGGTATTTCAATTCCTTTTAATAGACCACAACTGGAAAAGGAACCTAAAGCCAGTATTTCAAAAAGATAGTTAAAAAAAGCTTTCGAAAAACGGTTTTTTATCAATAAATTAAATTTGTCCTTAAGGAGCTGGGAATTTAAGCCGCTAGTAAAATAAGAATTTAATCTTTTTTCTAAAACAGGTAACAAGACTTTGAGTGGATCTGGCCCTAAAAACGCTAATGCCATTTTTTGACCATTGCTTAACTCTGATTCTTTTCTTTCAAAAAGTAATTTTTGTCCTTCTTCGAACCAGCCAGCACCTCTTAACCAATGAATTAACTCAAAAAACATCCATGCCTTATCACTTTTAAATACAGGTTCCAAGTCGGCTTGGATTATCTCTTCCTGAATAGTATCGCGCCAGACTTTATCTAAAATTATTGAGAGATTCTTCATCTTTGATACTTCTGAAAATATTGTATCAAGCTGTTCCAATAAACCGTTTCTGTATTCATCTTTTTTCATTAGTCTCTATGCCCTATAGTGCATAACGGCGAGTTGAGCGGTTCGTAATCGGGCTGGCGAGCTTGCTCGCCAAGTCCGAGGACGAATGCGCTCGAACGATTTTGTTCCGGTGCGCGAATCAGCGCACATCGGAACAAATCGGGCGAGGCGCAAAGCGCAACTCGCCGTTCCGGCGTGCGTAGCGCGCCGGAACAAGTTATTAAGTAGTTTTCACGAAATATACCATAAAATCGAGTTAAATGTAATATAATATTGACAAATTGTTGAAGTTTGGATAGAATTTTAGGTGGTTACTACTAGCAATCGGAGAAATACACCCTTTCCGGTCAACATCCCATGTTGAATATACCTTCTGAGTTATTGACGAGGTTTGTTGCCTTTCCTGAGAAACGGACAGGTTCTTTCTTTCTGCATCATGGCTGCAAAAACAGGAAATCATTTCAAAGCAAGACTTCATGAAAATACTGGACATCGGTTGCGGGAATCGGAAAATCAGCGGGGCCGTCGGTCTGGACAGGAATCCGAAATCCCAGGCCGATGTTGTCCATGACCTGGATGTCTTACCCTATCCCTTTGAAGCGGATCAGTTTGATCAGATTTACGGGATCGATGTGCTGGAACATGTGGCCGATATAATCCGGACCATGGAAGAGATCCACCGGATCGGACGAAACGGCGCCCGGGTATTTCTCCGGGTCCCCCATTTTTCCAGCACCCATGCCTTTGGGGACCCCACCCACAAACACTTCTTCAATAGCCAATCCCTGGATTATTTCTGCGGCGGGTTTTCCGAATATGCTTACGAAACTTCGGCCCTTTTTAAAAAAATTAACGTGAAGATCAACTTCTGGAAGATTCACCGGATAGACGGTGTGTCCTTCCTGGCCAATCGGTTTCCCGGATATTACGAGAAACTCTTTGCCTTTATCTTTCCGGCCATGAATATCGAATTTCAGTTGGAAATTAGCAAGCCATAGACCGATTATTCCCTTTTGATCCCATGAAAAAGCTCGCTGCCGGCCCCGGGATAAACTTTGCGTTGGTCCTTCGGCGTAGGTGCTTGAACCGACGGCCAGACCTTGGGATTGGGTACCGGGCCTTCCAGCGTAATCTTTGACGGGATCGAATCGGCCATGCTCGGGGCCCGGCGGACATCGACGGACTCCACATTGTGGCTGAATTCGATGGGAATCCCATTGGGGTCAAAAGCATAGATGGAATGGATAAAACCGTGATCGATCACCCCGGATACCTCAAATCCGGCGGCCGTCAATTTATCCTTGATTTCCCACAGGTCGTCTTCCGTCTCCACCCCGAAAGAGACATGATCGAAGATAAAAGGACCTTTAACCGGATAACCGTGGTCCTTGGGCTCCACCGGTTCCACTCCCGGCCATTCAAAAAAGGCAATCAGGTCGGTTTGGGAAATCTCAAAAAAATAATGACGATAGCCGGGTTTTCCCAATCCGGCCACCAGCCGCATGCCTAAAAGGTCCCGCCAGAAACGGACGGTCCGGTCCATATCCCCGGTGGCCATGGCCAGATGATTGATGCCGTTAAATCGGATCATGATTTCCTCCTCTAAAAAATATTTCCATTGGGTGATTGATCTAATTCCTCAGCAATCTTTTAAATAGTTGAAATAATCCTCTCTCGACATCCCGGCGGTGCGCAAATTTGAAAGGATAATATCGACATCAATTTCATGATAGGTTGGAATTACAATCGGTCTTGGGGAGCCTTTTCGAACATAAGTCCGATGATCCCCTGTTTGACGGTCAAAAACAAATCCAGCTCTTTGAAAAATACATTCCAGGACCTTCCAATGGATGGGAGTTAGGCGTGGCAATTCTCTGGATTCCTGGATTTAACCAGAAATGGAATTGGAATATTAATATAGTCCCCTTGGGAGATAAAACTTTCTTTTTTGGCTGGTTTTATTATGGGTTGAAATCCACATTCTTTCAATACCGTGTCTAAGGTACTACGTTCAAGGCAAGAGAGCAAAAAAGCGGTTAAGGCTTCCCTCAGGTTTTTTTTGGCTTGATCTTCTGTGGGTCCCTGAGAAAAGACATCCAGGATTGGGCAGGAGGCAACATACCACTTTTGTTTTTTAACTATTTTAACGGGAAGATTAAAACCCAATTCAACTCTTTTGTTTTTCATGTTTCCCATTTCCCGGTTAAAAACATTTGGTGCCGAAGGCGGGACTCGAACCCGCACGGAGTTACCCGCCACCCCCTCAAGATGGTGTGTCTACCAGATTCCACCACTTCGGCACATAAAATATCCCTATTTGCTGACAGGCTTAGCCGGACTCGCAGGGGCAGTTGGGGCCGGAGTTTGAGTAACAGGAGAACCGGCAGGGGTCTGTGTCGGGGTTGATTGCTTTTGGGTAGCCGCGGAAGGGGTTCCAACCACCGAAGAGGAACTCGACCCGGGTCCGTACATAAAAGCCAGGAGCAAAGAGGTAACCATAAAAATTGCAGCGGCCACGGTCGTTAGTTTGGTCAAAAACGTCGCCGCCCCGCTGCTGCCGAAAATGGTCTGGCTCGATCCGCCAAAGGCCGCCCCCATACTGGCCCCTTTCCCGGTCTGAAGTAAAACAATCAAGATCAGGGCCATACATACCAATATATGAATAAGTGTTGTCAGAGTTGCCATAAAGATTTATCAGTTAACCTCCTTGATAAGGGCCAAAAATTTTTCCGGTTTTAGACTGGCCCCGCCTACCAGTGCCCCGTCGATATCCGGTTCGGCATAAAGGTCCCGAATATTTTCCGGAGTGACACTGCCACCATACACAATCCTTTTCTCCATTGCAAGGGTTTTATTAAAACGGTCCTCCAGCAATCTTCGAATAAAAGCATGGACTTCCTGGGCCGCCGCCGGGGTGGCCGATCTTCCGGTCCCGATGGCCCAGACCGGTTCATAAGCAATCACACCCTGAGCCATATCTTCCAAAGACAACCCCTGGACCGCCTCCTGGACCTGACGCGTGATGACGTCCTGAATCTTGTCTCCTTCCCGTTCTTCCAAGGTCTCTCCCACACACAGGACCGGTTTCAAGCCCGCTTTCAAACAGGCCAGAAGCTTTTGGCGGACCTGGGCATCGGTTTCTCCGAACAAATGCCTTCGTTCGGAATGACCGATAATACAATAGGCACAGCCTGCATCCCGAAGCATCCGGGTGGAAATTTCCCCGGTAAAGGCCCCTTCATCGGCCCAGTGGACATTTTGGGCCGCCATTTGAACGGGGCCGCCCTGGATTTCCCGCCCCAGGGCATGCTGGGCAGTGAAAGGGGGTGCGATGACCACCTCGGTCCGGATGGGATTCGGCATCCCCGCCAACAATTCCCGGATAAAATCCAGGGTCTCCGGGATCGTTTTAAACATCTTCCAGTTTCCCCCTATCCAAGGGCGCCTGCTTTTATTTTTCATAGGTGTTTTCCTCGACGGTCTTCGATTAATAGATGGCCAAAGATATTTGAAATCTTTGTTCAAATTCGAAACTCGAAATCCGAAACAAATTCAAATAACCCAATTTCAAAATTCAAAAAGTTTTTATCTGAGTCATTTGGATTTTGGGTATTCGTGCTTGTTTCGGATTTAGTGCTTCGAATTTCGGAATAAAAGATCTGTACCCTGCGCTCCAGCAGAAGTCGGGGGCCTAAAAATTAAGACGGGTCGAACAAGCAACGACGAACGTTTTTTTGACTCTATTTATTTTCCAAGGCCAAAACCCCCGGCAACTGCTTGCCTTCCAAAAGTTCCAGAAAGGCCCCGCCTCCAGTCGAAATATAGGAAATCTTAGAAGATTCACCAGCCTTATGGACAGCCACATCTGTATCGCCGCCGCCGACAATCGTCAGAGCCTCGGAATTGGCCACGGTATGAACCATGTTCATGGTTCCCTGCGAAAAGGCCTCCATCTCAAAAGCCCCCATGGGACCGTTCCAGATAATCGTCTTGGCATCCTGCAAGGCCTCGGAATAAAGGAGCGAAGTGGCCGGTCCGATATCCAGGATCATCCAGTCCCTGGGGACCTCCTGGACCGTAGTGATTTTGGTTTCGGCCTGGGCATCAAGGCTTTTGCCTGCCACACAATCGATGGGAATAAAAAACTTAACCCCCAGGTCTTTAGCCTTTCCCATCAAGGTTGACGCCATATCGGTCAGGTCTCCTTCCACCAGAGACTTGCCGACCTCATAATGGATGCTTTTCAGAAAGGTATTGGCCATGGCCCCACCGATAATCATCTTATCCACATGGGTTAACAGGTTTTCAAGGGCCCCCAGCTTACTGCTCACCTTTGCGCCTCCGATAATGGCCACAAAAGGCCGGGCCGGATTTTCCATAGACTGATGAAAGAATTTCAATTCGTTTTTCATCAGGAATCCGGCTGCGGAGGCCTTGGCATACTTGGCCACAGCCACCACCGAGGCATGGGCCCGATGGGACACTGCAAAGGCATCGTTGATGTAGATATCACATAGCTCAGCCAATTCCCGGCCGAAGGTCTCGTCGTTTTTTTCCTCTTCAGGATGGAAACGCAGGTTTTCCAGGAGCAGAATATCCCCGGGCTTCATGCCTTCGACCATTTTTTTAACTTCAGGCCCCAGACAATCCGGTGCCAACTTTACTTCCTTTTGGATCAATTGGCTCAAACGGCGGGCCACCGGGACCATACTCATCTCCGGGACCACTTTCCCCTTAGGGCGGCCCAGATGGGAACATAGGATCACCTTGGCCTTTTCATCCAGGGCATAATTAAGGGTCGGCAAGACCCCCCGGATACGGGTATCATCGGTAATATTCAGATTTTTATCCAGGGGTACATTGAAGTCGACCCTGATCAGGAGCCTTTTGTTTTTGAGGTCGAGCTCATCAAGGTATTTCACTGGTCCCTCCAAAGAAGGATATGAGGTTGATATAATAAATAATATAATATCAACCCGACCTGTTTAAGTCAAATCCAATAGAAAAAAGGGAACGGAGCATGACCTCGTTCCCTTTTTTCATGGAGAAGGTTTCTTCTTGTCCTAAAAATCTAACCCCACAGGGAAATGATGATTGGAACGATTAACAAGGCCACGATGTTGATAACCTTGATCATCGGGTTGATGGCCGGGCCGGCGGTGTCTTTATAAGGATCGCCGACGGTGTCGCCGGTTACGGCTGCCTTATGAGCATCGGAGCCTTTTCCGCCGTAAAGACCGTCTTCAATGGCCTTTTTGGCATTGTCCCAGGCCCCGCCGCCGGAAGTCATGGAAATGGCCAGGAACAGCCCGGTGATGATTGAGCCGATAAGCACTCCGCCGAGGGCAATAGGCCCCAAGATAAGCCCAACCAATACCGGGGTGACCACCGGGATCAGGGCCGGAACCATCATCTGGCGGATGGCGCTTTTAGTGACAATGTCCACGCATTTCCCGTATTCGGGTTTGGCCGTGCCTTCCATAATCCCCTTGATTTCCCGGAACTGCCGTCGCACTTCTTCGACCACGCCGCCGGCGGCAAAACCAACGGCTTCCATCAACAGAGAACCGAAGTAATAGGGAAGCAGACCGCCGATAAACAGGCCGATAATCACATAAGGATCGGAAAGTAAAAAGGTCACTTTCATGGTTTCGGGGAATGACCTGGAGTATTCGGCGAACAGCACCAGGGCGGCCAGACCGGCGGAACCGATGGCATAGCCTTTGGTCACCGCCTTGGTGGTGTTTCCAACCGCATCCAGGGGGTCGGTGATATTACGGATCTTTTCATCCAGGTCAGCCATTTCGGCAATCCCGCCGGCATTGTCGGTGATGGGGCCGTAGGAGTCGATGGCCACCACGATACCGGTCATCGAGAGCATGGAAACCGCCGCCAGGGCGATGGCAAAAAGGCCGCTGCCCGGATTGTTAAACCCGTCTCCCAGGGCATAGGAAGCCAGAATGGCCCCACAGATCACCAGGACCGGCCAGGCCGAGGACTTCATGGAAACCGCCAGACCGGCGATGATGTTGGTGGCATGACCGGTCTGAGAAGCCGAAGCAATATGCTTGACCGGTTTAAAGGATTTGGAGGTGAAATATTCGGTAATTACCACCAACAAACCGGTTACTAAAAGGCCTATCACGGCAATCAGGAACACATTCAAGGTACTGAATTGATTGGCCACTTCGGGATGCTTGATGGCGAATTGACCGGCGGCAAAATAAAAGACGATGGCCGCCAGGATACCGGCAACCGCCAATCCCTTATACAAGGCGCCCATGATGTACTGGCTTTTACCCAAGCGGACGAAATAAGTTCCGATGATGGAGGCGATGATGGAAATACCACCGATCAGTAGGGGAAATTTTATCCAGGGAGTTCCGTCTCCAAAAACCGTTTTGGCCAAGAGCATGGCCGCCACCAGGGTAACGGTGTAGGTTTCATAAAGGTCGGCGGCCATACCGGCGCAATCCCCCACGTTGTCACCCACGTTATCGGCAATAACCGCCGGGTTCCGGGGATCATCTTCCGGGATTCCGGCTTCCACTTTACCGACCAGGTCGGCCCCAACATCGGCGGCCTTGGTATAAATACCGCCGGCAATACGGGCAAAGACGCTCATCAGGGAGCAGCCGAACCCCAACCCGATCAGGGCATGGGTTTCTTTGGTGATGGCATAAAATATGGTAATGCCCAAAAGTCCCAAGCCAACGACCATGATCCCGGTCACCGACCCGCCCTTAAAGGCCACGCCGAGGGCCTTATTCAAACCGCCGTAGGCAGCCTGGGCGGTCCGCACATTGGCGCGCACGGTGACCATCATGCCGATATACCCGGCCAAAGCCGAACCGATGGTCCCGATCAGGAAGCCGATAGCCGTAGTCCAGCCCAGGGCCGGGATAAAGCCGATGATCAGAAACAGGACAACGGCCACGTAAGCGACGGTTCTATATTCCCGGTTTAAGAAGGCCGTTGCCCCTTCCTGAACCGCCGCAGAAATCTCCTGCATCCGGGAACTGCCGGCATCCTGTTTAAAAATCCAGATGGCCGTGATGATGGAATACAGTACCCCGATAGCGCCACAAATAATGGCAAAGGTAAAAATACTCATGGTTTTTCTCTCCTCCCTCTTTAGGTTGATATTTTAAGTAATATTACTAAAAAAACTATTGTGAATAAGGATCGTAATCCCACCTCCTTTTTAAAAATCATTTCTTGTTTGTAATTAAGCTGAGGATATTACTTGTGAATTTTATTACAGAATTCTCCCGCTTCTATCATACCCCCTTGGCGATGTCAAGAATTTTTCCGGGGTGTTTACTCCTTGCTTGACCTTCGCCTTTTTTCTTGACAGAATGGGGATCTTGGAAATAAGAGAAATTATGTTTATGAAAAAAGGGGGCAAGGATTCGAGGGTTCAAAAAAAATTCTGGCAATAGACACGAGGCAATAAGCAATGGGGAAAGGAAATATTTCAACCTATAGCCCATCGCCCATTTAAAAAATCCTTTGAATCCTTTAAATCATTTTCTGTTCCCTTGGAGTTTTTAAGCGGCACGGATTTATAATTAAGGCTCAGGAGGATGTTATGGACAAAGAAGAAGGGGAAATTGGTCGAATGCAAATCAATCCCACGGACTATCTCCTTTTTTCAATCAAGGAATACAAAGGAAAACAGTATATTGACTTAAGGAAATACGTGGTTTCCGACAGTTACACCGGGTTTACTAAACAGGGAGTCCGGTTTGCCTCCGAACTTTTCAATGAGTTTGAAGAAAAAATAGAACTATTGAAAGAAGCCCTGCCGAAAAACGAATCAAAATCATAAAGGAGAGGATACTATGTACTGGGACGAAAAATTTGAGACCATGTCGTTAGATGCCATGCAGGATTTTCAGTTAAAAAAACTCCGGCAAACCGTCGCCTGGGTGTATGAAAAAGTCCCTTTTTATAAAATCAAATTGGACGAGTTGGGGATTAAACCCGCGGACATAAAGGGTCTGATGGATCTGGCCAGGCTCCCTTTTACCGTCAAAACCGACCTTCGGGATAATTATCCCTTTGGTTTGTGTGCCGTGCCTATGCCGGACGTAGTCCGGATCCATGCCTCTTCCGGAACCACGGGCAAACCGATCACCGGCCCGTACACGGCTGATGACCTGGATCAATGGGCCGACTGTATGGCCCGGACCTTATTCGCCGCCGGTGTCCGGGACAACGATATCCTCCAAAATTCCTATGGCATGGGGCTGTTTACCGGTGGGCTGGGATTTCACCAGGGGGCGGGTAAAGTCGGAGCCACCGTCATTCCCACTTCTTCCGGCCAGACCGAGCGGCAGATCACCATCATGCAGGACTTTGGGACCACCGTTCTTTGCTGTACCCCCTCTTATGCCCTGACCATGGCTGAAAAAGGTCTTCAAATGGGGGTCAATTTTAAAAACCTTCGTTTACGAATCGGGATTTTCGGGGCCGAGCCCTGGACCAGGGAAATGCGCAAGGAAATCGAAGACCGCCTGTCAATCAAAGCCCATGAAGCCTATGGATTGACCGAGTTGATGGGTCCGGGGGTGGCCTTTGATTGCCGGGCCCAGGACGGCTTTTTACACATCAATGAAGATCACATCCTGGCTGAAATCATCGATCCCGTAACCGGCGATGTCCTGCCCCAGGGGACCAAGGGAGAGCTGGTTTTTACGGCGATCCAACGGCGGGCCATGCCCTTGCTCCGTTATCGCACCCGGGATATTACTTTGCTTAAAAGGGAAAAATGCGAGTGCGGCCGGACTTTGATCAAGATGGAAAAGGTCTATGGACGAAGCGATGACATGTTGATTATCAGCGGAGTCAATGTCTTTCCTTCCCAGATAGAAAGCCTCCTTTTGGATCAAAAAGGAATAGAACCCCAGTATGTCATTATTGTCCGCAAAAAAGGGTATCTGGACACCCTGGAAGTGAATGTGGAGGCCAAGGCCGATATCTATCAAGCCGGGGCGGAAAAAATTAAAGAGGTCGAACAAAATATCGAGTCCCACATGAGAGGACTGATCGGTATCGGCATCAAGATCCGTCTGGTTCCCCCCGGAACCATCACCCGGAGCGAAGGCAAGGCCAAACGGGTGATCGATGAAAGAAAGTAGTAAAGGGGGGAAAGAAGGGTTCAAAGATTCGAGGATTCCGGGATTCAAAAATAGGTTCGTTGAACAAACGCTTCTGGTTCAAAAAAAGACGCGGCGGTTGTCTCTCTCAAAAGCAAGCTCATCTATAGGGAGTTTTAAGTTATGAAGATCCATGAATACCAGGCCAAAACCCTTTTAACTAAATATGGAATCCCCGTCCCTAAAGGGAATGTAGCCTTCTCGGTGGAAGGGGCGGCTCAGGTTTCCCGGGAGATCGGTCCTCCGCCGTACATCATCAAGGCCCAGATCCATGCCGGCGGCCGGGGGAAAGGGGGCGGGGTTAAAAAAGCCCAGGGTATCAATGAGGTGGAAAAGGTCTCTAAAGCAATCCTGGGGATGACCCTGCTAACCCACCAGACCGGTCCGGAAGGAAAAAAAGTCAGAAAGGTATTGGTTGAAGAAGGGCTGGAAATCGATAAAGAATTTTATATCAGTATTATCATAGACCGGGCCAAGGCCTGTCCGGTGATTATGGTCAGCCCGGCCGGAGGCATGGATATTGAGGAAGTGGCTGAAAAAACACCTCATTTGATCAAAAGAGAATGGATTGATCCGGAGGTCGGATTTCAACCCTTTCAAGGCCGCAATCTCATCTACAGCCTACCCCTCTCCGCCCCCATGATAAAACCCGGATTGACGATACTGAACCAATCCTACAAACTTTTTGAAAATTATGATTGTTCACTCCTGGAAATCAATCCGTTGGTGGCCACCAAGGACGGACGTCTCGTCGCCCTGGATGCCAAAATTACCTTTGATGATAATGCGCTTTTCCGGCACAAGGAGCTTCATGAGCTCCTTGATCCCGACGAACAGGACCCCTTGGAACTGGAGGCCAACCGTCACAATTTAAATTATATCCGCTTAAACGGCAATATCGGGGTCATGGTCAACGGAGCCGGCCTGGCCATGGCGACCATGGACATCATTAAATTATATGGAGGAGAACCGGCCAATTTCCTGGATGTCGGGGGTGGGGCCAATGCCGAAACGATCGCCAGGGGATTTCAGATCATCCTCTCCGACGACCGTGTTCAGGCCATACTGATCAATACCTTCGGAGGCATTTTACGCTGTGATGTCCTGGCCGAGGGGCTTATTGAAGCGGCCCATAAGGTGAATATCAAGGTCCCTTTAATTATTCGACTGGAAGGCACTAATGTTGAAAAAGGAAGAGAGATGCTGTCTCAATCCGGACTCGATTTTTTAGTAGCCCAGACCATGGGTGAGGCCGCCCAGAAGATCAGTCAGTTGGTCATGAAAACTTAGCTTCTAAGTTCTGCTTTCCATCAAAGGGGTTACAGGGATTATTTGAACATAAAAATCAAAATGGATGGATCAAATTCGAAGTACGAAGCACGAATTTCGAAACAAACCCAAAATTCAAAAAATCAATTTTCAAAACGTCTATATTTCTGATTTCGGTCAATTCAAGTTGTTTCGGATTTCTAATTTCGATATTCGGATTTTAGATTTACTTTTGAGAATTATTAAAAAGGAAATTCTATGAGTATATTGGTTGGAAAAGACAGCCGGATTCTGGTTCACGGGATCACCGGCAGGGAGGGCAGTTTTCATACCCAGCAGATGCTCAGTTACGGGACCAATGTGGTGGCCGGCATGACCCCCGGGAAAGCCGGACAAACGGTGGAAGGGGTGCCGGTTTATCATACGGTCCAGGATGCCGTGCGGGAACAACAGGCCAATTGTTCGATTATCTTTGTCCCTCCGGCCTCTGCCGCCGATTCCATCATGGAGGCGGCCGCCGCCGGGATTGAGGTCATTGTCTGCATCACCGAAGGGATCCCCACCTTGGATATGGTCCGTGTCAAACACTATTTAAAAGACAAATCATCGGTTTTGATCGGTCCCAATTGTCCGGGGATTATCAGTCCCGGCACTTGCAAGGTAGGAATCATGCCGGGATATATTTTCCAACCCGGCTCCGTGGGTGTTATTTCCCGCAGCGGCACCTTGACCTATGAGGTGGTTGATCAGATCAGCAAATTAGGGCTGGGCCAGTCCACCTGTATCGGCATCGGCGGAGATCCGATTATCGGACTTTCCTTTATCGATCTTTTATCCTATTTCGCCCAAGACGAACAAACCCAGGGTGTGGTCCTGATCGGTGAGATCGGTGGAACCGCTGAAGAGGAAGCCGCCCGTTTTATTCAGGGCCATTTTTCAAAACCAGTGGTCACTTTTATTGCCGGCCAAACCGCCCCGCCGGGACGGCGGATGGGTCATGCCGGGGCCATTATTTCCGGAAAATCAGGAACAGCCCAGGAAAAAATGGCCTCTCTTCAAGCCGCCGGCATCCGTGTGGTTATGGATTTAACCAAGGTGGGTGAAGCGGTTGCGGAAGTGATGAAAAACTGACAAAGGGAGATACCGGATAAAAACCGCCGATACTGGATATTGGATAAACAACCATCCAGCATCCAGTATCAGTTTTTGCCTTTATCCAGCATCCAGCTTCTATGAAGCTTTTATTACATATCTGCTGTGCCCCTTGCACTATCTATCCTTTGCAAACCCTGCGAGACCAGGGTTTTCAGATCACCGGCTATTTCTATAATCCCAACATCCATCCCTTTAGGGAATTTGAAAAACGCAAAAACACCCTGAAGGAATATGCCGGGATTTCGAATCTGGAAATTTTTTTTGACGATCAATATGATCTGGAACTTTTTTTGAATCAAACCCGGCCATGGGGCTCGGAGCGTTGTCGAACCTGTTACGAAATCCGCCTTGAGGCAACGGCCCGGCAGGCCAAGTCCCAAGGTTTCGATGCCTTCAGCACTACCCTCCTTTACAGCCGTTACCAAAAACATGACTGGATCAAAGCGGTGGGCGCAAAGACCGGAGAGCGCTTTGAAATCCCTTTTCACTATCAGGATTTCCGGCCGGGCTGGGACAAAGGGATTCAAATCGCCAAAGAACTCGGTCTGTACCGGCAGCCCTATTGCGGCTGTATCTTTAGCGAGAAAGAACGTTTCGCAGCGAAGTCGGGCTGACCGGGGGGAAAATTTTTAATTTCAGCCTCTCTAACCTCCTTAATGGTCATATTCTCTCTTGTTAACGGGTGCGGCGACCGGTGTTGAATGATGCCCCGTTTCAGCCTCCAGGTCCCCCGCCTAACCGGTTTTGTCATTAAGCAGGCCAGCCTCTTTCATGATCCGTTTGGCACACTCCGGGCAATAGCCATGCGAGAACTGGGTATCGGAGTGCTGTCCGATATAGACCTCCAACTGCTGCCAAACACCCTGCTTATCCCGAATCTTCTTGCACTGAGAACAAATGGGAAGGAAGGTCTCCAGGACCTTGATCTCAGACAGGGACCTGCCCAAGGCCTCGGAGGTCTCCTGTTCACGGTCGAGCAAGTATCTCATCCTATAAACAGACCACCCAATGGCCAGGAAGGATACCAGCCGAATCATGGTGTTCCAAACAGCATAGAAGCTGGATGAGTATTGATGATCACCAAGAAAATCAGCCGCGAACCAGACCATGGCGCTGAAAACGGCGAAAAACACCGAGGCCACCAGGCCCAGAAACCATGCGGCAAATGCCACGGGAAAGAAGTAGAACACAAAAAAGTTGAATTCATAACCCGTCAGCCAATCGACCAGCCCCAGGACGACCACCCCAGCGACTGACAGTATGGTCCATATCCATTTTGGCGATTTTTTTCTCATCATTTCTTTCCTCCTAATCAAAAGGAAAAATTTAGCCGCCATGAGGTCGGGAAGTATTAAGGGTCTCATAATAGTCTTGACATGAAAATGAAGAGGTCTCATTCAATGGGACCGGGGGGTCCTCTTTTTGGGGGTTGTCCACCTTCAAGCCCAAAGTTCCTTTGCCGGGCCAAAATTGGAACATTGGTCCGAAAGCAGGCCTTCACCATGGCCTGAAACGGACTTGGGTGACCGGGGGGCATCCCGGCCTGCTCCTAATGAACTTAGCTTTTGGGCCGGGATGGGGCGATGAGTTACCCTTTGGACACCCCCCAAAAAGAGGACCCCCCGGTCCCTGGCAGCAAAAATCAGTCCAAATTACTTTGAGACCCTTAATAATTGCTCGAATGTCTGGTTCCCGCTGTCATCGGCGGCAGAATCATTTTTTTCCATTATACCTCTATTTAAAAAAATTACTATCCTGTATTAGGATATTATGTCAAATGATACGGAAAAGGCCAATTGACTGGACAGGAATTTGTTGTTATAAACTGATAAGAAATTGAGTATGTTATTAGACCGTATTGATGAGAAGGATCGAATAAACACCTTATGCACGAAATGGCGCTGGCTCAGAGCATCATGGATATTGTGGAACAGGAGATGACCCGCCACGGGGCAACCCGGGTGAGCCTCATCCGTCTGCAAGTCGGGGAATTCACGGCCGTGGTCCCGGAAAGTTTGGCCTTTTGTTTTGAGGTGATGACCAAAGGCACCCCTTTCGAAGGGGTCAAGCTGGAGTTGAACCCGGTTCCCCTGACCGGACGATGCCAGGGGTGCGGAAAAGAATTTAAGATCCGGGATTATCACTTTATCTGTCCCCAATGTGAATCCAAAGACATAGAAACCATTGCCGGCAAAGAGCTGCTGGTCAAAGAAATTGAGGCAGAATGATTGACAGGTTGCTGAAAAAGGCTCATTTGCGGCGTTACCCTTATCCCTCGTCATTGCAACGTACGTTTATGTACGTCTCATTCCTCGGAATTTCAGGTGCCTTGCATCTGAACCTTTTTGAGCAACCTGTAAAAAGGAGTTTTCCCGAATACTGGTAATGGGGATGGGGTAATGAAAATTTTTTATCAGAATTATCCACTTTAGGACAGTTTTGACCATGAAAGTCAGATACCGGGTTTCCATCCAGGGGATCGTGCAGGGGGTCGGATTCCGTCCTTTTGTTTATCAGCAGGCCGAGGCCGGAAATTTGACCGGCTATGTGACCAATACCTCCCAGGGGGTGGAACTGGAAATCGAAGGGGAGGCTGAAGCCGTTGAAAATTTTTTACAGACCGTTCAGAACGCCCCCCCACCCCTGGCCCGCATCACCGGTCTTCAATCTGCACCCCTGCCCTTAGTCCATGATCCTCGATTCAGCATTATCCAAAGCATAGTCCGGGAAGAACGGTCGGCCCTGATTTCACCGGATATGGCCACCTGCCCCGATTGTTTAAGAGAACTGAGAGACCCCAAGGATCGGCGTTATCAGTATCCCTTTATCAATTGCACCAATTGCGGCCCCCGTTATACCATTATCCAGAACATCCCCTATGACCGACCCAAAACCACCATGGCCGCTTTTACCATGTGTGCCGAGTGTTCGGAAGAGTATCATTCCCCCTTAAGCAGGCGGTTCCATGCCCAGCCCAATGCCTGCCCGAAATGCGGCCCCCAAATATTTCTGGGCAATGCGGAAGGGATTATTGTGGACACCCAGGATCCTATACGGGAAACGGCCCGGCTGCTCAAACAAGGCCACATTGGGGCCATCAAAGGCCTGGGAGGCTTTCATTTGGCCGTGGATGCCACGCAGGAAGAAGCGGTTCAGCGTTTGAGGAGACGAAAACACCGTGAGGAAAAACCACTGGCCTTGATGTCCGGGGATCTGGAAAGCCTATCCCGTTATGCCCATGTGGGCGGCGAAGAAAAGGAAATCCTCGAGTCCAAAGAGCGCCCTATTGTCCTGCTCCCGAAGAAATTTCCCAATGGGATCGCCCCTTCGGTGGCCCCGGCCAACCGGTATTTCGGGGTCATGCTGCCCTATACTCCGATGCACTATCTGCTGATGGATCATGGGTTTTTGGCCCTGGTCATGACCAGCGGCAATCTTTCGGAAGAACCAATATGCCTTGATAATAAAGAGGCCTTTCGGCGTTTAAAGGGGATTGCCGATTTCTTCCTGGTTCACAATCGAGAGATCTATTTACGCAGTGACGATTCCATGGTCCAAAAGGTTTCCGGACGTCTTCGGCAGATGCGAAGATCCCGGGGATTTGTGCCGATACCGATTTTTTTAAAAGAACCGGTTTCTCCGGTATTGGCCTGTGGTGCGGAACTCAAAAATACCGTCTGCCTGACCAAGGACAACCGGGCCTTTTTGAGTCAGCATATTGGGGATCTGGAAAATCTGGAGACCTTAAATTTTTTTAAACTGACCGTAAACCATTTAAAGCAAATCCTTCAGATTGAGCCGGAGATCATTGCCTATGACCTGCATCCCGATTATCTGTCCACCCGTTATGCCCTGGAACAACCAGGGATACGCTCGATAGGCATCCAGCATCACTTTGCCCACATGGTAGGCTGTATGGCCGAACACGGACTCCAGGAAAAAGTGATCGGTCTTTCTCTGGACGGCACCGGATACGGTCTGGACGGCCGGATCTGGGGCGGAGAGATTCTGGTAGGGGACTTGTCATCTTTTGAACGGAGAGGCCATTTTGCTTATCTGCCCATGCCCGGGGGGGCCAGGGCCATCAAAGAACCCTGGCGCATGGCCGTCAGCTATTTATACCAGGCCTATGGGGAAGGTCTTTTGGAACAATCTTTACCCCTTTTAAAACGGTTGGAGCGACCCAAAGTGGAAACCCTCTTGCAGATGATCCGGCAAGGAATCAACAGCCCCCTGACCTCCAGTTGCGGCAGGCTCTTTGACGGTGTAGCCGCTCTGGTCGGCTTAAGGGAAACCGTGGCCTTTGAAGGCCAGGCGGCCATGGAACTGGAGATGGTTCAAGGAATGGAAACGGCTTCTTCTTATCCTTGGGAAATCCTCAAAGAGAATGAAATCCATTTAATTCAGCCCCAGCCCATTATCCGGGGGGTAGTCGAAGATGTACAAAAGGGATCTTCGACCGGGCAGATCAGCAGGCGTTTTCATCTGACCCTGATCGAAGTCTTATCCCGGGTTACCCGGGAAATTAGAAACGAAACCGGTATAGAAAAGGTGGTTTTAGGCGGCGGGGTCTTCCAGAACCGGACTCTCTTGGCCGGAATGGAAGAAAGGCTTCAAAAGGAAGGCTTTCGGGTTTATAGTAAGGCCTTGGTTCCCTCCAATGATGGCGGGATTGCCCTGGGCCAGGCGGTGGCAGCCCATTATATGAGTAAAAAACCCGGGAATCCAGAATCCAGAAGTCAGAATTCAAAATGAGAGGAAACTGTTAATAAGTTTTATCGGTTTTATTCTGGATTCTGGATTCTGACTCCTGTATTCTGTTTTTTACCATGATCGCTTCACTACATCCCTGCATTACCAAGGACATCAATATCCTTTGTGCCGGTCGTTCCCTCACGGGGCGGGAAAAAACCCGGCTGAAAAAAGCCCGGGCGGTTATCCTTCCCCAGGGAGTGACGGCTGATGTTTACCGGGAATGCCGCCGATTGGTCCCTCATGTCTTTCCTAATTACGACCTCAGATTTCCCTGGGAAGGAAAGGTTGGGGACAATCTGCTTTTCGAATATTTTCAGGTTCCTCATCCCAAAACAATCATTTTTCAAGACCGGAAATTCTTAAGGGAAAATTATCCGGATCTGGAAATTCTGCCAACCCTTTTATCCGGCTACCCGCTGATTTTGAAGGCTAACCGCGGGGGGGAGGGGTCCTTCGTTTTCTTAATCCGTTCCCAACGGGAATTGATTGAAAAACTGGATTTATTGCCCAAAGGACCCATGCCTCCCCAAGGATTTATCCTGCAGGAATGGATCGATCATGGAGGGAAGGATTTAAGGGTGGTCGTTCTTTTTGATACCTTTTATGCCTACTGGCGCACACAGCCGGATCCGGACAATTTTTTAACCAATCAGAGTCAAGGAGGACTGATCGACTTGGCCGGAAATCCCCTCCTGAAAGAACGGGCCGTCCAGGCGGTCAGGGATTTCTGTGAAAGAACCGGTATCAATCTGGCCGGACTTGACCTGATTTTTGATCGAAAAGACAAATCTTCTATTCCATTATTTTTGGAAATCAACTATTATTTCGGACGAAGGGGACTCGGGGGCTCCATGAGATTTTATGAAATGTTTGAGCAGGCGGCCGCCCGCTGGCTGGCCACCCTATGAAAAAAATCAAATGTCCATTCAGGATCCAGGGTGCCGGGGTCTTGATTTTAACGATTTTCCACCCCTGACGGATAATAAAACCGGAGGCAAAGATTCGATTTGGCCTTGACGGCAGGCCGACACCAAAGTTGATAAGGGGCTGTGATGAATATTCCGGCATTGAATCAGAGCAGAAATCAGGGCCGAATGGGAAGTTTGGGCTACCCTTTGGAAAATCATTAAAATCAAGACCCCGGCATCCGTTCGTAGAGGAAGTGACCTTTTGCGTTTCTTGAAAAAAAATTAAAAGGAAAAACAATGTGTCTGGCTGTTCCCATGGAAGTTAAAAAAATAACCGACAACTGGGCCGTGGTGGAATACGAAGGAACCCGGCGGGAGGTCCGTCTGGATCTGGTCGATCCAAAGCCTGAGGTCGGAGATTATGTCATTATCCACGCCGGCTTCGCCCTCCACCGGATTGATGAAGAAGAAGCCAAAGAAAACCTGAAATACTGGAAGGAAATCCTAAATAAAGATATTTGAAATTCTTGAATCCAGAATCCAGGATCCAGAATTCAGAATGCGAGCCATCGGGTAATTTATTTTTAGATTTCCTTCAGGATCCCAAACATTGCAGTAGTAAGTTCGATTATGAATATTAGGTTGGGATAAACCTAAAATAACACTAGGTAAGAATCTGGCAGACGGCCATGAAGCATTTGAGTGAATACCGAGACAAAGAACTGGCCCAAAAACTGATTGCCGCTATCCGGGACCAGTCCAAAAGGCCGATTCGTTTGATGGAGGTCTGTGGGACACACACGGTTTCTATTTTCCGTCATGGCATTCGACAGGTCCTGCCGCCCACCATTCAACTGATCTCCGGTCCCGGTTGCCCGGTATGCGTGACGGCGACGGAAGAAATTGACCGGGCTGTCAAGCTGGCCAGGAATCCCGGGGTCATGATTACCACCTTCGGAGACCTGGTCCGGGTCCCCGGTTCCCAATCTTCCCTGCAGATGGAAAGGGCCTCCGGTGCCGATGTACGCATGGTTTATTCCACCTTCGACGCTTTGAAACTGGCCCGGGAAAATCAAAATAAAAAAGTGATCTTTCTGGCCATCGGCTTTGAGACCACGGCCCCGACTATCGCGGCCGCCGTATTGGAGGCGAAGCTATTGGGTCTGGAGAATTATTTTATTTTATCGGCCCACAAACTTCTTCCACCGGCCCTGGAGGTCTTGCTGAACTCCGGAGATTTGAACCTCCAGGGGTTTATTTATCCCGGCCATGTAACTACCATTATCGGAACCGGGGCTTACGAACAAGTCGCTGAAAAGTATCATTTGCCGGGTGTGGTCTGCGGGTTCGAGCCGGTGGACATCCTGGAAACCATTCTTATGCTGGTTCGGCAAATCGAACAGGGGCAGGCCAAGGTTGAAATCCAGTATAAACGAGGGTCCAGCGCAATCGGAAACCCCAAGGCCCTCAATGTGCTGAACCGGGTCTTTGTCCCCTGTGATGCCCCATGGCGTGGTTTGGGGACTATTCCGGACAGCGGGCTGGCCTTACGACCGGAATTCAGGGCCTTTGCCGCCGAAGATCATTTCGATCTTCAAGTCCCTCCGGCCCAGGACCATCCGGGTTGTGCCTGCGGTGAAGTCCTGCGCGGGATTAAGACCCCTTTGCAATGCCTGCTCTTTCGAACGGCTTGCCGACCGGACAGTCCCATCGGCCCCTGCATGGTTTCCACCGAAGGAACCTGTGCGGCTTATTTTAAATACAATGAATAGCCTGACAGGATAATGAAAAACGCCCATCTACTGCGTTACCCTCATTCCTCGTCATTTCGACGTACTTCTGTGTACGACTCCTTCCTCGAAATATCGGGTGCCTTGTATCTGGACATTTCTTATCATCCTGAAATTATTGGGTGCTTTTTCAAATAGCTAATTACCCGTAAAGGAATCTTTTATGACTTTCGATAAGGTTTTACTGGATCACGGCGGCGGAGGACGGGCCTCCCATGAATTGATTGAACGGGTTTTTGTGCCCCGGTTTCAAAATCCGTTTTTAAAAGAAATGAACGATAGTGCCGTCTTTGATCTAAACGGGGCGAACCTGGCCTTTACCACCGACAGCTATGTGGTGGACCCGATTTTTTTCCCGGGCGGGGACATCGGCTCCCTGGCTGTCTGCGGCACCGTAAATGATCTGGCCATGAGGGGAGCAAAACCCTATTATCTGAGCGTCGGCTTTATCATGGAAGAAGGATTTCCCCTGAAAGATCTGGAGCAGATCCTTCTTTCCATGGAAAGGGCCGCCCAGGAGGCCGGGGTTCAGATCGTCACCGGCGACACCAAGGTTGTGCCCAAAGGGGCGGTCGACAAGATATTTATCAATACCTCCGGGATCGGTCTGATTCCCAAGGGCTTCAATATCGCCGGGCAAAACGCCCAACCCGGAGATGCGGTTTTGCTCAGCGGAACGTTGGGAGATCACGGCCTGACCATTCTTTCCAAAAGAGAAGGCCTGGCCTTTGAATCTTCCTTGAAAAGCGATGCGGCCCCTTTAAATCACCTGGTCCAGGAGATCCTTTCAACCGGACCGGAAATCCATGTGCTTCGGGATCCCACCCGGGGAGGATTGGCCACCACCTTGAATGAAATCGCCGGTCAATCCCAGGTAGGCATAGAAATTTGGGAAGAGACAATCCCCATCCGGGACAGTGTATCGGCCGCTTCTGAGATCCTGGGACTGGACCCCCTTTACGTGGCCAATGAAGGAAAGCTGGTGGCAATCCTCCCCCAATCGCAAGCCGAGGCCGTTCTGGCCGTGATGAAAAAAAATCCTTACGGACAGGACGCTGCCCTGATTGGAGAGGTGAAGGCGGAAAATCCCGGAAAGGTGGTTTTGAAAACGATCATCGGCGGAAAACGCCTGCTGGATATGCTGACCGGGGAACAACTTCCGAGAATCTGCTGAAGGGTGCCATTTTCTCCTTCTCATTTTTCAGCCCCCCTGGTTAAGGCGGCCCTTTCTTCTTCATGGTCGGCGAACTCAATAGCGATCTGGCGAAATTCTTCATGGACTTTCATAAAAGCGTCAACCACATACGGATCAAAAAAGGCTCCTTTTTGTTTGAAAATCAGGTCCACAGCCTCTTCATGGGTAAACGTTGGTTTATAGATCCTTTTACAGATTAAGGCGTCATAGACATCAGCAATAGCCATGATCCGCCCGAACAAGGGGATATTTTCTCCTTGAAGTCCTTCCGGGTACCCGGTGCCATCCCACTTTTCATGGTGAGTATAAGCCATTTCTTTTCCGTATTGCAGAAAAGAACTGTTGACCCCGGTTCCGAATTTTTCTTCAGCCAATTGTAAGGTCTGTCGTCCATAAAGGGTGTGCCGCTTCATCACATTAAATTCTTCATCGGTTAATCGGCCGGGCTTCAGGAGAATACTGTCTGGAACTCCAACTTTACCGATATCATGCAGGGGAGATGATTTATATAACAGATCAATGGTTTCCGGATTCAAGATCCCGGCAAATTTGGGGTAGGTGGCTAATTGCCGGGCCAGGACCTTGATATAACGCTGACAGCGTAAAATATGACCTCCGGTTTCGCTGTCCCGAGTCTCGGTCAAGGCGGCCAGACAAAGGATGGTAAAATCCTGGGTCAGGGCCAGTTCCTTGGTTCTCTCTCGAACCTTTCGTTCCTCCCGCCAGTATTTAAGCAGCGTCAAAAAGGTAAAATTAAGTCCCAGGGCAGTCAGAGGAATCAGCGAAGAGATAAAAATCCCTTGATTTTGGAACAGCCGGATAGATACCTGCCACAAAGCGACCGCCCAGAGTCCCAGGATTAAAAAACTCAAAACCGCCCCGGTCCAGGTCAATAATAAGGTTGAAAAAACCAGGGAGGATATGACCAAAAGCAGTTCCAGACCTGGAGCCCAATTGGGTCTGGATAAAAAATGCTTATTCAAAATGTTTTCCACCACGGCAGCGTGAACCTCCACCCCCGGATAGACCTCATCCACGGGCGTGGTCCGAAGTTCTCCCAAACCCGCAGCCGTTGTTCCTATAAAAACGATTTTCCCTTGGACCCGTTCCCGGGAAACGGCCCCGGAAAGGAAATCCCCGGCAGATAGATAAGTGAAGGTTCGACCTTTACCCGGAAAATGAATCAGCAGGTTCCCGTTGGCGTCCACCGGGATGGTGGTATCCCCAAGGCGTATGGACTCTACCCCCTGGGGGGTTGTTTTTATATTCAGTTGTTTGAGGCCCTTGGTCTGCATGACGGTGGCCAGGGCCAGACTGGGATAGATTTTCCGGTCAAATTCAATCAATAAGGGAATCCGTCTTAATACCCCATCCTTATCCGGCAAAATATTGAAGAAACCCGAATGGGAAACCGCTTCGGAAAAACTTTTCAGATTGCAGACCACCTGATCGGACCGGTAAAGAAAATTGGCCCCCTCTATCGTTCCAGGTGTCCTTATTACGGTTAGGGGAACCGCATGGAGCCGGCAGTCCCTTTTGAGAATTCTTGGAGAGGAAAAGACAAATTTATACCCTAATACAAAAGGACCTTCAGAAAAAACTTTGGTCAAGATCCGATCATTATCCATGATCTGCAGTGGAAGGCTTTTAAAGTCCAGATCGATTTTTAATTCCTCCTTGATATCTCTCTTTAATACCGTCAAAGAAGTCCGATCCGCCTCAGGAAAAACCATATCTAAAGCAATACAAGCCGCACCGGATTCCTTGATTTTTTCCAATAACAAAGCCAAACGATATCTCGGCCAGGGCCATTGTCCGAAACGGGTCAGACTTAATTCGTCTATATCCACGATGACCGGGTTGCTGGATGTACGGCTGGGAAAGGCGGAGGGCAATAAAGCATCATACCATTTTTGGTCCAGGAAGCGAAAGAAGACCGGTTCATAGACATACGACAAGGCAATAATGAGGGAAAGCACCATTCCGACGATTAAAATCCAGGTATTCCCTTTCTTCGGGTTGGCCAGAAAGGCTTTATGGGCCGCCTCAAGACTCAAATTGTTTTTTCCTTCCTTCAGCTCAAGCGGGGATAAGGTTCGGACTATCTAAGAATGATTTCCACCCTTCTGTTCCGGGGTTCGGCAACCTCGTCGGGCGTATGGATCAAGGGATTATCCTCCCCGTGGGAAACAACTTCAAGAATCTGCTCATTCACCCCTCGCCCGATCAATAAATCCTTAACCGTCCTGGCCCGATTAAAACCCAATTTGAAATTTTCCTCCTGGGATCCGATCCGGTCGGTGTGGCCGACAATAGCAACCTCCGTGATTCTTCTTGCGGACACCTCGGCAAGGATTTCCGGAATCAATTTCTGGGAATCCTCTGTCAGCAAAGTCGCCCCCTCTTGGAAATACAACAGATAATGCAAAGGAGGTTCAGGCTGGGCGGCCAGTGCGACCCCGAACAGAAATTCGATCTCGGCTTCATCCATGACCATCGGTGGCGAAGGGATAGTCAAGGTATCCTTAACCTCGGTCGCCTGCCTTGGTTCGGTTAAAAGCCGATCTCCCCCCTGGTTGAATACCCTGATTTTCCCCGTCCGGCCATCCGGATCCGGCAAAAGGACAAACAGGTTTTTCCCGATAACACAGCAGGCATTCAAGGAAAATAGAAACAGCAGAACGGCCATCAAAAGCCTATTGGTTTTCATGTCCGCCCTCCTTATCCTCCTGTACCTGTGCGGCAAACCGGGTACCACGAATTCCCACATGGGCCACCGGTGTTTCAAAACGAACCGATTGCGGAGAAAGTTTGGCAATGATCCCGGTCAAACAGGCGGCGGTTCCCTTAACCAGCCTGGCGACCCAAGACAGCTTTCCTTCGCCCGGGGAAAACAGGAATTCCTTGACAATGATTTCACTGTTCGGGCCGAGTGATAAAAGGGTGTCATCCTTGAAAACCATCCCCAAAGAACTTTCCCGACCGGTCCTTAATCCGTCATCCTTGAAAATCTTATCTCCCTCATGAATGGGTAAAATCTGGTTGTTTCTGAAGAGGGAGACCGTCCCCTTCACCGTTTTAACCGTTCCTACCGATAATTCCGCAGCCCTTACGGTTGGAACAGTGAGCAGAAAAACAATCACCAGCCAGCCGACTATTTTTTTCACAAATCCTCCTTAGGCTTACCCTGCTCAGCCGATTACCTTAGACGCAGAGGACCTTCCTTTCGGTTCCGAGGCAGGCGGAAAGCAAAAATAATCTTCTTCTCCGATTGCCCTCTCGGAGTCAACAGGCAGGTCTTTTGGGGGTTATTTTATGGTTCTTCTTCCATTATTATAATATCACCGATATATCCAGGTTTCCCAATTTTTTATCTTCGTTAAACATTTTTAGAATCGGTCTTCCCAATGCAGTCTGAAAAACGAGCAAAGGGATCCTGGGGGCAGGCCATGAAATATCCCTTTTTCTTTACCCTTACCTGTGCTATCTCTATTTTACCTGTAATATAAAGAATCCCCCAATAAACCACAACCCTTAAAAGAAGATATTTAGCTGGGAATATCCTAACCATAAAACCTTTATTTCAAGACCTGACCCTAAGTTACTCTCTGAAAGGGGGCTTATAATGGACCGGACTAAATATAAAAAGGAGGTTTTCTTAACGTTCTTTTTATTATGGGTCCTATTGAACGGCCAGGAAAAGGTCAAGGCCGAAGAATGGAAACCTTTCTCCGGCAAACAATCAGACGGCAGTTATTTTGCCTATGACCAAGACAGTGTCATCCGGGTATCTTCAACAACCGTTCTGGTTTGGGAAAAAAGGGTGGGCTCTAACCGGCAGAAATCCAAGGCAAGGGGGAAAAAGGGTGGGGCGATCACAATGCGATTGTGGGAAATTAATTGCAAAAAGCGAACCGGAAAACTCTTGTCGATTAAAGAATTTGACCAAGACGAAAACCTCTTGTCTTCCTTGAATACCAATGAATCGACTCAAGCTGAGTCGATATCCCCCCGTTCAATGGGAGAAGCCTTATATAGCGCCCTTTGTCCCAAAAGAAAAAGGTAATCCCCAATCCCATAGGGGATTAAGGGAAAAGAAGGTGGGTGGGAGTGTTCTTGCCGATGGGGGTTAAGGAGACTTTTGCCGCTGACGTTCACCCTGAGTAGTTTTTTCCCCCCGTCGGCAAACGACCAGGGAAAAGCCGGCCAGGATCATCAGGACACTGAGCAGCTGACCCATGGTTAAAAACCCCCACAGATAACCGATCTGCACATCGGGTTCACGAAAAAATTCGACCAGGATTCGAAATAGACCATACCAAATTAAAAAGTATGATACCAAGATACCGGAAAAAGCTTTTCTGCTTTTATGGATCCAAAGGAGAAAGAAAAGCACCCCCCCTTCCAGAAACGCCTCGTAAAGCTGAGAGGGATGTCGGGGCCAGGGCCCCCCTTGAGGGAAAATCATTCCCCAAGGAACCGAGGTCACCCGCCCAAAAAGCTCCCCGTTGATAAAATTGGCCAGCCTCCCCAAGCCTAAGCCTATCGGGGCGGTAACAATTATCAGATCTCCCAAGGCCAAAAGAGAAATTCTGTTTTTCCGGCAGTACCACCAAACGGCCAAAAGCACACCTAACAACCCGCCGTGAAAGGACATCCCGCCATGCCAGACGGCCACCAACTCCAAGGGGTGCTGCCAATACTCTTTCAAGTTATAGAAGAGGACATAGCCCAGCCGCGCCCCGAGGATCAACCCCAGGACCAGGTAGAAATAAAGATCCAATAATTGATCTTTTGACAATAACGGGGATTTCTGCCTGGCCAGTTGATAACGAACGACCAGATAGGAAAACAAAAACCCCAGCAGATACATCAAACCATACCAGCGAATCTGGAGGGGACCGAAACCAATCAAGACCGGATCGATATTTGGATAAGGCAACATAATATTATTCCTTGTCCTGAAGAGTCTGAATTTTTTTCTCCCGGATTTTTTCAGCCAGCCTCATCTTCCTTCGGGCCTTGGCTTCTTGGTTGCGGCGTATCTCCTCTTTCGATTCGAGGATCAGGGGAGGGACCTGAGTAGGCCGCCCCTGGTCTCCCAGGGCGACAAAGGTGAGATAAGCCGATGCCGTATGCCGGACCTCGCCGGTCAGGAAATTTTCGGCTTCCACTCGGACTCCGACCTCGATAGAGGTTTTGCCCACCAAATTCACACAGGCTTTGAGCGTCAAAAGGTCCCCAATATAAACCGGGTTGTAAAAATCCAGCCGATCAATAGAGGCGGTGACCACGTTACAACTTGCATGACGGGCGGCCACTATCCCGGCGGTGGAATCGATCTGTTTCATGACCACGCCGCCGTGAACATTCCCGGCGAGATTGGCGTCTTGGGCGGTCATCTGTAGAACAATAGTGATTTGGCTGTTTTCTATCTTTTTCCCTTGCACAATTTCTCCTTCCATCCGACCAACCGTTCAATTAAGAATCCGGTATTGACCGTCACTTACGATTACGAAAATACAAGCTGAATTCCCCTGGATCTCCCTTGTCAATCCCCATAGCGGCCGGTTTTAAACCGGCATCGATAAATTTGGGAAATTTCCCCGCATGATGATCCCCTATTAGATACATACTTTTAAATCTGAGAATTTATCTCTAACATTTTATACAAGGATCATAGGGGGTCTTGTTTTTGGGGTTGTCCACCCCCGAGTCATAAGCTTCTTTGCCGGGCCAAATATTGAACCTGATTCAGAGACAGGCCTACACCATTGCCCGAAAAAGGCTTGGGTGTATGCCCTGCATTGAACCAAACTTAGCCGTCCTGGCCGAATTGGAAACTCATAATTACCCTTTGGACAATCCCCAAAAACAAGACCCCCTATGACCCGCTTATAATTTCAAATATCTTTAGTCAGGATTTTATTATTTTTTAGCATATTATTGAGCCTTTTGTAAAAATATAAATTGGACCATAACCGGTGTTTTCTTTTCCGGTTCCGATTCCTTCGGACTAAGATAACACTTGAACATCGAGACGTTTTGACTATAATAAAACTATCATAATCGATTTCATGTGAAATGGGATAAAAAAAACCTTTAGAAGGGATGGTAAGGAGAAAAAGATGGATTTGATTCAAGAAAAGTACCATGAAAAGGTCGCCAGGCATATCATCGCCGAACTGGGGAAAAAACGGATGGCCGGAAGTTTCGCCCCGACCATCCATCAGGCCAAAGAAGAAGTGATCAAAATGATTCCCGAAGGGACAACCGTATATCGCTGCGGCTCGACGTCGCTGGTGGAGATCGGCCTTTGGGAGTCGGTCAAGGCCCTCCCCGGTGTTACGGTCATCGACCCTTACCTGCCCGAATTGTCCCCGGAAGAAGGACTGGAGCAGCGCCGCCGGGGCCTTTCGGCCGACCTCATGATTTCCAGCACTAACGCCATTACCTTAAACGGGATACTGGTTAATCTTGACGGGATGGGAAACCGGGTGGCGGCCATGGCCTTCGGCCCTAAAAAGGTCATCCTGGTGGTGGGAATGAATAAAGTGGTCCCGGATCTGGAAACGGCCTTAAAACGGGTCAAACATCACGCCGCCCCCTTGAACAACATCCGCTACGGACTGCCCAACCCATGTGTAGAAACCGGTATCTGCAACGACTGCCGGACTCCCACCCGTATCTGTAATATGTGGTCCATCATTGAAGGCCATATGGTCAAGGACCGGATCCATATCAAACTGGTCGGCGAGTCCATGGGGTATTGAGAGAACGGGTATAAAATGATCGGGCATTCCATCGACAAACTGATCAAGGTCATGCGAAATGAACCCTGGGCCTTACCGGTTCAGGATGAAGCCTTTTGGGATGATCTGGCGGCGAGACTGATGAAGTCTTTCCTCCCTGATTTTCTGAACGAAATATCGCATAAGGTTGATGAAATCATCGAAATCAGCCCGGACCTGGCCGAACCGGAGATCCTGACCAAGGTCACCGGATACATGGTGGAATTCCTGGGGGCCTTGTCGGCGTCAGTCAGAATTTACGATCCCAATACCGGCCAGATGCTTTCTTACGGATCGCATCCCTATCAGGAGGCTGCCCGGGAAACCTACATCCCGCTGGAAAACACCGTTGCCGGAGAAGTGGTCAAGACCCAAAAGACTTATCTGGTTCCCAGCATCCTTCATGAAGACCTTTATGGAGATAAAGACGTTATCACCCGCCGGGGGGCCCATTCCCTGATGGCCGTCCCTTTCGCCATACCCCGTTTCTTTCCCCATGAAAGAGAGACGGTGGGCGTTATACAAATCTATTACCCCGAAGAAGACCGCAACTTTCCTCCGCTGGATATCCAAATGGCCGAACTCATGGCTCGGAGACTCAGCTTTGTCATTGCCCGGAAAAAGATCCTCTCGCTTTACAAGATCAACGAAAAGAAGGAAGCCATTGTTCAGAAGGTATTCCAGAAAATCGGTTCCCGGGAAGGGGTGAAGATGAAGGATGTCTTCAACCGGGTGATTCCCGAAATTGCCGACATTATCAATGTTCAAAGTTGTGCCCTCTTTTCGGTTTCGGGGAACATGGAACAAGTGGTCCTTGAAGCCGGCTACCCTGAAACACCCGGGTATCACGGTATTGGAAAAAGTTTTCCGGTTAAAAGCGAGCCGGCCATTGAACTCGTTCTTAAGCGGGCGAGCTACACAGAGGAATCTCCCTATGAAATGGTGACCCCCTCCTATGTCCTGGTCATCGACCCTCAGAGAAGTAAAAAAATCTCCCACAATCTAAAAAAGTTTGCGGCCAGCTACAACATTAACTCCATCCTTTATATCCCGCTGAAAGTCGGTGAAGAGGTTACCCATTTCATGACCTTTGATGCCTTGGACCTAAGAAAAGGGTACAGCGAGTGGGAGATCGAAATCTTCCTTTTTTTAGGCCGGGAGCTTATGCAGGCCCAGAGGATGGAGCAGTTGGATGACACCCTCCATGATTTCAAAAACCCGGCCATCGCCATCGCCGGGTTCGCCCGGAGGCTGAAAACCATTCTGGCCCTGGAAACCCCCGAGGAAGAAAATGCGGCTGTCAGGAAATACCTGGATATTTTGGTGGACGAGACCAATCGGATGCAGGAGATGGCTTTAAGCATTCATCAGGCCGGTAATGAACAACTCGTCAACCTGACGGAGATCCTTAAAAAACGGTTTGAGATAAACCAGGAAGCCATCAAAGAGATGCTAAAGGCCAATGTAGCCCTTCAGGAAGGACCTTTCCACGACCCTCTGCCGGTACGTTGTTACGTCATCCACCTGGAACGCATTTTGGATAACCTGCTCAACAACGCCACCAAGGCCATCCCTATGCAAGGAGGGACTCTTTCTGTACGGACCTATGTTGAAAGTCATTGGGCCTGCGCCGAAATCGCCAATACGGGGCAGATTTCCGAAGAGGATCGACTCAAACTCCTGGAAGGAGAGAGCCGGGGGCGGGGGATCTATATCACCCATCGCCTTGTCCGATTGCTCAAAGGGCAAATCGAAGTGAAGATAGGCAAAAATTCCACGACGATGATCGTACGCTTCCCCTTGGTTTCTGATTGAGGGGTTCTTTAAATCTTTTTTATCATTGACTCTGAGACCCACCGGCTGTAAACTTAAATCCTCATGCATACCCTATGTTGATCCGAATTGTTTGGGGATTTGGCCCGATTGAGTCACCGTAATCCCGCGAAGTAACGATGACCAATTTGCAGCCGGGGATGACCCTATGAGCCCAAAACCAAAGACCAATAGAACACCTGCCCAGGAATTGGCCAAAGCCCATCAGGCCTTGCGGGAATACGAAAGCATTCTCAACCTCCCGCCCGATATCATTAATAATAAGTTATTCTTCGATTAATTTTTTTGCAACTTCGAGGATAACAGAAGAAAGGAAACATCGATGTCCTTTGATGAACGTGTGACTCATGGTTATGTCGAAAATGGAGGAGTGAAGATCCACTATGCCAGCCTGGGAACAGGCCCTGTGCTGGTCATGATCCACGGATTTCCCGATTACTGGTACACCTGGCGTCATCAGATGGAGGTGTTGTCTGAAAATTATCAGTGCGTGGCTATCGATAACCGGGGCTACAATCTGAGTGACAAGCCCAAAGGTGTGGACCACTATGCCATGTCTTTACTCATCGGCGACGTCGCGGCCGTAATCAAGCATTTCGGCCGGGAAAAGGCCGTTATCGTCGGTCACGATTGGGGCGGGGCCATCTCCTGGGCCCTGGCTATTATGAGGCCCGATTTGGTCGAAAGGCTCATTATCCTGAATGTGGCCCATCCCTCGGCTCTTCGCCGGGAGATGATCAACAATCCGGGACAGAGGCAAAGCAGTCAGTATGCTCTGGATTTTCAGGAGACCGACGCCCACCAAAAACTGGCCAAAATCTTTCAGGACAACAACCTGTTGGCGGAATATCAAGACCGCGGAGGATCCCTTGCCGGGATGAAGGATGCCGAACTCCTTTCTTTATGGGTCAAGGACCCGGAGGCCAGAAAAAGATACATCGAGGCCTTTGAACAATCGGATGTCGAGGCCATGCTCAATTACTATAAACGGAACTATCCGAAAAAGGACTCCTTGGCCGGGAGGGAGGTCCGGCCGCTGCCGAAAATCAAGGTGCCGGTCCTGATCATTTTCGGGCTCAAGGATAGGGCCATCCTGCCCTCCACCCTGAACCACACCTGGGAATATTGTGAGCAGGACATGACCCTGGTGACGATTCCCGATTCAGGCCACTTCGTCCAGCAGGACGCCGCCGATCTGGTGACGCGAACCATAAAAATGTGGCTGGGGCGATAGAGGTTCGGCAGATACTGTGGAGAGGGGCCCCTACGAAGGCAAGAAAGCCGATTATCACTTTCAGGTGATTTAACGATTTCTTTCTCCTACTTTTAATCATGATATTAGGAGAACAGATCAATCCGTCGAACGACCGGATTGTCGCATTGAAACGACAGACCTGAGAAGAAACAGCTTGGAGTTTTGCGAACGGCTATGGTCTATTCTGATATAGGAGGCACCATGAAAAAATTCGTGATATTAACACTGGTACTGGCCCTGTCCAGCAGCACCCTTTCGGCCCTTGCTTGTACCACCATCATCGTTGGCAAGCAGGCCACCACCGATGGTTCCATCATTATTGCCAGGAATGAAGACAGCGATGGGGCCACCGATCCCCAGAACATGACCCGCCGTCCGGCCCGCAAAGAGGGCGGCAGCTTCCGATCAAATTCAATCAGCAACTCGGACAACAACAGCTTTTCCTGGACACTGCCTCCCAATTCGCTAGGGTATGTCGCATTCCCGCATTGGTTATCCAGGCAGAAGCAGAATCTGTCATTTGAAGAAACCGGTATCAACGACTACGGAGTGGCACTCTCCGCCACAGAAACGATCTTCAACAGCGAGCAGGCATTGAAGGTCGACCCCTATCTGCTGACCACTGGCATAACCGAAGATGCGATTACCTCGGTTGTGCTACCCTATGCAACCTCTGCCAAGGAAGGGGTACGGATCCTGGGGGGTCTTGTTGAAATAGCCGGTGCAGGAGAAGGGTTTGGGGTTGCCTTTAGTGACCGGAACGAGGCTTGGTACCTGGAAACGGCTTCAGGGCATCACTGGCTGGCCATGCGAATACCCGATGAGGCCTATTTTGTTTCAGCCAATCAGGGCAGATTCCAGGAGGCCGACCTCAGCGACAGCATGAATGTCCTTTCTTCAGCGGAATTGAAGGAATTTGTGACCAAAAACAAACTCCAGGACCCTCAAAAAGAGCCGTTCAACTTCTTCAAATGCTGCATCAGCAACACACCCCATGATCAGACCTACAACTATCCCAGAGTAAAAAGGCTGCTGGAGATTTATTCTAACTACCGCTATGAACGGAACGACGGCTTGTATCCGGTATTCATGAAGCCAGTGCGTAAACTGTCGGTATGGGATGTTGCTAAAGGGTTGCGCGACAGGTATAACAACACCTCCCACGATCCCTATCAGCAGAAAAACCCGGGGGAACCGTACCGCCCCATCACTGTCATGCGTGCATCACTGTCCCACATCACCCAGACCAGAGCGGATCTCCCGGATGATATCGCCCAGGTACAATACATCGCTCTGGGCATGACCGACCTGTCGGCCTATCTGCCGTTTTATAAAGGATTGACCGATATTCCCGAAGAGTATCAGGGCGCCGGAGATACGGCAGATGATCATTCCATGTTCTGGAAATATCGCAAGCTGCAGGTGCTGGTTCTGCAGGATTATCCCCGCTTTGCACCTCAGGCGCATGCGGCTATTGCAAAGTTTGAAAAAGAGGTCGCTGTCAGCCAGTCGGCAATGGAGAAACGCTATCTGAAACTTTATCAAAAAAACCCCAAGGCCGCTAAACAGTTGATTCAGATTTTTACCAATAAGGTTGTTGCAAAGGAAAACAGGATGCTGGCCGATCTTACGGCCGGAATAGCGAAGTCCTTGGGAATGCAGAATTGGACCAATCAGCAATACACCGATCTGATCCGTAAAACAGAAAAAATTTATCACTTCCACGGAGCCTAACGGATAATCCCATGTTGAACAGAAACTTTCATGTGGAAAAATTAACAGGTTGCTGAAAAAGACCCATCTACTGTGTTGCCCTAATCCTTCGTCTTTGCGGCGTATTTCTATATACGCCTCATTCCTCAGAATTTCGGGCGCCTTGTATCTGGACCTTTTTCAGCAACCTGTAAAAAGAGAGTTTTTCCGCAAACTGTTAATTAGGTAATTTTCTTGTTTGGAATTATCTCCTACCCAACCCTGATTCCCGCCAAATCTGCTGCTAAAATTCTTCTTTGATGGAAACGGAATTGATTTTTTTCAGGATTTCCCAAACCCCAGTTGGTGGGCTCATTAAAATATTAATTATAGGCATATCCATATTTTTCTATAAATCGGAATATAAAATCGAGGATGGGTTCATTTTTTCCCCTTGGTTAATCTGAACCCGACACCAATTTCAAACTCGGCTAGTAGAGAGCTTCTCAGTTGTGGATAATGTCTTGTGACTATTTAAACCCGGCCAGCTCAACAGCCAGGATTTTTCTCTGGTGGCATCGGAAGCGCCCCGCCTGGACATTCCCTAATCCCCATGTGGTCGGTTCGTTGCGGTGATAGTTGAAGGCCCGACCGTGATGCTCAAAAAATTTAAAGAGCCCATCATCTTCGGTGAAAACCGAGTATTCCAAAATCCTTCCGTCGTGTGATCCCCGCCCCATCATATCCGCTATCAGGACAGCAGTATGATGATCCCCTTTGACGATATTCAGCAAAGGGAACATGATTTCTTCCCCGAGGTAACCGGCCTCTCCACTTGTCCCCAACCGATCCAGATTCAATTCCACTATCTTGGGGGAGAAGGGATCGTATTCCCCATAGAGGATCCTTCCCAACCCCTTGGACTTTTCTAAATACGGTTTAATGAATCGATCCCAATAGCGTTGGGAACATTGAACGATATCGGCATCCGGGTTGGATGGTTCACCCACGACCAGTTTTTCCAGCCGGGTTTGTAATTCGGCTACGAATCGATCGTAAAGATCAGGATGGATAACGGCTGTTACAAGCCTTTTACAGGACCGATAGTGACTGGTAAAACTGTAAAGAATCGATTCGATGGTGGGGCTTAAATCCGTCTCCCGATCTACATAGGCCCCTCCCAGATGAGCTGTATAAGAAATCACTTTGGCCGGTATGAGCAGTTTTTGCTGCAATTCCCGAATCTGCTCCGAGGGAAGTCCTCCGGTGGTCTGTATTTGTTTCAAGGCCTCTCCATAGGCGATCTCAATAATTTTTATGGGATTGCCCATGAAGACGACCTTATCCAGCTTATCAATCAGTTTCCGGCCTACATGTGGACGGTTTCTGGTATCCACGGAAATAATTTGAACCGGAGCCCCGGCCTGGGCCAGGGTTTTGGCTACCAGATATTCCGAATAGGGATCACGGCTGTCTAATTTCACCAGGATACTGTTCCCTGCCCGTAAGGCATCAATAATGGCGTAGGCTCCTGTTTGAAACATACTGGACTGGACAATAACCCCGACTGTTCCAATCCCTTCTATCAGGTTGTTTTTTACCCTACCGTCTCCACAGGCCCAGTTCATATATTCTGCGGATTTTATCATCCATTCGGCGGTCATCAAACGGTCTGGAACTACCGCTGTTTTCCTGGAAAACCAACCGGTCCTAGGTATGACTTCATCAAAACTTCCATCCTGGGCTAACCGGTTCCCGGCTTCGGATATGACTTTAAGCCGATCCAAGACGCCGAGTTGCCGCCATTTTTCCAACCTGGCCCGGCAGATCTCCAAGGCCTCGTCAATGACTTCATCGTCGGCATCCGGCATTCTGCCCACCAGGGTTTGGCGGTTGAAGGTTCGGATTTCCAACATGGGAACGTTATTGATGGTTACTTGTTTTCCGTTTATCCAAATAGGCAGGTCCCATACCGGCCCAGAGGGGGAGGATAAATCCTCAACTGAAAGGTCTATGTTTTGAAGCCTATGCTCCAAGGCGGAAATCCGGTCCTTTTGGGTTTTATTTTTCCGATAATGGGATACGGCTTCCTGGACGGTCTCGTTTAGGTTATAACTCCCCCCTTTGTCCAGGTAGGCGAAGGGCTTGTAGATATTAATAATGGCCTTTAGATCGTGTTCGGATTGGAAGGCGGTATGAAATATAATTGGGATTTCGGCATCCAGTTTGTTTATGGCCAAACACACCTCAAAACCGGACATCCTGGGCATTTTGATGTCCAGGATGATGGCGTCAACAGAATGCTCTTGAAAAACCCGGATGCCTTCTTGGCCGTCGGGTGCCGAAAGGATTTGGTAGGCCGGAGGAAGTATTCGGGTCAGTCCGCGACGGATCGGTTCATCATCATCAATAATCAGTAGGGTGGGTTTTTCTTCCGACTCGAACAAGGCGGGGTGGGGCTGGTCAAATTCGTTCAGCAGTCCGGTCAGATCCTCGGTCATTGGAGAATTCCTCCCAAAAATGTTTGATCACCAGGCAAACAAAAGTTCAAATTAATATGAATTAGTTGCAACGTGAAGGATTTCCACTTCAAATGTTTTTGGAGTGGAAATCAAAGTCGGTCCTGTTGACTTGGTCCTTGTTTATAGAGTTTTTAAATAGTTTTCCAGGTTTCCTTGGAACCGGTGAAAAACTTTTTCTGCTTTTTCGATACCTTCAGCCATCCGATCCCAGTCCAACTCAAAACCATAGCCATGGTGGACAACGTGTCTGAATTTCCGATAGGGTGCTAAATCGGAAGATAAGGTCGATTCAAATAATGCCGGCAAGGATTGATAAGAGGGTTCACAAAATCTTTTGAATAACTCGACATGCCACATGTCGCCGTGGGGGAGGGGTACCGCATAGAAACGGCTGATGCGCTTAAGAATATTTTCAATCCCATTATAAAACTGGGCTAAAAATGCCGCTGCTGCTGTTTTTTCTCGGATTGTCGGATTTCTTTCTTTTACTTCGAGTTGAAGAGCGGCCAATTCCTCCAAAATCTTTCCGATATTCTCCAATTCAATATTAATTTCTTCCCGGAGGTCGTCGATGGTCATAGAAGGACTTGCCCTTTTTTCTCGATACTACGAGTAAAACGGGAAGGGGGGGTTAAAGGAACGATGTCCAAAGGAATCTCCAACTCCTCTTCAATCCTTGCGGCAAATTCAAACAGCTTCCAGCCCGGAATTCCATCACAGGCGAGATCAACATCCCGCGCTTCCTGTGGTATTTCAGTTTGACTGCCAAAAAGGATTAGTCGAGTAGCACCAAAATTCTTTGCCAGTTCAACCATTCTATTGATGCGTGTCTGGTCAAGGATCATTTTTGTTGCCCCCTTTCCTGACCCGTTTGTTATTCCTTAAAAAAGGCTTTTTGTTAAGTTACCTAAGATTCTATTTTATTTTTCAATGAAATGTCAATAGGTTTAAGGAGATACCTTTAAATTTCCCAAGGAATCATCAATTTTTATTTCCGGCAAGGTCATGATAAAGCAGGTGCCCTGGCCTATTTGGGTCTCAACCTCTATCCGGCCGCCGTAGAGTTGGACCAGGCGCTTGACGATTCCTCTTTACCCGCCTTTTAAAATATCCGGAATAACAGCCAGAAATTCTGACGGACTTGCAATTTTAAAAGGAAAGATCTTTGCCTCTTTGAGATGGGAAAAGTCCTTTTTGTCCCCCGTCACCAGAAAATCGGCATTCCCTTTTAGGGCTGAAACAAGCACCGGGATATCTTTATCGGCGGTTGTCCCGGCATATTTTTTTATCTCGTCTCCGGACGGCAGAGCAATGATTTCAAGGTTCAGTTTGGGGAGATAGCGCTTATAAATGGGAATACAGCCGGGCATTTTTTTGGTTAGATTCCGTTCGATTTCCATGATATTATAACGCCCGGTTAAACTCTTTAGAAACGGAAGATCGAGGCTCAATAAATCCAGAAGAATCCGGGGTGCTCCCCGATCGGAAATAAAACCGGAAAGGATGACGTTGGAGTCGAGAAAGATCCTAACGGCTTTTGGGGCCATAGGTCTCCTCGAATAATTCCTTTCTTTCCTCTTTGATTCCGGCTAAAAGCTCTTCGGCGGAGATACCCGAAGCCTTGAGTATCTTTCGGATTTCCCGCCTGGCCTCTTCCAAAGGAAGCCTTTTGGGGGTAATAATGACCGAGTCCCCCACCGGGATCAGGGAAACGACTTGCCCTTCTCCCAAGGTACAGCTTTCCCTTATTTTTTTGGGAATGGTTAACTGGCCCCGGGATTTTATTTCCGATGTATAGATTTTTGCGACCTGCATTTTTGAACCTCTCATTATTTTTTATGATTTCAGAATATCAGAAATCAGAAAAAAAACAATTACTATTTTAAACCCGCCTGAATAAGTTTTAAATTTGTCCCAGGCTGGTTAAAGGCAAGGTCACGGTAAACCCAGTACCCTGTCCTACTTGGGATTCAACCTCGATCCGCCCCCCATAAAGCTGGACCAACCTCCGGACAATCCCCAATCCTAATCCTGTGCCGCTGCTGGGTTTGGTGGAGAAGAAGGGCTCGAAGATCTCGGAAAGGTATTTTTCCGGGATGCCGGGACCATTATCCTGGACTTTGATTTGGACATGGGGGCTTTGGTTTTTATCCAGGGTTTCGATGGAGATGTGGATTTCTTTGTCCTCTTTACCCGTCTCCATCAGGGCATCACGGGCATTAAGGATCAGGTTGGAAAAGATGCTGTTGAAATGAATCTCGTCTCCCTGAAGGATCAGGCTGTCCGGGCCGGTTACGGAATAATGAATCTTTGAATCGCCAAAATCTTTGGCATACTTGGTCTTGTAACTCTGGAGTAAGGCAGCCAAGTCCACAGGATCATTCCCCGGCCTAAGCTCGGCCAGCTTGGCATAGTCCCGGATCTGGCTGGTGATGGACAGGCCCCGTTCCAGGTCGTGATATACATCCAGATGAGTCTCGGAGAGAAATTCGATTACCTGGGCGATCTCTTTTAAAGGCGGAATCAGGGTTTGGGCAATCTGGTCTTTGGGTATTTGATATTCGGTCTGGAGGTCTTTAATCTTTATTAATAGGTTGGCTGCTGCCTCCTTGATAATCTCCGTGGCCCCCTTACCCTGCTCCTGATAATCCAACACCGCTTTCAACTCCAACTGAGCCCCAGTCAGGGCATTGCGCATTTCATGGGCAAACCCGCCGGTGATCCGGTGTTCCAAGACCCGTTTTTCCGATTCCATCAGTTTGGCCTGGGTGTCACGTAGTTCCTGGGTCCGTTCCGTAACCATCTCTTCAAGATGATTTTTATATTTTATTAATGGCAGATTCTACTTCAAAGTGCACCACTAAGAGCCTGACAGAAGACCGCATGAGGGGTCTGGTAGTTGAGACATTTTCTGGG